>VFSW01016362.1_pt1 | contig 10122 bp, 16 predicted proteins | sample 5358111 | NCBI WGS metagenome assembly VFSW01 (sample SAMN11554181, study PRJNA540505) | mine drainage metagenome | isolation source: sediment from site ElyBrook_90M | place: USA: Ely Copper Mine, Vershire, VT | collected 2017
CACGACGAAGGATGCTCGCGAGTTCTCTCACTGTCCACGCGAAGCGACCGAATGGTCCAGTCGAACACGTCGGTGCACCTTCAAGCATGCCGTTGTCACATTTTGGTGCCCGTTTAGTCACGATTGGACCAGTCGCTCAATGGCCACTTGGGCCTCCTTTACCATTGCCTCAGACTCTGAGTCTCTTCCCTCCCACGCCTCTTTCACACAACGCGAGACGTTGTTGGCAAGGAGTTTCGCAGTTACGAGGCGGATGGCCCGGGTTGTCGCGGAAATCGCTTCAAGGGTGTTGACGCAATACCGGTCTTCGCCAACGAGTGACTGGAGACCACGAACCTGATCCTCGATTCGTGTGAGGCGTCTCTGAAGGGCGGCTCTGTGGACCCTGTAACCCGGTAAAGTCACTCGCCTCCCTTGGACTCACTACAGAATACTCCTAGACAGTATACTGCCTGATCTAAACGCAGTGCCGACTCAGTAGTTTGCAATTTGTACCTTCGAGACTTTGGATCGAAGGAATACACGAGTTCTTAGCGACGTCATGCGCGCTACGAAGTTGTGCAAGAGATTCCCATCAGTTAACAACACCGGTACCACATTCACCGCTAGGGACGTAGTCAATCAACATGAGCACAAATATTGCCCCGAGTCGATTCTGGCGGTGGATATTCTTCGGCGTGGTGCCCCTTCTTCTCGCCTTCAGTTCGGGGTTAGCGATTGCCGCATACGAAGAGGTCCACGGCTCGGTGACAATCCTCAACCCGAACGAATTCGCAATTCGGCAATCGCTCTCCACGCTCATGAGCATTTCGCCACTGCCTGAACGAGCAGCCCCGAACTTCACGCTGACTGACCAAATGGGCAAGTCCGTTCGTCTGAGTCAGTTCCATGGGAAATCAGTCGTACTAACCTTCATGGACTCACGTTGCACCGAAGTGTGTCCCCTTATCGCCCAGGAATTCATCAGTGCCGAAAAGGACCTCGGGCCACGGGCGCGCAGCACGGTCTTTGTTGGTGTCAACGTCAATCCTCACGCGAACTCCGTTGCTGATGTCAGGCACTTCACGTCCGTTCACGGCCTCAGTTCACTGAATAACTGGTACTTTCTGACCGGTCCTCTCGCCCGACTCGTTCCAGTTTGGCGTTCTTTTGGCGTCGAGGTCATCTTGCCGAAGAATGCTACCCAAACGGTGCACTCGTCGTACATGTACTTCCTGAATCCCCTTGGACGAGAGCGATTTCTCGCGGACGCAAGTGTTGCTCAACGAAAGAACGGCGTAGGATACTTGCCGCCGAAATTGCTACAGCGCTGGGGCAGAGGTATTGCGTACTACCTTGAGCAGTCGACCAACGGATGAGATTCCTGACCCTTCCAATGTTCGCCATTGTGGCTGGACTCATCTCGTTCACCTCGCCGTGTGCCTTGCCGTTGGTGCCCAGTTACCTTTCCTACATTTCGGGGCTACCCATTGGGGAACTTTCGGAGCGAAGCGCACGGCGTGTGGTGCTTCTTTCAACTACGGCCTTCGTAGGTGGCTTCACCTTGGTCTTCACCGCTCTCGGAGCTTCATCCACACTCTTTGGGTCATTCCTCATCCACCACTTACCGCTGATTCTGAAAGTGTCGGGCGTCGTCATCATCATCTTTGGCCTCGCCATGACTGGACTCATCAAGATCCCATTCATGGCGCGAGAGCGTAGATTCGATTTAGCGAGAATCACCGGCGGGCCTCGCGGCGCTTTTCCCCTCGGCATGGCATTCGCGTTTGGTTGGACGCCGTGCATCGGGCCGATACTGGCATCAATTCTTGCCGTCGCCAGCACTAGTAACACTGTCGTAGAGGGCGCATTACTACTCGCGCTCTATTCAATCGGCTTGGGCCTCCCGTTTATCCTGCTCGCTCTCGGGATCGGACGGGCACGCCGATCGCTCTCTTTCCTGAAACGCCACGGACGGGCAATTGAGATTATCGGCGGACTGTTGCTCATTGCCGTGGGCATTCTCTTCGTTAGTGGCGTTTGGAAGACTCTCTTCATTCCTCTTCAGGTCCGCTTTGCACGATTGGGTTGGCCACCCTTATGAGAGTGACGGATCAATGACTGGTACTGCGAACGTCCCAATCGATGAAGGTACAGATCCACCGACTCAGTTGCCGACCGGCTCTCGTCGTGTTCCATTTCGATGGTGGCTACTCGCCGCTGCGGCCGTTATTGTCGGTGCGTCATTGGGAGTTACGGTTGCGCGCGAAAGTAGACCCGGATCCCTGGGGGCGTCATCTTCAAACATCATCACCTCAAATGGAGGCACCTTCACTCGACTTCGCGCAACAGAGGCTCCCTCATTCAATTTGGTCAATCTCGTACACCCAAGTCAGTCGGTCTTCCTCAAGGAGTTTCGCGGCCACCCCCTAGTTGTAAATTTCTGGGCGTCGTGGTGCCCACCATGCCGCAAAGAAATGCCGGCATTGGCACGCGTTGCGCAACAGTTGGCGGGCAAGGTTGACTTCGTGGGGCTCGATACGCAAGATCAGCGCAGCGCGGGGTTAGCCTTCGCTAGGAGCACCAATGTGCATTACCCACTTGCGTTTGACACCGCGCAAGTCTGGTCGGCTTACGGCGTCTATGGACTTCCGACAACATTCTTCATTGCTCCCGACGGTAACATTCTCGGCAAGCAAGTTGGCGGTCTGACAGAGTCGCGTTTGATTACGATCATCCACGACGTCTTTGACATGCGATTAGCCAGCAAGTAGTCAAAATCGCAGTCTGGGAAAGACGATCAAACAAAAACTCGAGGGGTCGAGATGGCAATTGAGCCCTTAGGAGTCTCGCGTGAGCCGAATCAAACTGAAGTCACTGTGCGCCGCTACAAGTCGTGGGGAGTGTGGCCCGAGGCATGCGAATCAATACCACCAACAGGACCCCCGTCAGTCCCACCCGGGATCGTCTCTGGACGCAAACCGCCCTCGCCCTGCACTTCGGGCTTCAGCGCAATCAGCGATCTTGCAAAGCCGCCGACCTTCAAACGGCACACACTGTACGCACTGGCACCTGTGCGCAGGACCTCATCCATCGCGCGCAAATGAGACCTGTATGCCGACTCGGGCCGCGCTGTCTCCACCAAGATGGCGAGAGCGTGACCCGAAGCTAAGCGTTGAATCTCGTTTCTGTCGATGCTGCACCAAAGGTGCGTGATTAGAAACCACCCATCATGCCGTAGCCACCTGACGTAGGGCCATTGCCGTAGGCATTGTCCATCATGTCGTAACCACCGGTGATGGAGCCACTACCTTGACCGTAGTCCATCATGCCCCGGAGTGTCATCGAATCGGTGACCGCTTCAGCTTGAGCTTGGCTGATCGCGCCGTTCGTCACCAACTGACTCAGGACGGCGCTCATGAACTTGAGCCCTTGCTCCCTCGACAGCCCCATCCAGGTCGAGGACGTGCCAGAGCCGTTAGTCCTCATTCGAGCGATCATCGCGTTCTCGATCGCATTGGCTTGGACACGAGTAATCGTGCCGTTGTTGACCAGTTGGTTCAGACCGACGGTGCGGTCATGCGGTGCAGGGGCGCTTCGTGACACCACTGCGTGTCCGCGCCCGGCCGCCATCGCCGCGCCACCTCCGACCAGCGCTACGCCGGCCACCGTGCCGCCCAGCACACCGGCCGCCATCAGAGTTGTAATGAGCTTCCTTGTCGACTTCATCATCTTCTCCTTCTATTCGAGTGCGGCCGCTTGTGGCCGACCTCCATTCAATGAAACCAGCGGCCGGTGCACGCCACCTGTAGGCGATGTGGAAATTGCGTGTGGAACGTCAGCGCAAGGGAATGAGCACGGTGAAGCGGGCACCTTGGCCCGGTTCACTCGACACTTCAACGCGGCCGCCGTGCGCCATCACCAATCCAGAGACCACCGACAGTCCAATGCCGCTTCCGCTGGCTCGCCGCCCGGCATTGCCTCGCCAGAAGCGCTCGAAGAGATGTGGAATCTCTTCCTTGGAGACACCTGGGCCCTCGTCGGTCACTTCCAATCGGGCCAGTCCATCACTGGCCGCCACGCTCAATGTGACACGCCCGTGGGCAGGACTGAACTTCAGGGCGTTGGACAGTAGGTTGATCATCACCTGGCCAATGCGGGTGGCGTCGCCGTCGATGACCGCTGGCTGTAGTCGTGAGATCAACTCAACCTCGGCGCTCTCGAACGCTGGTCGAAGCAGGTCCACCGTCGCCGCCCCAACAGTGGCGAGATCGATCGGAGACTTCACCAATTTCAGTCCCGCGACCTCCGCGGCCGCCAACGTCTCGAGATCCTGGACCAGCCGACCGAGGCGATGCACTTCCTCGCCCAATGACGCGAGGCGTTTCGCGTCCACCATCTCGGTCTCACCGATCATCTGGTCACACGACAACTGCAGAATCGTGATCGGCGTGCGCAACTCATGAGCCACGTCGGCCAACAACTGACGACGCAGCGTGTCCTTCCTATCCAAGGCGTCCGCCATCCCATCGAAGGCCGCCGAGAGTTCTCCGACTTCACCCGGTGCCGACGACTGTCTCACTCGTGCGTCGCGATGACCCGACTCGATCGAACGAACCGTCTGGGTCAGGCGGTCCAAGGGACTCGATATTCGGCGCGAGACGAACCAGGCGACCACGAGAGCGAAGATGGACGCGAGCAACGCTCCGAGAAACACCGTGTTCACGAGAGCGCTGCGCACTCGCTGCTGGGCGACCGACAGTCCATCTATTGGGAACCGAAATATCGCGGTCCCCACCGGCGTCCCCTTGACGATGATCGGCTCCTTCACCGGCTCGCCGAGCGGCGACGATGAGTTTGCTCCGCGACGCATCGCTTGCATGAGTGTCGCCATGCTCTGCGCTTGACTCATGTTCTGACCCGTGATGACCTGACCGCTGGAACCAGTCACTTGAATCTGCGAGCCACCAGACGCCGCCAGGGAGTAGGCGGCGGAAAGATCCGCGCTCGACCAGCCACCGGCGTCACGAAAGGCCTGGGCCAGTGCCGAAACGACCGAACGCGTCGTGTCGCGTTGCTCGGCGACAACCAAGCTGGAGACTTGAGAGTTGGTGGCGACGAGCGTCAGCACCGCCAACAGCGACACCGCCGCAATCGCCACGGCCACGAACGCCAACGCCAGACGGGAACTGAGCCGAGTCGTCCTTCGCTTAGTCATCGCGCGTGAGACCGAGCCGATAACCCACCCCGAGAACCGTCTCGACGATCAACGGCTCACCCGGCTCTCGCTCAACCTTGTGACGAAGGTTCTTCACGTGCGAATCCACGGTGCGCTCGTAACCTTCGAATTCATAGCCGCGGACTCGATTGATCAATTCGTAGCGTGAATACACGCGTCCCGGCGTGGTGCTGATGGCCACCAGGATCCCCCACTCGGTGGGTGTGAGTTCGACGACGTCGCCGCGGACCTTCACCTGGTGGAGACCTTCGTCGATCTCGACTTCGTGCGCCCCAAAGGACACCACATCCCCGTTGAGCGTTGACGTTCGCCCTCGTCGAAGTACCGCCTGGACGCGCAGGACCAATTCGCGCGGACTGAAGGGCTTGGTCACGTAGTCGTCAGCACCGAGTTCGAGGCCTCGAATGCGGTCGTCCTCGGTGATTTTCGCGGTCAGGATGAAGATGGGCGTCTCCGTGAACTGACGCAGTTCCCTCGCCACCTCTTCACCCGAGATGTCCGGCAGCCCCAGGTCCAGAACCACGAGATCGGGCCGCATTCGCCGCGCTATATCAAGTGCCTCGGCGCCCGATCCCGTCGAGATCACGCTATGACCTTCGCGTTCGAGTATTTCGCGAAGCAGTTCACGGAGTTTTCTCTCGTCTTCGACGACCAAGATGGTGGCGGTCAACAGGACTCTCCCGACGATGTAGACAGGCGACCGATGATGACTGCAAGGTCGTTGTCGTCACTGATGCTATCGGAGAACACGACGCCGGGACTCGTAGTCCTCGGCCGTGATCTCACCGGTCGCGAATCGCTCATCAAGGAGGCGCCGGGCGCCGTCATGACGCTCGCCGCGAGTTGCGAATCCACCCCGGACAAGCCAGACGATTCCCGTCCCCATCAGTGCCCAGATCAGCATCATGAACACCACGTTCACCCAAGAACTTCCCCATCCGTATCCCCACATCATGTCCGTGACTCCTTCGCCGTTTTCTCGTACGTAGCTCGCACATCTCCACATTGATGCCCCCAGTTTCAGACAATGTGAAGTCGGAATGGAGGCGCTGTGGAGATGGCAACGATGGTCGATGACAGACCTTCCTGTTCCCTGTCGGACACCTTTGATAGGAGGTGCAGAAGGAAGAGTGCGAACTCCTTAGAAGGGAGCCACGTGGCCGGAGCGCTGGATATTGGAGAGCCCGCAGCCGATCACGTTGACATCTTGATCTTCCCCGTCATCTTCTGAGTTCGGTCTTGAAATCAGACACCGGCGGGGAATCTCGCGGAAGAACATCAGCAGGAATCCGCTCGAAGCAAACGGGGTTGGAGGGAAGATGGAGTCCGCACCAGTAGGTGTCATATTGCACACGAGCCATGGCACCAGTCACGCCATGTCAAGTGACACGAGGCCTCGACGGTTCGTGAAGTTGCCTAAGCGCTAGGCGGACTGATCAGTCAAGGGCCCTGTTGGACATCCAGAATGATCATGTCCCCGATCAGCGAACTCGCCCTAGACCAATGAACCCGTAGCCGAGACGTACCGGACTCACGTGAACCAGGGTTCCCGCCGACGACGCCTCGATCATTTGGCCGTTGCCGATGTACATCGCTTCGTGTTCGCTGCCACCGGGCCCGTAGAAAAGGAGATCGCCGGGTTGGATATTCCAAAGGGGAACTCGCTCGGTGGCAGCATATTGAGAACCCGAATAGTGCGGCAATGCGACACCGGCGGCGGCATATGCAAGCAGAATGAGACCCGAACAATCGACACCACTTCGTGACGCACCGCCCCACAAGTACGGGATGCCAATCATGCCCAGGGCTGCGCGTATGGCAATGTTCGCGCGTGAGTTTGGTGGGGGCGCCACTTCAGTCGAAGTGGGTGTGGCTGCCTGAAGGACCGCGGCGGATCTGGCCACGGCGACGGCCTCTTGCTGGGCCACAAAGGTTGCGATTTGGCCTTTCACCTGACCCAGCGCACGTTCGAGCGCCGCGTGGAGAACTCTCGCCTCGCGAAAGGCTTTGGCGGCCTCTCGGGTGACGGTGGTGGCCCGACGCACTTGCTTGTAGAGAATCACCCTGCGCTGATGTAAGTGCAGTTTGTCGGCCTTCAGCCTGGCCAGGGTGGCGCTGACGTCACCCGCCGCAATTCGATTGTAAACATTGACGGCATCTGACTTTAGGACGTCGCGCGAAAAGAGTGGATTTGATTTCGAGGCCGCTCCCGCGGTGATGTAGGCGAAGATTGCGTCGCGGCGGAGTTGGCTTCGGCCATTAGCCAGACTGCGCTCAATCTGAGCGACAACAGACTTCGAGTAAGTAATCTGCTCGGTAAATTTCTGAAGATTGATCTGGGCCAAGTCGTACCGCTGTCCGAGTGTCTCCACCCGACTGCCGATGGTTTGGATCTGCTGATAAAGAGCTACGGCCCTTGACCGCTCAGTTGCGATGCTTACGGCCCCAACCGGATGCGGCGCAATGGTGATTGAACCCGTTGAGACGACCACAAGAGCAGCGACCGACGCAATGACTCGGATGCTCCGAATCCCGTTCGCTGGTCTGCTCGCTGATTGGCGTCCAAGACGCCTCACAAGTGACATGAGTACAACGTTAGCGGGGCAGGCCCGCAGCATGGTCCTATGCCAGGCGCGTAGGTCGAAACGGATTGGCCATGTCAAACTTTGACGCGGGTTCAAAACCAGTCCAAACGTCGTCATGCAATGATCTAGACAATGAATTCATAGTCCCGCTACGACGAACCGAGACCAACGAGCGAAGCCTGAATCTACAGTTGTGGTTCCCAACGGCCTGACAACCTCGCGACACTTCCGAATCGTAAACTCCCTCGAAGCTGCTCAGCCTTTAGGGAGGGAGCAACTCCGTGTGCCTTCGCCACAACCCCCGGTCACCTTGTAGGTGAGCGAATGATATGGAATCACTGGAGTTCCAACATCGATCTGGATCACACCACCAGCCAAGAGTCGCGTGTTGCGAAGGTTCCCTGCGATCTTCTTCCCATTTTCAAACACCATCACTGCACCCTTTGCTGGGCCCAGCCGAGAAATCCCCAACGGCTGATGCCAGACATCGAAGAACTGACCCAACGTGAAAACCTGTTTGGTCGGCGCCTCAACGTGAATGATCCCGTCGGCGACGTGCGTGTGCAGCCAGTAAAGGCAGTCGTATAGACCGGCGTCGTAGAACTTCCCGGTCGAGTACTTTTCCACGAGTTGGGGCTGAGTGATACCGATTCCCCCGGGTAGACGCACCATGTGGCCGTTCACGTAAATCGCCACGCGAATATGGATGTGGTATTTCACGGACTCCTTACCCTGGGTCTGACAGCCAATTCCGTCGATGGCCCGACCGGAGATTGTCGTCGAGGCGGGCGCCAAATTGGGCACCCTATAGACCGCAACACTTTCGGGACCCACGGTAGACGCCGGGGAACGCGACGACGCCCCCGCGGTCGTCGCGACACCAATCCACAGCGTCCCGAGCAACACGTACGAAATTAGAACGCGCCATCCACGCTGCGTCGAGTTCAGGTTCGTCATCGTCGTCTCACTTTCCACAGCGTTAGGGCATCCCGTATGGACCATCCCGCTTCCATGCGCACAAGAAAACACAATGCGCAATCGACGTGCCCTCCAGATGCTAGGGGCCGATTTCAGCATCGCTGTAGTGACTTTGGTCCCGGCCATTGCCACGGTCACGCATATAGGATGTTACTCATACCCTGTAGGGTATATTGTATTCATACTAATGATGAAGGGTCGGAACTATGTATGGCTGGCACTATCAATCAATTGGTGGGGGCTGGTGGGCTCCCATGATGATGGGAATGGTGCCATTCCTCGGAGCATTGACAATTGGCGCCATGTCACTTCGACGAAACAGCCGCACGGACATGGACGCGGACAGGAATGGTGACGCCGGCGACCACGCGGTCGAGATTCTCAAGGAACGTCTCGCGCGAGGAGAAATCACTGAGGAGGAATACGCCCGACTTCTCGCGACGCTCAAGGGGCAGTCATGAATGCCGCTCGCTCCCGACTACTCGTAGTCATCGGCGCTGTCGGCCTCTTGACGATTGGTTCGCTGACTTTTGTGAGCCTCGCCCAAGGTCGTTTTGGCGGAAGTCCAGGCCTTGCCCTCGCCACTTGCGGGCCAAGTCAACCGCAAGGTCAGGTGGTCCGCGTGACCCTGGACGACCGTGGCGGCGGGATGATGGGGGGCGGCAACTCGATGATGGTCGCCTTGTACGCCACACCGACTAATGTCACCCGTGGCACCATCACCTTCGTGGCGACGAATGTTGGAGCGCTCAATCACGAGCTCCTGATTCTGCCCGCCCCGGCCGACGGCACCGGGACACGTTTGACCGGCAGCAACGGGAAGATCAACGAATCCAGCAGTCTCGGTGAAGCGTCGACGTCGTGTGGGAGGGGACCCGGACAGGGCGTAACTCCCGGCACCACGAGTTGGATAACCCTACACTTGCCACCAGGAAACTATGAGTTGCTCTGCGACGAGCCGTGGCACTACGCCAATGGCATGTTCACCGCGTTTACTGTGAAATAGACAGCCAATCGGCTGTAGGCATTAGTTGAGCAGGAGAGGAATACCCAATGGAACAGCGGGGATACACCCAGGATAAAGCCGCGGTGCTCGCCCGACTGAAGAAGGTCGAGGGGCAGGTTCGGGGCATTCACAAGATGGTGGAGGACGATCGTTATTGCATCGACGTCCTCCAGCAGATCTCAGCGGTAACCCGCGCTCTACAAGGCGTCGCCATTCACCTGTTGGACGAGCACTTGCGGCACTGTGTCGTAAACGCCGTCAATGCCGGTGGAGCTGAAAAGGAGAACAAGCTCCGCGAAGCGTCTGACGCCATTGCCCGTCTGGTCCGGTCCTGA
>VFSW01016363.1_pt1 | contig 10121 bp, 7 predicted proteins | sample 5358111 | NCBI WGS metagenome assembly VFSW01 (sample SAMN11554181, study PRJNA540505) | mine drainage metagenome | isolation source: sediment from site ElyBrook_90M | place: USA: Ely Copper Mine, Vershire, VT | collected 2017
ATGCTTGCTGCCAAGAAGACGTCGGGGAAATTCAACACAGAAATGTTCGATGACGTCCCGGTCCTGCAGCGCAAGTGGAAAGCAGCACTTCGGCCGGGCGAAAGACTTCCGCGTTATGAAGATGTGATGCTGGGCAGCCTCGGCCGGCTGGCCGATCACATCGTCCTGATCAAGAACGACAACGACGTGCTCGAAGTATCACGGGCCGGCCGCTACATCCAGAAATGGCTGAACGACGACCGCCAGGACATCCCTGAAGGTCGAGAATTGGCTCGCCTGAGGCGCGGCGCTCGGGCAAGCGCAACAGAGCGATCTTTCAAAACCGCGTCACGATGTCGGAAAGCGCCGGGCGCGGGCGGTCTTCGCTCGGTTTGCCAGGCGTGCCGATATGGATGAGGCCGGCGAGCTTTTCGTCCGCCTTCAAGCCGAGGCCCTCGAGCACGTCGCGGTCGAACGCAAACCAGCCGGTGAGCCAGCACGCGCCATAGCCGAGCGCGGTCGCCGCCGTGACGATGTTCATCGCGCTCGCGCCGGCGGACAGTTCCTGTTCCCAGGGCGGCACCTTCGGATGCGGTCTGGTGAAACTGACCACACCGATCACCAGCGGCGCGTCGGTGAGCCGCCGCTTCTCGACATCGATCTCCGCGGGCAAAGCTTGCGGGTGCTTCCGCGCGAACACCCTGGCGATGATCTCGCCGGCGCGGACGCGGGCATCGCCTTCGAACACGATGAAGCGCCACGGCGCCAGCTTGCCGTGATCGGGCACCCGCGCGCCGATGGTCAGAATGGTCTCGATCTCGGCGGGCGAGGGGCCGGGACCGGTCATCTCGCGCGGTTTCACCGAGCGGCGGGTTTTCAGGAGGTCGAGGGCATCACGCATGGGCATTCCATCATTTCAAAAGCCGCCGCGCGGTCACCCCCGATATCGGGTGACCCGGAGGCATTGGCAAGCGACGCGCCATTGGTTGTCTTCTAGACCGAGGCCGCCGCCCGCGCGCGCTTCACATCCGGCGGCGTGGCCTCCTCAACCCGCGCTGCGATCGCCTCGTCGGTCGACATCACCTTTTGCCCGTCGCTGCCGAGCCGCCGGATCGAGACCGAATGCGTCTCGGCTTCCTTCTTGCCAACCACGAGCAATGCCGGGATTTTCGCCAGCGAATGCTCGCGGACCTTGTAGTTGATCTTCTCATTGCGAAGGTCGATTTCAACGCGCAGTCCGGCGCGCCGCGCCGCCGCCGCGACCACCTTGGCGTATTCGTCGCCTTCCGAGGTGATGGTGGTGACGACGATCTGGATCGGTGCCAGCCAGAGCGGGAAGTTGGCCGCATAGTGCTCGATCAGGATGCCGATGAAACGTTCCATCGAGCCGCAGATCGCCCGATGCACCATGACCGGCGTCTTCTTCGAGCCGTCGGCATCGATGTAGAACGCTCCGAACCGCTCCGGCAGATTGAAGTCGACCTGCGTGGTGCCGCATTGCCAGTCGCGGCCGATGGCGTCGCGCAGCACGTATTCGAATTTCGGCCCGTAGAATGCGCCTTCGCCGGGATTGATCGCTGTCCTGATGCGCTGATTGTGGCTCTTCGCCTCGATCTCGCTGAGCACCGTCGCCATCACGCGCTCGGCATGATCCCACATTTCGTCGGTGCCGACGCGCTTCTCCGGCCGGGTCGAGAGTTTCACCGTCAGTTCGCCCTCGAAGCCGAAATCGGCGTAGGTCGACAGGATCAGATCGTTGATCTTGAGGCATTCGGATGCCAACTGCGCCTCGGTGCAGAACACATGCGCGTCGTCCTGGGTAAATCCGCGCACCCGCATCAGCCCGTGCATCGCCCCTGAAGGTTCGTAGCGGTGCACCACGCCGAATTCTGCCAGGCGTAGAGGCAGATCGCGATAGCTCTTCAAGCCGTGCTTGAAGATCTGCACATGGCCGGGGCAGTTCATCGGCTTCAGCGCGAACCAGCGCTTGTCCTCGGCCTCGTCACCGGCGGATTGGGCGGCGAACATGTTCTCGCGGTACCAGTCCCAGTGGCCTGAGGTCTCCCACAGCACCTTGTCGAGAATCTGCGGGGCATTGACCTCGCTGTAGTCGCCGGTGAGGCGGCGGCGCATATAGGCGATCAGCGCCTGGAAGATGGTCCAGCCCTTCGGGTGCCAGAACACCACGCCGGGGCCTTCCTCCTGGAAGTGAAATAGATCGAGTTCGCGCCCCAGTTTGCGATGGTCGCGCTTTTCGGCTTCCTCGATCTGCTTCAGATAGGCATCGAGGTCTTCCTGTTTGGCAAACGCCGTGCCGTAGATGCGCGTCAGCATCGGATTGTTCGAATCGCCGCGCCAATAGGCGCCGGCCACCTTCATCAGTTTGAAGGCGCCTCCAATCTTGCCGGTCGAGGTCATGTGCGGGCCGCGGCATAGATCGAACCAGTCGCCCTGCTTGTAGATCTTGATGGTCTGGTCGGATGGGATAGCATCGACCAGCTCGACCTTGAACATCTCGCCGGCGTCGCGGAACACCTGCTTGGTCCTTTCGCGGTCCCAGATTTCCTTGGTGAAGGGTTTGTCGCGCGCGATGATCTCGCGCATCCTCTTTTCGATGGCCGCGAAATCCTCCGGCGTGAACGGCTCGTTGCGGAAGAAGTCGTAATAGAAGCCGTTCTCGATCACCGGGCCGATCGTGACCTGCGTGCCCGGCCACAGCGACTGCACCGCTTCGGCGAGCACATGGGCGGCGTCGTGCCGGATCAGTTCGAGCGCGCGCGGATCGTCGCGGGCGATGAACTCGATTTTCGCGTCATGCTCGATGGCATCGGCGAGATCGACCAAATCGCCGTCGAGCGCCATCGCCACCGTGCGCTTGGCGAGCGAGGGCGAAATGCCCTTGGCGATATCGAGGCCGGTGATGTTCCTGGGGAATTCGCGCCTGGCGCCGTCGGGGAAGGTGAGGGCGACTTTCTGCAGGGGCTCGACCGGTTTCAGGTTCGTGAGGCTGTACTGGAATCCTGAGGCGGGCGAATTCTTGTCGGGCATGGCGGTCTCCTGTGGCTCACTCCTGCGAACGAGCGCAGGTAAGCGGAAACAGCGGTATAGCAGGCGATTCGCGTGGCGCAATCGAGGCCGGAAGGAAAAAAGCCGCGAGGAAGGCGACCTGACAGCGCGGCCCGCGAAATAATCCGCTCCCCGCCCTTTCAATCCGTGCCGGCGTGACCTAGATGCATTTGCATGAAAAATCTGCCGTCCGACGTCCCCGTTCACCGTCGCTTCGCTCCGACCGCCCTGATGTTGGGCAACGTCGTCACCGGCTGCTCGGTGCTGGCGCCGGCGGGCATGCTGATCGAACTGTCATCGGATCTCGGCATCACGGTCCACGCGGCAGGGTTGCTGATCACCTTTGGCGCCGTGATGCTGTGCGTCGGCTCGCCGCTGACGGCGTGGCTGACGAGCCGGATCGAGCGCCGCACCTTGCTTGCGACGACGCTGGCGGTGCTGGCGCTCGGCAACGCCGCCTCGGCTTTCGCGCCCGACTACACGACCGTTCTGACCATTCGCCTGCTCATGCTCGGGATCGGCGCGCTCTACACGCCACAGGCTGCGGGTACCGCCGCGCTCATCGTTTCACCGGAAAAGCGCGGCAGCACCATCGCCTATGTATTTCTGGGATGGTCGCTCGCGGTGGCGGCCGGTCTGCCGGTGATTACCTTCATCGCGAGCCGCTACGGCTGGCGCGCGGTCTATGGCGGCATCGGCATCATCGGCGTTTTCAGCTTTCTTCTGCTGGCCTGGCGGCTGCCCGCCGGATTGATCGGCGCGCGCGTGGATCTCAAGACCTGGACCGACCTCGGGCGTAACCGGGCGATCGTCGTGCTGCTGTTGGTCACGATGTTGCAGATGTCGGGCCAATTCGTCGTGTTCACCTTCATGGCACCGCTTCTGACCAAGCTGACCCATGCCGGTCCGGACGCGGTCGGGCTGGTGTTTGCGATCTATGGCGTGTGCGGCTTCATCGGGGTCGCGCTCGCCGCCCGCATCGTGGATTCCTGGGGCGCCTACAAGGCCTCGGTGTTGTTCACGGTCCTTGTGCTGGCCGGCACCACCGGATGGGCCTTGAGCGCGGGCATCTATCCGTTGATGGCCTGCTCGGTCGCGATCTGGGGATTGGGGTTTGCATCCAGCAACTCGATGCAGCAGGTTCGGCTGGTCGGCGCGGCGCCGGCGCTGGCGTCGGCATCGGTTTCGCTCAATACCTCGGTGCTCTATGTCGGGCAGGCCGTTGGTTCGGCGATCGGCGGTTTATTGTATTCGCGCGATCTCCTGTACGGCTCGGGATACGCCGCGACGGCCTTTGTTGCACTGGCGCTGATGATGGTGATCTCCACGCGCAGTTTCCCGACGGGACAAAACTAAGGCGCGAGACCCGGATCTTTTTTGTTTGGACGCGTTTTCCTAACGCGAACCGGCATCCATCCCCGGATCAGGTCCGAAGGCCATGCTTGGCTCGAAAACGCTTTCATCGGCTGGAAGAGGCATCGGCGGTGCTCGCCGCGACCCGCGTCAGCGCCGGCGTCGAGGCCATCTTGGCCAGCACTTCCCTGACCGGCCTGTCGGTCCAGGCGTGGGTGACGTAGTCGCGATGCGTCACGCCGTCGGGGGTCTTGACGAATACGACGCTGCCGGGACGCAGCGGACCATCCATGTCACCCGAAATGGCGATACCCTTGTCTCGCAGCATCTGCATCAGCTCCTGGTCGTGCCGTTGGGTGTAACGCGTATAGGCACTGACGAAGAAGCCGGACCGGTTGTTGACGATCCAGGAAGCGAACTTGTCCAACTCGCCATAGACCGCATCGAGCAGGAACACGCCGCGCACGCGATTGCCGAGACCGCCGACTTCCAGGCTCCAGGCCGTCGGGACGAAGCCGCCGCTGTAGCCGACGAGGATGACCGTCATGTTTGCGAATGCCTTCGCAGCGCTTGGGTCGCCGTAAAGCTTGGCGAGGTGATCGGCCGATTCATTCACGAAGCGCTTGAGCCCGCCGGGCTGCCAGAATTTGCCGGCGCTGGAATCGGCGGCATCGACGGCAAGCTGTGGCGCCAGCAGCACGGCATTGGCGCCGGAATCCGAAATCTGTTGCGGCACCAGCTGCCGGTCGCGCACGTCGCGCTCCAGCGTCGCGCCGTTGCCGTGGAAGAACACGACGATCACGCCGGGTTTTCGGATGTCGAAATTCTCGGGAACATGCATCAGGACGCGGTTGTCGTTGAAGGTCTCGTCCTGCCAGTAAACCCGCCCGCTGTAGCTGCGGTGGCCGCGGCGTTCGCCGTTGGAAACATTCAGGAACGGCGCGTCGGTGCGTGGATTATTGCCGAAATAGGGGAATGCTGACGATTTCAGGCTGACCAGCGTGGTCTGATCCTCCCGAGGGGAACGCTGGTAAGGCGCCGTCGGCGCCAGCGATGCGACCCGGTAGGGGGCGGGCTGCGGCTGCGAACTGCGCCGGGTCGAGGCGTCGGAGGTGGAGGCTTGCCGTTGCAGCAGGCTCTCGCCTGGTGGCGGAAAGCGATCCTTGAACTGGGGTTTCGGGAAGCGGTCGTCGAAAGAGTCGCCCTTGGCGCCTTGCACGTTGGCGGCAAGGGAGCCGGCGCCGGGCGCCTGTCCGCATTGGACGAGGATGAATGACAGGGGGAACAACACCGACAGGATGGCGATCCAGCGCAATCGCAGCGAATCGGAGTAGCGCAAGCGCAGCGAGCCGGAGTGAGGAGCGCGCGGAGTCGCGTACCGCATCGCGCCCGGTGCTCTCACCAGGCCTGCGCAGTCACGCATTCCAGATTTCGGATTCGCCCCGACCATCCACCCCTTTGCCCCAACCGCCGACGACCACCGGCGTATGTCAATCCGCATAAGTTGCGGTGACGTTAACCCTCCGGAAATTTCTCCCCATTCCCGGAATACCCCAGTGAGCACGAAATCGTGTCCTGATTGTGGGATTCGCCCATTCTTTTCGCAACGACACAGTGGGTGGAGTCTTCAAGTCACCAAAAAGGTACAAAAACACCGAATTCTTGCCCGCATTTAAATCGTTGCTAACACGGCTTGAACTGGCAGGGGGCAACCTGCACCATGAAAAATGAGGGCATGACGCCCGCAGCGTGGACGGGCATGGCGGCTATGGAAACGGGAAGCGCGGCATGGCCTGGCCGGCTCCCCGGCAAGTCCACGGTTTCGGGGGTTGTGGCCACCGCCATCGTCGTGGCCGACATGGTCGGCGTCGGCGTCTTCACCAGCCTCGGCTTTCAGGTCAAGGACATCCCTTCGGGCTTCGCGATCCTCGCGCTGTGGACCGTCGGCGGCATCGTCGCCTTGTGCGGCGTCTTTTCCTACAGCGAGCTCGGCGCCATGTTTCCGCGCTCGAGCGGGGAGTACAATTTCCTGAGCCGCGCCTTTCATCCGGCGTTCGGATTTCTGGCGGGCTGGGTTTCGGCGACGGTTGGCTTCGCGGCGCCGGTAGCCCTGGCGGCGATGGCCTTCGGGGAATACGGCAAGTCGGTGTTTCCCGATGCTCCGCCTCTCGTGCTTGCCGTCGGCACGGTCTGGCTGGTGTCGATCGTGCAGCTCAGCGGCGTCAGGCACTCCTCCAGCTTTCAACTGATCTCGACGATCCTGAAGGTCGTTCTGATCGTTGCCTTCCTGATTGCTGGATTTGTCATCGGCACGCCGCAGCCGGTCTCGTTTGCGCCCCACGTTTCCGACGTCGGCTACGTCGCCAGCGCGCCGTTCGCGATCGGCCTAGTCTTCGTGATGTATTCCTTCTCCGGGTGGAATGCCGCGACCTACATCATCGGCGAGATGCGCGACGCCCAGCAGAGCCTGCCGCGTGCGCTGCTCGCCGGGACGCTGATCGTGCTCGTGCTGTACGTCGCGCTCAACGCGGTGTTCCTTCACACCACGCCGATCGACAGGCTTTCCGGGCAACTCGACGTTGCGCGGATTGCCGGCGGCGCCATCTTCGGCGAGATCGGCGGTCGCATCGTCGGTGCGATGATCTGCATCGGGCTTGTGTCTTCCATCAGCGCGATGATGTGGATCGGTCCGCGCGTGATGATGACCATGGGCGAGGACATCCCGGCGCTGCAGGTATTCTCCCGAAAATCCGGCCAGGGAGCGCCGGCCTACGCCATCTTGCTTCAGCTCGCGGTCGCCAGCCTGATGCTGTTCAGCCGCAGTTTCGAGGCGGTGCTGGATTTCATTCAGTTCGCGCTGTTGTTCTGTTCGTTCTTTACCGTGCTTGGGGTCATCAAGCTGCGCATCACGCAGCCCGACCTGCCGCGGCCCTATCGCGCCTGGGGATACCCGGTAACGCCTGTGGTTTTCCTGCTCGTGACCCTCTTCATGATGTACTATCTTGTGATTGAGCGGCCGTTGCAGTCGTTTCTCGGTGTGTTGATTATGGTTTCAGGCCTTCTGATCTACGCCATATTCCGCAGACGGGACGCAGCCGGCTCCGCGACCTCATCGCCAGGCGATCCCGGATCGCGCGGTCGTCCGTTGGGTCGCGAATAGAGATGCTTCAGACAATGAAAATCGCGGCAGTCGCGGCCGCCATGTTCCTCGCGGCCTCGCTGCGCGCGGGGGCCGCCGAGGTGGTGACCGCCGACGACACCGCGCGTTTCCTGGCGGGAATGCCGCCGTCAGCGGACTCGCCGCTGACGCCGTTGACCAGGGATCCGGCCTGGCAGCACCACGCAAGATTTTTCGATACCGCGTTCGCCCAGCTCGAACAGCACCAGGTTTCGAAAATCCGGGCCTGGGCAGCGGAAAATCTGGCCGCGCCGCGGCCGACCATGTTCTATATGTTCTCCGGTCCCGATTTCCTCTATGCCAACGCGTTCTACTCGAAAGCTTCGACCTATGTGCTGAGCGCGCTGGAGCCGCCCGGTTCGGTGCCCGATCTGACGAAATTGCCGAGCGGCGGCGTTGGCGCTGCGCTTTACAATGTCGAGCGATCGCTGGGCTCGATCCTGAGCTTCTCCTTCTTCATCACCAAGCAGATGAAGGTCGACCTGCGTGCCGGGCAGCTCAACGGCACGTTGCCGATCCTTTATGTCTTCCTCGCGCGCTCGGGAAAATCCATCAAGAACGTCAGTCCGGTCGCGCTCGACGAAAAGGGCACGGCGTATTTTGCCAACGAGAATCCCGGCCCGAACGCGACCCGCGGGGTAAGAATCGTGTTCGCCGGAAGCGATGGCGTGGAAAAGACGCTGTATTATTTCTCAACCGATCTTTCCAATCCGGGCGTCGCGGCCTCCGGCTTCCTGAAATTCTGCGCGACGCTCGCGCCTGGCAACAGTCTGATCAAGAGCGCGTCCTACCTCTTGCACTCCGGCAACTTCTCGACGGTGCGCGACTTCATTCTCGCCAACAGCGCGACGATCATTCAGGACGATTCCGGAATTCCGCTCGCCTATTACAGCCCGAGGAAGTGGCGTTTCTTCCCGTTCGGCCGCTATGCCGGCCCGATCGCCGAATTCCGGGGAAGATATCAGGAGTCCTATGCCGAACTGTTCCAGCGGGCGCAGCCGATGGATTTCGGCATCGGCTATCGCTGGCGCTCGCATGAATCGAACCTGCTGCTGTCGGTCAGGTTGCCCGACGATGGTTCGGCTGCCCCGGAGACGACCTCGTCGACGGATGAGCCGCCGCCCAGACCGGCGCGTGCGCGAAAGCCGCGCCCGCCGGCGCCTGTCGAGTCGACGCCACGAAGTTTCCTCTGGTTCTCGCGGTAAGCAAAACGGAGGGACGCGTCACCAGCGGACGGTCTGGCTTGGCTCGATGAAGGCGCCGCCAACAGATCGATCTGCCGGGGATCGTGACCTCTGAGACGGACTTTCCAGCGCATCGTTGACGTCCTCGTTGGAGGACATCGAACCAATCCATCCAGAAAGCGCTGGTTCCGGCAAGATAGCAACGGCATTTCACTCGAATGCAGTGCGGCAGAGCCGCGCTTCAGGGCGCGTTGACGCCGCGCCAACGTCCGAACCGCCATGGCAGATACCAGCGCGCGCCCGCGGGTCTTGTCAGCGGAACATTGTCGATTCCCGAGGTGCCCCAGGGCTGGCAGCGCAGCAGCCGCGCCAGCGTCATCCATCCGCCGCCCCACAGTCCGAAGCGCTCGATCGCCTCGTCGCCATAGAGCGAGCAGGTCGGCAGGTGGCGGCAGTTGAAGCCAACCAGCGGCGACAAAGTATGCCGATAGATCCAGATCATCGCGCGCCCCGCATTGCGCGGCAGCCGCGCCGCGGCGTTGGCGCATTCCGCGCAATATTGGGAAGATGAATGCTTCATGGGCGTCTTGCTGGAATCCTGGGCTGGACCTGCGCGGTTCCCGGGCGCGGAACCTGTCCTTGGAAATATTTGTGCCACAGTTTAAGAAATATCAATGGTTTGCGCGGCGGTGCAGCAAAGCTTCTATAGACGTTGAGGGCTGCCGCGTTTACCCTTTTTGCAACGTCGAAATGACAGAATCATTTGGCGTTGAATGGGACCGTTGCCACTGCTCTTGAATGTTCGTTTGGGGCTTGCGGGGAAGGAACCAAATTGAGGCTGGTGAGATCGTTTCGCTTTCGCGGTTTGGCGCTGCTCGGCGCCGCCGCCCTGTGTATCGCATTGCCTGGCACCATCGCTACGCGAGGTGGCTCAGCGCATGCTGCGGGCAGTCTCGAAGAACGCAAACTGCCGATGCGGTTTACCTGGGTGGCGTGCCGGCCCGATTGCCGCGGCTGGATCAGCGCGGTCGGCATCGTGACATCAGACAGCCCCAGGGATTTCGATGACTTCTCGCGCGGACGCAAGCTCGACGGCGCGACCATCGTGCTGGATTCCAGTGGCGGCTCGGTCAACGACTCCATCGCGCTCGGTCGGCGTTTTCGCGATCTCGGCCTGATGACCACGGTCGGTACCAGCTTCCGGACCCACACCGCGCAAGGCGACCGTGCCAGCGTTGCGCCGGAGGCCTATTGCGAGTCGATGTGCGTGTTCCTGCTGCTGTCGGGCAAGACCCGCTACGTGCCCGAGGCCGCGCATGTCAGGGTGCACCAGATCTGGATGGGCGACCGCGCCGACGATG
>VFSW01016364.1_pt1 | contig 10121 bp, 9 predicted proteins | sample 5358111 | NCBI WGS metagenome assembly VFSW01 (sample SAMN11554181, study PRJNA540505) | mine drainage metagenome | isolation source: sediment from site ElyBrook_90M | place: USA: Ely Copper Mine, Vershire, VT | collected 2017
GCCGAGGCGAAGCGCGATGCGGACTTCGATGTCCAGCGCCTTGCTAACTTTCGTCAAGCCGCGGTCGATGACGAAATCGAGCAGCCGTTGCCAGCGCAAAACGCCAAGCGCAAGTTCGGTGGCGAGGCCGGCGTCCTCGGTCTTCACGGTTTCAGCAAGTTCGGCGCGCAGCGCGTCATCCGCATACGCGTTTTGCTTCGCGACGCGCAGAAGGACGTCGAATGCAATCGTTCGAGCTTGCGAGATCGGCATGAGTAAACATGGAACCACACTACGCCAAGGAAGGGAACCTGTGATACCAGAGCGAGATTTTTTACCCGCCGCGCATCAAGAGAAGCAGAGGAGCGATCGAGACCGGCTAGCCTGAAATACCAACATGTCTCGAAGTCCCGACTCGTTATTCTTCCACAAAGAAATCCTCGTCCATTTTCTTCAAATACAGTGTCTCATCAATGCGAACACCGACATTGTGTCGGAACATCAGCGCGGCGAGACGCTCTCCGTCAATGAGCACGATCTTGAACGGGTGGCGTTCAGCGAAGCTCTGTGCAGGCTGGGTGAAATACGATGTTGTTACGAACACGCCCTTATTTGCTTTGGCTGCCCCGAGACTTCCGCTGAATGCTCTGATCTCAGGTTCGCTGACCGCGTTTTCCATGGCGTAACGCTTAGCTTGAACGTAAACTCGGTCGAGACCTAAAGCATCTTGATCGATGACTCCGTCGATGCCACCGTCACCGGAACGGCCCACGATCGTTCCAGCCTCCTCCCGCGAACCGCCGTAGCCCATTGCGAGGAGCAACGCAACGATGAGGCCTTCAAAAAACGTCGGAGGGGCGGCGAGAATGCGGGCAAGAAGCTCTTTTCTGAGGGCCGTCTCGATTTGTTTTACAGTGCTCCGAAGAAGCTCGTCGGGCGTTTCCGATGGGAGCGCGGCTGGCGGCTCATCCAATAGCTTAGCTGATTCTGCGTTGCTGGATGTTCGACCGCGTTCGCGAAACTGAATGAATTCGGGAAACTGCGACAGGTACTCGGTACTAATACGCGCTGGGCCTTCTGCCAGAGCGTTCGTTCCTCGCTCCGTGATCTTGAAGTGAGCCCTCTTGGTCGCCTCCAGCAGTCCTGCCTGAACGAGATAGGTTCTCGCCCAGTGCACGCGGTTAGCAAAGGCAGTCTGCGTACCACTTGGTAATAGCCGCTGTTGTTCCTCGACCGTCAGATCGAATTCGCGCGCAAGGTCATTTACGACATCGCCGATTCGATGCTCTTGGCCGTCGCCAGCGACTTTCAATACAGGCAACATCAACGTCTGATAGTCTGGTATAGCCATTCAGCGCGCCCGAGCCCTCACCATCCTAAACTAATACACGAGACTATTGCGAATCGGGATCATACCACTACAGAATGATGTTATGCGGAAGACCGATCACTTCATTGCCCCCACTGGGATTTGAAGACAAGCCCTAAGACGAGGGCCATGCGCCTCACTGTGAACGTGAACGTGGCCTGCCCCTTTGCGTTTCACATGTTCATCTCAGCTCCTCGCTCTGGCCCTTCCGCAAAGAGTTTTTCCAGAAGCAAATAAAGCAGGGCGGCGCCGGGCGAAAAACTCGCATAATCCGGATCCTATCCGGTTTGTGAGGCGACCAGCGTGGTTCCCTGCACATAGCAGATCTGAAATGCGGCGGGCCGATCGCCGCTGTTCAAGAGGAATCCTCTCGCTTGGCCGGCCGCTGCCATTCGCAGAATTTCCTCCGGGCGGTCAATCTCTTCGAGCCCTGCGCCGAGTTTTCCTTGCCAGGCTTTTTGAGAGAGCGGACTGGCAATGGAATAAAACTCGCGCATTTGATCGGCGCCCCGGAACTCCTTCATCGCCGCTTCTCCGTTCGCCAAAGTTCGCCAACGGCGGACGTTCCTTCTTAGATTTTCCCACGTGCTGCGGGACCTGGATTGAAGGTAGGCAGTGAACGTGCCTGAAATCGGAATGAGGAAGCGTGTATCGCTCCAGCTCATGTACTGGATCATTCCAGGCGGAAATTGCAGTAGCGGAAAATTCATCGAGACTGGGAAGCCGGGAATATGAACGGCATTGACGCCGTCCAGGTCGCGCCTGCTCACCGAAGGCAATTGCCGATGGTTCAAACTGACGGGGAATGCCGTCCAGAGCTGCCTGGTTTTCCATCGAAATTCTTCCGAGCCGAATCCGGCCAAGACTGACCGTGAAAAGGTATGTCTTGTCGATCCACTCGAATGAAATCGCCGGATTTGCCAACTCTTCAGTCAGGTAGCGACCCAGCAGGTTACGATCCATCCGTTTTCACGGCTCTGCCGAAATTCGGCGAAGTGAAAGCGGCCGGCATGCGCACGGCGGACGACGTATTGAAATCCTAGGTAGACCGCCGAAAACGAAAGCGAGAACCGAGTTGAAATCGACTCAACTCGAGTCAACCCTACTCAAACCGCTCCACAGGCCCAAAGCGCGCGCCGTTGGCAAACTCGCGCGCCGAAAGTTTCTTCCGGCCTGCGACCTGTATGGCCTCGAGGCGCAGGCGCGTATTTTCGCCGCATGCGACAAAGATTTCCTTCGCCGAATCGACTATCTCCCCCGGCGCGATGTGTGCGCCCGCTGGGACGGTCGCCTCAGGGTGGCCCCAAAGATGGCACGTTTGCCCTCGAAACGCGCTGTACGAGCCGGGCCACGGAGCGAAGCCGCGCATGCGGTTGTAAATCTTGTGCGCGGGGAAATTCCAGTCAATTCGCCCGTCTTCTTTTTTTAGAATTGGAGCGTAGGAGGCGCTTTTCTCATCCTGCGGAGCGGGAGAAATTTCTCCGCGATCCAATTGCAGAAGCGATTCGGCGATCAAGTCCCCGCCCAGAGCGCTCATGCGCGCGGCAAGCTCCGGCGAGGTTTCGTCCGGGCCGATTTCGACCTCGCGGCGCAAAAGAGTTGGCCCGGTATCCATTCCCGCGTCGATTTGCATGGTGGTGAGTCCGGTGATGGCTTCTCCATTGGCAATAGCCCAGTGGATCGGCGCGGCGCCCCGATAATGCGGCAGCAGGGACCCATGCAAATTGAGCCACCCAAGTCGGGGAATCGTTAAGAGCCTGGCGGGAATAATCTGTCCGTACGCGATAATCGCGACGGCATCGGGCGCGATGCGTTTCAAAAAGTCTTGCGACGATTCGGACTTGATCGTTTCGGGCTGATAGACGTGCAAACCAATTTCGAGTGCTGCTTCCTTCACAGGTGAGCTGCCGACGTGCTGGCCGCGGCCGCGCGCCCGGTCCGGTTGCGTGACGACCGCTTCAATGAAAAATTCCGGACGCTCCGCGAGCCGCCGGAGGGAGGGCACTGCAAATTCCGGCGTACCGCAAAAAACGATGCGCAGCGCAGCCATCGCGGGAATAGGGAATTACCAGTCGCCGGTCTTCCGCAATTTGCGGATCCGGCGTTTGATCAAGTCTCTTTTAAGCATGCTGAGGTGCTGAAGAAAAAGGAGGCCATTGAGATGGTCGATCTCGTGGCAAAAGGCGCGGGCCAGGAGTCCCTCGCCGCGCATTTCGTAAACATCGCCCTTCACATTTTGCGCGCGCACGGTCACATACGCGGGGCGCAGCACATTTCCGCGGAATCCGGGGAGCGAAAGGCAGCCTTCCTCTTCGCGCTGGTCTCCTTCCACGTGAACGATCTCGGGATTGGCCAGCACCAGCCTGGCCTCGGGATTTTTCCCCACGCTCACGTCGATCACTGCAAGGCGTTTCGATAGCCCGATTTGCGTTGCGGCGAGGCCCACGCCCTGGGCCACGTACATCGACTCGAACATGTCCTCGCAAAGCCTGGCAAGTTCGTCGTCGAATTTCTCCACAGGCTTGGTCGGCGATTCCAGCACAGCCGCGCCATATTTTGTAATGGGATAAATCATCTCAGCACTTCACCCAATTCCTTGGAACCACGGATGCACACGGATAAACACTGATAAAGACTGTATCGCTCTCAAAATTGGTCGCAATAGGCGGCCAGTAAGAAGTTGTTCTCCACGTGCCCAGCCTATCGCGAGGGATGAATGATTTATCTTTTTTCGATCCGCATTCATCCGTGAACATCCGTGGTTTCAGAACTCCTTGAGCTGCTGCAAGTATCCCTCGAAATTGCGGCGGATCTCGACCAGCGAATCGCCGCCGAATTTTTCGATCGCCGCTTGCGCGAGCACGATCGAGACCATGGCTTCGCCCACGACTCCGCCGGCTGGAACGACGCACACGTCGGAGCGTTCGTACGCGGCCGAAATGGGCTGCTTCGTCACCATGTCGACCGTGCCGAGGGGCGCTCGCAGCGTGGAAATCGGCTTCAAGTATCCGCGGACGATGACGTCTTCGCCGTTGGTGATGCCTCCCTCGAGCCCCCCGGCGCGATTCGATGCGCGCGTGAACTGTTTGGCGGCGGGATTATATCCGATCTCGTCCATGACTTCGGAACCGTAGGACGTGGCCGCCGCGATTCCCGCGCCAATCTCGACTCCTTTTACCGCCTGGATGGACATCACGGCCTGAGCCAGCCGCGCATCGAGCTTTTCGTCCCACTGCGCATGAGAGCCAAGGCCGGTGACGACATTGTGCGCCACAACCTCGAAAATGCCTCCTACCGTATTTCCGGCGCGGTGCACAACGTCAACTTCGCCTTTCATTAGGGCTTCCGTCTCGGCGTCAACGCAGCGCAATGGCGAATCCAGATTCTCGCAGACGGCCTGGATTTCGCCCCAAGCAGCGGTGCGCGGCAGGCGTGCCTTGCCAACGGCGACCACGTGGCTAAGCACTTCGCATTCAAGCTGGCGGAGCAGCAGCTTGGCAATCGTGCCCGCGGCCACGCGCGCGGCGGTCTCCCGCGCCGACGCGCGTTCCAAGATATACCGCGCATCGTGGAGATTGAATTTCATGGACCCGGCCAGGTCCGCGTGGCCGGGGCGAGGCGCGGTCAAACGGCGTTGGGCGCTTTCAAAGTCCGGAATATTTTCAACGGAAAGGGCCTTTTCCCAGTTGGCCCAGTCGCGATTGTCGATTCGCATGGCGATAGGTGCGCCGATGGTTTGCCCGTGACGCACGCCGGCCAGGAATTCGACGCGGTCTTTTTCGATTTTCTGGCGCCCTCCTCGGCCGTAGCCCAGTTGCCGCCGGTGCAGTTCCCGCTGCACGAATTCGAAGTCGATGGGCACACCCGCGGGCACGCCGCTGATCCACGCGATCAGCGCCTGACCGTGCGATTCCCCCGCTGTGACAAAGCGAAACATGGAAGGCTCGACATTCTATCGGACCGTGCACGGCTCGTAAAGCGAGGAAAGGTCTTTCCATGGGAGGTTGGCTGTCCCGGCGAGCGCGCTAGGGCGTAAGCGGCCAGCCAACATACGATTTCGCCAGTCTTTCGGCAGTAAACCGGAGCAGCCAAGAGTCTCTATCCCACTAAAACTTGTTAATTTGGTTATTCGCAATTTGAGTCCCACGATCCATTTACGATGCTTGACGTCCCCGGCTGTGACCAGTACGCTGTTCTCGAACTCACCTGCGCTCGAGGGACACCCGACGGAAACCGATGGCGACGACCGACCCCAAACTCCTTGAGCCCAGTACGATTTCAGTGACCGGGGCTCTTGCGGAGGGCGCGAAGCGGTGGATCCTGCATGTGCAGGATTACGCGATGCTTTCGACGCGGTCGGTCACGAACCTGTTTAGCCCTCCTTACTACATTTCCGATGTTATGGAACAAATGGATATTATTGGTGTTGGATCGTTGCCGATCGTCCTGTTGACCGGCTTTTTTATCGGCGCCGTCATGGTCCTGCAAACCGCCGCGCAATTCGAAAGGTTCGGACAGACCGCGCTCACGGCGGACGTGGTTTCGCTCGCGCTGGTCCGTGAATTGGGGCCGTCGATTACCGGTTTGCTGGTAACCGGGCGCAACGCCTCGGGGATGGCCTCGGAATTGGGATCGATGATTGTGACCGAGCAGGTGGATGCGATGCGCGCGATGGGCACCGATCCGATCCGCAAACTTGTAACGCCGCGCATGGTGGCGACCGTGCTGATGCTGCCCCTGCTCACGGCCATGGCGGATTTCATGGGACTGATCGGCGGATACCTGGTGTCCTTTTTCACGCTTCGACTGAACGCGGTCACCTTCTGGTCGCGGGCGATCAATATTCTGGAGTTTTCCGATCTCATGCAGGGACTTACCAAACCGATCGTCTTCGGTTTTATCATCGCGACCGTTGGATGCTATCAAGGGTTGACCGTGAAGGGCGGAACGCAGGGAGTGGGGCGAGCGACCACGCAAGCGGTGGTCACCGCTTCCGTTTTTATTCTGATCACCAACTTTTTCCTTACGAAATTGATGCTGTACCTTGCCGGTAACATCTTCTAACCGAAGTTGCAATCGTCCACGCACGGCGGACGTTTCCATCTATAATCGCTGGGATGAATGTGCCGCCGGTTCCACGACGGCGTGGACGCATCATTTCCGAATGAGCGCGACCGCAGCCAGCGAACCTATCCTCTCCCTCGAAGACGTGAGCATTGGTTTCGACAAAGGCTCCGTGCTGAACGGCCTTTCGTTTTCCGTCGCCCCCCGCGAGACCAAAGTTCTAATCGGAGAAAGCGGGTCCGGAAAAACTCTGATCCTGAAATTGGCAGCGGGCTTGATTCAGCCGGATTCCGGAACGGTGCGGATGCTGGGCCACGATCTGGGCCGCATGCCGGAAAAAGAATTGCTCGCGTTCCGCAGAAAAATCGGATTTGTGTTTCAGGAGGGAGCGCTGTTTGACTCTCTTACGGTCGCCGAAAACGTGGCCTACAGCCTGCGCGAGGAACGCGTGAACGAGGAAGAGATCGAGCTGCGCGTTCGCGAATCCCTGCGATTCGTAGAAATGGAAGACACTTTGGAGAAGTTGCCATCCGAACTTTCGGGCGGCATGCGGCGGCGCGTCTCCATCGCGCGCGCTCTCGTTACTCAGCCCCAAGTGGTTCTCTACGATTCTCCCACGGCAGGCCTCGATCCGGTGACGGCGCAAACCATCATCACCCTGATCCTGCGTCTGCGCGACACTCAGGGGGTTACCTCGCTGCTCGCTACTCACCGCTTGCAGGATGCCTTCGGCCTTGCGAGCTACCGGTTTGACGGCCAGTCCGGCCGGGTGGTGCCCGTCGCGCACAACGGAGCGTCGCGGCCCTCCGGTGCGGCCACAAATTTCGTCGTGCTTCGGGAAGGGAAAGTCTATTTCGAGGGGAGTCCGCCGGAGCTGGCGGATACCCGCGACGCGTATTTGCGTCGCTTTTTGTTGTAACTTGAGGGACGCTGTACGGGAATTCGATGAGGAGGAGCACCGATGGCGCAACACAAACAATTGACGTGGACTGAACTCCGAGTTGGATTGTTTGTCCTGGCTGGAGCCGTTTTGCTGGCGGTGGTGATTTTCTATGTGACGGGCGGCGGCGGTTGGGGACCGAAGTACCGGTTGCGCGCGTTCCTGCCCGAAGTAGACGGACTGACCATCGGCGCGCCCGTCCGCGTGGACGGCGTTGAGGTCGGCAACGTGGAGCAGATTTTGATTGCCGTCCCGAAACCGGGCGAGCCGACATCGAAAGACCGGAACATTGAAGTTGATATGCGCATACAGAAAAATTTTGAATCGTATATCCGTTCGGATTCCACCGCGGGACTCATCACTGAGGGGCTACTCGGCAACCGCTATGTGGATATCGACCGTGGATATGTCGGGCGTATCCTGCAGAACGATGAGGAAATACCCGGCCGGGAAGAGAAGGCCCTGAAGGAAGTTGTCGAGCGCAGCGCCGATCTGATGGACAGCCTTAGCTCCATCACCAAGCAAGCCAGCGCCGTATTGATGGACGTGCGCAACGGCCACGGCTCGCTCGGCAAGTTCATGGTCGACGAGGCCGCCTACAATCATCTCAATAGCACCCTTGGAAGCCTCGACCACATGATGTCCGACATCCAGGCCGGGAAGGGAACGATGGGAAAACTCATCACCGACGACGAAATGTACAATCGCGTGAATTCCGTCGCGGGCCGCGTCGACAACGTGCTCGAAGCCGTCCAGAACCAGCAGGGCACGCTCGGCAAGCTCGTTTACGATCCGGGGATTCACGAAAGCGCGAAAAGACTGATCGACAACAGCAACGCGCTCATTGGAGATGTACGAAGCGGCAAAGGCACGCTCGGCAAGCTCGCTACGGACGACTCTTTGTTCGCGCAATACAAGCAGGCGGGCGAAAATCTCTCGAGCGCGACGGCAAAACTCAATTCCAACGAAGCGACCATTGGGAAATTTTTTGACGATCCGAAATTTTACGACAACTTCACGGGGCTTGCCGGTGACATGCGGTTACTGGTCGGAGATTTTCGCAAGGATCCGAAGAAATTCCTGCACGTAAAATTCTCCATCTTTTAGAGGAGGCTCCGGGGATTGGAAGAAAAACCCCGCCTCCGAAGAGGCGGGCTACGGCAAATCTCCGGGCTGCGTCGATTGCCGTAGCCCGGGTCTTCAGCCCCGGGGATTTTTTGGGAGGTGAAGGAGGACCCTGGCGAAACGCGATATTGCCAATTTTTGAAGCGAGCTTCCGGCTACAAGGAATCGGGCCGCAGGAAAAAGGCGTGGAACGTGGCGGCCAGGGTCATGATGGCTCCTGTAAGAAAAATTTTGCCGGGATGCAGGTGGGCGACCGAGGAAAGCGCAAAATAAGCTCCTGCGGCGAGGAACACCCCTACGAAGGAGAGCAAATTTGCAGCCGCAATGACGCCGCCCTTTTCCTCTCGCTTGGGCCGATGCTGGATCAGCGCGTTGAGAGGAACGGCGTAGAAGCCTCCGAAAAATCCGAGCAAACAAAGATCCATGCGCACCGGCCAAATGCCGAGGCCGTGCCTCGAAACCAGAAATCCAAACACCGTCATTCCGATCCCGCCCAAAGGAACCAGCCGGGTTTCGATTTTTCCGCGCGAGAGGTAGCCGGCGGCGAGGCTGCCCGCTCCGATGCCAATTCCCACGGCGGCTTGCAGGTAACTGATCTCGGTTTCGTTCACGTGCAGCACATCGTGTCCATACACGACGATCACGAATTGCAGCAGCGCGGCCAAAAACCACAAATAGGTATTGCCGACTACGGCCCAGCCTAGAACGCGGTCCCCCGCGACGATGCGAATTTGTCCGCCAAAATCGGCGAACGGATTGACTCGAAATCTTCGCGCAGGATCGGCGGCGGGCACGCGTGAAATGCCGAAGCTTGCGAACAAGCCGATCGTCGTGAGCCCCAGAAAGATCACGCCGGACCAAAAATGACGGCCTCGAAACGCGTCGGCCAGAAATCCCGCGAACATCACCGCTGTAATTGACGCCAGAAACGTGCCGAGTTCAATGACGCCGTTTCCCCAGGAGAGTTTGTTGTCCGGGAGCAGTTCGGGCAGTAGTCCATACTTCGACGGGCCGAACAGCGCCCCCTGCGTGCTGATCAGAAAAACGGCGGCCGCTTCCATCGTCAGATTCCCGAGGGCCAGCGCGGCAATGGCAAACAGTCCCACGCCAATTTCAAAAAGTTTCGTGCCGATCGTGACCGTGCGCTTGCTGTAACGGTCGGCAAAATATCCGCCCGCAAGCGAAAACAAAATGAATGGAATGGCGAATAGCGCGCCGACGAGCAGAATAAAGCGGTCGCGCACCGCGGAAGGGAAATTGCGTTCGACGATCAAGTAGATGACGAGGAACTTCAGCCCGTTATCGTTGAACGCACCCTGAAATTGCGTGACGATCAGGCTCCAGAAGCCGAGCCGCCAGCGGGGAGGATGCCCGGGGGCGCGCGTTTCCCCCGGGATCAAAGTAGATCCCCCATGAGGCGAAACGCCGCCGGATGCCGCTTCCGGGTTTGCAGCCGATGCGTCTTTGGGAGCGCTGGACATGGAATTGAGCGTGGGGCATCGGTCGATTCAAACGCCTCCTCGCGTGATTCGCAGTTTAGACACGCAACGGGCATCGAGCAAGGCTTTGGCAAGCGCCGCGTGTCGTGTAGAATCTAGGACACGCCGGAGTGGCGGAATGGCAGACGCGGCGGACTCAAAATCC
>VFSW01016365.1_pt1 | contig 10121 bp, 18 predicted proteins | sample 5358111 | NCBI WGS metagenome assembly VFSW01 (sample SAMN11554181, study PRJNA540505) | mine drainage metagenome | isolation source: sediment from site ElyBrook_90M | place: USA: Ely Copper Mine, Vershire, VT | collected 2017
CCCTTTATACGGCATGTGCGCGACGGAGACCACGGTTTAGGTCTCCTTTGCTCGGAATGCTCCCATTACCGGGATGTGAAAATGCAAGGACGAATGAAGCGGTGGTTAACTCCTGACGAATATCGGGAATGGCGGACTTGGCTTCGTCGCGTCCCTGTCAAGCCTGTCAAGGCTGGCAAGCGTAAGAAGAAACATCATAGACGCAAAGAACCAAAGGTCTACAAACAACTTCGGCGCGAATGTGAAGTCAGGTGTCAGAAGTACTTGAAGGAGTTTTGGGTGCAATACAATTCAGCCATAGGCCGAGACGAGAGAATCAAGCTACTTCGGGCGGCTGCGAACCCTTCATGGCAACGAATCCCAGAACAGTTGAGATTACAACTTCGCCGCGAATTCGACCGCAAGAAGAATAAAATATTCCTTGTCTCCATGATGGAGTGCGGTGTCTGCTTTGAAGCCTACACAGCCGAGAGACACCACGTTATCCCGTTAGCATTCGGCGGCATCAATGAGGTAATCAACTTTCTGGGGATTTGTTTGGCTTGTCATGAGGCGATACATCCGTGGATGAAGGTGGCCTAACGCGAAGCGTTCGTGCTGCAAAGAAGGGAAGGCGTGTCTAACGAATTCGCGGCCTTGCTGCCAACGTCGCAAGGTCAGTACACGTCAGCCGGGAACGTGGCGAAGAATCCCGGCAAGAATTCGAGGGGAAAATGGAATACTGCGATAATTGCCGAGAGGATACGGAACGGTGCTCAAGTTGCGGCGAGTGTCTCCAGTGTCGAGAGACATGCTGTACTACGTGCGAAATTCCTGAACAAGTGGAAGGTGGATATGACTCCTAAATCTTCACATACAAGTACCATCGCCGAGAGACTTCTCATTGTGGAGCGATGGACGAATGCTCGCAACAACGTTCTTTTGGCCGCATGTGCCTTTTGTCCCGTACCCGGGGAGGAACCGTGTTCGATGCATACACTTCAAGATGCTGTAGATGAATACCGTGCGGCTATAGCACACGAGGAAAATAATAGGTGTAAAAATGACTAAATACGACGATGTGAACGGTGGTTTCAAGAATGAAGCTAGCGAAGCCGGAGAACCGGACATTGAAGGTGCGCCAAGTTTTGACCGTCTCGGTTACTACGGTGAAAAGCAAGTAACGGTCAGAATGCAAATGAATCTAGCTATTGCTACGAATCTCTCTTACGACTGGATTCGGGAAAACTGGGAACCGATACAGATAATTCTCAAATGGAGGGACAGTGAACTTTCGAGAGCGACAAGACCTTGATAATTACATCACCGGTCACTATGGCGAAGACCAGTTCCGCGATGAAACACTAGAATCCTATTACGATGAGGACGGCATTACGATTTATTGCGGAGATTGTAGGAACGTACTTGAAGACCTCGAGATAGGCTGTGCGGACTTGACACTCACTGACCCACCTTACGGCGTTGGCGTGGACTACGGCGCCGGAAAAACTTGGGACGCTGACCATGATTTCAAAGACGTATTACAAATATGCCTTGCGATGACAAAGAGAGTTATTTGGAGCCCCGGGACAGTAAACATGGTGCGCTGGATTACTGAGACACAGCCGTACTGGGTTGGAGCATGGTACAAAGCGAATCAATGTTCGAGGTCTCCGCTTGGCTTCGGAGCGTGGGAACCTATTTGTTTCTACTTCTCCGATGGTTTAGGTGAATACCAGCATCTCGGTCAAGATGCGTGGGATGTGCCGATAGCCCAACAATCTCAAGCGCAAGGGCATCCGTGTCCAAAGTATCTCCCATTCTGGAAGAAACTAATTGCAAAGGACGTGAAGTGCATACTTGACCCCTTCATGGGTTCGGGAACGACACTTCGGGCTGCGAAAGATTTGGGCATCAAAGCAATCGGAATCGAGAAAGAAGAAAAGTATTGCGCTATGGCCGTAGAAAGACTTCGGCAACAGGTGATGGACTTCACGGTTCCAGAAGCTCATTGTTTCGCCTGCTCCAATACGCACATGATGAGGAAGGAATGCGATTGTGCATGCCATCGGGATTATGACGGCGAGCAAACTCAAGCGAGGATAAATGAATGAATGAAGAACTAAAGCTTTGTCCCTTTTGCGGCGGCAGGCCGGAGTTAGACCATTTGTCTGCGGATTCGATGGAACCATTCGACGACGATTATTACGTCTCATGCACAAAATGCGAAGTGCAGCAGATTGCCAATTACTCGGAGACTGATGCAATCGCTCGGTGGAACAAGCGTGTTTAGATGCGATTTCTTCGCGCTGTCCGATGCGGACTTGGAAGCCTTCGAGCAGACGTTTCCAGGCGTGCCGATTGAGACCGAACTTCGCAAGATGGAACTCTGGCTCCGGGCGAATCCGAATCGGCTAAAGAAAAACTACTTTCGGTTTATCGTTAACTGGCTATCGAAAACTCACAGGGAATTGCTCTGTGCTCAGGTTCGTGGCGAGGCAGCGGCGTCGTACAAGGATCGCGTGGTTCGTCGAGAGGTGCATGTAGGAGAGGTGCGACGATGATTCGTAAAAAGGTGTGGCGATATTGGTGCGAATTCTGTGGGAAGCGAAATTGCTCTGCGGCTTCGATTAGCAAGCATGAAAAGCACTGTACGATGAATCCGGGGCGTACTTGCAGGATGTGCGCTCACGTTGAGAACAAGCAAACTCCAATCGCGGAACTCATTGCCGTCTTGAGCTTGCAGAAACCTGATTACGGGATGGCCGAGTTACGTGATTTAGCTCACCAATGTCCAGTATGTATCTTGGCCGCAATTCGCCAATCGAAGATTCAAATTGTTGACCGCACCGGACGCGAAGAAGAATACCTGCAACAGCCAGACTTTAAATTCAATTTCAAGAAGGAAGTGGAAGATTTCTGGCGAGAGCTAAACGACAAATCTTTTCAAGATGACTTGCGGAATGACTACTACACATATTGACTTTTGAACGCGAAGCGTTAGCGTGAGAGCCGGAGGGATGAGATGAGCGAATCAAGGAATCCTAGAATTGCTCCAATGAGATATTTTATTGCATACCCGATGCATCCTATTACTTATCCAATTAGTTTTTGGGATTGGTTGCGTTGGAGGATTTCGTGACCCGCGTTTCTTGCGGTGCGAGGCGGGGGCGATTTGCACAGGGCTTGCATTATCTCCTTGACACGATTTTACAACTTGTAGTAATATGCCGATAGTAGGAGAGAGCATGACGCTGAAAGGAACGCAAGGGTTAGTCAAATACAAGTGCTTCCGATGCGGGCATGAGTGGTATCCGCGAACGGCGGTACCTGTGCGGTGTCCGAATCACAAGTGCCAGTCAACGGAATGGGCGTCCGAGGCTCGCAAGGAGCAGACCCGCAAGTCGTGAATCGTCGAGTGTCGAGGAGGAGCCATGAGCGAACGAACATTGAACGATGTGGTACGCGAATCGGTCGAGACGGCGCGAAATTCGCCCGTCGATGTCACAGACCTTCAACAGTTGCTCGACAAGGCCAGTCCGTTCGCCGAAGTGCGGGTTGAGATTCCGGGCCGGGGAATCGTATCGCTTACGAGGGCGCATCTGTGTGACCGGGACAAGGAATTTCCGTATGGGCTACTCGTGCTGGAAGTGGAGGAATAGTTATGGCATTGAAACTTGGTTCGATTGCCGAAGAGGCAGCTCTGTGCCGCAAGGCATGGAAGAATTCAAAGGCCATTCTCGCGTGGCATTGCCACCATGAAATTCTCATCGAGCGATTGACTGAACCTGCCGAAAATCGCATCGCATATCTCTCGGAAAAGCCTTAGCCTGAGCAGGCACTACGATTGCATTTATTCCGTCCCTTCCGTGGGCCGCTACCCGCGAAATTAAAGAAGGCCGACGCTGACTGGGAGAAGGCCTACGCTGACTGGAAGAAGGCCGGCGCTGACTGGCAGAAGGCCGGCGCTGACTGGGAGAAGGCCTACGCTGACTGGCAGAAGGCCTACGATGACTGGAAGAAGGCCGGCGCTGAAATCGCACATAAGAAGCAATGTAAGGGATGTCCGTGGAATGGAAAAACTATTTTCGTGAGGGAGCCATGAGCGAACTTCGCAGAGCCTACGAGGATTTGGCGACGAAGATTTCACGCGAACTCTATGGGACGCCGATTACGGACATATCGGATGCGGAGATCAACGAGGGAGTGCTTCGTCAACTCGAATCGCAGAGCCAGTGTTTCGAGTATCTGAGTGACCTCGAAGAGGGCCAATCTTGACCCGTAACCGTTCGTTGCAGACGCTTCGGCGAATGACGGTGGTGATGGCGATAGTTTCGATAATCGTAGTGGGACTCTGGCTGATTCTTGGAGGGTGACGATGGGACTCGATTTCAATGGTTCGGATGCTCGTTGGGCTTACAGCGGTTTTAATCGTTTTCGTGAGCGATTGGCCGCGATAATCGGTATAAAGCTCAGAGAAATGGAAGGTTTCGGTGGTACGGGGGACTGGAATAAGGTGAAAGACCCTATCGTACCATTTCTTTTTCATTCCGATTGTGAGGGCGAATTGTCTCCAGAAGAATGTAAGACCACCGCTCCAAGATTGAAAGAGCTAGTCTCATTGTGGTCTGACGATGATTACGATAAGCAGCAAGCCTTGTTGCTGGTGAAGGGCATGAAGAGTTGCGCGAGACGCAAGAAGCCGTTGATTTTCTGTTGACGTTTGATGCCGAAGGCATCGCCCTGTACATCCTGTTAGGAGACTGACGATGAGCGAAGATTCGAGTAACGCGGAGTTTCTGGTAGCTCTCGGCTGGCGAATGGCGCTGGGAATTTTTATTGTGGCGAATCTTTTAGTCTGGACGATGGGGTGGTGACGAATCGCTGACGCGATTCAAAATTCAAAGGAGGAATAGAAATGCCGACATCATTGGAAGTGGTACGGAAGTTTTTCCCAGAAGTAAATGACGTGCTGGACGGGGGACGAAACGTAACGATTGAAGTCACGGAAAAAGACGAGAAGATAGCACATAAAAAGTCTCATAAGACGTGCGCTATGGCTATCGCCTGCAAACGTAAGTTTGAATGCGATGGCGTAATTATCAGCGTCACTCGGGCTTATCTTGTGAAGGGTAAAACGGCAAGGCGGTATAAGCTCCCCGAATCGGTTAGCAGGGAGGTGGTTTCCTTTGACCGCCACGGAGAATTTGAGCCGGGAGAGTATGAGCTAACGAAAATTCCGCCGTCTTCGAGGCTGGATAGGGTTATCAAGCATGGCAATGGGCATGGGCCAAATAGAACGACTTCCGAGCGCAAACATCTACACCGCACAGGCGGAATCAGAACTGCGCTTGGATCAAAGATTGCAGCTGAGTAGTTGACTTTTGAACGACGGCATTTGGTTTAGCGGCGTTCGAGCGACAGGAGTGGTGATGAGCACGAATCCAGTAACAGTTACAAGTGTTGCAGAAAAGACACAGCGGAGCCTCGTTAGAAAGCTATCTGAGGTCATGGCGGCGGTTGGATACCTTCAAAAGCGTGGCGAAAATACCGCACAAAAGTACTGGTATGCGAAGGAAGCAGATGTAGTGGAGGCGATGCGAGGGGAGTTAGCCAAGAGGCAGGTATTTATATTCCCCAGCGTCATTTCGTGCACTAGAACCAAGGTTGAGAGGCCGAATTTCAAGCCTGAACTGCCTAATCGTGTTTCCTACGCGACGGATTTGGTGATGCGTTGGACATTCGTGGACGGTGAGTCTGGCGAGCGGATGGAGTGCGATATACCGGGGTGTTCGGAGTCTCCCGGCGACAAGGGCGTGTACGTCGCTATGACCGGAAGCGAGAAGTACCTGCTGATGAAGTCGTTCCTGATACCTACGGGTGATGACCCAGAATCGGATGAGAACGAGCCAAGGGGCACAAAGGCAGATGCTCAAGCCGTCGCGGATGAGAAACTCGCCAAATTCAAGGAACGCGAGCAAGCGCAATTAGAGCGCGAGAAGGCTCAGGAAAAGAAGCCTGCACTTTCACCGGAGAGAGTCTATTCTGATGAATCCCCCCGCAGACCAATTCCACAAATGGCCGCTATCACGAAAATTGCGGAGAAGCAGAAAAAGGACAAGAGCGGCTCATTTTGGATTGTTACTTGGGGTGGTGTGGACTACACAACTTTCGATGCGAAGATTGCCGAGCATTTGAACAAAGCCAAATTCAGGGGAGAGGAAGCCGCGTTATACACTTCCGAAAAAGAGAATCCGAATCGTCCCGGACAACCTTATCGGAACCTTGACGGGATTCATCGCATACACAATCAGTTTTTCGCCGAGGATGGAAAGACCCCGGAAAAAGACGTGAATCAAGACCTTATGGACGCTGACCAGTATCCAGATGCGGATGAGGAGTCCGTGGGCATCAAATAACACTTGCTACGTAGCGTCCTAGTTGCTATGCTAGGCGTCATGGACGCTAACGAACTGAAACTACATTACGCTGTTTATGGCAATACGACACTTAGACGAGGTTATTGTCCTGATTGTAAAAGGTTTGCGGTTGTTTTAGACGGGAGATTTCAGTGCTGCGATTATCCGATAAACCGACGCCCCATAAAGGCTCGCAAGCTCATGTGTTCTCCTTCAAGGAAACGATTCGTGCCCAAAGTTTCCCGGCAAAAAGAACTTTTGAACGGCCAAGCTCACAGGTGCTTTTACTGCGGTCATGGATTCGGAGAGGCCGCTATGCGCGGCACGAAACTTGTCATTCTCAAGGTCTGTTGGGATCACCGGATTCCATTCGCTTACTCTCAGGACAATCGCGCCCTAAACTTTGTTGCGGCTTGCCAGATATGCAACGGAATCAAATCCAGTTTGATGTTCGAGAGGCTTGAAGATGCGAGAGGGTACATCTACCGGAGGCTCCAGAAAAAAGGTTATTGCTTCGTGTCTGAGGTGCCAGAAGCCTTTTACAAAACGTCGCATAACCCAGTTATATTGCTCTCCAAATTGTCGGAAACGGCATTGGTTCGATACAACATTCCAGAAAAGAGTTGAGTGACCAATGAGCGACGTTGCCATGTTGCTGCGAGTGACGAAGAAGGTTCAGCGCGGCTCTAAGGCCGATGCGTATCTGACCGTGGAGCCGATAGGGGACGTGATGGGCGATGAATCGTGGAAGCAAATTAACTTTCGATTGCCTGTGGATGTTCGAGACAGGCTGCTAACTCAGCTTCAACGAATCGCCAAGCTCAACGAACTTTCGTTTCCCGATAAACCGGACAGCAAGGGAACTGGGACTGCTCATGTCGTGAATCTCGTTACCGAGCTATTCGAGCACACGCTGGACGAAGACCTTGTGAGGCGCTGGTAATGTCTCCTCTGGGATGGAAAATAGATTATGCGCGAACCGTCCAGGCCCACGCTATTAAGCGATTTGTGGACAAGCGCAGCAAGGTTGATACAAACGGCCATGACCATCTCAAAGGGAAGGACGTGGAGCCGTTTCGCCGACGAATTTTCGAGCGGAGCGATGGACGCTGCGAAGCCATAATTGGAAAAGAGTACGTTGGAGACGGATACACATTAACAGAGTATTGCTGTAATCCGATTACTTGGGACACGTTCGAGATGCACCACGACCCTGACGGATACGAGCGGTACGATTCAATGGAAAGCTGCTTTGCCTTCTGCCGATATTGTCACAAGGCCCAGCATCCGCAGGTGAGGCTTCGCACCATACCGGGAGTGTGAAAGATGTTTATCTGCAATCCATGCTTGAAAAAGAATTTCACGAATGACGAATCACTGTTCAAGTCGAGCGGTAATTGCGAGATTTGCGAGAAGAAAGCAATCTGCAACGACATTCCATCATTAGCTTTACGAGACCGTCGAGTTAAGAAACAGAGAAAACAACGTAGCACGGGAAGGCGCAGTTAGCCTTCGAGCCGACGCCCGCGAGAAAGGAACCTGTCGAATGAGACGAAGCAAGAAGCCGTGGATTTGTTATGCGTGCAGAGATGGCCTTCATAATCTATGTGCATCAGACCTTGATCCGAAAAATATCTGCACTTGTGACGCGATGTGGCATATCGAAGTGACGGACACTAAAATTCGGAAATTTAAGGGCACCATTCGGGATGAGATTGACCGAATTAATCAAGGCCAGACCGCGAGCAGTAAGGGAGTCGAAAAGTGAGCAGACTGAGGCTGTGGGTGGTGGAGTGGCGAAAATCACGAAATCATCAGTGGAGAATTTTGTTCACCGAGACATCCGAGCGTAATGCTCGGAAGTCCATATTGTGGACTGACCCAAAATATCGCTTCCGCGTCCGTCGTTACGAGGCGGTGGAATCGAAAGGTCGTAGCAAGGGACGTTGACTGAACGCGAATCGTCGAGCCGGAGGTGAGAGATGGGGACGAAGCGAGCGAGGAAGCCGAAGTATAACGAAACTGCTTTGGGAGCAATTAGGTGTAATATTTCTTGCCGTCTTCACGATGGTCCTGGGGGGCGTCTTGTCCTCCGATAAGCCTTGGCATAAGTGGGCGTTTGTCATTTCTGGTCTAGCGATACTGGGGCTTAGTATCACTCAAACGGTGAGGACGATTAAAGCAGAGCAAGAAGCGTCTAGGCTAGCTGAGAATAATTCTGAGTTACTCGGCAAAATTGAGAAAAATACAGAACCGCACCAAGAATTAAGAATCCTACAAGCCACCCTAGTTCTAGACCAAGTCGGGAAACCATATGATTTCGATGTTGCGGTACAAAATGATGGCAAGGATTCAATAGAAATCTCTGGTGGATGCGGAGTGGTCTCTCTAAATATCCCCATCGAACCCCTTGGGATTATCCTGTCAAACACTGATAAGGAAAGGGCGCTAGAGGATGCGATGTTTACGGAGAAAATCAAAACCATAGACGAAGGTAGTAATTTAACGACATTTACGCAGTTGCCCGTTAGTGTGGGTCACATAGAATGCATTTCTGGTTTTCCCGTAACTGCTAAAGAGCTCCATCTGCTGCACACATTCAAGACGCGAATATATATTATTGGGAAATTGTGGTACCCGCGTGAAAAAAAACATATAGACCAGGAATTTTGCTACTACATGGCAGGCGCTGGGGATTTAATACATCTTTGTCTTAGCCATAATAGGTCATATGACCATGAAGGAAATCATTAAGCGGCTGACTTTTCTATTTGAGCGGTTAATTCTTTGTATTCAAGATTCTGGGTCTGAATTAGCTTGGTGATGGTATCGCGGAAGAGATAGGGGTTTTTGCGGTTATTGAAACGGAAACACATTTCATCCAGATAGGCAGGTAGATGTTTCGCACTGACTTTATGCCACGTTCCCACAATGCCGCGCTTCAAGAGCGAGAAGGCGGATTCCACGGTATTGGTGTGAACGTGGCCATGCGCGTATTCTAGGGTATTCTGGGGATTGGTCGAAATCGTGGGCGCGATATTCGGAGTATGGCTGGCGATAGGGTGCCTGTTTTACTGGCTAGAATCGGTCTATCGGAGGCGAATGGATGAGCGAACGAATGACACAAGCTCAAAAACTTCTTGATTATCTCCAGCGCCACGAATGGATGAGCGCACTCCATATTTCTCGGGATACGAACATCCTGTGCTATACGCGACGAATTTACGAGCTTCGCGTAGCAGGACACTCAATCGAACTTCGCTGGCAGGAAAAAGATGGCAAGCGTTGGACGGAGTATCGCTTAGTCGCTCGCGGCCAGCAATCGTTTCCCTATCAACAGGAGGCACGGTGAAGGTAAAGGGCGATGTGGATATTCTCATGCGAAAGCACCTTGAGCGAATGACGAGGGATTTTTATTCCGAAATACGATTCGCTCCTCCGCGAAAATGGCGATTCGACTGGGCTGTTTTTAGTTTTGTATTTGATGAAAAAAGTAAATTGAGAACTCCTGTAAGACTTGCAATTGAAATTGAGGGCGGCGCATGGACTCGTGGGCGGCACACAAGAGCGGCTGGCTTTATACGGGACATGGAGAAATACAACAAAGCCGCCTGTCTAGGATGGTCTATCTTGCGATTCACTCCTGACCAGATTCGACGCGGAGAAGATATTCCGGTAATCCGAGAATGGCTCAACAATCGTGCGTAAAGGCCGCAAGGTGGA
>VFSW01016366.1_pt1 | contig 10120 bp, 7 predicted proteins | sample 5358111 | NCBI WGS metagenome assembly VFSW01 (sample SAMN11554181, study PRJNA540505) | mine drainage metagenome | isolation source: sediment from site ElyBrook_90M | place: USA: Ely Copper Mine, Vershire, VT | collected 2017
ACTCGGAATTGCCGCTCGACACCAACGGGATTTGGGCTAGCAAGTATCAAGTCGGACTCGAAAACGGGGTTATTGCGGTCGAGTTGGCGGGAGCGCTATGGTTCGGCAACGATGACAAATTGGGACATGCCTTCTGGCAGGACATCGACTCGACCGTTCTCTCCGGAGTGGCGGCGACGCTGCTCAAGTATGGATTCAGCCGCGCTCGTCCGTATCAGGGCGACAATCCCAACGCCTGGTTCAAGGGGCGTTGCTGTCAAAGCTTTCCGAGCGGCGAGGTGACGCTGCAGACGGCCTTCGTGACGCCGTTGATCGTCGACTTCTACAAGGAGCATCCGTGGATTTGGGCGCTCGAAGCGCTGCCGGTTTACGATGCTCTGGCGCGACTGAAGAGTCAGGCGCACTGGCAGACGGACATCATCGCGGGCGGTCTGCTGGGAACCGGGTTCGGGTATTGGGTGACCACGCGCGACACGCCGTTCTCGGTGCAGATTCTCCCGGGAGGCGTGTCGGTGGGATTCAGCAAGAGATTCTAGGCCGCCCGGCCGCGGGTTGCCCGCTCGGGCCGGGCACCGGCGAAGCGGCGGGGGATCGGTCACGCCGCTGCCACATGCTCGTCGGGCTGCGGCAGGGGGGGCTGCCCCAAAGGCAGGGTAAATGTGAATGCGGCGCCGCCGTCCGGGCAGCTTCGGCCGGTGATTTTCCCGCCGTGCGCGTCGATGATGGCGCGGCAGATGGGCAGCCCGAGCCCGATTCCGGGCGTCGCCGATTCGCGTTCGCCGCGCGCGAATTTCTGGAACACGGCCTCTTCGCGTCCCCTGGGAAGTCCCGGGCCGTTGTCGGTGACCGAAACGCTCAGGCGCTCACCGTCGACTTCGGCAGAGAGCGTTATCGTGCTGCCGGGCGGTGTGTATTTCGACGCATTCTCCAGCAGATTGGCGAGCACCCGCTCGATCAGGATCGAGTCGAATCGCACCAGGGGGAGATCGCGGGGAATCCGCAGGTTGACCACATGTGCCTTGAGCATGAGCTGGGTCGCATTCAATGCAGCCCCCAGCACCTCCTCGAACGGCTGCCATTGCAGGTTGAGCTTGACCTGGCCGCTTTCGATGCGCGCCATGTCCAGAAGATTGGTCACCAGAGCACTCATGCGCCGCGCCTCGTCCTGGATCGACTCCGCGGTTTCCCGCTGAGCCGCGGACAAGGGCGGCATGCTCAGCGCCAGCACATCGGCCAACCCGATCAGCACCGTGAGCGGTGTCCGCAGATCGTGCGACAGTGCGGCCAGCAACGAATTGCGCAGCCGCTCCGACTCCATGCTGACGACCGCGTGCTGGGCGATATCGACGTAGTGAACGCGCTCGAGGGCGATGGCGATCAAGGCGGCAAAGGTGTCGAGCAGGCGGCGCTGCTCGGGAATGCGCAGCAAGCGCCGATTCTGCGCCTTGATCGCCAAAACGCCGCGCGTGCCCACCGGGGCGCGCAGGGGGATGTAGAGGATGTCGCTCCCGGGCAGTGTGTCGGTGCCGAAGCCCGCGGGCAGTCCCTTGTCGAAGGCCCACTGGGCGATGCCGATATCCACGGTGAGCGAGCCCCGATCGGGTGAGGGGATGGCGATCAGGTGGGATTCGGCGTCGGGCAGGAGCAATGCGGCCTGCGCCCGAAAGGTCCGTTCGATCGACTCGCCGCTGATGGCGATGACCTGGTCGAATTGTACCGCGCCCGCGAGTTCTCTGGCGATCTCGTACAGCGACTCCGCGCGTTCCTGGCGGTGCGCGGCGACCCGCGCTTGAAAGCGCAATCCCGCGGTCAACTGTCCGGTGATCAAGCCGACGGCCAGCATGATGAAGAAGGTCAACAGGTATTGAACATCGTTGACCGCAAAGGCAAAGCGCGGCGGAACGAAGAAGAAATCGAAAGCGCCGACGCTCAGCACGGCCGCCAGTGCGGCGGGTCCGCGGCCCAGCCGCACGCCGACCAGCGCCACGCCGAGGATGAAGATCGCGACGATATTGGCGGGATCGAATCGCGGCGCCAACGGCATCGCGACGACCGATATGGAGATACAGGCGAGCGCCGCCCAGAGATATCGCAGGCCCTTCCTGCGGCGCCGTTCGGCGAATTCCGGTGATACCGCGGCGCTCCGGCGCACCGGGCCGCCGTTGGACACCGCCCTGGATTGGCCGATCTGCACCAGGTCGATATCGGGGGCGAGCATCGCGAGCTGCTGGCCGCTCGAGCGTTGCCACGGCCACAAGCGTCTTGCGGGGTCGCGTCCGATCACCAGTTTCGACAGGTTGTGATCTCGGGCGTAGGCAATCACGCTCTCGGCGACTCGGGGCTGTGCGATGACCGCCGTGGTGGCGCCCAGTTCCTGCGCGAGGCTCAGGATCCCCAGAATCCTCTCGCGGCGTGCGGCGGGCAGGCGCTGCAGATGCGGTGTTTCCACATAGATCGCATGCCAGTCGGCGTTCAGCTGGCCCGCCAGACGCGCCGCAGCGCGTACCACGCGCTCGGCGCCCGCATCGGGACCGATGCAGGTCAGCAGGGCGTTTCCCGTCTTCCAAACCGAGCCGATCGATTTGTCGACGCGGTAGGCCTGCACATCGCCTTCGACGCGATCCGCGGTACGGCGCAACGCCAGCTCGCGCAGCGCCATCAGATTGCCCTTGCGGAAGAAATTGCCGGCGGCGCGCTCGGCTTGCTGCGCCACGTACACCTTCCCGGCCTTCAATCGCGCCAGCAGCTCCTCCGCCGGAATGTCCACCAGCACGACCTCGTCCGCCTGGTCGAATACCGTGTCCGGCACGGTCTCCCAGACGCGGATGTTGGTGATCCCCCCGACCACGTCGTTGAGACTTTCCAGATGCTGCACGTTGAGCGTGGTGAAGACATCCACGCCGGCCGCCAGCAACTCATCGACGTCGTGCCAGCGCTTCGGGTGGCGCATGCCCGGAACGTTGGAGTGCGCCAATTCGTCGACCAGACTCAGCGCCGGCCGCCGCTCGAGGGCGGCGTCCAGGTCGAATTCGGCGAGCGTCCTGTCGCGATAGGCGACCGCCCTGGCGGGAATGACCGGCAGGCCTTCGAGGAGCGCCGCGGTTTCGGCGCGGCCATGGGTTTCGACCAGGCCGACGACCACATCGAGGCCGTCGCCGAACAGCTTGCGGGCGGCCGCCAGCATCGCATAGGTCTTGCCAACGCCCGCCGAGGAGCCGAAGTAGATTCTCAGCTTGCCGCGCCCGGCATCGGCCTCCTGTTGCTTGAACTTGGCGAGCAGCTGATCGGGATCCGGGCGCTGTTCCTCCTCGTTCGCCATCGCGGATCAGCGCGCCAGGTCCAGGTTCACATTGAGCATCAAGACGTTCACGCGCGCTTCGCCGAAGATTCCCCACTGCGGCGGCTCGATCTGCGCCGTCACGAGCCCGCGCAGCCGGCCGGGATCCAGGCCGCGAGCCCGCGCAATGCGCACCACCTGGTAGAACGCCGCGGCAGGGCTGATGTGCGGATCGAGGCCGCTGGCCGATGCCGTGACCAGGTCCACGGGGATCGGCAGCCGATTATCCGGATCGGCGGCCTGCAGCGCGGCGATGCGGGCCTTGACCGCATCGAGGAGCGCCGGGTTGGTCGGCCCGAGATTCGAGCCGCCCGAGGCGACGCCGTTATTCGCCATCGGCGAGGTGGCGGACGGACGACCCCAGAAATACTTCGGTTCCTGGAAGGATTGAGCGATCAGTAAGGATCCCACGGCCACATTATCGCGCAACACGAGGCTCCCGGAGCTTTGGCGCGGGAAAGCCGATTTGCCGATGCCGGTAAGGACCATCGGGTAGACCAAGCCCGTCACCAGGGTCAACAGCCCGAAGAGGGTGAGCAGCGGGCGCAACAGGGTAATCATGAGGGGGGGCTCCCGGCTTGGACCAGGTGCAGGGCGGTAAGGGCCATGTCGATGAGCTTGATCCCCGCAAAGGGCACCGCAATGCCGCCAATCCCGTAGATCAGCAGATTCCGGCGCAGCAGCGCGGCTGCTCCCAGGGCGCGATATTTGACGCCTCGAAGGGCCAGCGGGATCAGCGCCACGATGATCAGGGCATTGAAAATCACGGCCGACAGAATCGCCGAATCGGGACTGGTCAAGCGCATCACATCGAGCACCGCGAGCTGCGGATAGGTGGTCGCGAAGGCCGCCGGGACGATGGCAAAGTATTTCGCCACATCGTTGGCGATGGAGAATGTGGTGAGGGATCCTCGAGTGATCAACAGCTGCTTGCCGACCTCGACGATCTCGATCAATTTGGTCGGGTTCGAATCCAGGTCCACCATGTTGCCGGCCTCCTTGGCGGCCTGCGTGCCGGAATTCATGGCGACCGCGACATCGGCCTGGGCGAGGGCGGGCGCATCATTGGTTCCGTCGCCCGTCATGGCGACCAGGCGGCCGTCGCCTTGGTACTGACGAATGAGCTTGAGCTTGGCTTCCGGTGTCGCCTCGGCGAGAAAATCATCGACACCGGCCTCGGCTGCGATGGCGGCGGCGGTCAGGCGATTATCGCCGGTGATCATCACGGTCCGAATACCCATCCGGCGCAGCTCGCCGAAACGCTCCTTGATGCCGCCCTTGACGATATCCTTCAGTTCCACGACGCCCAGAACCCGGCCGTCGTCCGCGACCACCAATGGAGTACTGCCCTTGCGCGCGACCTCATCGACGCACCGGGAGACTCCGTCCGGGAAGATCGATCCCCGGGCCTCGAGGTAGTGCCGCACCGCGCTGGCCGCTCCCTTGCGCACTTCGCGCGGTCCGATATCGACACCGCTCATGCGGGTCTGCGCCGAGAACGGCACGAACTCTGCCGCGAGCTCGCCCAGGTGGCGCTCACGCAGATTGAAGCGCTGTTTGGCCAGCACGACGATGCTGCGGCCTTCGGGCGTCTCGTCGGCGAGCGAGCTCAACTGCGCGGAATCGGCCAGGTGCTGCTCGGTGACACCGTCCGCCGGAATGAACGCCGCCGCCTGCCGGTTGCCGAGCGTTATCGTGCCGGTCTTGTCCAACAGCAGGACATCGACATCCCCGGCCGCTTCGACCGCCCGGCCGGAGGTCGCGATGACGTTGGAGGCCATCATCCGGCTCATGCCGGCAACACCGATGGCGGAGAGCAGGCCGCCGATCGTCGTCGGAATCAGGCAGACCAGCAGCGCGACCAATACCGTGACGCTCACCGGCCTGCCCAGGTGTGCCACCTGCACGCTGAACCAGGAAAACGGCAGCAGTGTCGCGGCGGCCAGCAGGAAGACCAGCGTCAGCGCGATCAGCAGGATGGTGAGGGCGATTTCGTTCGGGGTCTTCTGGCGTTTGGCGCCTTCGCCCATGGAGATCATCCGGTCGATGAAGGCCTCGCCGGGATTTACCGCGACGCGGGCCACCAACCAGTCCGACAGCACGCGGGTGCCGCCCGTCACCGCCGAGAAATCGCCTCCCGCCTCGCGCACCACCGGCGCGGATTCGCCGGTGATCGCGCTCTCATCCACCGACGCGATGCCCTGCACGACCTCGCCGTCCGCCGGGATCACATCGCCCGGTTCGACCAGGAAGAACTCCCCCCGCTGCAGGGCGGATGCCGAAACGGGGCTCCACGGCGAACCGAACTGCGGCACCGACAGCCGCTTCGCCGTGGTCGACTGCTTCAAGCCGCGCAACGAGGCGGCTTGGGCGCGGCTCCGGCCCTCGGCCAGGGCCTCGGCGAAGTTTGCGAACAGCACCGTGAACCAGAGCCAGGCCGTGACCGCCAGGATGAACCCCGCGGGCGCCTCGCCCCGGCCGCGCAGCGCCTGCAGAAACAGAATGCTCGTCAGCAGGCTGCCGATGTACACCACGCACATCACCGGATTGCGCACCTGCACCTTCGGCGACAGCTTGCGCAGTGAGTCCTTGATCGCAGGCCCCACGAGCGCGGAATCCAACAAAGACATCGATTGACGAACCATCCCGGATCCCTCAACGAATCGCGTACAGTTGCAGGTGCTCGATCAGCGGTCCGAGCGCCAGCGCCGGCACGTAGGTCAGCGCACCGACGAGCACCACCGTGCCGACCAGCAGCGCGACGAACAGCGGCCCGTGGGTCGGCAGGGTTCCGGCGGTTGCATCGACGCGCTTTTTCTTCGCGAGCGACCCGGCAATGGCGAGCACCGGGACGATGAATGCGAAGCGCCCGAACCACATCACCGCGGCCAGCAGGGAGTTGTAAAAGGGCGTATCGGCCGACAGTCCTGCGAACGCGCTGCCATTGTTGTTGGCGGCCGAGGAGAGCGCGTACAGGATCTCGGAGAAGCCGTGGGCGCCCGGGTTCAGTATGCCGAGCCGTCCGTGCTCCGACAGCACGGCAGCTGCGCTGCCCGTCAATACCAGGAATGGCGTGACGAGAATGACGATGGACATCATTTTCATCTCGAAGGATTGGATCTGCTTGCCGAGATACTCCGGCGTGCGTCCGATCATGAGCCCCGCGATGAACACCGCCAGGATGGCAAAGATCAGCATGCCGTACAGGCCCGAGCCGACGCCGCCGAACACGACCTCGCCGAGCTGGATCAGCCACAGGGGAACCAAGCCGCCCAACGGCGTGAAGGAATCATGCATGGCGTTGACCGCGCCGCAGGACGCCGCCGTGGTGATGACCGCGAAGAGCCCCGAGGACACGATGCCGAAGCGGGTCTCCTTGCCCTCCATGTTGCCTCCCGCCTGCAGGATGGAGGGTGCCTGGTCCACGCCCAGGGCGGTCAGCTGCGGGTTTCCGCGTTGCTCGGCCCAGACGGCGATCACGGCCATGACCACGAAGATCGCGGTCATCGCGCCGAGGATCGCCCACCCCTGGCGCATGTCGCCGACGGCGTGCCCGAGCACGAAGCAGAGCGCCGCGGGAATCAGCAGCATGGCGAGCATCTGCAGGAAATTGCTGAGCGGAGTCGGATTCTCGTACGGGTGCGCCGAGTTGGCGTTGAAGAAGCCGCCTCCATTGGTCCCGAGCATCTTGATCGCCTCTTGCGAGGCCACCGGGCCCATGGGCAGGGTCTGCGTCTGGGTCGTGACGGTCTCGGTGAGCGGATTCCCTTGCGCGTCGTTGAGCGCCGCGCCCGAGGCATCGAGCGTCGGATTGGCGTAGGTCAGGCGCTCCAAGGTGCGCACGTCACGGTAGCCATCGAGATTTTGGATGACTCCCTGCGACATGAACAGCACGGCCAGCGCGGTCGACAGCGGCAGCAACACGTAGGCGACGCTGCGGGTCAAGTCGACCCAGAAATTGCCGATGCCATCCGCGGACCGCCGGGCGAAGCCGCGAATCAAGGCAAAGGCGACCGCCATGCCCGTGGCTGCCGAGAAGAAGTTCTGCACGGCAAAGGCGAGCATCTGGGTCAGGTAGCTCATGGTCGACTCGCCCGCGTAACCCTGCCAATTGGTATTGCTGACGAAGCTGACGGCGGAATTGAACGAGGAATCGGCGGCCACGTTGCCGAACGTCTGCGGATTCAAGGGCAACCAGCGCTGCAGGCGCTGCACGCCGTACACCACCACGACGCCGAGCGCGTTGAACAGCAGCAGCGCCGTCGCGTAGCGCGTCCACGGCATGTCCTCGGTGGGATCGACTCCGGCGACGCGGTACAGCACCCGCTCGAGCCGTCCGGCGGGACCGCGCAGCGGGGCGCAGTTCGCAATCCGCGCCAAGTAGATCGCGAGCGGATAGGCCAAGGCGAGGAGCACGGCCAGATACATCCCGAGCGTGAGCCACGCCCGGGCGGTCATCACAGATCCTCCGCTCGCACCAGGGCGAGCACCAGGTAAATCAACAGCGCGAACGTCGCCGCGCCGCCGAGCAGATACTCCCAGGTCATTTTTTCCTCTCGAGCGCCGCACAGCCCGCGACCAGCGCGAGAGTCGCCGCCAGCAGTCCTGCGAGCGCCAGTAGGTAGGCGATGTCCATCGCTCGTCCTCCCTGCACCCGGATCGCGGGTGTGTGTTCGATGCGCCTACTGTGCGCGGGCGGGTATGAATTTGCGGTAAAAATTGCCGGCCGGGGCGTAAAGAACGCGTAAATACGCAGCCTCGCGGGTGCTTCCTGGTGGCGCCCCTAGTGCCGCGCGTCGATCGGGGCGATGGAGCCGCCCAGCGCCTGGAACAGGGCGGCGGTGTCGGCATATCGGTTCGCACGCGCCTGGATCAGCGTGACCAGCGTCTGCTCGTAGATTTGCTGTGCGCTCACCAGCGCGACGTAGCTCACGGATCCGAGCTCCAATTGGTGGTGCGCCACGTCCAGGCTCTTTTGTGCGGCCTGCTCGGCGCGGCTTGCCGCAGCGAGTGCGTCGGCATCGGCGGCGAGCGCGTGCAGGGCATCGGCCACATTCTGGAATGCCGTCAGCACGGCAAGGCGATACTCGGCGCCGGCCTGGTCCAATGCGGCATCGGCCGCCCGCTTGCGGTGGATGAGCGTGCCGCCTTCGAACAAGGTCTGGCTGGCATTCGCACCGATGGTCCAAAATCCCGTACCGGGCCGGAACAGTTCGCTGAACAGCGGCGCGGTACTGCCGAGGTCGCCGGTGATGGTGATCTGCGGCAGGAGATTGGCGATGGCCACGCCCACGTCGGCCGTGGCGGCGTGCAGTTGTGCCTCCGCGGCGCGCACATCCGGACGGCGCTCGACGAGCTGCGAGGGCACGCCGAGCGGCAAATCGGCGGGCAGCGCAAGCTCGGTGAGCGCGAAGCGGGGAGGCTGGAAGTCGGCCGGCAACTGGCCGGTGAGCACCGCCAGCTGATCCCGGGTCTGGTGCAGTTGCTTCCTCAACGGCGGCAGCGCGCTTTCCAGCTGTGCGAGCGAGGCGTCTTCCGCATACACGTCGGCCTCGGCAACGGCGCCGAGACTGAGCCGGCTGCGCAGCACCCCGAGCGTTTCGCGCTCGAGCGCGATGACGTGCTCGGTCGCAGCGATCTGCGCGCGCAGTTGCGCTTCCTGGATGGCGCTCGTGACGACGTTCGCCGTCAGCGTGAGGTAGGTCGCATCGAGCTGGTATTTGCTCGCCTCGGCCTGCGCTGCGAGGGACTCCACCAGGCGGCGGTTCAAGCCGAAGATGTCCGGCACGTAGGAGATCGTGACCTGGGGGGTGAACAGATTGTAGAGCGGCGCACCGGAGTTCAACACCGGCTGCAACACTCCGGTCGCATCCCGAGAGCGTTGCGCGTCGAAGTTGCCCTGCACCAGCGGAAAATACGAGCCGCGCTGCGCGGCGCTGTTTTCCAGCGCCTGGCGCAGAGCGCCTTGTGCGGCTTGGACCTCAGGGTTGTTCTTGAGGGCTTGATTGACCAGGGCGTCCAGTTCCCTGCAATCGAATAATGTCCACCAGTTCTTCGGCACATCCTGCTGCAGCAGGAATTTCTGAGCGGCTCCGCCGGGGCCCGCCACGGCCCCCGTCTCGGGCGGCAGGGGTTCGGCGGTAAAGCGCTGCACCGGCGGCGGCGCCGGCCGATGAAAATCGGGCCCGACGCAGGCGCCGAGCGGCGCCAACAGTGCGCCCCAGAGGAGCGCCAGCCGCCGCAGGCTCGGGCCTGCGGGCCTGCGGGGTGCGCGGCGGCCGTGGTCCGCGCGATTCATGCGCCGGCTCCCCGTGGCCCCTCCGCCGGCAATTCCTGTGCGCGCGAGAATTTCAGCACGAGCACGGGGAGCACCAGCAGAATCAGCACAGGCGCGAGCAGCATGCCGCCCACCACGACGAGCGCCAGCGGGCGCTGGACCTGCGATCCGATGCCGGTGGAAAAGGCGGCCGGCAGCAACCCCACACAGGCGACGATGCAGGTCATCACCACGGGCCGCAGCTGGGTGCGGCAGGTCTGCAGCATGGCGCTGAGCCGATCGAGGCCCGAATCGAGGCTCAAGTGGTAGTAGGACAGCACCAGAATGCCGTCCATCGCCGCAATGCCGAACAGGGCAACGAAGCCGATCGCGGCGGAGACGCTGAACGGGGTGCGCGTGAGCCATAGGGCGAAGATGCCGCCCAACAAGGCCATGGGGATCACGCTCGCGGCCAGCAGCGCATCGCGCAGACTGCTGAAGTTCAGGTACAGCAGGAGCACGATCAG
>VFSW01016367.1_pt1 | contig 10120 bp, 8 predicted proteins | sample 5358111 | NCBI WGS metagenome assembly VFSW01 (sample SAMN11554181, study PRJNA540505) | mine drainage metagenome | isolation source: sediment from site ElyBrook_90M | place: USA: Ely Copper Mine, Vershire, VT | collected 2017
GAGCGTCTCAGACGATGTCCGGCGAGGCACACTCCGGCCGCTCCGCCTGTCCACCCGGCAGTTGTTCAGTGTCACCGGCCTCATCTATCGCAAGACGGCCCACCTGCCCATCGCCGTCCGCGCGCTGCTCCAGGTGGCGCACCAATGGCCCCAGTGGCTGCCGCAGGCTGAGGACGTCCAAGCCATCCAGCGTCCCGGACCTTTGACTCTGTAATTCAGACATGCCAGAATCCGGCCATGCGATTCTGGTTGGCGGCCCTCGCGGCGTGTGCCGCGTTTGGCCAGACGGCTGGTACGCCGCTATCCTTTGAAGCGGCTTCGGTCAAGCCGGCATCCGCGCCCATCGCGACAAAGGACGCCTACAGCGAAGGCTACAATGCCGGTATGCGAGCAGCCCTTTCGGCGCAGGGTCTGCGCGTGGTGGGCCAGCGAGTGACCATCACGGACAACACTCTGAAGGACCTTATTCGCATCGCCTACCAGGTGAAAGAGCACCAGATTGCGGGCCCATCCTGGATCGCCGCCGAAAAATATGAGATTGCCGCCATCATGCCCGCCGGAGCGAATCGCAGCCAGGCGCCCGAGATGCTCCGCGCCCTGCTGGCGCAGCGCTTCCACCTGGAGTTGCACCGGGAGACGCGGAAGATGCCGGCATACGCCCTGGTGGCGGCCAGAGGCGGGCCGAAACTCATTGCAGTCGCGGGACCGGAGGGCCGGAACGCGTGGGCCGGCGCCAACACCGGCCGCGTGCACTTGAAGGCCGCCTCCCTGGCCACATTCGCCGACCTGTTATCCAAAGCGGCGGACCGCCCGGTAATCGATGCCACCGGACTCAGCGGCCTCTACGACATCGATCTGACTTACTCGCCCGAACTGAACGTCGCAGCGGCGGAGTCCAGCCCCGCTCTCGCCCAGGCCCTGCAGGAGCAACTCGGATTGAAACTGGAAAAGCGCGACATTCAAGTGGAACTGCTGGTGGTGGACCGCGCCGATAAGGTGCCGGTCGAGAATTGACGGCAAAACGCCCGGCATTGAAACGGCGCGTGCCTCCTCATGAAAACAAAGAACAAAAAACCGGTTTCCGGCTTACGTTCTGTGATAACATTGATCCCCGGTAGCCGATTCGATGGGGATGCCGTTTGGGCGATCGGCGATCTGGGTATCCCACCAGGCGGGGGCCGTGTAACGAGGACGAACCGGCAGCCCTGGCCACAAGCGCAATCATCCGCACCTCAACCGAATCTCCAAGGAGAGATTGACATGCGAAGAATGTTCTCACGTGTTCTGTTTGTTTTGGCAGTCGCCGCTCTGCCGGCTTTGGCCGCAGACAATTCCCTCGGGACCTGGAAGGCCAATATCGCAAAATGCAAGTACAGCCCGGGGCCGTTGCCTTTGAAAAGCTACACTCTGGTGCGGGAAGCCGCGCCGGGCGGCGTCAAAGTGACCGTTACGGGGGAGCGCACCGACGGCACTCCCATCAACGCCAGTTACACCGCCAAATACGACGGTTCCCCCAGCGCCGTCTCGGGCTCCGGTACGCCGTATGACAGCATGGCGATCAAGCAGGTGGATGCCAATACCTTCACTGGCGAAGCGAAAAACTCCCAAACAAAATATCAGTCCAGTTTGCGCACGGTGGTCTCGCACGATGGCAAGACCATGACCACCACTGGCAAAGGCACGGACGCCGATGGCAAGGCAATGACCCTGACGCTGGTCCTAGAGAAGCAGTAGAGCAATTCACGATAGGGAGGCTCTCCATGGCCGATTACATGATTCAGATTTCCTACAGCGCTGCCGCTTGGGCCGCGTTGATCGCCAAGCCGGAGAATCGTCTGGAGGCAGTCAAGAAGGTCGTCGAGAAGTTGGGCGGCAAGGTTGGAAGTTTTTGGTTTTCGTTTGGCGATCACGACCTGGTCGGAATCGTGGAGATGCCGGACGCGGTCAGCGCCGCGGCGTGCGCCGGGGCGGTCGCCGGGGGAGGCGCCTGCAAGGTCGTGAAGACGACTCCTCTGCTCAAGCTCGAAGAGGGAATGGAGGCGATGAAGAAGGCCGCGACTTGCGGCTATCAACCGGTTGGGGCGAAGAAGGCGAAGAAGTAGGCGCGGCCAGCGTTTTTGACCCGCTCCTTCGGGCCGTCAGCCAGAAATCCCGAGGTTACCCGCCAGAGCCGCACGCCCGGACCCTCGGCCTTCTTCAGGTACTCCTCGGAGGCGGCGAACTGCTTCTCCGACCCGATCGCGAAGTATTCGCCGCACGCCACATCCGGCGCGTTCCCCTGGAGGCCAGGCAGCACCTAGGCATAGGCCGGAATCATGCGGTGAAAGACACCACCTCGGGCCTGAGTAGGTCCGCCCAGTCGGCCGAGCCCGGATCATGGATCCTCCTTGCATTGGGACTGACCGTCGTCGCCCTGCTCCAACGCCGGCGCACCGCAACCTTCTAAGGGGTCCTTCCCAGCTGCCGTGACGGGATCATGGCGCGCTACTTTCGCGCCTTCTTCCCGGGAAGGGCGAGCACGGCCTGCGTTGTGTTAGCGTTACCATATGCAGTTTTCCCGCGTGAAGACGATTGCCGCCGTGGCCGGCGGCTTGTTCTGCGCCGCAGCAGCGTTAGCCCAACGGGGCGTCCAACCGCTCCGCCCGCCCGAGAAATATCCCACCGTTCTGGCTCGCCTGGAATCCATGATGGTGCTTCCCCTCCAGCAGTGGAGCGCCCGTGCCGACATGCCCCACGGCGAAGATCCGTCGCTGGACGATTCCGCCTGGACCAAAGTCACGCTGAGCGGCGGCCGCGGGCGGCAGGGTCAGGCCTCCGAGCCCATGGCCTGGTATCGCGCTACCTTCACCGTTCCCGAGACCGCCGGCGGCAAAGATCTGCACGGAGCGCGCCTCAAAATCATGCCGCGCCTTTCGAACGATGGCCGCGTCTTCGTGAACGGGGGACTGGTGGCGCAGGGCGAAGGCCGCACGCTCGACCCCATCCTGCTCACCAACCAGGCCGCACCGGGACAGAAGTTCGTCATCGCCGTCAAGGTGCCGTTTCATGCGGCCGCGGGCCGCTTTCAAGGCGCGCAGATTCAAGTGGAGTATCCCGGCGAGGCCGACCCCGGAACCGTCCGCAGCGAGATTCAGGCGGCCGAAGTGCTGCTCAACGGCTCGCCCACAGCGGCGGCCGAGCATCAGACCCAACTCGATAACGCCGTGAAGGCCATCGATCTGGCCGCGCTCGATCGCGGCGATCAGGCCGCCTTCAGCCGTTCCCTCGAAGCCGCCGCGCACGCGCTTCAACCCATCAAGGACTGGAGCAGCCAGTCCACCATCCGGCTCGTCGGCAATTCGCACATCGACATGGCATGGCTCTGGCCGTGGACCGAGACCGTGGAAGTGGTCCGCGACACCTTCACCACCGCGCTGCAGTTGATGCGCGAATATCCCGGCTTCACCTACGCGCAATCCAGCGTGCAGGATTACGACTGGCTGCGCGAAAAGTATCCCGCCGAGTTCCGCGAGATCCAGCAGCGCGTCAAAGAGGGCCGATGGGAACTGGTGGGCGGCATGTGGGTCGAGCCGGACCTGAACATGCCCGATGGCGAAGGCTTGGTGCGCCAGCTTTTGGTGGGCACGCGCTTCTTCAAGAAGTATTTCGACAAGGACACCACCATCGGCTGGAATCCCGATTCGTTCGGCTATAGCTGGCAGCTTCCGCAAATTTACAAACGCTCCGGCTTCGATACGTTCGTGACGCAGAAGATGTCGTGGAACGAAACCACCGCCTTTCCGTATAAGTTATTCTGGTGGGAATCGCCCGATGGCAGCCGCGTGCTGACCTATTTCCCGCACGGCTATAGCGGAGGCATCAATCCGGTGAGTCTCTCCCAGGATGTGGCTGACTATTCCGCTCAGACCAAATTCCCCGAAATCATGCACCTCTACGGCGTGGGCGATCACGGCGGCGGTCCCACGCGCCAGATGCTGGACGAGGCCATGAAGATGCAAAGCCCTGCGGCCACCTATCCGAAAACGGTTTTCAGCACCGCGCGTCAATTCTTTGACGATGTGGAACAGAGCATTCAGCAAAAGAGTCTCGCGCCGCCGGTATGGAAAGATGAGTTGTATCTGCAATATCACCGCGGCTGCTACACCACGCAGTCCGAAACCAAGCGCCTGATCCGCTATAACGAAGAGCTGCTGCAAAACACCGAGAAGTTCGCGTCCATGGCCTACTTGAGCGCCGGCCGTCCGTACGACAACACGGCGTTTGAGGACATCTGGAAGCGTGTGCTGTTCGAACATTTCCACGACATCATGCCGGGCTCGGGCATCGGCATCAATTACGTGGATGCCGAGCGCAACCTTACCGACGCCAGTCTGCGCAGCCAGAAGATCCTGGATACCGCGCTGGACGATCTGAGTGCCGGCATCGATACCGCCGGCTCCGGAATTCCCGTGGTAGTCTACAATCCGCTCTCGTGGGACCGGACCGCTCCAGTGACGGTGGAAGTACACGCGCCCGCGGCTGGACAACATCTGGAGGTTCACGACGCTGCCGGCCAACCGCTGCCCTCGCAGACCGTCGAGCGTAACGGCCCGTTGGTCACCCTCCAGGCGATGGTAAAGAACATGCCTGCGTTGGGATACCAGGTGCTCCACGTGGTGGCTGTTCCTACGGCACGCGCTTCCGCTTCGGCGCTCAAGGTCAACGGCACGGATATCGAGAACGAATATTTGCACATGAAGATCGATCCCAAGACGGGATGCGTCACCAGCCTGGTCAACAAAGCGGACGGGAAGGAAGCGGTCGCTCCCGGCGGCTGTGGCAATCTGTTGCAGGCTTTCAAAGATGTTCCGCGCACGCAGGACGCCTGGGAAATCCGCTTCGACCAGGACGAGTGGGACCTCAAGCAGCCCAAAGAAGTGAAGGTTGTGGAGAACGGACCGGAGCGCGTCGTGGTGCGCATCAGCCATACCTTCAAGGCGCCCACCAGCACCGAAGGCCCCGAGTCCACCATTCAGCAGGACGTCACGGTGTATGCCGGCGTTCCCCGCGTGGATGTGAAGACGCAGGTCAACTGGCATGAGGAGCATGTGCTGCTCAAGGCCGCCTTTCCCGTGAACGTGGAAGCTACTCGCGCCACCTTCGAAATTCCTTACGGCACTATCGAGCGGCCCACCACCCGCAATACGCCGGAAGAGAAGGCCATGTTCGAAGTGCCGGCCATTCGCTGGGGCGATATATCCAATGCCACTCAGGGCTTCAGCCTGCTCAATGCCAGCAAGTACGGCTACGACGCGGTGGGCAGCCTGCTGCGCCTTTCCCTCCTGCGCTCGCCGCAAATGCCCGCTCCCGATAATCACATCGCAGACCAGGGCTTCCACGAATTCACCTACGCGCTGTATGCGCATTCGGGCGATTGGAAAGCCGGCAACACTATGCGCCAGGGGTACGAATTGAACTATCCGCTCATCGGGTACGTCACGCAGGCGCACAGCGGCAGCCAACCCGCGGAGCAGTCCTGGGTGCGCGTGGATCCGGGCAACGTGATCCTGACGGCCATGAAGAAAGCCGAAGACGATAGCGGCATCATCTTTCGCTTTTATGAATTCGAAGGCAAGCCGGCGCAGGTGAAGCTGCAACTGCCGCAAAAGGCCGTCCGCGCCGTGGAGACGAACCTGATGGAGAAGCACGCCGCGGCGATCGCGCTGGCGCCGGACGGCCGCAGCATCACGGTGCCCACCAAACCATACGAGATCAAAACGGTGGAAGTCACGTTTTCGAAGTAGCAGGCGCCGATGGCAAAACAAACACATCCCACCTTGCTGGACATCGCCAAGATCGCCAAGGTGGCTCCGATGACGGTCTCCCGCGTCATCAATGAAAGCGGCTACGTGAGTGCGGAGGTGCGCCAGCGCGTGCGGCGCGCCATCGATAAGCTGGAATACCATCCCAATGCCCTGGCGCGCAGCCTGAAAAGCCAGCGGACTCACGTGGTGGGCATCCTGCTGCCCGATATCAAGAATCCCTTCTCCGGCGAACTGGCCGGCAGCATTCAACAGGTGCTGCTGGAGCGCGGCTATTCGGCGTTCCTCTGCACCACCGAACAGAGCGTGCAGCGTGAACAGGCCGGCCTGAGCGCGTTCTTCGATCATCGCGTGGCGGGGATCGTGGTGGCCACACTGGAAACCAAGGCCGGCGATGAAGCTCTGGAGCGCTTCACGCGGCGCGGAATGCCCATCGTGTCAGTGGGCCGCGAACCGGGCCTGGCGGTTGTGGATCGCGTGACCGCCAACCACTGGCGCGGCGCTTTCGACGCGGTGGAGCACTTGATCTCGCTGGGCCACAAGCGCATCGCGTACATCGGAGCATCGGCGCTGCACGCGCGCAGGCTGCGCCGGTTCCAGGGCTTCTGCGATGCGCTGCATCAGCACGGGCTGGACGTTCGCGACGAGTGGATTGTGGGACCGGCGGGAGATTCCGGCCCGGGATACTCTACGCTTGCCGATGGTTATGCCGGGATGCAGCGCCTGCTGGACCTTTCCCGCCGGCCCACCGCTATTTTTGCGCGCAACGATTTCACCGCCATGGGCGCGCTCAGTGCGGCGCGCGATCGCGGGCTGAACATTCCCGGCGATATCGCCATTGTGGGTTTCGACAACGTGCCTCTCTCTGCGTTCACCACGCCGCCGCTCACCACGGTGGAGCAGCCTACCGCCGAACAAGGCCGCCGCGCCGCGGAAATGCTGCTCGAGCGGATCGAAGGCGAAGTCGAAGGCGAACGCCGCGAAGTCTCCTTCGACTGCCGGCTGATCGTGCGCGCTTCCACCCAGACTCCCGCGGAGCAGCCTGAGTGAAGCGTGGCGTGCCGGGACTCCGCTGGTGGATCGCCGGCCTGATCTTTCTCGCCACGCTCATCAACTTTCTCAATCGCCTGATCATCGCTGTTCTGGGACCGGTGATCACGCGCGAACTGCAATTGAGCGCCAGCCAGTTCGCCAGTCTGACCACCTGGTTCCTGGCGGCTTACACGCTCAGCCAATTACTCTCTGGCCGGCTGTATGACCGGATCGGCACCAAGCGCGGCTTCACCGTGTCCATTGTGGTCTGGTCGCTGGCGTCTATGGCCCATGCGGCGGCACGCAGCCTGCTGGCGCTGAACTGCTTCCGTTTCGTGCTGGGTCTTGGCGAAGCGGGCAACTGGCCGGGCGCCGCTAAAGTGATCGCGGAGTGGTTTCCGGTGCGCCAGCGCGCCTTCGGCATGGCCATCTTTAACAGCGGCACATCCATCGGCTCAGTGGTGGCGACTCCACTCATCATTCAGTTGCAGCGCACCGTGGGATGGCATGCCACATTCCTGCTGATGGGCGGCCTGGGTTTCGGGTGGCTGGCCCTGTGGCAGCGCTTCTACGAACCGCCCGAACGCCACCCGCTGATCACGCCCGAGGAGTTCGCCCTGATTCAGCAGGATCGCGAGCCATCCAAAGGGGCGCCTGTCTCGTGGCGCGAACTGCTGGGCTATCCGCAAGCATGGGCCATCCTGCTGGCGCGCTTCTTCGCCGACCCGGTGTGGTGGCTGTACATCACCTGGCTGCCCCTGTACCTGTACAACGTGCGCCACTTCAGCCTGGCCAAGAACGCCGCCTTTGCATGGCTGCCATTCGTGGCCGCCGACGCCGGCAGTCTGGCCGGCGGCTGGGCATCGGGACATTTGATATCGCGCGGGTGGAGCGTGGACCGGGCGCGCAAAACCGTGATCGTCGCCGGCATGTTCTGTATGTGCGCCGGGTTCTTCGCGCCGGCCGCGCAAAGCGCTACGGTCGCGCTGGCCCTGATTGCGGTGGTGCTGTTCGGGTTTCAAACCTGGATCAATAATGTACAGACGCTGCCCAGCGATTACTTCCCCGAAAATGCCGTGGGCTCGGTGACTGGCATGGGCGGAATGGGCGCCGGCGTCGGCGCCATGCTGATGATTCAGGGAACGGGGTTTGTGGTGGATCGGTTTCATTCCTACACGCCGATCCTGGTGCTCGCCGGTCTATTGCCGGTGATTGCGACGGTGGTGATCTTCCGTTTGGGCGGTCCCATCCGGCGCTTATCTTTCGAACGGAGCTGAAATGCATAACTACATGGACTTGACGGGCAAGACGGCGCTCGTAACCGGCGCATCGAGCGGCATCGGAGCCGCCACGGCAATGGTGCTTGCCGAACTGGGAGCGCGCGTGGCCATCGGCTTCCATAACAATCGGCAAGGCGCCGAAGAGGTCTGTAACGGAATCGTTGCGGTGGGAGGCAAGGCGGTGGCGTTGCAGGCCGACATGCGCCAGCCGGCGGAAGTTCGCCCGTTGGTGGAACGCGCGGCGGCCGAGCTTGGCCCTCTCGACATACTTGTAAATAATGCGGGCTCGCTGGTGAAGCGATACCCTTTGCGCGACCTCACCGAAGCGGGATGGGACGAGATCATGAATCTGAATCTCAAGAGCGCGGTGCTCTGCACACAGGCCGCGGCGCCTTCGATGATCGAGCGCAAAACAGGCGCGATCGTCAATGTGGTTTCCATCGCGGCACACAACGGCGGAGGACCGGGCGCGGGACCGTACGCCGCGTCGAAAGCGGCTCTCATCGCCATGACAAAGGCGCAGGCCAAGGAACTCGCACCCCACGGCATTCGCGTGAACGCGATTTCGCCCGGAGTGATCGCTACTCCCTTTCACGAAGTGTTCTCCACGCCGGAGATGATCGCGAATTTCGTTAAGGGAATTCCCCTGGGACGCGTCGGGAAATCCATCGAATGCGCCACTGTAATCGCCTTCCTCGTATCGGATGCCGCGAGCTATATGGCGGGCGAAACCGTGGAAGTAAACGGGGGCCAGTTGATGCGGTAAAACGGGCCTTTCGACCTGTCTTTTTTTCGCGCCTTCGTTGTATACTTGAGTCCTAAACGGGGCCAATTTACGGGGAAGCAGTTGATGCCGGATTCTTATCCGGGACATCCACGCCTGCACCTCCACCTCTCCAGGTTAGAGACGAAATTCTATACATCTGATCACGTGAGGAAGAGCCAATGAAGGACTCGAAATATACGGCGAGCGGCGTGGCGATACTGGCGGCGGCCGTCATCATGGGCAGCGGTTTTGCCGGCCGGGCACTGGCGCAGAGCGCAGCGGCCGGGACCATCACCGGCATGGTGACCGACCAGTCCGGAGCGGCGGTGCCAGACGCTTCGCTGGTGATCCACAATACCAACACCGGCGTCGACCGGTCCGTCTCTACAAATGGCGCGGGTGTTTACACCGCGGCCTTCCTGCAGCCCGGCCCTTATGAAGTGACGGTCACCAAGGCCGGCTTTGCCAAGATGGTGCGCAGCGATCTGGGCCTGCAAGTGGGACAGACACTTTCCCTGGATTTCAAACTGCCGGTGCAGACGAACCAGCAGACCGTAGAGGTGACTGCAGAGGCGCCCATCGTGGACGCGGAGAAGACCGAGCAATCCCAGGTGATCAGCGAGACTGCGGTGAGCAACCTGCCTATCGCCGGACGGCGTTGGGACAGCTTTGTGCTGCTCACTCCCAACGTCACTACCGATGGCACCAGCGGGCTGGTATCCTACCGCGGCATCTCCGGGCTTTATAACTCGAATACCGTGGATGGAGCGAACAACAACCAGGCCCTGTTCTCCGAGGCTCGCGGCCGCGCCATCAGTGGCGCTTATGTGTTCAGCATGGATTCCATCAAGGAATACCAGGTGAGTTCCAGCAACTACAGCGCGGAACTGGGCCAGGCCGCGGGCGGCGTTGTCAACGCGGTCACCAAGAGCGGCACCAACACTCTTCATGGCGATCTGTTCTACTACCTGCGCTACCCCACCTGGAACGCGCTCGACCCGCTGCCCAAGTCGCAAGGCATTTATAGCCAACCCATCCATCAGTGGCAGCAGTTCGGGGCCAGCGCCGGCGGTCCCCTGATCAAGGACAAGCTCTTCATCTTCGGCACGTACGACGGTTCGCGCAAAGTCAATCCCGTGACGTACACCAGCAGCACCTACAGCGCTTCGGTGCGCGCGCTCCCCTGCCCCACGCAGGTCAGCAGCGCACAGTGCGCCAACGCCAACGCATTTCTGGCGGGC
>VFSW01016368.1_pt1 | contig 10119 bp, 3 predicted proteins | sample 5358111 | NCBI WGS metagenome assembly VFSW01 (sample SAMN11554181, study PRJNA540505) | mine drainage metagenome | isolation source: sediment from site ElyBrook_90M | place: USA: Ely Copper Mine, Vershire, VT | collected 2017
CCCCCAGCTCTTGAATGAGATGTTCAACCCAAGCAGCGGCTGGAATCCGTACGAGATGGTCTGCGCGTCGTTTACTTGTCCGCCGCTGGTGGTGCCATGCCAGTTCTGGGTGTAGGTAGACTGGTAGGCATTATTGAGACTGACCTGGGAAGCGAAACTCTTGAACATCGGGAGATTCTCCAGCCCGCTCCAGGAGAAAGAGTAGTTCATACGAGGCATGTACTGCCCGAAGATTTTGTCCAGCAGGGGGAGCGTTTCGAATCCCTGTAGAAATGCCTGAGAGGCTTTCTGGTTGTCGGTAGACTGGACGTCGCCGGGATCGGCGGCTTTCAGGTTCTGGTAGTCTGTGCCCACCTGATTTATCCCGCTCTTGAACATGGAGAATATGAAAACGGGCGGAAGTGTGAAGAAACTTCTCGATACCTGTCCGCTTATCTGTGTGTTGACTGAGCTCGGGATGACATAACCCAGCGAGTCTGTCTGGAATTGAGTGTTGCGGTTGTATGCCCAACCTACATGCCACGACAGGTCGATCCGTGCCCCCGTCCAGAGGTTTCGCGACGTCTTGATGTCGACCGTGTTGCTGTTCGAGAAGTTGTCGGGAATGTTTACGCCGGCGATAGCAATCCTTCTCGTTGGGCCAAGGGCGAAACCGAAGAAGGGGAACCCTTTTCTCGGGGCAAACCGGAGAGTGCTGTACGGATCCGACACTAGGCCGAGCTGGTACAGCTGTGACGGCCCGAGTTCGGCGCTGCTCGACTGTATGAAGGGGAGCCTGAAGAAGTTACCCATGCCAGGCCTGAGGCTTGGAAGTCCGGCATTGGTTGAAGTGTTGGTGGAGGAAAAGTTTATATTTATGCTTTCGAAATCGAGGAACGGGGTTTTCACCAAAATATTGAAGATCTTCCCGAGTTGCCCCATGGCTCCGCCCGACGATGTAGTGTCCTCCGCCGGTGCTGCAAATTCTTCGCGCCCGTGTCCCCGGCCACCTCCGCGTGCGCCGCGCTCCGGCGCCTGTGCGGCTTGAGTGGCAGTGCTGACTGAGAACCACGAGTCGGCAAGAGACTTCAGCCGGAAGCTTGTCCCAAGCTGCAGGGAACCGTTGAATCCGGCGCCCTTTCCGATCGCGCCTTGCTGGATGTTGTTGTTCCATTGATAGCCGGAATTGTAACTCGCCTGAAGGTCCAGATACTTCTGCGTGCCGAAGGGCAATTTCGGCTGCGTCGTCAGCGCGAACTGCTCAGAAAAATTATAATCACTCCCGAAGTTGATCACTCCCCCGTTGAGAAATATCTGTTTGAACACGTACGAGTTTGGGAGCAATCGAAGCGCGCCCCCTGTGGTGTCGGTCTCAAGATAAAGAAGTGAGCTGCTGACATTGAACCTGTAATCGATGGTCGGGTTCAGAATGCCGTTGTTCGTGAGGCGCCAGTTTATTCCGCCCGACCGTTGCGCCGTGAAATTGGGTGTTACAATTGGGTTCGTCTGGGTCCACAGCTTGTTGATGGTCAGCGACCGCGCGGCGCTCATTGCGAGGCTGAACGAGTTTGGCAGGTACCTGATCTGGAAGTCCCCCTGGCCGGCCGGCGCATTCTTGTTGTTGGAGGGGAAGGGTGTGAAATAAGCCATAGGATCAAACTGGACGGAATAGCCCCCGTTGTATTGCCAGGACCATTGATTCCCCGACTTCGTTTGGGGGTTTCTGAATTTCGAGCCGTTCCAGTTGAAACCCATGCTGATATTGTCGACGATATCGCGAATGTACCACTTGTCCGACGGGAACTTGATCCTCATGTTTGAGATGGACCACTGGTCGTTGACGGTGAGGGTTTGCGAACTCGTCAACAAACTGTCGGCGAGCACAGCGGCCGAGTCCGCCGATATATGATCATACTTTATCAGATAGTTCTTTCTCCTCTGCACGGCTTCCGTGACGAGTATGTCGCTGTTCGGAAGATACAAGGGGTTTCCAAACGACTCTGTGTGACTGTACGAAAAGGGTATGGTTGTCCCGAGCCATTCGCGGGGAAGGAACCTTTCGAGGCTGAAAGAACCGGTGATCCCCCAGTTCCGCTGCGTACTTCTTGATCCGAACTGCGCCGTCAGGGTGTGGAAATACGGATCGACGCGCGTGAAGTTGAACGAAAGGGAACCGAAATCGGCGAGCTGAAGGCTGCCGGTAAACTGGTAAGCCAGGCCCGGAGTATTGTCGACATTAGTGAGGCGAAGTTCATCAACCCAAACTTCTCCCACGAGCGGCAGAGTGGTACCCGAGTGTTTCGGATTCTCTACTCCAATCTCGAAGTAAGTGACGTTCTGCAGCGAGGGGTTTCCCTGCAGCCAGTAAGTGGCTCCCGGTACGCCGTTGTTGGCCGGGTCCCTCGATATTGCCTGGCTAATAGAGTCGCGTTTCAATTTGAGCGCAGTCAGACTCGCGAAATCGACGGTCAGATCCTGCCAGTCTCTCTTTATCGGCTGCCGGTACTCGTAGAAGTTGTTCGCATCGCTGCCGAACCGCAGGTAGACGTCGGCGTCGTAGTTTGTGGAGTCTATATAGTTGAAACGCGGATCTCCATGCACGAACACTTTCATCGTGTGGTAGTTGAAGAAGTTTTGTGGTTGCGGGAATGTCTTGTATACGTAGCGGGAGCTGTCGTCCGGCAGACCGTTGAGAATAAGGTCCAGCGACTGCTCGTTCCCCAGGATAGTTCCCCCCGACGGGTTGGAGTTGTCGACAGGACGAAGACCCGGGACAGGCGGCGTATATCCGGGGTTGTCTTCGATGTTCACCACTGAGACTTGCATCGTGGTGTCGGCCTGGTGTGGCGTTTTCCAGTAGTTCCCGACGAGGTTCATCTCGGCGATCCTGACCGTCATCGGTCCGGTCATGCCATTGAACCACACTCGCACGTACTGGACGTTTGAAAGGCTCGGGCTGCCAACCGCACGCTGGAAATCCTGCAATGGAATAATGTATTGGTACCATCCCATGTTTCCGCCTCCCGTGATGAACGGATTCTTTGTCGTGTCCAGCTTGACGGCATACTCGAAATAGCTGTTCAACAAATCCAGCGTGCCGTTGTGGTTCAAATCTTCCGTGTCGGGAAGCCTGCCGCTTTCCAAACCGCCGGCTTGCGCGTTCCCTTCGGTGCCGTTCACCCGGGCGTAGTTGGTGTCCGCCGCTGGAGAGGGCGGGATGTTGCTTTGCTGGTAGTAGTAGTCATCGCCGTCGGGGTCGTTACCGCTTGGGTCCCATGGCCTGTCTGAATTCGCGGCAATCCACGGGAAATCCGCCCGTTCTTTCGCGTCGTTCAGAGCGTCAATTCCGTAGTCAAGGGAGTCGTTCGCAAGCGTATTGTATCCGTAAGGATCTTCCGTGTGCAGCGTCCTGTCTCCGATGACGTCTTCGCTTATCTGTCCCAGGTCAATGTGCATGGTTCCGTTGCTGGGAGCCTGACCGACCTGCATCCAGATTTCGATGTAGTTTATGTTCTGCGATACAAGGTCGCTCGCATTCGAAGAGAGGAGAGTCATCATTCCTCCCCAGGCTTCACGCGGATCACTCTTCAACGTCGAGTTGAGGTCTCGCGCCCTATTGAACTGGCCGCGCACCGTATCGAGGAATCCGACCGTCAGAACGGTCTGGGTCTGCTGGTCACTCGGGACCTGCTTATTAGGCCAGATCTCCCTAACGCTTGTTATCGATGGTATCCTGTTGTACCAGAAAGTCCATCCTCTGTAGTCGTTCTTCGCCGTATCGGATATTCCGGGATGGAGCGAGTCCAGTATAGAGAAAGCCGGTGGGCTCGCCATGGTCCAGCTGGAAAAGGTGATGGGGAGCGGTATGGTCTTTTTCGATCCTTCGAAGTCGTCGATGTAAGCAATACCTTGTCCGTTGTCGTCCGGTATTACGCTCGTCCTGGTATTGGGATTCGGGAGCATGTATGCCATTTCCCCGTGAACGGCGAGCCTCGATGGGGCGGCCGTCTGAAGCAGCGGAAGCGCGTCGAGGGCTTTCGTCAGAAAGGGGAGGTTGAAGGATGTCCCCGCGTCCGCCCCCATTATTAAATTGCTCATCGGCTCCTCACCCAAACGCACCTTGGTGTTGGGCGACTGCTGTGAATAGTTCATGAGCGTGAAGCCGATGTCAGTATTATCGTTTATCTTGAGGTCGGCCCTGGTTCCGAGGAGGGATTTCGAGGCTATCTGGAATATATCGTTCGTTTCATATTGAATCTGGACATTCGCGCCCGTCTGGAGTGCCGTCGGATTTTTGATGTCAACCTCCCCGGTCACGTAGTCGATAGTGTAATCGACGCCCGGAGTCAATGGATTGCCGTTCAGGAGCACCTTTACGCTTCCGTCAACAAGGTTGAAGCCGAGATTGTAGTGGGATGTGGCAGAGCTCGTGTAAGTTCCTGTTATAAGGAATCGATCTTGTGAACTGAATGCCGTCGTTGCCGCATCGTATGTGGTGTCATATATCGCGTCGTATGTGAAGGAGTCGGGAGTCGCGATTTTTTGCCCTCCAGATGAATAGGCCGCGAAAGCCTCCTTGAAAGGTTCCAGGTACGGAAGTATGATTTCCCCGGTGTTGGGATTAATATCGATGGGTGGGTTCCAATCCATCTGGCCGTCAGGTCCCCCTGCACCGTTTGGTCCCGTCTTGTCCAGCCCGAAGATTTGGAGCAGATTTATGTTGTCTATATTGTCCTGCGCAGTCTGGCCGGGGGGAGTGTAGGTTATTTGCACGTCCTTCAGGGAGTTCTGGTCGAAGTTCAGGCCTCCGGTCGGGTAAATGTTTCTCAACATAAGTCGCCACGCGCTCTTCTCGTACGGCTGCGGATAGACAGGGACGATCATGTTGAGCACCAGCGGCGACGTCGAAGAAGTGTCCGCGGCCGCGAACGTGCCGTAGGTCGTACCGTCCGAGGTGCTGAAGGCAATAGCGACTATCTGGTTCGACTGGATCGAAGTGTTGAGTGTGAGCACGCCTGTCTTCTGGTCGATAGTGAACTGAGAGGGATCAAGCTTCTGGAACTTACCCGATTCCACCCGCCAGTCCGGCGAAACAAGGGCGGATGCCGTGCCGTTGCGTAGCGAATCGTAGATAGCCGGCTTCGGTTGACCGGCGGTGTAAGGCGGGAGGTTTATTACGGCGTAGCCCTGGCGGATATTGGTATTCGCGGCAGTGGTGGGCTGTGAGACGTAAACCTCCCAGTCGGTCACGAAGGCAGTGTTTGTATACGGATTACCTGGCTGTTGATAGTAACGCTCGTAACCCGCAATGTAACTTGTGTCGATAAAGAAATGGTTTGTCGCGAACTGATAGGCGTGTAGCGAGAACGGCTGGCTCGACGATCCGTTGCTCACGGTGAGTGTTTTGCTCTGCGCTTTCTGCTGGCTGGCGAGAGCCGTCAGGGTCAGCGGCCCCAGCTGCATCTCCGCCTTTATACCGAACAGCGCCTGGTTGCTGCCGATGAATGACGATGGTGTGCTCATCGATACGTTGCCGGCTTCGACACTCTTCACTATGTCGTCGTCGTAACCCTTGTACTTAATCTGCAGCTGGTTCTCGTAATCGAATTGGTTCTGCGTGTCCCAGTTGGCTCCTATGGTGAGTTTGTCGCCGACGGTTCCGCTGACGTTTATCTGTACGTCCTGCTTGAAGTCGGGCTGGTTGGTGACGTTGCCGAGCTGGGAGAGAGTCTGCGCGTTCAGCTTTTGGTTGCGCCATGCGCCGTGTATGTCGACCGCGCCCGATATCCTTAAATTGATCCGCGGAGGCCCGAATATGCTCAGTACCGGGTTCGATGGAATGGGTATATCTATGTTTGTCACCCCCGCCATGAAAGAGCCGAGTTCGTTCGCCTGTGCCAGGGTGTATTGATGGGCCAGCGCTTCCCATGTGCTGCTAACGTAGTGTTGCTGTTCGAGCTTGATGTACTCGTTGAGCGGGACCTGCAACGGAATTCTTATATCGTTGTTGAAGAGTATCTCGCGGATATTCACGAAATTGCCGTTCGTGTCTATAGCCATGCTGCGCTGCACGGCCCCGGAATAGAGGAACAATGGATAGTGGTACTCCGGGAAGAGTCCTGCCTGCGGCTGGGATTGCCTCATTCCCTGCAGCCAGGCCGAAAGCTTCATGCTATCGAGCGACACCGAATCAGGCTTCGCCGCCAGAGAGTCGATGCCTCCTTTATGGGACAGAGAATCAGTGGCTGACACCTTTGCGCTCGTGTCTCTTGCGGTGATGACGGGACCGCTTCCCGGGACGCGCATATTTTCTCCAGTATCAATTGCCGCTGAAATCACGGTCTCCACCGGTGAATCGGGTAACGGTTCACTTTTCTGGTAGGTAATCGCGTCAGCCGGGAAATCAAGTACGGGTCTTACAAAAGCGGGATCTGCGGTAGATAGCGCCTGCGTGCCCCAAAGCCTCTTGCCCCTCCTGGTCGCGGCGTCATCGTCACGGGATTTGAATCCGTGATTCGCGCTCGTCAATTGCAGGAACGCCCACGCCCCCGTGCTGATGATCAGTACAAGGAGGGTCGGAAGGGCGCCGTGACCTATATGGCTTCTGATGCTTTCCACTCCACAGATTGCTCGAATAGACCTGATTAAATGACCTTATGAACTAATTTGTTAGCAATCTGTATAGCGAAAGCTCCACGGTTTTGTGTAAGTTTGCTCGAAAAAATATCAAAGCATACAGTAAATATCAAGCAAACGTGATGTGCATCTCTTCAAAATCGACCAGTTTTAGGCATCCTTAAATGTCTTTGATTCCGGCATCCTTTGACCGTAAAGCTCACAGGATGAGATCCTCGTTAGATTGAGGCGGCAGAGGCTTCATGCACGACATATTTGTGACGGCATCCCTCTCCCGCTTCCTCGTATGCATTCGCAAGCTTGCATATGTGACCGGAATCCCATTTCCGCGTCGACCGGATTTGAAAGTGGCTTCGGCCCGGGGTCTATGTTCATAGCCGTGAAATTCCTGCATGACCCTGTCGTCGGCAGAATGCGAGCCGTTATTTACTAAATTTGAAATAGGGACGAACCGAATTGAGACTTCCCGGGGTTAATGGAGTTTTACGCTGCAACAAAGGTTTCGCTAGAACTGAGCACGAGCCGCGGATAGCCATCACCTTTATGGTTCTTCATCCGACAGACAGAAAATGTAAAAAGGAGAGAAGGGTATGGAAAGCAACAGGATGGGAGGAATGGAGACGATCCATGTGCCAGAGGATAAACCAGCGATGAGGGAGCTTGTCGGCGACATACTCGACAGTGGGGGATATGACGTCATCGCGGTCGAAGACGGCGAGGCTGTCGTGAGGACTTATTTAAAATGAAGGACGAAATCAATCTGGTAATCCTGGATATGAATATGCCGACGATGAACAGTGCCGAAACCTTCGCTAAGTTGAAAGCTATAAACAGCCAAGTTCTTGTTCTATTGTCGAGCGGTTTCAGCCATGATGTAGAGGATTGGGAGATGTTGCGGAAGGGTTGTCATGGTTCCTGGAGAAACCTTATCAAGTCAGCGGCTTCCTCGAGAAAGTCAGCGCTGTGTTGCAGAGAGCTAAAGAGGACTAAGACCTGCCATATGCAATAGCCGCCGAGATTTAGATCTGGCAGCGGCTGTCCATACCAGGATCGATTATTTGTAGGCGACGAAGAATATTCTTCTAAAAGGATAGATCACTTTTCCGTCTCTCCTGACTTCGTATTGGTCTTTGCATCCCGCGAAGACCTCTTCCTGAAATTTCATTCTGCTCCCGTCGTCGGGCAGTCTTTCGAGGAACGGCCTCATCGCAGTCCCTTTGTACCACTCTATTACCGCCGCGGGAGAATCGAGGACGTGGTAATAGACAGACTCCCACAGGTCGAAGCGGCTTGAGACCGTCGCCAATATGTCGTAGTAGTACTCCGCGGTGCGGTAGTTTATGAGCCGGTCGCAGCCCGAAGTGTACCTGGACCATTTTTCCAGCGACGATACGGACAGCATAGACCTGCGGACCGATGAATCCTGATCCGCCGGCACCTGCACCGCAAGCGCTCCACCCGGTTTCACGATCCGATACAGCCGCGGTATGAGCGTCTCGTGGTTCCGCATCCACTGGAGGGCGGCGTTCGAAAAAACAACGCCGTACTCTTTGTCGAAATCGAACGTTGCGGCATCGCCGTTTATCCACTCCACATCCGGGAAATCCGAATTTGCTCTTTTTATCATTTCATCCGAACTGTCGAGTCCGGTAAGCCGCGCGTTCGGCCATCTCCCGCGAAGTACCTGCGTGCTGTTTCCGGGTCCGCAGCCGATGTCGATGACGGTCCCCGGCTCTTCGACTCTTATTTTCGAAGCCAGGTCAATGGAAGGCTGCGTCCTTTCGACGGCGAATTTTAAATACTGATCGGGATTCCAGCCGAGCATTTGTCTAATCCTTGATAGTGAGAAGAACAGGCCGCCCCTACGGGGCTGGGCTTTTCATTTATATATTCAGCTACAAATATCTCGCGCCTACTGCGTGCGCGAAAAATCCATCGCTCCACCAGTCCATTGATCCATTCCCATTACCTCCTCACCTGTCCGGTTCCGTGGATGATGAACTTCGTGGTGGTGAGCTCCGAGAGCCCCATGGGGCCGCGGGCGTGGAGCTTCTGCGTGCTGATGCCGATCTCGGCACCGAGGCCGAACTCGAATCCGTCGGTGAACCGGGTCGAGGCGTTGACATAAACCGCGGCGGAATCCACCTCGTGTAAGAATTTCTCGCCGTTCGATTTGCTCCCGGTAACGATGGAGTAGGAATGGTGCGAGCCGTAACGGTTGATGTGGGTTATCGCTTCCGCGACATCCTTCACAACTTTCACGGCCATTATCAGGTCGAGATATTCGCGGTGCCAATCATCCTCGGTTGCCGGTAGGATGGCTTTCACGATGGCACAGGCTTTTCTGTCACCGCGCAGCTCGACAGAGGCGGACCTCAGCCTCCGCGCGACGCGTGGTAGGAATGTCTTCGCAACTTTCTCATGTACGAGGAGCTTCTCGGCGGCGTTGCACACGGAAGGGCGCTGCACTTTCGCGTTGAAGACTATCTCCTCCGCCTTCGATAAATCCGCGGAACTGTCCACGTACACGTGGCAGTTTCCCTCGCCGTGGGCGATGACGGGAACGCTGGAGTTTTCCCGTATGTAGCTTATCAGTTTCTGACTCCCGCGCGGGATTATGATGTCGAGGAACGCATCCTGCTTGATCATAGCGGCCACTGCCTTGCGGTCGGTTGTATCGATAAACTCCACGCACCCCGGAGGAAGGCCGACGTCATTCAGTGCTTTCTTGATCGTGTTCACCAGTACTTTGTTGGAGAGCATCGCCTCCGACCCGCCGCGGAGGAGGACCGCGTTCCCGGCCTTCAGGCAGAGCGCCGCCGCGTCAATTGTCACGTTCGGTCTTGCTTCATATATGATTCCTACCGCCCCGAGCGGCACGCGCACCTTCTCGATAACGAGGCCGTTGGGCCGCCTGGTCCGCTCAAGTATTTCGCCGACCGGGTCGGGGAGGGATATTACATCCCTGACGCCGGCGATCATCTGCGCGATTCGTTTATCGTTCAGCATGAGGCGGTCGAGCAGGGTAGAGGAGATACCGGCTCGTCTCGCGTTCGCGAGGTCTCTTTCGTTTGCCGCGCGGATGGCGGCAGAATCTTTCTCGAGACGGGCGGCAATAGCTTTTAGGAGCGAATTCTTCCTGGAGGTTGCAGTGGTGTACAGCACGCCGCTTGCTTTCTTAACCGACTCGGCCTTCTTCTCGACTCTCTTCGATTCCATTTCTTTACCATTCCGTCGTCAATGTGTTTTAAGAACAGGCCGCTCCTCCGGGGCTTGCTGGCCTTTGATTGTGCGTCGCTATAAACATGTTGCACCTACGGCGTTGCAAAACATTTCGTCCTTACGGAACGCGAAATTGCGTTTTCAATCTGCATCTTCAAATATTGTGGCTGTCCAAAAACAGGGAAACTGTCATTCTGAAGGAGTCCGCCCATAACATGAAGGGGCGGACGACTGAAGTCATGCCGGAGGCAGATTCGCCTTTGGCGAAAATCCATTGTTTTG
>VFSW01016369.1_pt1 | contig 10119 bp, 5 predicted proteins | sample 5358111 | NCBI WGS metagenome assembly VFSW01 (sample SAMN11554181, study PRJNA540505) | mine drainage metagenome | isolation source: sediment from site ElyBrook_90M | place: USA: Ely Copper Mine, Vershire, VT | collected 2017
GAGTGCTGCAGGACAGGCTCGCCGATGAAGGTCGGGTAGTCGCCGGGCCGTTCGATGGTGGCGACATGGTTCCCCTCGGCGTCCCGGAAACGGACCTGCCCATCGTACAGCCGCAGGCTGCCTTGCGCATCGGTCAGGCCGGCATACATGGTGGGTGCGCTGCCGAAGGTTTCTATCTCTTCCTGGAAGCCGTCGATGGCGCCCTTGAAGAACTTCAGGGTGTGCCGGACGATGGCCTTGGCGACGGGCAATTCACCGAGGACGGCGTCACGGTCGTCCTGCTCGAGCGGCGCGTTGACCCCGCCGGGCACCGTCCAGGATGGATGCACGCGTTCCTTGGCCAGCCGCTCGATCACCTGCTGGCCAAACTTGCGCAGGGCAATGCCGGAACGGGCCAGCTCCGGGAACTTCTCCAAAACCCCGATCACATTCCGCGCGGCAGGATCGGAGTCCATGCCAAGAAGCAGGTCCGGGCTGGACAGATGGAAGAAGCTCAAGGCGTGCGACTGCACGAACTGCCCGCAATGCAGCACTTCCCTGAGCTTGAGGGCCGGCTCGGGCACCTGCACCGCCATGATGGCGTCGCATGCTTTCACCGAAGCCAGCAGGTGGCTGACGGGGCAGATGCCGCAGATGCGCGCTGTGATGGAAGGCATCTCGTAGTACGGGCGGCCTTCGACGAACTTCTCGAACCCCCGAACCTGCGTGATGTGGAGCTGGGTGGAGGCGACCTTCCCGCTCTCGTCCAGATGGATGGTGATGCGGGCGTGGCCCTCGATGCGGGTCACATGCTTGATGGTGATTGTGTTCGCCAAGGTCTTCTCCTGTTTAACCGAACTTCACGTGGGGCGCGAAGATGGGTTTGCGCCCTTCCAGCAGTTCACCGACGGCGAAGAAGATCGTCTCCGGCCGCGGCGGGCAGCCCGGCACGTGAACGTCGACTTTCACGACCTCGTGAACCGGTATGGCGCGCCTCAACAGCGCCGGGACATTGTCGGTGGGCACACCGGCGCCGGGTTGGTTGCCGTCCACGTAGATGCGCTGGAGCAGTTTCTTCACCGGCACCGAGTTGCGCATGGCGGGCACGTTGCTGGTGACGGCGCAATCGCCCAACGCGACGATCAGGCGGCTGCGCTTGCGGATGGTCTGGATCAGCTTCAGATCATCCTGGCTGCTGACCGCTCCTTCCACCAGCGTCACATCCACGCCCTCGGGAAACTCCTGGGCGTCCACCAGCGGGCCGTAGACGATATCGGCTTTCTTCGCCAAGGCGATGATGCTTTCGTCGATGTCCAGCAGCGACATGTGGCAGCCGGAGCATCCGTCCAGCCAGACCGTCGCCAGTTTGATCTTGCTCATCGATGCGCTCCCCGGTGAATTGCCAGGCTGCTGATGTTCTCGTAGTTCTTGGTCATCTCCTCGACCGCCCATCCTTTTTCGGCCAGCGCGCCGGTGGGACAGGACTGCACGCACTTGCCGCAACTGGTGCAGCTTTCCGCCTGTCCCCAGGGCTTCTCCATCTCGCACACCAGGCGGGACTGCACGCCTCGCGACATGATGTCCCACACGTGGGCGCCCTCGACTTCGCTGCACACGCGCACGCAGCGGGTGCAGAGGATGCAGCGGTTGTGATCCAGCACGAAGCGCGGGTGCGAAGCGTCCACCGCCAGCCGTGGGTAGCTGTAGGGATAGCGCACGCAGGTGAGGCCGAGCTTCTGGGCGAGATCCTGCAACTCGCAATGGCCGTTGGAGACGCAGACCGAGCAGTAGTGGTTTCTCTCGGTGAACAGCAGTTCCAGCGCAATGCGGCGGTAGGCCGCCAGCTTCGCCGATTCGGTGGTGACGGACATGCCCTCCTGGACGGGGGTAGTGCAGGCCGGCAGCAGCCGCCCCACGCCGGACACCTCCACGACGCAGAGGCGGCAAGCGCCCACCGGCGTGAGACCCTTCATGTAGCACAGCGCCGGGATGATCTTGCCGTTGGCGCGGGCTGCCTCGAGGATGGTCTGACCCTCGGCGGCATGCCCGTATTCACCGTCGATGCGGATGGATATCTTCTGCGGCAATTCGATCTCTCCTTCTTACTGGTCCCCGTCCCGGACGTCGCAGCGCAGACAGCGGCAGCACTCCTCCATGGCTTCGACGGTGGTGAGGCCCACCGTGGCCTCGTCGAAAGTCCGGGCGCGTTCCCCGGGCGGAAGCTCGGCCACATGATGACGCCGGCTCTGGTTGGGGTGCGCGACCGGCGTCATGTCGTATTCGAACTGAGGGAGGAGCTGCTCCCAGCGGCGGAAGCCCATCAGACGCTCGTCGATATTGCGGGCCGCCTTCTTGCCGTAGCCCATGGCAGTGGAGACGTTGGAGGCGCCCGTGATCAGGTCGCCGCCGGCGTAGAAACCGCCGCGGCTGGTCTCCAGTGTGTAGCGGTCCACCTCGACGATGCCGGAATCCTTGGTTCGCAAGCCGGAGGCCCGCGCGAAGTCCATGTCGACCGTCTCGCCCACGGCCAGGACCACCGTGTCGCAGTCGAAGCGCTGGATCTCGCCGGTGGAGACGGGACGGCGGCGGCCGGACGAATCGTACTCGCCCAGCCTGGTCTTGACGATTTCAATGGCCTGCACGCGGCCATCGGCGCTGCCCACGATGCGGTGCGGCGCCGCCAGGAAAACGATTTCGGCGCCCTCCGCCTCGGCGGCTTCGGTCTCTTCGGGGATGGCGGGCATGTCCTTGCGTTCGCGCCGGTAGAGGACGGTCACCTTCGAGCCCTTGCGCAACGCCGTGCGCGCCGAGTCGATGGCAGCGTTGCCGCCGCCGATCACGACGACCCGCTTGCCCAGTTGCACGGGCTCCTTCTTCGCCACGGCCTCCAGGAAGAGCAGAGCCGGCATTACACCTTTCAGTTCGGTGCCGGCGAGGTGGACCGAGGCCTCCTTCCACGTGCCGATGGCCAGGAAGACAGAGTCGTACTGCGTGTCCAAATCGTTGAGCATGAGGTCCTGGCCGACCCTGGTGTTGAAGGTGAATTGCACGCCCACGCGGCGGATCAGCTCGACCTCGCGATCCAGGATCGTCTTCGGCAGCCGGTATTCCGGAAGCGCGTAGCGCAGCATGCCGCCGGCGTCCGCGTTCGAATCGTAGACCATCACATCGTGGCCGAGCAGCGCCAGATAGTAGGCGCAGGCGAGCCCCGTGGGACCGGCGCCCACGATGGCCACTTTCTTGCCGGTGGCGTCCATGCGCCGGGCGGCAATGTGGGCGGCCAGTTCGTCGAAACGGTCCGACATATAAATGGCGTCGGCGATGTGCCGGTGCACTTCGCGCATTTTGACGGCCTCGTCGATCCCCGTGCGCCGGCAACGGTTGGCGCAAGGATGCTGGCAGACGCGACCGGTGGAGGCCGGGAGCGGGTTGTCGATCACTACGGATTCGAAGGCTTCATCCAGGCGGTCTTCCTTGCAGAGCTGCAGGAAGCGCGGGATGTTCATGTGCAGCGGGCAACTGTTCTCGCAAGGCGAGAGCGCCAGGTCCTCGCAGACGCCCGCCCGGCAACGATGCGCCCGGATGTGGTCCTCGAACTCATGGCGGAAATGACGCAGCGTGGTCAGCACCGGATTGGGCGCCGATTGCCCGAGGCCGCACAGCGAGGTCTCCCGGATCATGCGGCTAAGCTCGTCCAGCGTCTGCAAGTCCTCTTCGGTGGCCTCCCCCCGCGTGAAGCGGTTCAGGATGTGCAAGGCCTTGTCCAGGCCAACGCGGCAGGGGATGCACTTGCCGCAGGACTCCGAGTGGGTGAACTCCACGAAGTAGCGGGCCACGTCCACCATGCAGTTGTCCTCGTCCATGATGACGATGCCGCCGGAACCCATGATGGAGCCCAACTGCGCCAGCGTTTCGTAGTCCACGGAAGTGTCGAACATCTCCTGCGGGATGCAGCCGCCTGACGGCCCGCCGGTCTGCACGGCTTTGATGCTGCGTCCGTTGGTGCCGCCTCCACCGATGTCGTACACGAAAGATTTGAGCGGCGTGCCGAGGGGCATCTCCACCAGGCCGGTGTTGCGCACCTTGCCCACCAGAGAGATGACCTTGGTGCCCGCACTCTTCGGGCTGCCGGTCTCGGTGAACCAGGCGGGGCCCTTGATGACGATGGGGGCGATGTTGTACCAGGTCTCGACGTTATTGATGTTGGTGGGCTTGCCCCACAGCCCGTGCTGCGCGGGGAACGGCGGACGAGGGCTGGGCCGCCCGGCTCTACCTTCCAGCGAGCGGATGAGCGCCGTCTCTTCGCCGCAGACGAAGGCGCCCGCGCCCTCCACCATGGACAGGTGGAAGTCGAAGCCGCGCCCCAAAATATTCTTGCCCAACAGGCCGTACTCTTCGGCCTGCTCGATAGCGCGGCTCAGGCGGTGCACGGCGAGAGGATACTCGGCGCGCACGTAGACGATGCCTTCCGAGGCGCCGGTCACGTAACCGCCGATGATCATTCCCTCCAGCAGGGAATGCGGATCGCCCTCAATCTCGTTGCGGTTCATGTAGGCGCCCGGGTCGCCTTCGTCCGCGTTGCAGATGATGTACTTCTGGCTGTCCTTGGCCTTGCGCAGAAATTCCCACTTGCTGCCCGTGGGGAAGCCGGCGCCGCCGCGGCCGCGCAGTTTGGAGGCCTTGATCTGCTCGATGACCGACTCCGGCTTGCCGTCGATCAGCACTTTGTAGAGCGCCTGGTAGCCGCCCACCGCGATGTATTCCTCGATGTCGCCCGGGCTGCTCATCCCGCAGTTACGCAGAACGATCTTCTTCTGCCCCTTGAAAAACGGCACCGCGTACCAGTGCGGAATGTCCGGATAGCCGGCGCCGTAATGGACCGCGCCGGTGATGTGGTCCCACTCCTCGATCTTGCCCAGCGCCAGTTCGGCCGGGACCCGGCCCTGGGCCATCTCGTCCAGGATGGCCGGAACGTCACTCTGACGCACGCGGCGAAGGATGACCAGCGGCTTGCCCGGCAGGCGCACGTTCACCAGGGGCTCCTCAGCGCAGAATCCGAAACAGCCCGTGCTGACAAGCTGGAACTCGAGCCCCAGGTTCTGGATGCCATCGGCGAAGGCGTGATAGACGCCCTCCGCTCCGTTGCCGGTGCCGCAGGTGCCCATTCCAATTGCGATGCGCGGCACCGGCGGAAGCAGCTTTCCAAGGCCCGCTTCATGCACGGCGCTGAAACTGCTGAGGTCGGAGATCTTCATCCGCGTTTCTCCTTCCGCAGCGTCTCGATTTCCCTTTCCAGCGTCTTCTCGTTCACGTGGCCGTGGATGGCGTGGTCCACCTCCACCACCGGCGCCAAAGCGCACTGCCCGAAGCAGGCGACGGTTCGCAGAGTGAAGCGGCGGTCGGGGGTGGTGGCGGAAATCTTGTCGGCGCTGCCCTCTTCTTCGTCGGGCTTGAGGCCCAACTGCAGCTTCGACCGCTCCAGCAGGTTCCTCGAACCTCGGGTGTGGCAAGCCGTGCCGCGACAGATGCAGACCGTGTGTTCTCCCTGCGGCTTCAGGTTGAACAGCGCATAGAAAGTGACCACGCTGTAGAGCTGCGCCCGCGGCACGTCGATCTTGCCGGCCAGGTAGTCCAGGACCACCATGGGCAGGTACTTGTGCGGCTGGCTCTCCTGAATCTCCTCCAACAGGCTCAGCAGCATCCCCGGCCTGTCCTTATGTTTGGCGATCAGGCCGTCTATGAATTCCTGTTCCCTTTGATAAAGATGCACTTCTTCCAACGGTGACTCCTTGGCGGGGAATACCTCTATGAAGCCTTAACTTCTAGATAATCACACCTGCGTATCCGATTTCAACCGGCACGGAAAATAGCGCAGCGCAGATCGTGCGCGGTGTGGCCGTTGGGCGCGGGAGGTTACTTGCCTCCCGCGGCGAACCGGCCTCTTTCGATGTCGCCGTGATAGCGCTGGACGGACTTGACGACGGCCACCCCCGCCTGCCGCCGCGCCGCGATTCCCCTGGCCGCCGCGAGCGCGCCGGCCAGCGTCGTGATATAGGGCACCTTGTACTTGATGGCGTTCTTGCGGATATAGGAATCGTCGTGCTGGCTTTGCTTGCCCGCGGGCGTGTTGACAATCAGGTGAATCTCGCGGTTCATAACCAGATCCACGATGTGCGGACGCCCCTCGTGCATCTTTTTCACCACCTGCGCGGCGATGCCGTGTTTTGTCAGACAAGCGGCCGTTCCGGACGTGGCCAGGATCGTGAAATTCAGTTCGGCGAACTGCCGCGCCACTTCGACCACGGCGGGACGGTCTTTCTCGGACACCGTAATGAGCACGGTCCCCTGGAGCGGCAGGGTCTGCTGCGCGGCTTCCTGAGCTTTGAAAAAGGCTTCTCCGAAGGTATCCGCCAGCCCCAGGACTTCGCCCGTCGAGCGCATCTCCGGACCCAGTATGGGATCGACCTCCGGAAACATGTTGAAGGGGAAGACCGCTTCCTTCACTCCGTAGTGCGGGATGGGAGCGTTCTCGATACGGGCCTCCGCCAGCTTGCGGCCCAGCATCACTTCGGTGGCCAGGCGGGCCATCTGGATGTTGCAGACTTTGGAGACCAGCGGGACCGTGCGCGAGGCGCGCGGGTTGGCCTCCAGAACAAAGACCGTGTTATCGGCGATGGCGTACTGCATGTTCATCAGGCCGACCACGCCCAGTTCGACGGCGATCCGCCGCGTGTACTCCTGAATGGTTTCCAGATGCTTGGCCGGGATGCTGACGGGAGGAATCACGCATGCCGAATCGCCCGAGTGCACGCCGGCCAGCTCGATGTGCTCCATCACGGCCGGAATAAAAACGTCCGTCCCGTCGCAGATAGCGTCGGCCTCCGCCTCAATGGCGTTCACCAGGAACTTGTCGATCAGGATGGGCCGCTCGGGTGTCACGTCCACGGCGGCGGCCATGTAGTGACGCAGCATCTGTTCGTCGTGCACCACCTCCATGCCGCGCCCGCCCAGCACGTAGGAGGGGCGCACCATCAGCGGATACCCGATCTGCCGCGCGATCTCGAGGGCCTCGCTGACACTGACGGCCATGCCCGACTCGGGCATCGGTATGCTCAGCTTGGCCATCATCTTGCGGAATCGGTCGCGGTCCTCCGCCAGGTCGATGGCTTCCACGGACGTGCCCAGGATCTTGACCCCGTTAGCCGCCAGCTCACCGGCGATGTTCAGTGGGGTCTGCCCGCCGAATTGCACGATGACCCCGACAGGCTTCTCTTTCTCGTAGATGCTGAGCACGTCCTCGACGGTCAGCGGCTCGAAGTACAGCCTGTTGGAGGTGTCGTAGTCGGTCGAGACGGTCTCCGGGTTGCAGTTGACCATGATCGATTCGTAGCCTGCATCGCGCAGTGCGAAAGCGGCGTGTACGCAGCAATAGTCGAATTCGATCCCCTGTCCGATGCGGTTCGGACCGCCGCCCAGCACGAGCACTTTCTTGGGATTCCGGCTGGCCACCGACGTGTCGGGCGCGTTGTAGGTCGAGTAGTAGTAGGCCGCGTTCTCGACTCCGCTCACCGGCACGGCTTCCCAAGCTTCCACCACGCCCAGCCGCTGCCGCTGCTGGCGGATCGCGGATTCCTTGAGATCGAGCAACTTCGCCAGATAGCGGTCGGCGAAGCCGTCTTTATTGGCCCGGATCAGCATGTCGTCGGGGAGCGGCTGGCCGCGGAACTTGAGGATCTCCTCCTCCAGTTCCACCAGCTCCTTCATCTGCTCGATGAACCACTGCTTGATGTAAGTCTTCTCGTACAGGAGCTTGGGGCTGGCCCCCTTGCGGAGCGCCTCGTACATCAGGAACTGCCGCTCGCTGGTGGGCTGCGCCAGCATGTCCAGAAGCCTGGCGAGCGGCAGCCTGTGGAAGTCCTTGGCAAATCCCAGACCATAGCGCCCGATCTCCAGCGACCGGATCGACTTCTGCAAGGCCTCCTTGTAAGTCTTGCCAATGCTCATGACCTCGCCGACGGCCCGCATCTGCGTACCCAGCCTGTCGATGGAACCCCGGAATTTCTCGAAGGCCCAGCGCGCGAATTTCACGACCACGTAATCGCCCGAGGGCGTGTACTTCTCGAGCGTCCCACTGCGCCAGTAGGGAATCTCGTCGAGCGTCAGGCCCGCCGCGAGCTTCGAGGAGACCAGCGCGATGGGGAATCCGGTCGCTTTGGAGGCCAGCGCCGAAGAGCGCGAAGTGCGTGGATTGATCTCGATCACCACCACGCGGCCGGTCTTCGGATCGTGCGCGAACTGGATGTTGGTCCCGCCGATGACCTCGATCGCTTCCACGATGCGGTAGGACTGCCGCTGCAACTCGGCCTGCAACTCGGGAGAAATGGTCAGCATGGGGGCCGTGCAGTAGGAATCGCCGGTGTGTACACCCATGGCATCGACGTTCTCGATGAAGCAAACGGTGATCATCTGGTTCTTGGCGTCGCGCACGACCTCCAGTTCGAGTTCCTCCCAGCCCAGCACCGACTCCTCGATCAGAATCTGGCCTACCAAACTGGCCGAGATGCCGCGGCTCGCCACCGTTCGGAGCTCTTCCACGTTGTAGACTAGTCCGCCTCCCGTGCCGCCCATCGTATAAGCCGGACGGATCACCACTGGGTAGCCCAGCGCCGCGGCGATCTTCTCGGCCTCCTCGACCGAGAAGGCCGGCTCGCTGCGGGGCATGTCGATGCCCAGACCGTTCATGGTCGCCTTGAAGGCGATGCGGTCCTCGCCGCGCTCGATGGCATCCACCTGAACGCCGATCACCTTGACGCCGTACTTTTCGAGAATTCCTGCTTTCGCCAGCTCGGAGCACAGGTTCAGCCCGGACTGGCCGCCCAGGTTCGGCAGCAAAGCATCCGGCCGTTCCTTCTCGATGATCTGAATCATGGTCTTCAGATTCAGGGGCTCGATGTAGGTGATGTCGGCCATGCCGGGGTCGGTCATGATGGTGGCCGGGTTGGAATTCACCAGCAGGATTTCATAACCCAGCTCGCGCAGGGCCTTGCAGGCTTGCGTGCCGGAGTAGTCAAATTCACAGGCTTGGCCGATGACGATGGGCCCCGAGCCGATAATCATTACTTTGTGGATATCCATGCGACGTGGCATAGGTTTTCAGTTTGAAGATCCAGCATAGATGAGTCGTGCGCCCAGGCGCAAAGGTGGAACCCGGCTTCCACCAAAAAATCCGTGCGCGGGGAAAAACCGGCAACTTTTCGTCTTAGTCCTGGTATACACTAAGACCCTGGCGCGCACCGCCCGACCCGCCCGCGACATGGCGGGAGATGCGCGTACTATCTGTCGGGCAGAATACCCGGCTCCTAGGAGGTGAGAATGGCTGCAATGAGGAACCCGGCTTTTCAACCCCAACCAGCCCGTTCGATGGAGGAGATCGGCATACCGCGGGCTTTGGCCAGCGAGTTGCTACTGAAACGAGTCTTCCTGGAAGGCACGACGAACCTTAGCGGGCTGATCAACTCGACGAAGCTCGACTACAACGTGGTCAACGAACTCTTCCTCAGCATGCAAAAGGAGCAAATCGTCGAGACCAAGGGGGTGGTCGGCCACAACTATGAATTCACACTGACGGGAAAAGGGTTGCAGGCGGCCGAGGAGACTTACCGGAAAAGCCGGTATACCGGTCCCGCCCCCATCTCCCTGGCGGAGTATCGCCGGGCAGTTGGCGCACAAGCTTTCCGGCCTGAAGTAACGCTGGAGTCTCTGAGCGCACAGTTATCGGATCTGGTCCTTACCGAAGACATCATTCGAAATCTTGGTGCCGCGCTCATGACGTGGGGAGCGATTTTCCTCTACGGTCCTACCGGCAACGGCAAAACCAGTATTGCGGAACGGCTGCACCGTGTCTTTCAGGATTACGTCTATGTTCCTTATGCGGTGGAAGTGTCGAGTGAGGTTTTGAGCGTTTTCGACCCGCTCGTGCACCGGGCCGTCGAAAGTCAACCGGCGGACATCGATCCGCGCTGGGTGCTCTGCCATCGTCCGTATCTGTCGGTGGGTGGGGAGATGCGTGCGGATCTGCTCGAGCCTCACGTTGACCAGAACAGGCACATAGTCCGTGCGCCCTTGCAGATGAAGGCCAAC
>VFSW01016370.1_pt1 | contig 10118 bp, 9 predicted proteins | sample 5358111 | NCBI WGS metagenome assembly VFSW01 (sample SAMN11554181, study PRJNA540505) | mine drainage metagenome | isolation source: sediment from site ElyBrook_90M | place: USA: Ely Copper Mine, Vershire, VT | collected 2017
CGCTCGACGCCATGGTGATGCAGGACAGCTGGGCCGTCGGCAAGCTGCAGGCCGAGGCGATGGTGGCCTGGCTCAGGGCCAAACACGGATCCGGCGACGGATCGGTTAAGGGCAACGTCGTGCTGATCCGGGGCCAGCCCGGCGATTCCAACGCCAACGCGATGAGCAGCGGGGTGCTCGAGGTCCTCAAGGCCAACCCCGGTCTCAAGCTGGTTGCAGATCAATCGCACGAGGGCTGGTTGCCCGACAAGGCGATGGCGACCATGGAAAACCTGCTGACCAAGTTCGGCAACGGGATCGACGCCGTGATTTGCAACAACAGCGGCATGGCGCGCGGGGTCATCGCCGCGCTCGACGCCCAGGGCCTCGCCAGCGCGGACAAGGAGTTGGTTGCCGGCTCCGACGCAGACCTCGTCAATATCCGGTATGTCGCGCAGGGAAAGCAAGCGGCCGAAATCTGGAAGAAGATCACCCCGCTCGCCGAGACGGCGGTCGAGGTCGCGGTGACGCTCGCGCAGAATCCGGACAAGGATCCGAAGGCACTGCTCACAGCGGACAGGGTGATCAACAACGGCGCCGTCGACGTGCCGACCATCGTCACCCCGGTCGTGCTCGTCGACAGGCAGAACCTCGACAGCACGATCATCGCCGGGGGCTTCTATACGCACCAGCAGGTGTACGGAAAGTAGATACGAACGCGTATGTCCGACGTCGTCCTGAAGATGGAGCGCATCGTCAAGGAATTCCCGGGCGTGCGGGCGCTCGACAACGTCAGTTTCGAGGCGCGCGCCGGCGAGGTTCTCGCGCTGGTCGGCGAGAACGGCGCGGGCAAATCGACCCTGATGAAAGTGCTCGGCGGGGCGTGGCCCTATCCCGGCTATCAGGGCGAGATTTTCATCGACGGCGAGACCCGCCGGTTTCATACCGCCCGCGAAGCCGAGCAGTCCGGCGTCGCGATCATCTATCAGGAGCTGAATCTGATTCCCGGGCTCTCGGTCGCCGAGAATATCTTCCTCGACCGCCAGCCGACCAACCGCCTCGGCGCGATCGATTGGCGCAGGCTGAATGCCGATACGCAGGCCCTGCTGGACGAACTCGGGATCCGGGACTTCGCGCCCGCCGATCAGGTCAGGCACCTCAGCGTCGGCAAGCAGCAGATGGTCGAAATCGCCAAGGCGCTGTCGAAGCGCGCGCGCATCCTGGTGCTGGACGAGCCGACCTCCGCGTTGACCGACCGGGAAGTGGCGGAGCTGTTTCGGATCATCCGCAAGCTGAAGCGTGACGGCGTCTGCATGTGCTACATCTCCCACAAGATGGAGGAGATCAAGCAGATCGCCGACCGGGTCGTGGTGTTGCGGGACGGACAGACAATCGGCGACGTCACCGCGATCGGCGATATCACCCTCGACCAGATCATCGCACGAATGGTCGGCCGCGACATCAGGGACATGTTTCCGCTGGGCGCGCGCTTGCGGGGCGAAAAAATCCTCGAGGTCAGGAATCTCGATGTCGACCATCCTGACCTCGCCGGCGAGAAACGGGTCAGGAACGCCTCGTTCTCGGCCTTTCGCGGCGAAATCCTCGGCATTGCCGGATTGATGGGGGCCGGGCGAACCGAACTCGCCTCGGCGATCTTCGGCGCCTGTCCTGACGCGACGCATGGCGACGTTCTGGTCGAAGGCAAGCGGATCGACATCCGTTCGCCGGCCGACGCCATCGACCACGGCATCGCGCTCCTGACCGAGGACCGCAAGGCGTTCGGCCTGTTCCCCGGCCAGTCGATCGCCTTCAACATGACGATCGCGTCATTGCCGACCATCAGCTCGAAGTCGATCGGCGTGATCGACGACGCCCGGGAACGCGCGCTGGTCGAGAACCACGTCGCGCGGCTCGGCGTCAAGACGCACGACGTCGACAGCGTTGTCGGGACGCTCAGCGGCGGCAATCAGCAGAAGGTCATCCTGGGAAGATGGCTCAATGCCAGCCCGAAGATATTCATCCTCGACGAGCCGACCCGCGGCATCGACATCGGCGCCAAGGTCGAAATCTACAAGCTGCTGGATCGGCTGGCCGCGGCGGGTGTGGCGATCATCATGATCTCCTCGGAATTGCCGGAGGTTCTCGGCATGAGCGACCGGATCCTGGTGATGCGGGATGGCGCCATCGTCGCCGAGTTTACCCGCGAGAACGCCACCCGGGAGGCGATCATGGAATACGCGACCGGCGCCCGCCGGACGGGGCACTGAGTCATGATGCGGCAGAACCGGGCGCTCCCCTTCATCAGAACCAACGCCACGCTGATCGCGCTTGCGGTGCTCTCGGTCGCGCTCGCGCTGGCCGATCCCACCTTCGCGACCGCGCGCAATCTGAGCAACGTCGCCCGCCAGGTCACGATCGTCGGCATCGTCGGCGTCGGGATGACGATGGTGATCCTGATCGCCGGTATCGATTTGTCGGTGGGTTCCGTGGTCGGTGTCGCGGCCGTGGCGGTGACGCTGCTGATGCAGGCGGGCCTTGCCGCATGGATCGCGGTTCCCGTCACGCTGGTGGTGGTCGGAGGCGTCATCGGACTGTGGAACGGGTTCTGGATCGCGCGTTACCGGATTCCGCCGTTCATCATCACGCTGGGCATGCTGACGATCGCCCGCGGTGTCGCGCTGACGCTGTCCGGAGGCAGTTCGGTCGCGGTCGCCGATCCCTCCTTCGCCGGCCTTGGCGGCGGCTACATTCCGCCGGTGCCGACGCTGGTCATCCTTGCGCTGTCGGCCGCGCTCTATGTCACCATGCTGGTCCGCGGCCTTGGCAAGCAGATGAAATCAGGCGGCCGCACGCGCGACCGGCTGGCGGCGGGCGCCATCATCGCGGTCATCGGGTTCGCGCTCGCCGTCTATGTTTTCGGCAGGGGGGACGGCCTGCCGGTGCCGGTGGCGATCTTCGGCGTCATCGCCGCGGGCGCGATCTTCGTCCTTGGCCATACCCGGTGCGGCCGGCGTCTTTATGCGCTCGGCGGCAACGAGGAGGCGGCGCGGCTGTCGGGCATCAACGTCACACGGACCAAGATGATCGTTTATGTGACGCTGTCGCTGCTGGCGGCGCTGTCGGGCATCCTGCTGGCGTCGCGCCTCAACGGCGCCTCGCCCAATCTCGGCACCATGTTCGAACTGGACGCGATTGCCGCGGTGGTGATCGGCGGCACCAGCCTCGCCGGCGGCTCCGGCACCGTCGGCGGCACCATCATCGGCGCGCTGATCATCGGCGTCCTGAACAACGGCATGAGCCTGCTCGGCGTCTCCTCGTTCTACCAGCTGATCATCAAGGGCCTGATCATCAGCCTGGCGGTCTGGTTCGACGTCCTGCAAAAGGGCAAATCATCGACGGCCTAAAGGCTGTGGCGCGGCGCAGCCGGCAGCTGCCTGCCGGCCACTGCCGAAGCGCCGGACGACACGCTCGTGGCCACAGCTTCGGTACGATAGCGGGGCAGATCGCCCTCGAGCGCGTAGCAGACGCAGAGCGCGAGGCTGGCCCAGACCGCCATGCTGAAATACAGCGACATCCAGGCGATCTCGTCCTTCCACTCGGCAAGGTCGTGGGTCACGATCCAGCGCGTGCTGACGTCGCGCAGTCCCTCCATCGGCCTCAGGCGCGGCTTGCTGCCATCGACAAGGTCGGCCCGCCAGCGGCCCAGATACATCGGGACGTCGACGGTCATCAGGAACACCAGATAGGCGGCGATGCCGATGATCGTGACGGCGAGCACGATGCGAACCGGACCGCCGAACTCCGGCAGCAGCCGGCAAAGGCCGATTCCGACCGCGGAGAAGGCCACCGCCCATATCGAGTTTTCGATGGCGTTGCCGAGATAGTGCGTGGTCAGCACCGCATACCACGAGAAGCATTCCGCGATCAGGATCAGCGGCACGATCACCCAGGCGGCATTCAGGGTGGTTTCCGACCCCGTCAGGGTGCCGAGCTGGTGCAGGATGATCGCCCACTGCGCCGCAAAGCAGACCTCGGCCACGGTGGCGACCGAGCGGCCGACGACGACGCTCGACAGCCAGGTGTCGAACAGGCAGATCCGCTGCACGTCCGCGCGCGGCAGGAACGACCTGAAGGCGCAGCCGAACACATAGGCCGCACAGAGCAGCAGCATGAGCTGGATGTCGGACGTACTGGCGAGGCTGGCGCCGCGCAGAAAGCCGAGCTCGATGCCGGAAGCGCCGCCGAGACCCGCCGGTTGTTCGTGGAGCTGGCGGTACAGCAGGAACCAGATCGCGATGTTCACGCCGCTGACCGCGGTCAAGAGACTCCACCACCACGCCAGCGGATTCGACCACGCCAGCGAACTTGATCTCGCGCGCCATTCCAGACTCATCGACCGCTCCAAACTTTATCCAGCCGACATTCGACTGTAATAATTCTGTCATAAATCTGACCGTAGCAATTCTGTCACGAATCGCAGCCGATCACGACACAAATATGTGTGTGGCGACGCTTGCGGGATGACGGCGGGGAACGGTGGGCGGCTTCGCGGCAGGGATCAGCGAAAGCAGGCACGGCGAAGACCGACGCGACGAGGCTCACGATTGCCGGATGCAAGCGCTCGCGATGGTGCCGCGCTGATGCGATGCGGTCACGGCCGGCCGGCAAGATATCGCGCCGCTGCCTCGACGCAGGTCTCGAACACGTCGAGCGCATCGAGGCCGCGGGTTTTGCCGTCGGCCGGCACAAACACCGGGCATCCGCCGCTCTGGACCGCTCCGACAATCATGAGATTGTCCGGCAAGTGGAAGCCTTCGATGTCGAGACCGGACTGGTTCCCACCCAACTGCCGGCGCATCCGGGATTCGAAGTTTTCCGCGGTGTTCGAATAGCCGAAGATCGGCTTTCCCTTGCCGAGAAACCAGCCCACCTCGATCAGCGTCCCAGCATCGCCGGAGGCGCCTGCGAACGGCGTGAGATTGGCGATGATGAGGTCGCTTCGCTCCATCATCGCGACGTCCTTTTGATAGATCGCCTGCCATAGCTCCGGCGCCGTGGCGGTGGTTCCCGCATCGTCGTTGAGCGGCGGCAACCCGCGCAGACCCGCGCGCCGGCATATCTCCACCTTCCGGGCCGCGTGCGCGACCGCGTCGGGCAGGAACACGTCGGGCCCCGCCAGATAGGCTGTTGCAGTCATGACCGGTCTCATCACACATGGACTTGTGCGGGCGAACATAAGCGAAAATCCGGCGCTTCGGGACAGAATTGATCTGCCAGGTCCGGGAATCGATCGGTGCCGATCCGGTGTGTGGCGGCTCGTGGGGCGCGAACCGTCATTCGCCAAAATTCCGACTTCAGGCAAGCTCCGATATTGAAGGTCCAACTATCCCAAAGATTTGATGACATGCTCCATGAGGCGTCGCGCCGGAAGCGACAGCCGCTCCCGATGCAGCAAAGCAATTTCGGTATCTTTCAAATCCGGCAGCGGCCTGCCGTCCAGGATGTGCAGACCTGACGGTACCATGTCCTTGGGCAACACGGTGACGCCGAGACCGGCCTTGACGGCCGCGATTGAGCCGGCAAGTGAACCGCAGGTATAGGCAATGCGCCAGGCGCGGTCGGCGCGGTCCAACGCCTCGGTGGCTCGCTTCCGATACACGCATGGCGCCGGTGAGACCACCAGCGGCAATGGCCCTTCAGCAGACCAGAACTCACGATCGGATGTGACCCAGACCAGCGGCTCCCGCCAGACCCGAATGCCGCCCGGTCCGGCTCCGGCGCGTTCACGTTTGATCAGCGTCAGGTCAAACGCGCCTCTGCGGAAGCGCTCGAGCAGGTTGAGGGTGAGATCACAGGTGACCTCCAGCGCTACGGCCGGATAAGCCTGCGTGAAGCGCGCCAGCACGTCGGGCAAATGTTGGGTTGCAAAGTCCTCCGGCGTACCGAGCCGTACGGTGCCATGCATGTGCGGTTCATTGACCCGCGACACGACTTCGTCGTTGAGATCGAGCAGACGCCGCGCATAGCTGAGGAATGTTTCGCCCTCCGAAGTGAGCTTGACCGAGCGCGGGTTACGTTCGATCAGCTTCTGTCCGACCGCGCTTTCGAGCCGCTGGACCTGCAGCGAAATCGTCGACTGCTGACGCCGCAGCGCCTCTGCCGCCCGTGTGAAATTCCCGGTGCCTGCGATCGTCGCAAACGTCCGCACCAAGTCGAGATCGAGATTGGTCAAGGCTTTCGGCATGGCGGCCAATCATTTAAAAATTTGATCATAATCCTGATTATTATCAATTTCCGACAGCGTGGCAAAGCCTGTAGCAAGGCGCGGTCTGTGCTGTCGCCGCGACGGTTTGCGAAGGGCAATGAGATCGATGCTGAGCCTCGGGTTGCAAAACCTGCTGTCGCCAATGATCTTTTCTTCGTTCTCGGCTTGCTTGCCGTCTGGGCGAAGTCGGACCTATCCGATAATCGCCGCCACGATGGCAGTAATGCTCGGTCTATCCGTTGGCAGCACGCCGGCACTGATTACGCCTGCCGCATCGGCTTCCTACATCGCGGCGATGCGGCTGGCGCTCCCCGCCGCCAATCCTGCGCTGGCGCTGACGCTTTTCCTTGGAGTGACCTTTCCCTCCAACCTCCTGCATCGCCGTTGCAAACCGGATCGCACATTGAGCCAGCCAAAACCGGTCGCTGTGCACGCCGACGAAGTGGTCGATGCCGTGTTTTCGGCGATCCGGGGCCGAATCGGGTTCGTGACAATGGCCGATGTCTTCGTCCTCCGGCCGGAACGCTTCTAGAGTTGCCCCGATGGCAAAGCCGTCTGCCTACCGTGATGAGACTTTTGCCATCGCAACGATGCACGCCAAGGAGCGCGCCGTCGCCAAGCCATTCAGCCGGTGGCTCGGTGCCGCCGTTACCGTGGCACCCGGGATAGATACCGACGCATTCGGGACTTTCACCGGCGAAATTGTTCGGTCGGGATCGATGCTGGACGCCGCGCGCGCCAAAGCGCTGGCTGCCATCGAAGCGACCGGACTGGAACTGGGGCTCGGTAGTGAAGGAAGCTTCGGACCGCATCCTGCGGTGCCTTTCATCGCGTCCGGAACGGAAGTTCTGCTCTGCCAGGATCGAAAGAGGGGTTTCGAAATTCACGAGCTTCTGGTTACCGAGCGCACCAACTACCAAAGCTGCGATTGCAGGCCGGGCCAGGACATTGGAAACTTCCTCGCCGGCGCGAGATTTCCGTCTCACGCCGTTGTGGTGTCGTCGAAAGCGCCGGTCGGGGCCGCCAGGATCGTCAAGGGAATAACCTGCGCGACCAGGCTTGCCGAGGCCATCGGGAAGGCGGCTTCCGAATCGCGCGACGGGCATGCGCTTGTCGTGACGGACATGCGGGCTCACTTCAACCCGACGCGAATGGCATCAATCCGGGCTTTGGCAATTCGCCTCGCGCGGCGTCTTGCGACGCCCTGTCCGGCATGTGCCGCTCCCGGATTTGGGGCGGTGGATGCCTTGCGCGGATTGCCCTGCGGCTGGTGCGGCGAACCTACAAGGCTTGTCGTTGCTGAACTGCTTTTTTGCGCGAAATGCGGATTTGAAAGCCGCCGCGCCGTCGAACCCCAACGGAAAACCGCGGATCCCGGCCACTGCCACTATTGCAATCCTTGAACAAACCGAACCGAGGAAACAACGTGCATGCGCGAATACCGGCAGATAGAGCGACTCTCAGCTTTGGCAGACTCCTTCGATCTCTTCATGATCGATCAGTTTGGGGTTCTGCATGACGGGGTAAGTCCATATCGCGGAGCAATCGAATGCCTCGCAAGCCTCAAAGCTCGCGACAAAAGCGTGGTTCTATTGTCAAATTCCGGCAAGCGGGCGGCCGCCAACATTGCAAGGCTGGCTGATCTCGGCTTTTCCCGAGAGTTGTTCGATCATGTCGTGACTTCGGGCGAGGTTGCCTGGCAGGGCATTGTCGACCATTCGTTCGGCATGCCCTTCGTGCCCGGCAGCAGCATGTTTGTCGTCGGTCACGACGACCATGACTACGGGTTCAAAAAGCTGGGCATGAGATTGGTTGAAGATCCGGCGGCCGCGGATTTCATCATGATTGCGGCGAGCCGCGCACCGAAGATGGCTCTCGAACATTATGCAGAGATCCTGGCTACCGCAGCGGTGTCCGATATCCCGGCGCTATGTTGCAATCCGGATCGTCTGATGCTGACCGCCGCCGGTGTTCAGCCGAGCGCAGGGGAAATTGCCTCGCTGTATTGTAAACTGGGGGGAAAGGTCACTTTCGTGGGGAAGCCGTATCCGGCGATGTACGCCTTCGCTCGAAATCAGTGTTTCCGAGGCGGTTCGGTGCGGACGCTGGCGATCGGAGACAGCATCGAGCACGATATCTGTGGCGGCTTCAATGCTCGTCTGGCGACTGCGCTGGTTCGTACCGGCCTGTGCCAGGACCTAAGCGACGACGAATTATCGAACAGACTGGCTACCCACGGGGCGGCGCCCGACTTCGTGCTCCCTGGCCTGTACTGGGAATAGCGCATCCGCAGTCTTTCCAAACTCGCTTTATTCCAGCGTCCGATTCGGGCATGAGGGGCGTTGTTCGGCTTGAATCCGGCAAAATTCCACCTAGCTCTACGATGTTAGATGCCGCGTTGCGCCCGTCCGAAAATTTCTTGTTGCTGCTGGCTGCCGCATGTCCCTCTGCGAATACCCGTGGCGGCACATGGCCGAGAAGGAATCAAGCTGAGTGTGGCGTTCGATTGCCTATTACGGCTGGCTCCTCGTTGAATCCGTGCTCGGGGCGTTCGGCATCCGTCTTTACGAAGAGCCGCGCTATGACGTGATCGACCGCGTCGGCGATCGCATCGAAATCCGGCGCTACGGTCCCCGTCTCGCCGCCGAAGTTGATGTAGCGGCAGCCAACGAGGCTGGCCGTAGCGAAGCTTTCAAGCTGCTGTTTGCCTATATCGCGGGCGCAAACCGCGCTTCGGTTTCCGGAAACGAAAGAATCGCCATGACCGTGCCGGTCGAAGTTGGCGGCGTGGAAAGGCTGGCAATGACAGTTCCGGTCCAAACCTCGGAAACAGACGGTACGCTGAAAATGCGGTTCTTTTTGCCCGCGAAGTACTGCCGCGAAAATGCGCCAACGCCGATGAATTCCAGGGTCCGGCTTGTAACAACTTCGAACGAGACGATTGCAATCTTGCGTTTTTCCGGCTCGGGTCACGATTTCGCAGAACGTCAGACCGAATTAATAGCGGGTCTAGTCGGATTGAAATGGCGGCCGAGTGGAGTGCCTTACACACTCAATTACGATGCCCCATTCACGCTGCCCTTTCTGCGCAGGAACGAGGCCGCGGTCGCGGTTGCCGAAACTCCGTAAGACGCGCCAGCATACCGGCCGGCCAAGGGAGCCAACATACCTCTGGATAAGCCGCGCTGAGGCCCGCTCAATTTTTCCACTGAACAGCGTTAGAGGACCAATTTTGCGAGGGCTGCTTTTTCCAGCGCCTGCAGCTGCACATTGGTCCACCCCCGGGCGCCGTTGCGCTGGGACTTGCATCAGCCGCCAGACAACAGCCTTCCAGCCTGCGTTCAGAAAGACGCGGTTTCGCGCAAGGCGCGCCGCAACCGGCGTCCCTGGTATATTGATCCTGTGCCAAGTTATTACCGGTACGATGGCGACTGGCACTATTTCGGCCAGCCTGGCTTTTAAAGCGGTCACTACAATGGCGGAACTTTCAGCCCTTGCTGGACGCGGCCGCCGATCGGGCCGATCTGGAATTGTGGCTTGTTAAGCGATTTCTTGTTCGAGTCTTTGGTCCCCGCTCACGGATGCGGCGGTCGGCAGCCGATCGCGGTCAGGGCTGCCTTGCGGGCGCTGCGCGGCGGTGTCACACTTGATGTCAAGTCCGGCGGCAAAGACCGGGCTAACGGACAGGCGGGACGAGTGAGGGAACGATGAAGCTCGCCGCGGGCCTGTTTGCTGGACTGCTTGCGCTGCTCGCGGCGCAGACGGAATCGGCGCAATCGGCCTATCCGAACCGGCCGGTGAAAATCCTGGTCGGCTTCACGCCCGGCACCGCGCCGGACCTTGCGGCGCGCATGCGCGCCGACCGGTTTGGCGA
>VFSW01016371.1_pt1 | contig 10118 bp, 13 predicted proteins | sample 5358111 | NCBI WGS metagenome assembly VFSW01 (sample SAMN11554181, study PRJNA540505) | mine drainage metagenome | isolation source: sediment from site ElyBrook_90M | place: USA: Ely Copper Mine, Vershire, VT | collected 2017
CGCAACGTCCGCGCCGTTCCCGCCAAGCCGTTCGTCGGCGACGTCGACACGGGCCAGGGCGGCATCACGCTCGCCGACATCGTCGACGGGACGATCGCTCCGCTCTCCACGTTCGCGGTTGGCGCCGAGGTCTACGTCGAGTCCGATGACGGCCGCGACGTGCTTGACGACACGGACGAGAAGACCGAGGCGGCGACGCACATCTGGTGGCGTGCGACGATCCTGGCCGAGGGCGGGAAGCCATGAGCAAGCGAACGAAGGAGCGAGCACGGGCGGCGCGATTGGCGCCGGGGGAAGACCTGCCGGTCAACAAGAGCCGGCTCCACCAGCTCTTCACGAACATGGAGCACCGTGGCTTCAAGCCGTTCAGGGACTTCGTCTTCGGGCCGGAGGTCGAGGCGCGGACGCCGGAGGAACTCGTCGAGCGGACGGACGAGGCGTTCGTCGCCGAGACCCTCAAGCAAAGGCAATCGTGATCGGGCGCCAGAGGTCCGGAGATTTCCTCCACACCCTTGCTGGGCGTCGTGCCCGACCCTCAAAACCGGCGCATTAAGTTCGCGTAGATCCGCAGGGGCGGCGGAAGGTGCCCTTTTCATCCACGATCACAGGGCGATCCGCAGACCCCCGGCCTTGTTCGCGGCGACCTCGATGATCGCGATCCGGCATTTTGTTTCTCGGACCCCCACCGGCCATCAAGGGACTCCCGGCGCCGTTGATCCGAGAGCGCCCGTGATCTGGTCCGGTGGTCGAGAAATTCGCGCGAATTTCACGAACGGGACCCGGGTGCCGCGTTTCGTCAGGCCCTGTGATCTGGGTCGGTGGCTCTCGCGCCGGGGAATCAGAAACCGTAGTGGCCTGGCGGTCATTGAGCCTCTACTTCCCCTTCTTCTTCTCGGCCTCCTGCACCACCCGCGCGAAGCCGACGACTCCCAGCCCAAGCAGTTCAATGCCGAGGCCGAGGCGCTCCGAGGCGTAGGTCAGTTCGGTGGAGCTGCCCCGATGAACGACGACGCCGACGACCATCAAGACGAGGCCGAGGGTTGCAATGGTGGTGGGCTTCATCGGGGTCCCCTGGGCTGGCTCTGGACGGTACGGCGATGCGCTCTTGTGACCTCCGCGACCACGGCAAGGACGAATCTCAACTGCTCTGTCATCACGTACCCTCCTTCGGAGTCGTGTTCGTGGCGATGTCCGCTAACGCAAGGAGCCCCTCGCCTGCGGCGGCGATGAACGTGCCCGCGACGTGGAGGGCGACTGCGAAAAGCAACCCCGTGAGGGCGGCCACCAGTTTCATGCCGCCTTCGGAGTAGAAGACGAGGGCGACCAGGATCGCTACCCCGCCAACTATCCATCCAAACACCTTGAGCAGGCCACCGTAGGTTCGGAGAGACTCGCTCACCGCGAGCAAGTTCTTGTAGCGGTCGACTCCCTTCCTCAGGGGCGCCTCCGCTGTTTGGGCGGCGGTTGTGGGAGCGGCAGAGCCAAGAGGAACGTCTGCGCGCGGCGCAAGAAGGCACTCGACAGGTACCCACTCACTGCTGCCAACCTCGCGTCCTTGCGCGTCCCTCGGGATGCTGCCCGCCTCTAGCCCGCGCCGGATCTGGTCGAGAGACACTGGGCCGACCACCTTGCCTCCGACGCTCACCTCGAACTGATCGCTCACGCTCGCACCCTCCATCGAGACCGGAGGCCCCCCGCAATCGGCCCGGTCGCTCGTCTCCCAAAATAACACCAGTCCAGAACTAGCCTGAGTTTTACTCACCATCGGGCGTCTCGTCGCCGCGATGAGCCCTGCGACCTTCCGGCGCCGTGTGGCAAAGCGAATCCAACGGGCTCGCTGGCGCCTCGGGCTCTCCCAGGACGTCGCGGCGGAGCGCGTCGGCCTCACGGCGAGGTACTACGCCGACCTTGAGCGCGGGCACCGGAACCCGACCATCGAGACGATCTTCTCCATCGCCCGCGCTCTCAAGGTCTCGATTGCCGACCTCGTCGAGTTTGATGGCGGCCCGCGCGTGAACCTCGACGCCCTCGATCTGAGCCCGCCGAGGACCGGGAGGCCGAAGAAGGCGACCCGGCGTCGCTGAGCCTCGGCCCGAGGCGCCCGACGACGTCTGCGAGGCCGTCGTCGGCCTCGCGGACGAACCGAGCCCGAAGCTCGGGCGGGACTGCGACCCCCCCGAACACGGGGAGCCTGGTGGCCAGAGCTGCGCGGACCGCATCGAGGTCGTCCGCCACTACGAGCTGGGCGGCGTTCACGAGGATCGAGCCGTCGCTCGCCACCGCCATTGGGGCCTGGACGATGTAGGGCCGCTTGCGGCGCGTCACGACGACGTCGTCTCCGTCTGGCCCACGACCGCGAGGCGGAGATCGGCGAGCGCCCCCGCGAGCTGCCCGGACAGAGCCTCGGCACGAGCGAGCCGAGCTTGTAGCTCGCTCTGACGCGCGACCTCTCTCCTCTCCCTCGACGCCTTCGCTCTGCACGCGGCACGGCAGTACGTCGCCGCACGCAAGGTCCGAACTGGCCGCCCGCATGTAGGACAAAGTGGTTCGCCGTCCGGGCGCTCCCTGAGCGGGGCCTCCTCGGCGGAGGATGCGGGCGCCGGAGGGGGGCCGGGAAAAGGCCGGACGAGGCGTACGTGCGCGTGCATGGCCCGTACAACGAGTCGGGGTGGGCCGCGATCAACCGATGGGTACGGGGCGGCTCCCTCTTGGGGCCGGTCATGTAGGATGGTTCTCCTGGCGTCCGAGCGGTTCGGGCGACCCAGCGGGTCTGACGTCGAAGATGACCTCGAAGAAGGATCTGTCCGAGCGAGACATCTGCCGGATCTACGTCACGCCCGCGATCGTCAGGTGCGGGTGGGACGTGCAGACCCAGATCCGCGAGCAGGTCTACCTCACTGCGGGCAGGGTCATCGTTCGGGGCAAACTCGCCAAGCGCAGCGAGAAGCGGAAGTTCGCAGACTACGTCCTCTACAGGGGCGACACGCCCATCGCGATCATCGAGGCCAAGGACAACAACCAGGTGGTTGGCGCCGGAATGCAGCAGGCGCTCGACTACGCGGAGATGATCGACGTCCCGTTCGTGTTCTCCACGAACGGCGATGGTTTCCTCTTTCACGACCGCACCGGGCGCTCGGCCCAGCCCGAGACTGAGGTCGCCCTTGATGCGTTCCCCTCCCCGGGCGAAACTCTGGCGCCGCTACTGCGAGTGGAAGGAGATCACCCCCCAGGTCGAGCAGGTCATCAACCAGCCGTACTACACGGACGCGAGCGGGATGGCGCCGCGCTACTACCAGACCAAGGCCATCAACCGGGTCGTAGAGGCCCGTCGCCCAGAAGCAAGACCGCATCCTGCTGGTCATGGCGACCGGCACGGGCAAGACGTACACGGCGTTCCAGATCATCTGGCGTCTCTGGAAGGCGGGCGCCAAGAAGCGGATCTTGTTCCTCGCGGACCGGAACATCCTTGTCGACCAGACGCGAATGAACGACTTCAAGCCGTTCGGCGGTGCGATGACAAAAGTCACGAACCGCAAGGTCGACAAGTCCTACGAGATCTACCTCGCGCTCTATCAGGCCATCTCGGGCACGGACGAGGAAGCCGACATCTTCAAGCAGTTCAGTCGGGACTTCTTCGACCTCATCATCATCGATGAGTGCCATCGGGGGAGTGCCGCCGAGAACTCCGCCTGGAGGGAGATCCTGGAGTACTTCGACTCCGCGAGTCAGATCGGCCTCACGGCGACGCCGAAGGAAACAGTCGACGTCTCGACCCAGCACTACTTCGGGGAGCCGGTCTACACGTACAGCCTCAAGCAGGGCATCGAGGACGGCTTCCTCGCGCCGTACAAGGTCGTCCGCGTCGATCTCGACAAGGATCTATCCGGCTGGCGACCCGAGGAAGGGAAGCGCGACAAGTACGGAGAGGTCATCGAGGACCGCATCTACAACCAGAAGGACTTCGACCGCACGCTCGTCCTCGAAAGGCGTACTCAACTCGTGGCGCGGACGATCTCCGAGTTCCTGAAAGAGACCAACCGCTTCGACAAGACCATCGTCTTCTGCGAGGACGTCGACCACGCGGAGCGCATGCGACAGGCGCTCGTCAACGAGAACGCAGACCTCACGGCCCAGAACCGCAAGTACGTCATGCGGATCACGGGCGACAACCCAGAGGGCAAGGCGGAGGTATACAACTTCACCCATCCCGAGGCGCGGTACCCGGTCGTCGTCACGACCTCGAAGCTCCTCTCGACTGGCGTGGACGCCAAGACGTGCAAGGTGATCGTGCTCGACCAGAACATCAGCTCGATGACCGAGTTCAAGCAGATCATCGGGCGCGGAACTCGGATCGAGGAAGACTACGGGAAGCTGTTCTTCACGATCATCGACTTCAGGAAGGCGACCGACCTCTTCGCGGACCGCAAGTTCGACGGCTTGCCCGTCCAGATCTATGAACCCGAACCAGGCGGCCCCATCGCACCGCCGGACCCGCCTGAGGGCGAGGGCGAGACGGACGCCGAGGGCTACGAGGGCCAGGAACCCGAGATGTCGGGAGTGGGCGAAGGCACCGTCGGCGTCACGGGGGGCGCGATCACGGACGGCAAGCGAATGAAGTACGTCGTGGGGGACGTGCCCGTTCGGATCGTCGGCCAGCGGGTCCAGTACCTCGGCTCCGACGGGAAGCTCATCACCGAGTCCTTCCGCGACTACACGCGCAAGACCGTGCGGCAGCAGTACGCCACGCTCGACACGTTCCTCAAACGGTGGTCGAGCGCGGACCGGAAGACCGCCGTCGTCGAGGAGTTGGAGCGGCAGGGCGTCTTCTTCGAGGAGCTGGCAGGCGAAGTCGGCAGGGACGTGTCGCCCTTCGACCTCGTGTGCGTCGTCGCGTTCGACCAACCCCCGCTGACGCGCCAGGAGCGGGCGAACAACGTCCGCAAGCGGAACTTCTTCGCCAAGTACGGCGACGCCGCCCGCGCCGTGCTCGAAGCGCTCCTCGCCAAGTACGCCGACGAGGGCGTGGACGACATCGAGAACATCGAGGTGCTCCGCGTTCAGCCGCTGACGAACCTCGGGACGCCCGTCGAGATCATCAAGCGTTTCGGCGACAGAGGGGCGTACCTCAAGGCCGTGCGCGAGTTGGAAGACGCCCTCTACGAGACGGCCTCATAGTCGAGTAGAAGGGGAGGCATCATGGCGATCGGCACGACCATCAAGACGATCCAGGACATCATGCGCAAGGATGCCGGTGTCGACGGCGACGCCCAGCGCATCTCGCAGCTCGGATGGATGATCTTCCTCAAGATTTTCGACGACCGCGAGGCTGAGCGGGAACTGCTCGACGGCGGCTACAAGTCGCCGATCCCAGCCAAACTCCGGTGGCGTACCTGGGCCGCGAACCCCGAAGGGATCACGGGCGACCAGCTTCTCGACTTCGTGAACAACGAGCTGTTCAAGACGCTCAAGGAGCTTCCCGCGACCGGGAAGCAGGCGGCCCTCGCCGGGGTCGTCAAGAGCGCCTTCGAGGACGCCTACAACTACATGAAGTCGGGCACGTTGATGAGGCAGGTCATCAACAAGCTCAACGAGATCGACTTCAACAAGGCGTCCGACCGGCACGAGTTCGGGGACGTGTACGAGAAGATCCTCTCCGACCTCCAGAGCGCCGGGAACGCGGGCGAATACTACACGCCTCGCGCCGTCACCCAGTTCATCGTCGACCAGGTCGACCCGAGGTTGGACGACACGATCCTCGACCCCGCGTGCGGCACTGGGGGCTTCCTGACGTGCGCCATCGAGCACGTTCGCAAGAAGTACGTGAAGGGGGGCAAGGACGAAGCGACACTCCAGGCGCATGTCTTCGGCGTCGAGAAGAAGCCGATGCCGCACCTGCTCTGCGTCACGAATATGATCTTCCACGGCATCGACGTGCCGTCGCAGATCAGGCACGACAACACGCTAGCCCGACCCCTCCGGGACTACGGACCGAAGGACCGCGTCAGCGTGATCGTGACGAACCCGCCGTTCGGCGGGATGGAGGAGGACGGGATCGAGAACAACTTCCCGGCAACCTTCCGCACACGGGAGACCGCCGACCTTTTCCTCGTGCTCCTGATGACGCTCTTGAAGCCTGACGGACGCGCCGCTCTCGTACTGCCAGACGGAACGCTGTTCGGCGAGGGCATCAAGACGCGCATCAAGGAGAAGCTGCTCGACGAGTGCAACCTCCACACCATCGTCCGGCTCCCGAAGGGCGTCTTCAACCCGTATACGGGCATCAAGACGAACCTGCTCTTCTTCACGAAGGGCGAGCCCACGAAGACGGTCTGGTTCTACGAGCACCCGTATCCACCAGGAGCGAAGAGCTACAACAAGACCAAGCCGCTGCGCATCGAGGAGTTCGTCCCCGAGAAGAAGTGGTGGAACAAGCGCAAGGAGAACGACCAGGCGTGGAAGGTCTCGCTCGAAGACATCAAGGCACGCGGCTACAACCTCGACATCAAGAACCCCCGGGCCGTTGACGATGGGCCGGGCGATCCCGACGAGCTGCTGAAGCTCTACAGGGCGACGTCGGCAGAGGCAGCCAAGGTCCGGGATGCCCTTCGGGACGAGCTGAGAGAGGCTCTGGATGGAGCGAAGGGATGAAGGGCACAAACGGGGTGCCCATGGGTCTGCCACCCGGTCAAGGCGCCCATCTGCGGACGTTCGTCGAGATGTTCGACTTGCTTGCCGATGCGGACGGCGGAATCGAGAAGCTCCGTGCGCTTGTGCTCGACCTGGCCGTGAGAGGTCGTGCAGTCAGGCCCGACATGGCGTTGCCTCCAGCAACGGAGGCCGGACTCGTCGTTTCCGACGCGGAGCACAAGAGCCCGCATGTTTCCGAGGATGACGATCTTCTTCGGAATGTGACGCTGCCCGCCCCGAACTGGCTAAGAACGAAGCTTGGCAACGTCGTCGAGTTTGCGTACGGCAAGTCCCTGCCCAAGAAGAGCAGGAACGACCTTGGCGTGGTGCCTGCGTACGGCTCGAACGGGGCAGTGGGCGTTCACGACGAAGCCCTCGTTGACCAGCCGTGCCTCGTGGTCGGTCGGAAGGGCTCGTCAGGGGCGGTGAACCTCGTGCCGGTTCCGTCCTGGCCCATCGACACGACCTACTACGTGCTCGCCCCCAAGGGTCTACACCTGCCGTTCTTGTTCATCTTGTTGCGAGCGCTCCGGCTCGACCGCTTTGACAGGTCCACGGCGATCCCCGGGCTCAACAGGGCCGATGCCTACGCTCTCACCGCTCTCATCCCACCTCTGGCCCAGCAAGGGCGCATCGTCGCCAAGGTGGACGAGTTGATGCGCCTGCTCGACGACCTTGAAGCCAGGCAGGCCAAGAGGCGGGAGACCCAGACCCGGCTGCGGACGGCGGCTCTCGAAGCCCTCGCGTCGGCGGATGGGCCGACGGACTTCGAGGCGGCGTGGAGCAGGGTAGCCGAGAACTTCGGCGTGTTGTTCGAGCGAGCGGAGAGCATCTCCGACTTGCGCACCTCGGTTCTCGGCTTCGGGTTGAAGGGCTGGCTGACCCGACGAGGGTCTGACGTTGCAGCGGACAGCCCTCCTAGCGGGTGGTGGCGAGGCACCGTGGGCGACCTGGCCACCTTCGTGACCAGCGGATCGCGAAACTGGAAGAACTACTACGCGTTAACAGGCGCCACTTTTGTTCGCTCTACGGACATCAAGACGGACGCGCTCGACCTTTCCGCTCCCGCCTTCGTGACGGTGCCAGATGACGTGGAGGGAACGCGGACCCGAGTAACCAGAGACGACATCCTCATCACGATCACGGGGGCCAACGTGGGCAAGGCCGCCCACGTCAACCGCGATGTACCCGAGGCGTACGTCAGTCAACATGTCGCCCTCGTGCGGCTCCGGGACACTTCCGAGGCGCGGTGGGTTCACCGATGGCTTGTGTCCCCATGGAACGGACGGGGGCAGCTTCTCGCCTCGTCGTATGGAGACAAGCCGGGCTTGAACCTCAATCAGGTGAAATCGGTGGTCATCGACCTTCCGCCGCCGGGGGAGCGGGAGACGATCCTTGAGCTAGTCGAGAGCAAACTGAGGCTCTGCGACGACCTCGAAGCCAAGCTCCACCGGGCAGAGACGACGGCGGTCAAGCTGGCCGAGGCGGTGGTTGCAGAGATGGTGGGGGCGTAGCCATGGGGGCCGACGAGAAGCTCACCAAGCCCTTGTCTGACCGTTTCAACGAGGCGCTCGTCTGGGCTATCTCGACGTAGGCCCTGGGGTCTGCGAGGGCGGGGAGCCATGAAGTTCGCGTATGCAGATGAGACGGGCACCGGAGATGGGACGTCGGTCGTTCTCGTCGGAGTCGTCGTCGACGCCCAGCGGATGCACATCACGAAAAACGATTGGGAGAGCCTCGTAGCCGGCTTTGCCAAGGAAACGGGCAAGCAGGTCAGGGAGCTACACTTCCGCGATTTCTACAGGGGCCGAAAGGCGTGGGATGGGCTGCCCGGCGACCGACGAGCGGCGGGGATCACGTACATCCTGGAGTGGCTCAACACGCGAAAGCACAAGCTCACCTTCTCCGCCCTCCACAGGGAGTCCTTCGATCAGAAACTGCGGTCCGGCAACGGACCGGCGACAGAACTTGGCACAGCCGGGCGAGCGGCAGCCACGCACTTGCTGCTCCAACTTCAGAAGGAACATCAGCGGTACGGGTCAAACAAGGGGCACACCGTGCTCATCTTCGACCATGAAGAGCGCGAGGAAGCGGAGTTCCTCAAGCTCCACCGCGAGCCTCCGGCGTGGACGGACACGTACTACGAACGCGGGAAGAAACAGGAACGGTTCGACCAGTTCGTCGACGTGCCCTACTTCGCGGACTCAGAGCACGTGCTGCTTGTCCAGGCCGCCGACATGGTGGCGTACCTGCTCGGGCGGTACACGAAGCTCTATGACGATGGCGAGACGCCGGCCTATCCGGAGGAGTGGAAACGCATCAAGCAGTGGATTCCGTTGATCCAGAGCATGTTGCTTACGTCGTCCTGTCGGTACCCGAAGAAGGGACGGTGCGCCTGCGCCGAGTTCTTCTGGGACCTGTGCCCAGCTTCCCTACGGGAGTTGTAGGCCGGGCTGTCATCGCTCTCGTCGCGACCTCGGACCCTTGTCGGGCGCGGGCGCGATCACGTCGAGGAGGTCGTCGAGCGTCCAGTCCTCCCACCGCTTGTCCTGGGGTTTGGAGGTCGCCTCCGAACCCCGGAGCACCTCGGCGTGGCGGATGCGGGCGGCACCTTCCTCCTGAGGGGTGGGCCGGTTCGCGTGTTCGATGAGGTCGAGGATGTTCATCTGGACTCCTTCGAGCACGTTGCCGTGCCAAGCCCGCGGATAGGGCCGTCGCCACCATGAACCCTCTGAGGCTCCGGGCCGGTCCTGCGATCATCACCATGACCTGCGAGCGTCTGAGCGATAGCCCAGAGGCGTCCGATGTCGTCGACGACCGCCTGGGTCCGTGCCTTCCCTGATGGAAGCTCTTGAGGAAGAAGGGCGATGGCTTCCCGGTAGACGTCGGCGGGCGCGCGGCCTTCAAGCACGAGTTGGATGTACAGGCTGAGCATGGGGGGATGAGTCTTCATGGGTTGTCCTACTCCAGGTCGTAGTCGTAGTCGTAGTCGTCGTCGGGGTCGGCGGCCTGCGAGTCATCGAACGCCTGGGTCTCGTACTCGTCGCGGCGGTCGCCGAACGCCTCCGCCTCATGGATGTCTCGCAGCGGCTCGTCACCGTCATCGTCGTCGACGACGCTCAATGGCGCCGGCATGGGCAACTTGTGAAGCGCTGGGCAGAATGGGCACCGGAACGTGGTCGGGCTCATTGCGCTGCCGCCTTCCGCTCCTTGGCGAGCGCCCTGGCTTCACGCATTCGCTGAGCGTTTCTCGCTCGCGCCTCGGGTGTGCTGTCACGGAGGCGGCGGCGGCGCCCGTGCGCCGGTAGCAATGGGGGTCGCACCGGCAGCAGTAGGTGAACTTGGTCGGGGACTCGATCACCCAGCCCTCTCGCGCGGTGCGGGTTTCGCCCATCGTGACCAGCCATTCCGCGCGATCGTGACCGGTTGTT
>VFSW01016372.1_pt1 | contig 10118 bp, 10 predicted proteins | sample 5358111 | NCBI WGS metagenome assembly VFSW01 (sample SAMN11554181, study PRJNA540505) | mine drainage metagenome | isolation source: sediment from site ElyBrook_90M | place: USA: Ely Copper Mine, Vershire, VT | collected 2017
GTTAAAAAGACCGCGATCGTAGAGCATCGGCACGATTGGCAATTTCCTGCGCACGCCCATTTCATAATCCTCTTCTCCGTACACCACGGCCGTGTGCACAATACCCGTACCATCTTCGGCCGTCACAAAACTCTCGCTATATACCTTATATGAGACCTCGCTCTCCATCGCTGAAATTTTATAAAGCGGCTCATATCGGACATCCCGCAACTGACTACCCGGGAATGTATGCTTGGCATTTTCAAAACCATAGGCTTCCGCCCTACTTACCGCGAGAATGAAGCCCTCGCTATTATATTCATAAAATCCATATTCCATCTCCGGATTGATCGCGAGCGCGACGTTTCCCGGCAACGTCCATGGTGTAGTTGTCCATGCAAGCAAGTATGTATCGGGCAGAAAGCCAAGCCCTTTTGTTTGTCCCTCAATAACTACCTTGAATTTTGCGACCACCGACTCTTCTGTCACATCTTTATAGCTGTTATCCATCGCCACTTCAAAATTCGAGAGCGGTGTTTCACAACGCGGGCAGTACAATAAGACCTTGCGGCCTTCGTAGATCAGGTCCTTATCGTACATTTGCTTGAACCCCCACCACACCGATTCCATAAAATCCGTGTCGAGGGTCTTATACGAATCATCAAAATCCACCCAGCGTGCGATACGGCGGATCATCTGCCGCCACTCGGAAACATATTGGAGCACCATGCTCCGGCATGTTTCATTGAATTTTTTTATGCCGATCTCTTCGATCTGCTTTTTGCCGGAGATACCAAGCTTGCGCTCGACGACCTCCTCTATGGGAAGCCCATGGCAATCCCATCCCCACCGTCGCCGTACGAAGCGCCCGTTCATGGTCTGATAACGCGGCACAACATCTTTTATTGTGGACGCCAAGAGATGCCCGTAGTGCGGAAGCCCCGTGGCGAACGGTGGTCCGTCATAGAATGTGAACGGTTCACCCTCCGCCGTCTGTTTGAGGCTCTTCTCGAAAATCTTATGCTCGTCCCAAAATGCAAGCACTTTTTCTTCCATTTCCGGAAGTTTGATCTCGCCTTCGAGAAAATGCGGCATATGATGTGGAGTTTTCTTAACCATTCCTATTAAAATAGCAGGTTTCTGTGCCTTCTGTCCATCCAAGAACCAACCGCGCGACCCGTGATAATTAAATTTTTGTAAAAAAGGGGCTCACTTAGAGAGCCCCCGTACCGAACCGCTAAAAAAGGAAACGCGCTATTTTTCCAATGGCGCAATCAAATAGCTTGCTGGGATAAAAAAGCATCGAACGTCTCCCTCGTGAGCGGATGAAATACGCCGTTGAAATTCCCCGAAGCCGCATGGCTTCCTCAACCCTGGGTCGAGGCGCCAAGGATCCTTAAGTATCAACACCGATTTTTCTTCCATGGGAAGAAAGACTTCGCAAGGAATCTGAAATGGTCCTATACGCCAAAATCCTAATGCATCTTGGTCGATCTGGACATCGGATTTAAATATCAATTTCGTTGCTTCTTTTATTAATACACCCATTATATCACTCCGCGATGGCATAACTGTTGCCCATCGAACTGCTCGGAGTATACTTCAACTGCTATATTTTTTCAAGTGTTTTGATGCCGAGTAGTCCCAAGCCATTCTGTAGAACGCGCGCCGTGGTGGCAATAAGAAGCAGGCGCGCGGCGCGGCGCGCGGCATCATCATCTTTTAATATCGGCGTCGTTTCATAAAACTTGTTTGCCGACACCGCGAGCTTGTAGAGATATGTAGCAAGCGTGCTCGTGGAATACAACTCGCCCGACCGCTCCACGATATCGGGGAATTCGAACAGTTTTCTCATGAGTGCAAGCTCGACGGTGCGCGCAAGCGTGCCTATATCAACGGCTGTCGGCTTAAGTTTCGACTCGCGAACTTTTGATTTCCGTACAATGCTCTTCAAGCGAGCATACGTATATTGCAGATATGGCGCGCTGTCTCCCGAAAAATCGAGCATCTTTTCCCAATTGAAAATAATATCAGTGGTCCGGTTTTCTTTAAGGTCGTTATACTTCAGCGCCCCCATCGCCACCGTGAACGCGATCTCTGTCTTCTCATCCGGTGAAAGAACGGGGTTTTTTACTTCGATCACCTCCCGCGCCTTAACGATCGAATCATTCAGGAGATCCTCCAAAATTTCAGCGGTTCCTTCGCGCGTGGAAAGTTTCTTTCCGCGCTCACCCAGCACCAATCCATACTTTATATGCTTCAATTCGACGGAATTCCATCCAAGCTTTTTAGCAACCGCAAACAGCTGCTCGAACGCCAGCGCCTGCTCATTGCCCACCACATATAAGATCTTCGCCGGTCTATATTTTTTTAAACGATAGCGAAGGTTCGCGATGTCGCGCGTAAGGTATAAGCTCGCGCCGTCCGTTTTTTGGATGAGCGCCGGCGGCAATCCGACGTCATCAAGCTTGACCACCACCGCGCCCTCGCTGCGCTCCGCGATATGCGCGTCCATCAATTCTTTGACGGTCGCCTTCATCTCTCGTTCAAAGAATGCTTCCCCGATCCACACATCAAAATCAACGTCCAGCGTGCGATACATCTTTTTAAATTCCTTAAGCGATTCTTTTTTGAACCACTCCCACAGCCGCCGATTCTCGCGATCGCCGTCTTCCAATTTTTTGAATTCCTCCTGCCCGCGCTTTTCGAGCGTCGGGTCGGTCTTCATCTCCGCGTGAAAACGCACATATAATTTTTGCAGCTCCTCGATGGGATCTTTTTCGACGTCCGCCTTGCTCCCCCACATTTTGTACGCGGCGATGAGCTTGCCGAACTGCGTGCCCCAGTCGCCCAGATAGTTCCACCGCACTACGCGGTAGCCGGACGCTTCCAAAATATTCGCAAGCGCGGCACCAATGATCGTGGTGCGCATATGCCCGACATGCATCTTCTTCGCGATGTTCGGCTGGGAATATTCCACGATCACCGTCTTCCCTTTTCCGATATTCCCCGCGCCATATTTTTTATCCGCGGCAATGTGCGCAAACTCGCGGTGTATCGTCGCATCGCTTAACCAAAAATTAATGAATCCCGGCGCGGCAGCCTCTACTTTTTGAAAAAGTCCCGCAGGCGCAGCAACGGCGATCTGCGCGGCATATTCCCTTGCAAGCTCGAGCGGCGGGACGCCTTTGCCTTTTGCCTCCCGCAACGCAAAATTCGTTGAATAATGGCCAAAAAGCTCCTCGTCGGGGACGGAAATGTCTATAGGCGCATCAGCGTCGAAGATCTTTTTCAATAAGTTGGCGATTTCTTTGGTCATTGACAAAATAGATAAATACGTGCCATGATGCAGGCGAGCGGTGGGCGTCTCCCTCGCCGACCCCTAGATCGCCCTCAGCCGAGAGGCAGCGCGCGCGACGGCCGGCCCGAGAATTCCCGTAATGGCTTCTTTCTTGGGGTAAGAAGCAGACGGGAATCTCGCCCGAAACCCCACCGCTCAATATATTGCTCTTTCCCATATAGTACCACAGCATTGGCCCTGCGCGATCTCATGCGGGGCCATTTCTTTAACCAATTTTTAAGACAACTAATGTAAAATGAATCCATGGACATCATAGCGGAAAATCGCCGTGCGCGCTTCGATTACGAAATATCGCAGACATACGAGGCGGGCATCGAGCTCAAGGGATATGAAGTAAAGAGCGCAAAAGGCGGCCGGCTTCAGGTTGCGGGAGCGCACGTACTCATTCGCGGCGGCGAAGCATGGCTCGTAAACTCGCATATCCCGCCATACCAAATAGGCAATATGCCGACGGACTACGAAGAAGACCGTGCGCGAAGATTATTGTTGTCCAAAGATGAAATAAAAGAGCTGCAGGGCGCGCTCGTCGATAAGGCACAACATCTTGTTCCGCTTCGCGCATATTTAAAACACGGATTCATAAAGATCGAGCTCGGCCTCGGCCGCTCGCGCAAAAAATCAGACAAGCGCGAAGCCATAAAAAAGCGGGCACACCAGAGGGAGATGCGCGGCGGGGAATAAGATTCCCTGAAATATTTTATTGCCCCGAGGAACTCGCCGTCGACGACGCCACTGCGGCACTCAACGTCGCCTCAAATCCTGCGGAGCTTGTCGGATTAGGGATCTGCTTGAGATTCACAAAGAACGTCGGGGTGTGATTGATCGACGCGGCATTGCCGCCGTTCACATCATTTTGTATCTTATCTATCACCGACGTCGCGTTGATATCGCTATCAAACGTATTCACATCAAGACCGATGGACTTCGCGTACCCATTGAAGTATTGGGAAACCACCTGCGCGGGGGTGAGGCTGGTGTTAGTGGACCACTGGGTCTGATCCGTATACAGCAGATTATGCATCGCCCAATACTTTGCCACGCCACCTTCCAATCCCGCCGCCTCCGCAGCTTGCGCACCGATTCCCGCGAACGGGTGGATGGTGTACAGCGGGAAATTGCGGAATACGAAGAGTACCGTGCTGCTGAAGTTCGAGAAAAGCTGCTGCATGAGAGGGAAATATGCGCCGCACGCCGGACACTCGAAATCTCCGTACTCGATGAGCGAAACTTTGGCGTTCGGGTTGCCTTCGGTCCAATCGCTTGCCGTGATGGCCGGCGCGGTGGTCACGACAAAGTTCGCGGGAGTCGTGCTTGACGGTGTTGCGCTTGAATACGCGCCCGCGATGATCACTCCCGCCGTAACGACCACGATAAATCCCACAATGAACCATACCGTCGCTTTATTTGCCTGCCCCGTGTTATTTTTCATAGTCTATGTATTTTACCCATTTTTAAGAAAAAAGTGAACATACGAGCCACGTGCAGCTGTTGCGACAAAAAAGAACCGCCCTGTGCATGAGTGCCGGGCGGTATAAAAAAGGATGGTCTACCAATTATTCTCCCCTAACACCTTGATATAATCGGGGCCATAGGCAGGAAATGCATCCATGAACACGAAAACGACGACATACTTTCCGTTAGAATTTGCGAACTGTTCGAGCTCCCTATTTTCGTAGAGTTCTCTGAATTTCCGAAGAAATCCTTCGACTGCAAGCCCACTACTCGGGCCCACCGGTTTTCGTGTCTGCCGGATAAAATCCCGACTTCTTGCAAATGACGAGTGTTTATCACAGAGTACGAGATCGAAGGGAGCTACCGCCTTCCTCCAAGGAAAGGTTATATCTCTTTCAATGGTTGAAAGTGGACGAGCTCCAGGGACCTTTTCCTCTTCGGAAGAACAGCCAACCCCAATCACTTGAAGCTTGGGAAAGTTCTCCTTCAAATACTCGCCGGCCACGAGAGTCGAACATGTTCCCGCAGCGGCGCACAAGAACGAAGGAGGCTCTTTTCTCTCTTTCATATCCCGGGCGATACTGTTCATCGTGTATCTATGCCCCGTGACACTTCCTTTCCGCTTGTATTGATCCAATACCACGCCACCACCTTCTTCTTGAAGCTCATATGCTCGCTCGATTGTACTCTGCCCCTCTTTGGCGGGATATTCTATACCGGCACCAGGGAGAAGCGCTTGAGCCTTTTTGCCAGAAGAAACATTTTTCTCAAGAATCCCCACAACTTTTTTGAAGTGGAATGCCGGCTTAAAATAGGCAATATTTACAAGCGTGTTGCCTGAGCTTGGAACCAAAAGCGTTGTCTCCGGGGTCAGTATCCCTTCTTTTTCCGCATCGAGGAGAAGTTGGAAGGCAGGCATCGCTTTGCCATTCAATCCTTCCAAGCGATACCCGTCAAAGCTATATCCCTCGAGTTGTTTTGCAGCCGGAATGTCCGAGACGGACTCCTTCCATCATTCCGCAAGTTGGCTCACCGCAGGAAGGTGCTCCATCTCATAGAAAATCCGCGCTCGCCGCTCAGTATCCACTGCAATGTTTGTCATTTTGATCCTCGTGTATAAATTAGATTCCGATAGCTGTCTATAATATCTCCCCAAAAATAAATCTTGTCAAGAAATATCCGACTGCAACGAGCGCCGCGCTCACTTCTTCACCGTCACAAATTTCAAAACGCCCAGCCCCGGCATCGCCGGTTTTGCGATGCCCATTTCGTCACGCCAGAACGCATCGCTCTTTAGCAATTCTATGATCCACGGAAAGTGTGCATCCTGCGAGATGATAATGCCGCCCGGCGGCAATAAAGGATATAAATAGTGGAAGCAATCGCGCGTTGACTGCACGAGATCCACATTCACGCACGCCGCCGCGACAATTTCCTTAAAAGACGGCATCGTGTCGCTGAAAAATCCATTATGAAAACGCGTGCGCGACGCATCGCCATAATGCGCGACGTTGTTCTTTACTTCTTCGAACGGCACCGCGTGGCTGCCTTTCGGAAAATGATGCTCGCGGCCATAGATACTTTTTCCGTGCGCCTCGCTATTCTCTGGCATGCCTTCGAACGAATCAAACACGTCGAATGAGCGATCGCACAACGCGGCAACCAAGCTCAACTTTGCCGTGCTCCCGCCGTGGAACGAGCCCGCCTCCACGATTGCCCCACGCACCGCTTGACCAAGATCCAATATCTGCCGCGCTATCGCGATCAGCTCGTGTTCGGTGTGCGGACAATCAACAAAATATGAGATTTTATAAAATTTACAGACGAGCGCAAGGCGCTGGCCGAACGTCGTCGGTGACTTCGTTCCACTGAAAATAAATCCAACTGTCGCGGGAATATCCTTCGGCGCGTAATAGACCTTGCGATATGTATAGAGTAGCGGCCATGGCAGCGCCATGCGCTTTTTTATCGTACTTCGTAGGCTCATCGTTTTTTTATATTAATTGGATATTTTGCGGACGATCACGAACGGCGTCATCTTATTCCCCTGCCCGAGCGGATTGTCGAGCAAGATCTCCCGCACGGTTTTTTTATCCAATCCGACACCCTTGCTTACTCCAAGAACCTGTACGTCGATATAATTCGCGTCGGCTGTTACCATCGGGATCCCGGTCTCCCGTTCGGTCCTCTCGCAATCGCCCTGGGGATCCGCAGGAGGCAGAACGCCCCACTCAGTATACGGATACATATCCTCGGGGATAAAACCGTCTATCTCCGAGACGCGATGGCCTGCAACGATCCAGAACCAGCCGCGTCGACCGACCAATTTTCCGACGGCGCCCACGCCCGCAGCGAGGATCATCCGCGGCGCGCCGACGATCTCGATGGCAACCTGCATCTTTTCCGGACGCGACCATGCGGTCATGTTCTTGTGTTTTTTGACGCCAAGTGTGATGAACCGCGCCAGCCATCCCACCTTCACAGTGGAAATATGCCGTACAAGATTCTGGGAGATGGACACGATCTTCTCCGAGACCGCCATCCAATCTCCTTCCCGATAATATGGTTTTACGAATTCATTGACGACGCTTTCCAAGCTTTCCCCGAACTTGATCAACCGCGGGACTTTGATGGGAAAACGCTCATATGTCACGCCTTTTACCGTAATCATCTCTCCCGGCTGGATGCCTGGTGCGGAGTCCGCCGTATTCTTGAACTTTGCCATGAGCCTCATTATATCACCTCCACCCGCCAATGCAAAAAGACTGCTACAATAAGGGCATGCCACTCTGGATGCTCGTCGCCGCAGTGTTGATCCCCCAAGAGTTCGCTTCAAGCGCGATTGTTTTTGTCATCGCCCTACAGCACAATTTTCCCATCTGGGCGATCAACCTCATCTGGATCTGCACGACATCGCTCGATATGTACGTGGGTTTCATGCTTGGGAAGTTCACCCGAGAAAAAATGCAGGGAACGCGTTTCTTTATTTGGGTGGAACGATGGATAAAGAAGGGCCATGACGCGCTCGGTCTACATGGCGAAAAATTCTCCCTAGCGCTGCTCGGGGTCGTCGATTTTCCATTCGTCAATACATTCATCGGCGCGTGGATCGGCCTGCCATTTAATATGGCATTTTTGTTGACGCTCGCAGGCAACTTTGTATGGTACCTTTTCCTCTGGTGTACCGTGCTCGGCCTGTCATCATTCATTTCGAACCCGAACATCATCATCCTCATCCTCCTCGTCGCCGGAATTCTCTCTCACTTCTTATTCAAGCTTTCCAAGGCAAACAAGGGATAGCTTTCAAGTAGTGTCAAAAGAAGACCGAGCGCGAGCGGTCCGAACAAAAGCCCGATCGGGCCAAAGAACGAAAGGCCGCCGAGCACGGCAAAGAGCATCAGCATCGGATGGATCTTTTCCCTGCCTCCCAAAAGTCGCGGGCGAAGGTACGCCTCTATGGTCGTTGACATGACGAATATCCATGCGGTGAGTCCCACGGCACCCACCACATTTCCCCCGAGATAGAGGGAAACAATACCGGGAACGGCGATGAGGAGAACGCCGATACCCGGGATGAACGACGCGACCATCGTGACCGCACCCCATAATATCGCGCTCGGCAGACCAAATACAAAAAATCCAATCCCGGTGAGAAGCCCATATGACAGCGCGACTATAAGCAATCCCCTGATCACGAAACCTGTCCTCGCATACAGTCGTGAGAGAACCTCCTCCGCATGTGCCGCCGGTAACGGGCCATGCGCCACGATCGCCGCGCGTAATTTAGAGCCATCCTTTAAAAAATAATAAAGCGCGAAGAATGAAAGGAAGAGCGTTCCGACGGCGTTCAACACGCCAGAAAAGATCGGACCAAGGTCGGCAATCAAAAGACCGAGCACCTGCTGGATATAAGGGCTAAGATCGATATTCAGCGAGGGCATCCACTGATGCAGCGATGCGCGAGCCCAGGCGATTGCCGGCACTGCGCCACCGGAAGAAATCCTGGCGTATAATCTCTGGGCCTCGACGAACATCTGCAGGCCGAAAAAGATCAACGGGAAAAGGATGAGCGCGGTGGCAAGAAGAACAATGATCGCCGCGGCAACGCCGTTACGGTCATGCAGCGCGCTTTTGATCTTTGAATACCACGGCTGGAAAAGGATCGCCACGCTCACGCCGAGCACGATTGCATTCAGCTCCGGAAGAAAGACCAGCCCCACGAGCACCGCCGAAACAAGGAGGATGCCGATGGAAAAATATGATTCGGAGCGCTCGGTTGCCATAGTTATATTGTATCATGCCGGTTGCATTTTTTACGCCGCGGATTTATGGTGAAGGCTGCAGCACGATTCCCGAAAGGAGACCTTATGGAGGTCACTATCATAAAAGGAAATGGATATACGAAATACCTCTTCGGCAAGCTTGGCCTGCCCAAAGATGAACAATTCAGCCTGTTTTTTTGGTGTGATGGCGAGAGCCTCCCGCACGATCACAGCGTTGATGAAATAACATACGTAGTGAAGGGCAAGCTTCGTGAGATCCGAAAGGTGAAAAAAGGATCCGTAACGACCTTCTATACGGAAGGGATGCAATTCGACGTCCCCGCTGGAACGGAACACATCGTGAAGGCAGAGGGTTCGACAATCACCGTCAACTTCTGCAAGGGACCGCTTTTTATGAATATCCTCAAAAACTTCCCGAGAAACTCCGGAATCGTGTGACCGTCAGGCCCAAATCCTCCGTCGCTTCTACCCCAACGTGTAGGAGCGATTTTTTTATTTTTACCAGACGGCTGCATAAATAAAAAACCGCCCAGCGACCCCATTGGTGCCAGGCGGTTTTTTATTTGGTGAGACTAGGCGCGGCTGACGTTCGTCGCGGCCGGGCCTTTCTCGCCATCGGTGACCTCGAAGGTGACGACATCGCCAACTTTAAGATCATCAAAGGCTACACCATTCAACTCCTTGGAGTGGAAGAAGAGGTCCTTCGCTTCGCCATCGCGCGCGATAAAACCGAATCCACGGTCCGTAAGGGTCTTGATAGTTCCTTGCATCATGTAATTAGTATTGTTGCTTTTCTAGAAGTTCGACGACGTTTCTTTATTGCCTAACAATAATACTCCAGATAGGAAAATTTGTCAATCCCCATGGAATGCCCGAAATACCTGCTATAATGCTCATATCATGGCGAAATTTGGGAGAAAGACCAAAAAACTACTCAAGATCGTGGGTCCAGGCCTCATCACGGGCGCGGCAGACGACGATCCATCCGGCATCGCCACGTACACCCAAACCGGTGCGCAATTCGGTTACGGTCAATTATGGAC
>VFSW01016373.1_pt1 | contig 10117 bp, 4 predicted proteins | sample 5358111 | NCBI WGS metagenome assembly VFSW01 (sample SAMN11554181, study PRJNA540505) | mine drainage metagenome | isolation source: sediment from site ElyBrook_90M | place: USA: Ely Copper Mine, Vershire, VT | collected 2017
ACGTGGAAGCGTCCTCGAACGTGGCCGTGAAGGCGCAGGTGGCCGGGCAGATTCTCAGTGTCGCGTTTGAGCGCGGGGCGAACGTGAAAAAGGGAGACCTGCTGTTCGAGATCGACCCGCGTCCGCTCGAGGCGCAGTTGCGCGAGGCGGAAGGCAACGTGGCCAAGAGCAAGGCGCAGATGGGGCAGGCGCAGGCCACGCTGCAGCGGGACATGGCGCAAGCCAAGTACGCCAAAGAGCAGGCGGGGCGGTACGCGAGCCTGTTCAAGGAGGGGATCGTTTCCAAGGATCAGGCCGACCAGTATTCGAGCAACGCCGATGCCACCGGGCAGGCGGTGAACGCGGACCTGGCGGCGATTGAAAGCGCGAAGGCGGATCTGGAAGCGCAGACGGCGACGGCTGAAAACATCCGGGTGCAACTGGGCTACACGAAAATTTACTCGCCGATTGACGGGCGCACAGGGGACATTCTGATGCACGCGGGCAACGTGGTGGGGGCCAACGGGACGGATCTGACGACGATCAACCAGGTGCAGCCGATCAACGTGTCGTTCGCTGTGCCGGAGGCGCGGCTGGACGAAGTGAAGCGCTACATGGCGGCCGGCCGTCTCGTCGTCAGCGCGGTGCCTCAGGACGTCACGGCGCAGCCGGAGAACGGGGTGCTGTCGTTCATTGACAACACGGTTGACGTCTCCACCGGAACGATTAAGCTGAAGGGCACTTTCCCGAACACCGATCACCGGCTTTGGCCGGGCCAGTTCGTGAGGGTGACGCTGCTGTTGACCACCCAGCCGCACGCGCTGGTGGTGCCGAACCAGGCGGTGCAGACTGGGCAGGACGGATCGTTTGTGTTCGTGGTGAAGCCGGATCAGAGCGTGGAGTCGCGGACGGTGCGGACGGGCGCGCGGGTGGGGCAGGAACTAGTGATTGAGAGCGGGCTGCGGGCGGGCGAGACGGTGGTGACCGAGGGTCAGCTCCGGCTGGTGCCGGGGACCAAAGTGATCGTGCGGAACTCCGACGGCGGTGGCCGGGCGGCGAAGCTGGACGGAGGAGTGGGCTGAGAGTATGACCGGAAGCGGCAACTTCTCCGAAGTCTTCATCCGGCGGCCGATCGCGACCAGCCTGCTCATGCTGGGCATCGCGCTGTTCGGCCTTGTCGCCTATCGCGCACTGCCGGTGAGCGATCTGCCGAACGTCGATTATCCGACGATCCAGGTGTCGGCGACGCTGCCCGGGGCGAGCCCGGAGACGATGTCTTCGGCGGTGGCCACTCCGCTCGAGCGGCAGTTCACCACGATTGCCGGGCTGGACTCGATGACCTCGACCAACGGCCTGGGCGCGACTTCGATCACGCTGCAGTTCGACCTGAGCCGCAAGATGGACGGAGCCGAGGTGGACGTGCAGACGGCGATCAGCGAAGCGACGCCGCTGCTGCCGCCGGGCATGCCGTCGCCGCCGTCGTTCTGGAAGGCGAACCCGGCCGAAGAGCCGGTGATCTTCCTCAGCATCACGTCGCCGACGCTGGCGCTGGCTCAGCTCGATCAGTACGCCGAAATCTTCCTGGCCCAGCGTTTCTCGATGGTCAGCGGCGTGGCGCAGGTGATGGTGATGGGGACCCAGAAGTACGCGGTTCACGTGCAAGTGGATCCGAAGAAGCTGGCGGCGCGGCAGATCGGGTTGAACGAAGTGAGCGCGGCGCTGCAGGGCTGGAACGTGAATCTGCCGGTGGGGGCGCTGACCGGACAGCAGACCACATACAACCTGCAGGCGAACGGGCAGTTGAACAACGCCGCCCAGTTCCGGCCGATGGTGGTGGCCTGGCGGAACGGCACTCCGGTGAGGCTGCGCGACCTGGCGAACGTGATCGACGGGGTGGAGGATCCGCGGACGGCGTCGTGGCTGTACACCCACGCCGGCGGGCAGCGGGCGATTAATCTGATGATCTTCCGCCAGCCGGGGAGCAACACGATTGAAGTGAACGATTCGATCCGCAAGCTGCTGCCGACGCTGCAGGCGCAGTTGCCGCCGTCGGTCAAGCTCGAAGTGCGGGGCGATCACTCGCGCGATATCCGGCTGGCGTTTAAGGACATGCAGTTCACCATGGCGGTGACCCTGGCGCTGGTGGTGATGGTGATTTTCCTGTTTCTGCGCAACGCTTCGGCGACGCTCATCCCGAGCCTGGCGCTTCCGTTCTCCATCATCGGCACGTTCACCGTAATGTACCTGCTCGATTTCAGTCTGGACACGCTGTCGATGATGGCGCTGATCCTGTCGATCGGGTTCGTGGTGGACGATGCGATTGTGATGCTCGAAAACATCGTGCGCCACATGGAGCGCGGCGAGAGCCCGGTTGAGGCGGCACTGAAGGGCTCGCGGGAGATCTGGTCGACGATTTTGTCGATGACGATTTCGCTGGCCGCGGTGTTCATTCCGGTGCTGTTCCTGGGCGGCATCCTGGGGCGGCTGTTCCGTGAGTTCGCGGTCACCATCTGCGTGGCGATTTTGATTTCTGGTTTTGTTTCGGTGACGCTGACGCCGATGCTTTGCAGCCGGCTTTTGCGGGTCAAGACGCTCCAGGAGCGGGCTTTGTCATACCCGTCGACGGAGCGGCTTTTCCAGGCCATGCTGCGTTGGTACGACCGCAGCTTGTGGTGGGTGCTGGCACACCGGCCGGTGATGGGCGTTACGTTTTTCGCTCTCCTGGCGGCCACGGGGTACCTCTATGTCAAAGTGCCGAAGGGCTTCCTGCCCGAGGGCGACAACGACCGCTTGTCGGTGAGCACGGAAGCGATGCAGGGCGTGTCGTTCGAGCAGTTGTCCACCTACCAGCAGAAAATCAACGATGTCATCAGCCAGGACCCGAACGTGGCAAGCATGATGGCCGGCGTGGGTGGCTCGATGTCGTCGGTGTGGGGCGGCTCGAATACCGGACGTGCGTGGGTGCAACTGGTACCGCGTTCGGAACGGAAGCTGTCGGCGGCCGGGGTGCTCGAGGAACTGCGGCCGAAGGTGAGCCATTTTCCGGGCGTGCGGGTCTTCATGACGGTGCCGCCGGCGATGCATATCGGCGGCCATATGGGCAAGAGCTCCTTTGAGTTCACGGTGCAGGGGCCGGACACGGGCCAGCTCTATCGGGAGGCGAGCCATCTTCAATCGCTGGTGGCTAAGCTTCCGATCGTGAACGACGTCACCAGCGACCTTCAGATGCGCAGTCCGCGGGTGCGGCTGGTGATTGACCGGGACAAGGCGGCGGTGCTGGGGCTGAACGCGACGGATATCGAGTCGGCTTTGTACCAGGGCTATGGTCCCAGTTGGGCGTCGACGATTTACTCTCCGATCAGCCAGTACAAAGTGCTGCTTGAACTGCTGCCGCAGTACCAGTCGTATCCGGACCTGCTGTCGACGATATTTCTGAAGAGTCCGGCGGGGGCCATGATTCCGCTCGATGCGGTGGTGAACCGCGTGGTCGATGTCGGGCCGCAGACCATCAATCACTCCGGCCAGTTGCCTTCGGTGTCGATTTCGTTCAACCTCAAGCCGGGGGTATCGCTCGGCGAAGCGGTGAAGCAGGTGGGAAGCCTGGCCAACCGGACTCTGCCGGCCAACCTGAGCACGCACTTCATCGGTACGGCGCAAGTGTTTCAGAAATCGCTGGAGAACCTGGGCCTGCTGCTGGTGATCGCGGTGGCGGTGGTTTACATCGTGCTGGGCGTGCTTTACGAGAGCTATATTCACCCGCTGACGATTTTGTCCGGGCTGCCGTCGGCGGGCTTCGGAGCGCTGCTGACGCTAATGGTGTTTCACGTGGAGATGACGATTTACGCCTTCGTTGGACTGATCATGCTGATCGGCATCGTGAAGAAGAACGCCATTATGCAGATCGATTTCGCCCTCGCCGTGGAACGCAACGAAGGCAAGAGCGCGCTCGAGGCGATTCACGAGGGCTGCATGACGCGATTCCGGCCGATTATGATGACCACGATGGCGGCGCTGCTGGGCGCGCTGCCGCTGGCCGCGGGGCTGGGCGCGGGTGGAGAAGCGCGGCGGCCGCTGGGGCTCACTGTCGCCGGCGGGCTCTTCTTTTCACAGTTGCTGACCCTGTATCTGACGCCGGTGGTTTACGTTTACATGGACGGCCTGATGGAGCGATGGTGGAGGCGGAGTAGGCGGGAGGCTGCGCCGGCCGGCGCGATGCCCGAGGTGGTGCAGTCATGAATTTTTCCGAGACCTTTATCCGGCGGCCGATTGCCACCAGCCTGCTGATGGCCGCCATCGCGCTGTTCGGCATGGTGGCCTACCGGTCGCTGCCGGTGAGCGACCTTCCGAACGTCGACCTGCCGACCCTGCAGGTCACCGCCAGCCTTCCCGGGGCCAGCCCCGACACGATGGCGTCGGCGGTGGCAACTCCGCTCGAGAATTCGTTTTCTCTGATCGCCGGCTTGAGCTCGATGACGTCCACTAATTCGCTGGGCTCGACGCAGATCACTCTCGAGTTCGACCTGAGCCGGAACCTGGACGGAGCCGCGGTGGACGTTCAATCGGCCATTACCCAGGCGACGCGTCTGCTACCGCAGGGCATGCCGACGCCGCCCACGTTCACGAAGGTGAATCCGGCCGACCAGCCGATCCTGTATCTCGCGCTGACCTCGTCGAACCTGCCGTTGTGGAAGCTGGACGAATACGCGGAGACGAGAATCGCGCAGCGGATTTCGATGGTCACGGGCGTGGCGCAGGTGGAAGTGCTGGGCGCGCAGAAGTACGCCGTTCACGTTCAGATGGACCCGCACACGATGGCCTCGCGGCAGGTGGGAATCAACGAAGTAGAATCGGCGCTGAAGAACTGGAACGTGAATCTGCCGACGGGCATTATCGACGGCCCGCAGCGCGCCTTTACGCTTCAGACCGACGGGCAGCTTACCAGCGCCGACGCTTACCGCTCGCTCATTGTCGCCTACCGCAACGGGTCGCCGGTACGGCTCGAGGAGCTGGGCAAAATCATCGACAGCGTGGAAGCCGACAAGACGGCGTCGTGGCTGTACGATCACCGGGGCGGACGGCGGGCGATTGTGCTGGCCATCCAGCGCCAGCCGGGCACCAACACGGTTTCGGTGACCGACGGCATCAAGAAACTGCTGCCGCTGATCCAAAGCGAGATTCCACGCTCGGTCAACATCCGCACCTTGTACGACCGCTCGGAAACAATTCGCGAGTCTTATAACGACGTGCAGTTCACCATGGCGCTGACGCTCGGCCTGGTGGTGATGGTGATCTTCCTCTTTCTGCGAAACATTTCAGCCACCATCATTCCGAGCCTGGCGCTGCCGTTCTCGATCATCGGCACATTCGCGGCGATGTATCTGCTCGATTACAGCCTCGACAACCTGTCGATGATGGCGTTGATTCTTTCGATCGGGTTCGTGGTGGACGACGCCATTGTGATGCTCGAGAACATCGTCCGCCATATGGAGATGGGCGAAAAACCGATGGAGGCCGCGTTGGCGGGCTCGCGCGAGATTGGCTTCACCATCGTTTCGATGACTCTGTCGCTGGCCGCGGTGTTCATTCCGGTGCTGTTCCTCGGGGGCATCCTGGGGCGGCTGTTCCGTGAATTCGCGGTCACCATCTGCGTAGCGATTCTGATTTCCGGCGTCGTTTCGGTGACGCTGACGCCGATGCTTTGCAGCCGGTTTTTGAAGTCGATTCACGAGGGGAACCATTCGCGGTTCTACCGCGCCACCGAGCGGTTCTTCGACGCGATGCTCCATTACTACGACCGGACGCTGGTGCTGGCGCTTCGTTACCGCGGTTTCATGATGGCCACCTTCGTCGTGGTGCTGGTGCTGACCGTCGGAATGTTCATCAACATTCCGAAGGGATTCATTCCCGAGCAGGACACGGACCAGATCGCGGGGGTCACCGAGGCGGCTGAGGGGACTAGCTTTGCGCAGGTTTCCGAGTACCAAAAGGCGATCGCCTCCATCATCCGCCAGGATCCGAACGTGGATGCGTTCGTGTCGAGCGTTGGGGGCGCAGCCTCGTCGGCACTGGGCGGCCAGAACTTCGGACAATTGGTGATCCACCTCAAACCGCGATCTTCGCGCAAGATGCTGGTGGACGATGTGATGGCCGAGTTGAGGCCGAAACTGGCGCAGGTGCCCGGTATTCGGGTATTCCTGGAAAATCCTCCCGTCATTCAGATCGGCGGGCTGGTGACGCCGTCGCAATATCAGTTCACGCTGCTGTCTCCGGACAAAAAGGAACTTTACGCCGAGACCAACAAGCTGACGGCTAGGCTCATCAATCTTCCCGGGCTTCAGGACGTCACCGACAACGTGCAGAATGAGAGCCCGCAGGCCAACGTGGTGATTGACCGCGACAAGGCGGCGGCGATGCAGGTGAACGCGCAGTCGATCGAAAACGCGCTCTACGATGCGTTCGGACCGCGGTGGGTCTCCACCATCTACGCTCCGATCAATGAATACCGTGTTCTGCTCGAACTGCTGCCGCAGTATCAGGCGGACCCGAGGTCGCTATCGCTGCTTTATTTCAAGGGAACCGGCGGCCAGTTGATTCCGCTCGACACGCTGGCGCACATCAAACTGGATATCGGTCCTCAGTCAGTAAGCCACTACGGGCAGTTGCCGGCCACCACCATTTCCTTCAATCTGAAGCCCGGCTTCGCGCTGGGCGAGGCCACCGACGAGGTGAAGCGCACCGCCGCCGCGACGCTTCCGCCCTCGATCAGCTCAACGTTCCAGGGCGCGGCGCAGGCTTTCGAGGGCTCGCTGGGCAATTTGTGGATTCTGCTGGTGATCGCCATCCTGGTGGTCTATATCGTTCTGGGCATCCTCTACGAAAGCTATATCCATCCGCTCACCATTCTCTCGGGCCTGCCGTCGGCCGGCTTCGGCGCCCTGGTGACGTTGTACCTGTTCCACCTGGACCTGAACATCTATGCGTTTGTCGGCCTGATCATGCTGATCGGCATCGTCAAAAAGAACGCCATCATGCAGATCGACTTCGCGTTGGAAGCCGAACGAGGCGGCATGACGCCTCGCGAAGCCATCTACCAGGGTTGTCTGATCCGCTTCCGGCCGATCATGATGACCACGATGGCGGCGCTGCTGGGGGCGGTGCCGATTGCGCTGGGCTGGGGCGCGGGAGGCGAGGCTCGGCAACCGCTGGGTCTGGTGGTGGTCGGCGGCCTGCTGTTCAGCCAGCTTGTGACGCTCTACCTGACGCCGGTGTTCTACCTCTATCTGGCCAACATGCAGGTGCGGCTGCGGCGGCGCAAGGCGGGGGTCGTGTCCCCCGAGTTGGAACCGGTTCACTGAGAAGGCAGACTCCCGGTGAGCCAATGCGTCTGCCCGCGCCGGGGGCTCAGCGCTCTACAGTCACGCCTTTCCAGAACGCGACGTGTCCTTTGATTTCGCGCGCGGCGGCGTGCGGATGAGGATAGTACCAGGCGGCATTCGCGTTGGTCTTGCCGGCGACGATCACGTTGTAATAGCTCGCCTTGCCCTTCCACGGGCAGACGGTTTCGAGCGCGCTCGGTTGAAGAAGATCGGTGCGCACGCTGTCAGGCGGGAAATAGTGGTTGCCTTCGACGACGACGCAGCGATCGCTCTCCGCCAGCGTCGTACCCTCCCAGATTGCCTTTGCCATAACCGGTTGGATTCTCCCCAGGAACAAGAAGGTCCAAAAATCGCGCGGCGGGTACGATGCTCAGACGCGCAGTTCGTAACCGAGGCCGCGCATTCCCTCGATGATGCCGGAACGGATCGCCGGAACCTCCTCCGGTAGCAGAGTACGGTCCGCGGCGCCGACGGTGATGCGGAATGACAGGCTCAGCGAGCCCTCGGCGACGGCGAACTGGCGCAAGTATTCGATCTGGACCAGATGGGGACCGGCGAAAGAGGCCAGATGATTCCGGATCGCCATCGAGGGTGTGCGCGCGGGGACGATGACGGAGAGATCGAAGGCGCTGGTCGGATAGCGGCGCAACGGCTGGTATTTGACGTCGCGGGTGGTTGCCGCCGGCAGGCGCGACAGATCCAGATCGAGCATTGCCGCGCGGCCGTCGAGCCCGAGCGAGGGATGGAGTTCAAAGAGCCGGCCGATTGATTGCCCGCCGCTGATGACGATGGCCGCACGACGCGGATGCTCAAAGCCGCGGGCCTCGGCCGGCTCGGCAATGCAGCCCGGCGACAGGCACTCGGCCAGCCGCTTGAGATCGAACAGGCCGTCCGCGGTGTCGTCGCGAGTGAGGACGGCGGCCGACAAATGGGGGATCTCGTCGGGGAGTTCGCCCGTTTGGCGCGGATGGATCTCGCGGCCGATTTCAAAAATGCGAAAGGTCGAGTAGTTCCGGCTGTTGAGCTCCAGGGTTCGGAGGAGCCCCGGCAGCAGGCTGGTACGCAGCAGGGTCTGCCCGGCGGCGATGGGGTTCAGGACACGCAGGTGCGAGGCGGGATCGAAGCCGAAGCGGGCGATCATCTCCTCGTTGACGAAAGAATAGTTGTAGACCTCGGTGAAGCCCTGAGCGGCTGCCATGGAGCGCAGACTCCGGAGCAGTTCGCGCTGCGGCTGTGATGGCGGCGGCGCCACGGCGATGACCGGCGCATTGGGCTCGATGGCGTCGTAGCCCACGATGCGCCCGATCTCCTCGACGAGATCGTGCTTACCGGTAATGTCTTTGGTGGCGCGCCACGATGGGACGGTGACCAGCAGGACCTCAGCGGAGGTGTAGGAAACCCGAAATCCGAGTGCCGGCAAAATTGCCCGCCCCTGGGCCCCGCCCCGGCTCTTGCCCCGTTTGCGCCCGCCCCAGGAACGCGGGAGTGCGATGGGCGGCGGGGAGGGGAGCGCGGCGCGGTCGCCGGCCGGGCCTCCGACCATCCGGATGCCCGGCGATACCAGGCGTAGCAAAGCAATCGCACGGGCCAGTGCGCGCAGTGTGTTGGCGGGATCCTGCGATTTTTCGAAGCGGATGGAAGCGTCGGTGCGGAGCCGGAGCTGCGATGAGGTCCGGCGCACGCTGGCGGCCTGGAACGTCGCGCTCTCGAGGACGATGCGGCGGGAACCGGCCTGAATCGCGCTGCCGCTGCCTCCGATCACGCCGGCGACGGCGATGGGTCCGGCCGCGTCGGCGATCACCAGGTTCGCTTCGTCGAGGGCGTATGTTTCTCCGTTCAGCGCCGCGGTCTGCTCGCCGGAACGGGCCGGACGCACGAAGATGGTACTGCCTTGTAATTGGCCGGCGTCGAAGGCGTGCATCGGCTGGGCCATCTCCGCCATGACGTAGTTGGTGACGTCGACGATGTTGTTGATCGGGTTCAGGCCGAGCGCCTCGAGCCGCCAGCGGAGCCAGACGGGCGAAGGGCGGACGGTGACGTCTTCAAATACCAGCGCGTTGTAGCGCGGGCACAGAGCGCGGTCGGCGATGGCGACGTTCACCGGCGACGGCCCGTCCTCCAGCAGCGACATGTCCACCGGGTCGAGCAGAGGACGTCCGAAAATGGCCGCAACTTCGCGCGCCATGCCGAGGTGGCCCCAAAGATCCGGCCGGTGGGTCAGGCTCTTGTTGTCCACCTCGATGAGGAAGTCGCGGTGCGCATCGAACGGGCCGTCGAGCTCGATGATCCCCGACTGGTCGCGGTCGATGCCCAGTTCGGCCCCGCTGGCGAGCATGCCGTCGCTTTCGACGCCGTCGATCACGGCTTTTCCGATGGTGCGGCCGCCCAGAACGGTGCCTGCGGGCACATAGACCGAGACCAGGCCCGGGCGTGCATTGGGTGCACCGCAAACCACCGTGCGCCGGCCATAGCGGGCCGCGTCGAGGAGAACCTTGCGATTGTGGCTGCCGGAGATCGGCTCGACTTCCAGCAGGCGCGCTTCGCTTACGGCGTCGAGATGGGCGCCGGCCTGTTCGACGCCTTCGCATTCAGCCGTCTTCATGGTGATCAGCCGCGCCAGTTCCCGCGGTTCGGCGTCGAGGCCGTCCACCAGTTCACGGATCCAGTTATAGGAAAACTTCATCGCTTCTCGGCTGTCCTCAGAATTGTTTCAGGAACCGCAGGTCGCCGCTCTGCAGGAGGCGGATATCGTCGATGCCGTA
>VFSW01016374.1_pt1 | contig 10116 bp, 12 predicted proteins | sample 5358111 | NCBI WGS metagenome assembly VFSW01 (sample SAMN11554181, study PRJNA540505) | mine drainage metagenome | isolation source: sediment from site ElyBrook_90M | place: USA: Ely Copper Mine, Vershire, VT | collected 2017
TTATATTATATACCAGACACGGTCGGGATTCAGTCGATGCTCTGCGATACTGTGGCGTTGGATACTATTTGACCAGCTTGCCGACGATCACTCCTATAGCTATCGCTGCTCCGCCCAATAGCGCCATCTTCGTCGCATGCTCAATCATGCTGACCTTAACTATTCTGGAGCTTACGATACCAAGCGCGAACAATGTCACTATGGACAACGCCATCGAGGCCCACAGGGCCACGGACGGATCCAAGACGACATACGGCAAGATGGGTATGAAAGAGGCTAGAACAAACGAGATGAACATGACAACCGCGGCCGATATTGCGTTGGCATTGGACACTGCGCCCTTGGCCTCAAATTCCTCAGCTGACTGTTCAGACAGGAAACTGCCGACCGCCATCGAGAATGCTTCGACGAACGCATATATGATCCCCGTCAGGAGCACTACCTGTCGTGTTGTGCCGCTCACGTCGATACCGGAGAGAAGCCCCACAGTTGAGACAAGGCTGTCCGAGATGCCGAAAATTATATTGCGCAGGTATAATTCGTTCTTGTTAGACATATTCTCGTATATATCAGATTAAGAATAGATCACCCAGTCTCCTAAGAACTTTGAGAATTCTTCGCGCCTCTGCTGCTGCCCTATCCTCTTGAGATGTTTAACACCATGAGACTCGGGGGTGTATTCGTAGTGCCCCCGCACCTCGCCGTCTTTGAATATCCTCAAGTGATACTGGTGATTGAATCCGTCGAGTCGCCTCAAGCCGATTGCCTCGTTGTTGTCCTCCCAAGCGACAGGATGGTTGCCGAAACCCTGGGTCTTGATATATTCAAGGAATCCTTCGATTCTGTTCGGATCTATCCTCCCGATCAGGTACGGCTGGCGTATCTTATGCCTTACAACTTTCGTCTTCAAAAGTCCGTTACGGACCCTGCCGTGAAAGCGAGCGAATACTACGCGCCAGAAAAAATATTTAGCGCGGTCACGGGCCTTTTCCGGATACGGAAGCACGGAATCCGGGACGATTGTTTTAAGCGATGATTTATCCATAGTGTGCGGGGCGGTGACTATATAGATTTAAGGACGTTCCACCAGTTGCTGATGTAGTCTCCACGGCGGTTCTGGTATTTAAGATAGTAGGCATGCTCCCATACATCCAACGTGATTAGCGGAGTATCTCCTTTGGTTACAGGGGAGTCCTGGTTGGCGGTAGAGTAGACGGCCAGTTTACCAGCGCCGTCCCTTACTAGCCAGGCCCAACCGCTGCCGAAGCGGGAAGCGGCGGCGTCGCTGAATATTTTCTTGAATTCGTCCACTGATCCGAATGTCTTCTGCACCTCTGCAATCAGGCCGTTATCTACTTCTTTTTTGGGAGACATCACCTCCCAGAAGAAAGTATGGTTGGCATGGCCACCGGCGTTGTTGCGCAGGGTGACGCGGTCCTTTTCGTCCATCTGGAACTTGTCTATGCTGGATAGGAGCTCGTTCATGGTCTTAGATGCCAGATCCGGATATTTTTCCAAGACGGCGTTCAATTTATCGATATACGCCTGATGATGCTTAGAGTAGTGTATCTCCATGGTCTGGGCGTCGACGTATGGTTCAAGCGCATCGTAATCATAATTCAGCTTAGGTAAGGTGTATTTCATGCGTTATTAGCTTATTTTTTTTCATCTTGATTCACAAAACCCGTACTTACGTACAGGTATATATATTATACAACATTATATTCCGGGAATTGTCAGATATTGCAATGAATAAGGTATTTTGTGTAGTACGGGCTTATTTTTCTGTTATAATGTGGCAATAGAATTGAATCCAGATGGCATCGTCTATGGGGAAAGTTGGGATTAGAAGCGTTCTGATAGCCGGCGTAGCCGCCGCGTTTTATGCCGTCTTTTTCTCGGCTATAGTATATTACTTTTTCGGCCAGCCGATTGCGCCGTTCATAGCGATATACCTGATAGCGATCATAGGTTTCCTTATAATCTTCGCCATCGGGATAGCGGTCTCGCGCAAGAAGGACGAGGAGGTTGATAGTGCGAAGGTCAAAGCAGAGGAGGTGGCGACCAGGACCAGAGTTCTCGAAGAGACGTCGGCAAAGATGGCCGCTCTGCTAAAGGAGGCGCAGGACTCTAAAGCGGAAATGCAGAGGACGCTCAATGACCTGCAGAACAACAAGGGGGCGATGTTCAACCTTTTGGACGATTCTCGGGCGATGGAAGAGAGCCTCAAGAGGGAGGTGGTGGAACGCAAGAAGGCAGAGGAAGAGCTTATAAAAGCAAAAGCCGGCGTTGAAGCTCAGGTTGAAGAGCGCACAAGACAGCTTAGGGAAGAAGAATCCAGGCTGATCTCTTCAATAGACAGCCTCTCGCTTGGCTACATCATGCTCGACGTGGACGGAAAGGTATTCATAAACAATGCTGTAGTCGAGAGGTTCTTCAAACGGGTTGACGGCGAATCGATATTCGATGCCGCGACCAGGGAGATGAAGGACGTTTTTGATTTTAAGACAAACTTTGAAAGCATCCTGAGGGACAGAAAGACGATAGATGTCAGCCACATCCCGTATAACGGCAGATATTTCAAGATATACATGTCCCCGGTCGTATTTCTGCACGACCATCAGGGGTTGATAGGGGTTGTGGTGCTCATCGAGGATATGACCGAACAGGAATTACTGGACCAATCCAAGAGCAACTTTATCGCCATTGCTTCGCACGAGATGCGGACGCCGCTCACAATAATAAGAGGGGATGCCGAGCTGATGCTCCAGATGATAGAACGCAAGCCGGAGAACGAAGACGTCGTTAAGTTCCTTACGGCCATACAGAGCAATAGCGTGCGCTTGCTAGGCGTATTGCACGATTTCATAGATGTAGTGCAACAGGAGGAGAACCGCATTAGCCTAAAGATGGAGTCGTTCGACTTCACAAAGCTGGTCAGGGACGTTGTGGCCGATCTACAGACCGTTGCGGCAAAGAAGGAAATATACCTGAAGTTAAACGAACCTCAGGTCAGCATCCCGCCCGTGTCGTCGGATGTCGATAAGTCCCGGCAGATATTGATCAATCTGATAGGTAATGCCATACATTACACGGGGAAGGGCGGCGTGACAGTAGAGTTGTCCATAGTCAGCGAGGAAGGCAAGAAATTCCTCAAGACCTCCGTGATCGATACGGGCATCGGCATACCCGAGAAGAACAGATCGATGCTCTTCCGCAAGTTCGGGACAATCCAGACCGATTTCCTGCACAGGACAGAGTACGGCAGCGGGCTGGGGCTATACATCTCCAAGCTGCTTTCTACTGCCATGGGGGGTTCCGTCAGGCTGGAGAATAGCGTTCCCGATGTAGGCAGTACCTTTGTACTGCTGCTCCCGATAGGCGTCTGACATTATTCATAATTCTTAACCGCAGTGTTTTTGCGCGGTATGCTATAATCTAAAAAAGAAAAACAGCAACATACCTTAAATGGATAAAAAACTAATTCTACTAGTCGACGACGAACAGGAGATACTTGACCTATACAGCGCATCGCTGAAGCGCTCTGGATACGAGGTCATGACTGCCGGCAATGGCAGGGATGCGATAGAGGAGGCCAAGAAGAGAAGGCCAAACCTGATTCTTATGGATCTTAAGATGCCGGTCATGGACGGAGTCGAGGCGCTGACTAAGATCAAAGCCGATCCGGACCTAAAGGATATTAAAGTGGTCTTCCTAACAGCTTTCAGCGATCCGAAGTTCGTGGGTATAGACGACAAATTTGCCAAGGAGGCCGGGGCCGCAGACTTTATGAAAAAGGGGATGTCGCTCGAAGAGTTCACGACAGAAGTGGAGAAACATCTGCAGTAATCGATCGTTCGGCATGGTCCAGGAAACACTCATTATTCTCTCTGATTGGATGGACGTGATCGTTCCGGCGGTTATGTTCCTGCTGGCGTTGGCGGTCTATTTCCAGCGCAAGAGGCTATCGCTACGCCGTTGGTCGAGGGTTCTGATACTGGCGACGCTCGTATACTATCCGCTGTACGCGCTGATCAATACGGTAAGCCAATATGAGGTCTGGGCGAACAGCAGCGGGTCGTTCCTTAAATATCTTGCCGATGCACCACTGGCGCCGGCTCTGAATGGGATAACGCTATGGTATGACCTGCCGTTCATGCACGGCAAGTTCGGTTATGTGATCTTCTACAGCTGGGGACGCTTCTGGATGGGCCCCGTTTTGGCTGTCGCCGCCGCCTTCCTTTTCTGGCTGATACTCAAGGGCTTGCAGCGCTATAATGACCGCTTCTTTGAGGACGGGGAAGTGGAACTTGGCGTCCTAATGGCGCTTCTTGTCGGCTGGCCGGGATTTGTCGTATTCGTCCCATTGCTCTTCGTATCTGTGATAATAGTATCCGCTTTCCGTCTTATATTCTTCAGCGAGTCCTATACAACCCTAGGTGCGCCGATGCTCTTCGCCGCCCTATTATTCTTTATCTTTGCATCTCAGCTCCTAGCTATAACGGGTTTTCAGGTGCTTAAGGCATAGTCATAACAACTAATTGCCGTTATAGGCCGACCTAAGTATAATGAAGGCGCTTTTTAAGCACCCTAGCCGGAGTAGTTCAATGGCAGAACAATGCTTTCGTAAAGCATGAACGGAGGTTCGATTCCTCTCTCCGGCTCAAGAATAATTTCTCATCTCACGGCTGCAACAAAGCTTGTGTAGTTGAATTTAAGGTCTTGGATTGACTCCTCTAATATATCCAGCCTGTATCTATTCGCTGCGGCTTTAGATGCTATGACGGCAACGGTCGCTGGCAGGATCCCATTGGCCAGATCTTCGGCGGCCTTAGCGGTATCGGGATACTCCTCTATTTTCATCTTCGGCCATTTGCGTTTGAGGTACATGCGGCACTGTTTCAGCGCCTGGTCATGCGAGAGTATCTTTCTGATCTTGCTTGCGGTCGTCCCTTTCTTCACCAGCAGGTTCATCTGTATCTCTATCTCGAATATCTTTTTGACATGGAAACGGTGCTTGGCCATGGCATACACCGATTCAATGACTATCCCGCCGTTGGAATTCTCTATCGGGAATATTCCCATAGATATCGTGCCATCTTCTAAGGAGGCGAGGACGTTCTCCACGGTTATCAAATACTCGACCTTAAAGTTCTTAAGGCCGATCTTGTGGGCATAATCCAACGCTGCTTCTTCGCTGAACGACCCCGGAGCGCCGGAGACCCCGATCGTTTCATTGTTCTTCTGTCTCTGAGGCATATTGATATGAGCATATCACTGTTATTTGCATCGTTGTAGCTGTGCATAGCGATTTACCGGGGAATAAAAAGGCAACAGTTCTCACTGCTGTCTTTTAATCAATCTGGTCTTAGGACATCTTCTTTATCTCGCCGCGTAGAAGCAGCTCTCTTTCCATACAGCGTATGCGCTCCGTGCGGTATTTCCTGTCGGTGTTGGACTCAATGTAGCCATTGAACAGTCCTCTAATGGCGGAGAACCGATTCCGCCGCCGTAATACTTTGATAGCCTTCTTAATTTCTTCGGAAGAGAATCCTTTAAACTCGTAACGATCTTCATTTTCCATAAAATTTTAAAGAACGTCCGATCTGTACAGATCAGGCATCCTCGGTTAAAAGCACTGATCTAATAATGTATCGATCTTAGCTAAGATTAACCACAATAATAGGTTTGTGTCAAATATACCGTACGCTGAGCCTTAATCCTGTGTGATATAATCCGTCAGTTATGCTGTATCTATTGGGATATCTGATCCTAGCCTACATCGTATTTGGAGTAGCTACCTATGTATATGGGCATCCCAAGACGTTTCTTGGGCCAAAGAAGGACGCGCTGAAAAACAGGGAGGGCGGTAAGAAGTCGATTATTACGGGAAAGAGCGGTCCGGCAGAAAGATATGCCGCACACGCCGTGCAGGCGGTTAACTTTGTGGCACATCGCGCGACTCAGACGACCAGAGCCGTGCACAGAAATGTGCCGGACGCGCCGTTATATGGCCTATACGCTGCCGCGGTCGGCCGTGCGTTCGGGGACAGGAATTTTTTCATAACTACCGGATCTCCTCACTCGCGGGCGATGTATCTGCGCAATTTCGCCTGGTTCTATCCGACCCTGCTTGATCCGGGCACGATCCTCGATGAGGATGACGCCAGACGCAGGATCGGACTTCTAACCCGGAGCTTGAATATAATATTCGAAAGCAGGGGAGGGGCGCCGTACACAACGACGCTCGTTCCGTTAACCCCAAAGAGGTTCGCAGCAGTGAACTATTTTAAACAACCATCGGATTCTCTACTGGGCGTTCTGGCTGGATTGGAGACTCTGCTAAACGCAGATCCTGGAGGCCTCATCAACCTTGAGGCGGCGATGACAGAAGCTAGGAATGTGGGCACAGATCTATTTGATAGGAACAGAGAGAATCTGCAGAAGCAGATAGATCACCTACTGGGTTCGCTGCGGCCGTTCAGTGACTACGGAATATCGACCATGCTCATAGATCGCGATGGGAGCAAATCGAGCGCTACCGATACCCGTATCGAAAGAAGGCGCTTTGTCGCCAATGCCAATGTATGGTCGACGCTGGATAGGGCGGTCGGTCTAGGTCTGATCGAAGGAAGTGCCCTACATAAGCGCCTAGGCCGGACGCTTGCTGAGTATAAGCATGAGCTTCTGCGACTTTTTGGTAAGGACGGCGCAATAACCAACTCGCTAGACGACTATAAGTACGGCACCCCGAACATAGTGTTGGACTTTGCTCATGTATATCACGGCTTCTGGTCCTTTTTGACGCCGGAAGAGACAAAGATGTTCAAAAGCACGGCCGATATGCTGATAAGCGACCCCAAGTCCAAGGACAAATCGGGGAATTGTTTCCTCATCTCATCAAAGAATCCCAAGATAAAGAAGCTAGAGCACGTTGCCGTTGCGTCCTATCACGGCCGTACGGTCTGGCCGGCGTTCAACGTGGAGTTCGCCGACCGTCTCACGGATCTTTCGCTTGCGATCAAAGACAACCGTTATCGCGATATCGCTCATTCGATACTACAGCAGATAGAGAGGTACATCCTGGCGAACCACTGTTATCCGGAGGTTCTCAACCCGGGCGGTAGGATGTATTCGACGATGATATACCGCAGTGCGAGGGCGGACAGCTGGTTCCCGCGCTTCATATCGGTCAGGGCAAAACTTTCCATTCCTCAGACCGAAGGGGCTACGAACAGACTTACCAGTGCTAAGAAGATGGACAGATAGATGCCCCATGTCGCAAGTACGAGGAACAATGTACCGCCCGACAGTGCATATCCGAACAGGGCAAGGAGCGCGATAGACTGAAAGATCATTTTCGTCTTTCCCACGATGTTCGCTCCCGCCTTACGTTTATGGGCGTACATATATGCCGCACGCGTGGCTAATAGTAGCTCGATGCACACAATTAGCAGCGCAGTCCACAGATACATATACTGCGTTACGAGGATGAGCGCCGTAGTCCCTATAAGTAGCTTGTCGGCCAGCGGATCGGCTATCTCGCCCCATCTCGTTATCTGATTGCGCGTACGGGCCATCGCCCCGTCGAGCGCATCGGTAAACGCTGATACGGCAAATACCGCCGTACCCCATGCATAGCTTCTAGATAGAAGCAGGGCTATCACAACCGGCACCGATATGAAGCGTACGGTCGTGACCAAGTTCGGGGAGACTGAACGTGGGATTAGCCGGAGCGCAGTGAGGCTTAGTAGATTGTCAGTGACCTTGAAATGCGGCCCAGGCGCAATGTCCGTTGTTTGCTGTGCCATTCGAGATAATTATACAACCTAAATACCGCGTAGCTGTTACAATGACTGTAATGTCCCTGATATGGCTAATAGTTCCGGTATTCTTCGTCCAGGAATTCGCCTCGACGGAGGCTACGCTCGTACTGGCCTATCGCGGCGGTATCAGCCTTTGGGTGATAGATATGATATGGATTGCGGCAACGGTGATAGATATCGTAGTCTGGTTCTATGTAGGAAAATACGTTAAGGAAAGGTCGTTGAGGTCGGATTGGATAGGTCGGACCGTCGGAAAATGGTCGGCGCGATTCGACAAGTATGTCGGCCGCATGGGCGAGAGATTCTCCCTTATACTGCTGGGATTTATAACCTTCCCGTACCTTGCAGCGTTCATAGCTCCCTGGTTCGACCTAAGTCCGGTTCAGGCGCTGACCTTCGTTTTTCTGGGAGACCTATTATGGTATCTTTTTGCTTGGGGAACAGTCTTCGGGATATCCATGGTCGTCACCGACATAAGGGTTGGAATAGTGCTCGTTGTCCTGGTGGCTATAGCTATGAAGGTGGTCTCCCAGATGATGCTGTACAGAGGGGACTCAAACAATAAAAATGGACCAGGGCAAAAACAGTAATCCACAAGGATCGGGTTCGAATCTTCGTTCCTTCCTTTTCAATAATAAGAGCACGGAACAGACCGTTGCCAAGAACACGGTTTGGTTATCCATATCGAATTTCGGAGGGCGCCTGTTAAAGGCGGTGGTCATAATCTATGCCGCTAGGGTGTTGGGGACTTCTAGTTGGGGCATATTCTCCTATGCGGTCACTCTGGCCGGTTTCTTCACGCTTTTCGTCGACCCGGGGATAAATGCAATGCTGATGCGCGAAGGCGCCAAGAAGAGCGGCGACGAGCAGATGTCCTTCCTTTCGACCACCCTCTATATAAAACTTGCGTTAGCGCTGCTCTGCGTGGTCTTCATACTTCTGGTCGGCCCGTACTTCACCACATTGCCTGGAGCGAAACTGCTCCTCCCCGTGGTCGCTCTGATAATCGTAGGCGATGCTCTGCGCGAATTTTTCTCGTCATTCATAAGAGCCCGGGAAAAGATGGAGCTTGAGACGGGGATATTCATGTTCACTAACTTGGCCATAGTCGTCATCGGATTCGCCGTACTTGTAGTGTCACCTACGGCAATCGGGTTCGGGTGGGCTTATGCTGCGGGAACGACCATCGGCGCAATCGCCGCGCTGGTGATGCTTCGGCCGTACCTGTCCAAGGTGCTGTCCGGCTTCTCCTCTAAGCTAGTGCTCCCGATTCTCAGTTCTGCCTGGCCGTTCGCAGTGACTGGGGCACTGGGAGCGCTCTTAACCAACGCCGACATACTTATCATAAGCTGGCTTCTTACGGCGTCGGACGTGGGTATATATTCCTCGGCCATACGCATAATCCAGCTCCTGTATCTGATCCCGACGGTCATCGTCCAGTACAGCGTAATCCCGGTGTTCGGCCGCCTGGCGGTAAAGGACAAGGCCAAGTTCCGCGAAGCGCTCGAACGGATAACCACGTTCATATTCGCAATGTCGCTGCCGCTTGCGATCGGCGGGGCGATACTGGGGACGAGGATAATGACCCTAGTGTTCGGAGGAGCGTACAGTTCCGGAGGTCTGTCGCTCACAATACTGATGATTGCGATGATCGTGGACTATCCGGCTGCGATCATAAGCAGCGCGATATTCGCCTTCGACCATCAGAAAAGCCTGATAGTGACTTCGGCCATTGCCGGAATATCGAACGTCGCTTTAGATCTGATCCTGATACCGAAGTTCGGTATAGCCGGATCGGCCGTTGCGACCCTGATAGCGCAGACCTTGAGCAGTCTCTATATGTGGCACGTTATGAAGAAGATAAACTACTTTGAAGTCCTGCCGCGCCTTAAGAAAATATTTGCAGCATCCGTGATAATGGGAACTATGGCATTAGTTATGTCCATAGCCCATGTAGAGATATTGTTGCTCGTTGCTGTATGCGGCCTGGCATACATTGCTCTGCTGAAAGTCTTTCGTGAGCCGCTGATCGGAGAGATAACGAGAATATTATTGCCGAACAGGGTTAAAAGTTAAAAAGTGAAAAAGTTGCCGTATAGTAATAGAATCATATCTGGACATGAGAGAAGAACATATTGATCTGGAAGAGCTTACTCGTCGCTTAGGCGAGCGGCTTTGACCTGGGCGTAAAGCGGGAGAGACTGAATGCCCTGGAGACTGAGATATCAGATCCCAGCATATGGAAGAATGACCGCGAATCGGCCGAGGCTAAAAGCAAGGAGGCCGGAGT
>VFSW01016375.1_pt1 | contig 10115 bp, 8 predicted proteins | sample 5358111 | NCBI WGS metagenome assembly VFSW01 (sample SAMN11554181, study PRJNA540505) | mine drainage metagenome | isolation source: sediment from site ElyBrook_90M | place: USA: Ely Copper Mine, Vershire, VT | collected 2017
GCGACGTCACCCACGTGGTGCCGCTGGTGCGCACGCTGCAGGCCGCGCTGCCGCAAACGCAGCTGACCTGGATCGTCGGCAAGCTCGAACAGCGACTGGTCGGCGACCTGCCCGGCGTCGAGTTCGTGGTGTTCGACAAGACGCAGGGACTGGCTGGGATCGCCACGGTGCGCCGTGCGCTGCATGGGCGCCGCTTCGACGCGCTGCTGCATATGCAGATCGCGCTGCGCGCCAACCTGCTCAGCCTGGCGGTGCGTGCGCGTCGCCGCATCGGCTACGACCGCGCCCGCGCCAAGGATCTGCACGGTCTGGTCGTGCGCGAGCGCATTCCGGCGCGCAGCGGCGAGCATGTGCTGGATGCGATCGGCAGCTTCGCCGAGCCGCTGGGCCTGCGCCAGACCGCCGTGCGCTGGGATCTCCCGGTCGCGGAAACCGATCGCGCCTGGGCCGCGCAACAGCTTCCCGCCACGGCGCCGTGGCTGCTGATCAGCGCCAACTCCAGCCATGCGGTACGCAACTGGCGGCCCGAACGTTACGCGGCAGTCGCCGACCACGCCGCCCGGGCACTGGGTATGCGCGTGGTTCTGAGCGGCGCCCCCGGCGCCAGCGAACGCGCGCTGGCCGACGCGGTGCTCGCCTGCATGCGCACGTCACCGTTGGACCTGGTCGGCAAGGACACCCTCAAGCGCGCGCTGGCGCTGTACGCCCGCGCCGCGGTCGTGCTGACGCCGGACTCGGGCGCGATGCACATGGCCAACGCGGCCGGCGCACCGGTGCTGGGCCTGCACGCCGCCAGCAATCCGGCGCGTTCCGGCCCCTACTCCGACCGTCGCTGGTGCGTGGACCGCTACGACGCCGCGGCGCGGCTGTTTCTGGGCCGCCCGGCCGCCGATATTCCGTGGGGCAGCAAGATCGAACGCCCCGGCGTGATGGACCTGATCGCGGTCGATGACGTGATCGAGCGGCTGGAGGCGCTGGCCACGACGCGCGGTTTCGCGCGCTGATCAGGCCGGCCGATAGTCCTGGTAGGACTTTTCCTCGACCAGGCGCGAGCCCAGCTTGAGATTGATCGCGCGCTTGATCGCCGCGCGCTCGTCGTTGCGAAAATACACCGCGCGCGCCAGCTCGATGAATTCGACTCCGAAGTCCTGCGCCTTCTCCTGCACGCGGATGCGGTCCTCGATGTCCCACAGCGCCGCGTTGACCGCCTTCAGCGCGGCGCGCTCGCTGGTGATGTCGATCACGGCGGCCGGGTGCGTCGCCCAGGTCGCGTTGAGCAGATCCAGCTCATCGCGCACGTTGACGCGCTTGGCCGGATCGGCGATGCGCTCGGCCTTGATCTCGAGGATGGTGATCTTGTCCAGCAGTTCGCCGTAGGACACCGGCACAGCGAGCAGGCTCATGACGGGATCGTCCGAGGGGCGGGATTCATGGGCCGGCGTGCGCGAAGGCAGCCATGTGCGCGCGGTAGTGGCGCAGCTCGCCGATCGAGTCGTGGATGTCGCTGAGCGCGGTGTGCGCGGAGGCCTTGGTCACGCCCTTCAGCACGTCCGGTGCCCAGCGCCGCGCCAGCTCCTTGAGCGTGGACACGTCGAGATTGCGATAATGGAAATGGCGCTCGAGACGCGGCATCTGCCGATACAGGAAGCGGCGGTCCTGGCAGATCGAGTTGCCGCACATCGGCGACTTGCCGGCCGCCACCCAGCGCGTCAGAAAATCGAGGGTCGTGGCCTCGGCCTCGGCGTGGTCGGCAGTGGACTCCAGTACGCGCCGCCAAAGCCCGGACTTTTGATGCTGGTGGCGATTCCAGTCGTCCATCGCCTCCAGCCGCGCCGATGGGTGATGGATCGCCAGCACCGGGCCCTCGGCGAGCACGGCCAGGTCGCGATCGGTGACCACGGTGGCGATCTCGATGATGGAATCGCTGCCCGGATCGAGCCCGGTCATCTCGAGATCGATCCAGATCAGGTGGTCGTCACTGGCGCTGGACATGGCGTCTCCTTCGCCGCGCGAGTTTATCAGGCGATCGGCATTTGCCGGACCACGCCGGCCACGACTACGCTCGCCGCACTCCCCGCGGCGGCATCCCATGCAGCAGCCCAGTCTGTTCTGGCACGACTACGAGACCTTCGGTGCCGATCCGCGCCGCGATCGCCCGGCGCAGTTCGCGGGCCTGCGCACCGATCTCGACCTCACCCCGGTCGGGCCGCCGGTGAGTTTTTTCTGCCAGCCGGCGACCGATGTGCTGCCGCATCCCGACGCCTGCCTGCTGACCGGCATCACGCCGCAGCAGGCCGCCCGCGAGGGCGTGGCGGAGCCCGAGTTTGCCGCGCGCGTGCACGAGCAGCTGGCGACGCCCGGCACCTGCGGCGTCGGCTGGAACTCGATCCGCTTCGACGACGAGTTCACCCGCCAGCTGCTGTACCGCAATTTCCACGACCCCTATGCGCGTGAGTGGCGCAACGGCAACAGCCGCTGGGATCTGATCGACCTTGCACGCATGGCCCATGCGCTGCGTCCGCAGGGCATGGAATGGCCGCGCCGTGAGGACGGCGCTCCCAGCTTCAAGCTCGAGCAGCTGGCACGCGCCAACGGCTTTGAACCACGGCAGGCGCATGACGCGCTGTCGGACGTCGAGTCGCTGCTCGGCCTGGCGCGGCGACTCAAGACCGCGCAGCCGCGGCTGTGGGACTGGTACTACACGCTGCGCGACAAACGCACGGTACTGGGGCTGCTGGACGTGGCGCAGATGGCACCGCTGCTGCACGTCTCGCAGCGCTATCCCGCCGAACGCGGCTGCCTGGCGGTGGTGATGCCGATCGCGATGCATCCGACCCAGTCCAATGCGGTGATCGTCGCCGACCTCGACCCCGATCCGGACGCGTGGAGCGGACTCGACGCGGACGACCTGGCCGACCGGCTGTTCAGCGCCCGCGCCGATCTGCCCGACGGTGTCGAGCGCGTGCCGCTGAAGCTGGTGCATGCCAACCGTTCGCCGGCGCTGGCGCCGCTGTCGGCGCTGAAGGGCGTCGAGCGCGCACGCATCGGCCTCGACCTCGATCGCGCGCTGGCGCACGGCGAACGGCTGCGCGACGTGCCCGGCCTCGGGGAGCGTGTTCGCGAGCTGTATGCCCGCAACACGCACGCGCCAGCCGAGGACCCCGAACTGGCGCTGTATGCCGGTTTTCTCGACGATCGCGACCGGTCGCAGCGGGACGCCGTGCGCACGGCCCCACCGCAGGCCCTGGCCGCGCTCGCCACCGGCTTTCACGACCCGCGTTATCGCGAACTGCTGTTTCGTTACCGTGCGCGCCACCACGCCGACACGCTCGACGCCGCCGAACGCGCGCGCTGGGAGGCCTTCCGCCGCGAGCGCCTGACCCGGGCCACGCCGCTGACCACGCTGACCCTCGACGACTACTTCGCCCTGATCGCCGTGCGGCGCACCACACCGGAGCGCACGTCGACCGCACCAGGCGTGCTCGATCAACTGGAGGCCTGGGGGCACCAGCTGGCTGCCGCCAGCATGGTCTGATGCGAGCGTTGCACCAGCACGCCGCAGCGACCGGCGTTAACCTGTCATCCCCAATCCGCCGCGACACCGCCATGACCGCTGCGCCCCACTTCAGCCCCGCCACGTTCCGCTTTCTGCGTGCGCTGGCGGCGCACAACGATCGCACCTGGTTCAAGGCCAACCAGTCGCGCTACGAGCGCGACGTGCGCGAACCGTTTCTGGCGCTGATCGAGGCGCTGGCGCCGTCGCTGGCGAAGATCAGCCCGCACCTGCGCGCCGACCCGCGCAAGGTCGGCGGCTCGCTGTTTCGCATCCAGCGCGACACGCGCTTCTCCGGCGACAAGCAGCCGTACAAGACCTGGGCCGGCGCGCGCTGCTTCCACGAGCGCCACCGCGAGCGCCCGGCGCCGTCGTTCTATCTGCACATCCAGCCCGGCGGCTGCTTCGTCGGCGGCGGCCTCTGGCACCCGGAGCCGGCCGTGCTGCGGCAGATGCGCGTTTTCATCGCCGACAACCCGGCCGCGTGGCAGCGCGCGGTGCACGGCAAGGCGTTCACCCAGCGCTTCGAGTTCTGGGGTGAGTCGCTGACACGGCCGCCGCGCGGTTTCGATCCGGCCCATCCGCTGATCGAGGACCTCAAGCGCAAGGACTTCGCGGCCGGCGAGGGCTTCAGCGATGCCGTCGCCTGCAGCGAGGCACTGCTGCCGACGGTGACCGCGGCGTTCCGCGCCCTGGCGCCGCTGCTCGACTACCTTTGCGCCGGGCTCGATCTGGAGTTCTGAGCGTCATCGTGCGCGGCCGCTGTGGCAGGCTGCGGCCATGGATCGCGTGCCCGCCACCCGCCTCGCCGGCTTCTATTTTGTCTACTACGCCGCGCTCGGCGCCTACACGCCGTACTTCAGCGTGTACCTGCACGCGCGCGGCCTGGACGCACTCGCCATCAGCATGGTGATGAGCCTGTGGTATGCCACGCGCGTGCTGGCACCCTCGACCTGGAGCTGGGCGGCCGGGCGTTCGCCGCGACCGGTGCGCTGGCTGCGCGGCGGCGCGCTGCTGATGCTGGCCGGCTTCGTGCCCTTCCTGTGGCCGCTGCCCTACGCCGGCCTGGCGCTGGCGATGCTGGTGTATGCGTTTTTCGCCAACGCGATCATCCCGCAGTTCGAGGCACTGACGTTGTCGCATCTGCCGGGGCGCAGTGAGCGCTACGGCAGTATCCGCGTCTGGGGCTCGATCGGCTTCATCGCCGTCGTGCTGCTGTACGGCCAGCTGTTCGATCACATCGACGTGCGCTGGCTGCCGGCGCTGATGCTGCCGTGGCTGGTGCTGGTGCTGGTCTTGAGTCTGGGCAACGATTACGGCCCCGGGCATCACGAAGCGCCGGCGGCCGTCGAGGGTATCGGCGCGATCCTGCGCCGGCGCGAAGTGATCGCGTTCTTCGTCATCGCGCTGCTGATGCAGATGGCCTTCGGCCCGTACCACACGCTGTTTTCGCTGTACCTGCGTCATCACGGCTACACACCGGGCGCGATCGGCGCGCTGTGGGCGGTGGGCGTGGGCATCGAGATCGTGGTGTTCTTTCTGGCCTCGCGTTTCCTGCTGCGCTTCGCGCCGCGCACGGTGATGCTGGCCGGATTGCTCAGCGCGGCTGCGCGCTGGACGGCGACCGCGCTGCTGCCGCAGCACGCCTGGGTGATGGTGCTGGCGCAGCTGGTGCACGCGCTCAACTTCGCCGCGTTCTATGCCGCCGCCATGCGCCTGCTGACGCGCTACTTTCCCGGCCGCCTGCTCGGCCACGGACAGGGCGTCTATTACGGCTTTTCCTCGGGTGTGGGCGGCGTGCTCGGGGCCCTGCTGACCGGCCGGCTGTGGGCGCTGGACGACGGTCGCAGCGCCTTTCTGATGGCGGCCGCGCTGTGTCTGCTGGGCGCCTGGGTGGCGCTGCGCGGGTTGCCTGCCGAGTCCTGAGGATCGCGGCGGGAAGGACGGCCCGGAGTTCGGGCCGCCCATCCATGGTCTGCGCTTACTTGGCAGGAATGTAGCTCAACTCTTTGTCGTAGCTGTAAATGCTCGACCACGAGTGCTCGATGGCATCGAGATACTGCTTGCGGTTCGCGGCCGCCCCGGCTTTGCCGTAGGCACTTTCCATCATGGCTTTCGCCGATGGATTCGGATCCTGGCCGATCTCGGCCCAGGACTTGTTTGGCCAGATCATGTTGTAGTCCGGAGCGCCATGGCCACCGGCGACGACCTGCTGCGTGAACCAATAGCCATCCCATTTGCTTTTGTTGGCGGCGGCGGCGAACTTCCCGAGGGCTTCCTCGAAGCTGGGGCCTTGCCCCGGTTTCAGCTTGATATCGGCCACGAAGACATAGGCCGGTATCGCGCCCATGGCGGCGTCATGGCTCAGCTTGGGCATGACTTGGGCCACCCAGCTCACCGCCTTGCTGACGTGCGGCATCACGCCGGTATTGAAGTCGCCGCTGCAGGCCTTGCCCGCGGGGTTGCGTTCGTCAATCCCGGCCCAGGTCTTGGTATCGCTCTCGAAGACATAACGCCCGAGATCGCCGGTTTCGGCGCTCCAGGCCCACAGGCTGCGTGTGTCCGCATGTTCGTGCAGGCATTTCAGCCACGTTTTCATCCCAGCCTGAAACGCCTGGTCCTGGGCCGGCGCGACCTCGACCATGTAAAAGCGCGACACCGACCCCGACTCCGCCGCATGCGCCGAAACCCCTCCCGCCGCGATCACCACCACCGCCACAGCCAGCATTCGACGTACTGCGTTTTTCTTGCTCATCGCACCACTCCTCGCTGGAGCAGCGTCGCCCGGGCGCGGGCATGCGTCCGGATCGAACACTGCAACCGGCGACGGTTATCACTAATGGCATACGGCGTCAATACGATTCGTAATCATTTGATCCGGATCACGCCCTTGCCGCCGCAATTGTGTTGCTGAAAATGGCCTCGGTGACAGCACCCGCATTCAAGCCTGATCGAAGGGGAATGCCAGCACGTCGGCGATCGCTTCGCTGCCGAGCATCGCCATCAGCAGACGATCGATGCCCAGTGCGACGCCGGCGCAATCGGGCAGTGCGTCGAGCACCGCCAGCAGGCGTTCATCCAGCGGCAGCTCCCGCTGTCCGCGTGCACGGCGGCGGGCGTTGTCATGCTCGAAGCGCGCGCGCTGCTCGGCGGCGTCATTGAGCTCGCGATAGCCGTTGGCCAGTTCCTGCATGCCCAGGTACAACTCGAAGCGCTCAGCCACTGGTGGATTACCGGCGCGGATGCGCGCCAGCGCGCACTGGCTGGCCGGGTAGTCGTGGATCACGGTGATGCGATCGGCCGGGAAAGTCGGCTGGATGCGGTGCGTCAACAGCAGGTCGAGCCAGTCGTCGCGGGTGAGTCCGGTCGGCTCGATGGCGACGTCCGCCAGCGGCGCGCGCAGGTCGGCAAGGCCCGCCCGCTGCGGATCGAGGCCCAGGTTTTCCATGAACAGCGCGGCGTAGCTGCGTTCGATCACCGCGGCGCGTCGTCCCGCCAGCGCCAGCGCGTCCTGCACCAGCGCGACGGTTTCGGCGGCCAGCTGGCGATGATCGAAGCCGACGCGGTACCACTCCAGCAGGGTGAACTCGGGGTTGTGCCGGCGCCCGGCCTCGCCGTCACGGAACACGCGGCCCAGCTCGTAGCAATCGCCGACACCGGCTGCCAACAAACGCTTCAGTGGAAACTCCGGCGAGGTGCGCAGCCAGCGCTCGCGCGCACCGGCAGCGACGTGACCCGAAAAGCGCGTCGCAAAACTCTCGATGTTGGGCTCGGTGTTGGCCGCCGCCGACAGGATCGGCGTTTCCACTTCGAGCACAGCGCGCGCGGCAAAGAAAGCGCGGATCGCGGCATACAGCCGCGCGCGCAGGAACAGGGCATCGCAGGTCGCGGGGCCCTTCATGCCCGGCTGCGCTCAGACGGCATGATCATCGAGATAGGCCTGCAGCCGCGCCTCGTCCCAGATCTCAACACCCAGCTCGCGCGCCTTGTCCAGCTTGGAGCCGGCCGCTTCGCCGGCGACCACGAACGCGGTCTTTTTCGACACGCTGCCGGCGATTTTTGCCCCCAGCGATTCGAGCTTCGCACCGGCGTCTTCGCGAGTCATCGAACTCAAGGTGCCGGTGAGCACGACGCTTTGGCCCGTCAACGGGCCGGCCGGCGTTTCCAAGTTCCCCGATACCGGAAGTGCAGCAGCGAAGGCTTCGGCCGCGGCCAATGCCTGCGGTCCCGGGCCGGCCAGCCAGGCGTGCAGCGAGGCCACCGCCTTGGCGCTGGGCGCCGCGGCTAACCAGTCCTGCGCCGACCCGGCGCGCAGGGTTGCCGTGTTCGGATAGGCGGCGGCGAGGCGAATCGCACCGACATCGCCCACCTGCGGGATGCTGCTCATTTCGAGCAGGCTGGCAAAGCCGAGTCGATCGCGCAGCACCGCGAGGGGTGGATGCTCGTCGGCGGGAGCGACGCCCGCCGCGAGCAGCGCATCGACCACCGCGCGATTGCCCGGCTGGGCAAAGAAGGTAGCGATCGAGCGCGCGGTTTCCGCACCGATATCGGGCAGCGCGCGCAGCACCAGCGGCGGCGCGCGGCGCACGCGATCGAGACTGCCCAATACCTTCGCCAGCGTCTTCGCCGTTTCCTCGCCGATGTGCATGATGCCGAGCGCAAATAACAATCGCGCCAGCGTCGGCCGTTTGCTGGCGGCGATCGCGGCCAGCAGGTTCTCGGCCCAGCGCGTGGCGATCTTGCCCTTGCGCATCGTCTCCGGCGTGGTGCCGTCGCGCGCGTCGGCGCGCTGTTTCATCGTCAACAGGTCTTCCAGTTTCAACGCATACAAATCGGCCGGCGTTCGCACGTAGTCGAATGCGCACAGGTCCTCGACGATGCGTTCGCCCAAGCCCTCGATGTCCAGCGCCCGCCGCGAGGCGAAGTGCAGGATCGCCTCGCGGCGCTGTGCGGCGCAGGTCAACCCGCCGGAACAGCGCCAGGCTACTTCGCCCTCCTCGCGCACCAGCTGCGAGCCGCACACCGGGCAGTGGGTCGGCATCGTCCACGGCGCGCTGTGCGCCGGGCGCTGCGCGGGGATCACCCGCACCACTTCCGGGATCACGTCACCGGCGCGACGCACGATCACGCGGTCGCCGACGCGCACATCGAGGCGCGCGACCTGGTCGGCGTTGTGCAGCGTGGCGTTGGTGACGACCACGCCGGCGACCGCCACCGGCGCCAGCCGCGCGACGGGCGTCACCGCGCCGGTGCGGCCGATCTGCACCTCGATGGCCTCGACCGTGGTCGTCTGCTCCTCGGCAGGAAATTTATGTGCGATGGCCCAGCGCGGCGCGCGGGCGACGAAACCCAGAGCCCGCTGCTGGTCATGGCGGTCGAGCTTGTAGACCACGCCGTCGATGGCGTACGGCAACTGCGCGCGCTTCGCGCCGATGCGGCGGTAGTAGGCGATCAACCCCGCGATCCCGCACGCGCGGTCGACTTCGGGCGATACCGGCAGGCCCCAGTCGCGCAGTCGTGCCAGCGTGGCCGAATGCGTGTCCGGCAGCGCGTCGCCTGGATCGACCGCGCCCACGCCATAGGCATAGAAGCCCAGCGGTCGGCGCGCGGTCACCGCCGGATCGAGCTGGCGCAAGCTGCCGGCGGCGCCGTTGCGCGGGTTGGCCAGCGGTTTCTCGCCCTGCGCCAGCGCCGCCGCGTTGAACTTTGCGAACGCCGCGCGCGGCATGATCACCTCGCCGCGCACTTCCAGCACGTGCGGCCAGGCGCTGCCGCGCAGGTGTAGCGGAATCGCCCGCAGCGTGCGCAGGTTGGCGGTCACCTCCTCGCCGAGGCTGCCGTCGCCGCGCGTCGCGCCCTGCACGAATACGCCGTCCTCGTAGCGCAGGCTGATCGCCAGGCCATCGAGCTTGGGCTCGACGGAAAACACCGGCTCGCGCGTATCCAGCGTTTCCTCGATGCGGCGCACGAACTCGGCCACCTCGCGGAAGCGCGCCGTGTCGTCGACGGCATCGGCAGCGTCGAAGGCGTTGTTCAGCGACAGCATCGGCAGCGCGTGGCGCACCTCGGCGAAACCCGCGGCGGGCCGGGCGCCGACGCGGCGCGTCGGCGAGTCGGGCGTGACCAGCTCGGGGTGCGCGTGTTCGATCGCCTCAAGCTCGCGCAGCAGGCGGTCGTAGTCGGCATCCGGGATCGCCGGATCGTCGAGCACGTGATAGCGGTAGTTGGCATCCTCGATGCGCATGCGCAGGTCGGCGGCGCGGGCGGCGATCTCGGCGGAATCCGGTTCGGGCGTCATCGGGGAGAATCCGTTGCAGGCCGCCAGTTTAGCGGCTTGCCGCACGGCCCCGCGCGGCGCAGGATGCCCGCATCCGCACCTCCGAGATCGCACATGGCCGGCAGGAAATGGACCGCCTTTCCGCACCCCGACAAGGCCTACGACTACGCCGGCGACCGATTGGCCAAGGCCTGGAAGACCCTGCACGCAGGCGATCTCGAGCCCTGGCCCGATGACGCGCATATCGCCGCGCTGCTGAAGAAAAACCCGCGGCTCGGCAAGGAC
>VFSW01016376.1_pt1 | contig 10115 bp, 12 predicted proteins | sample 5358111 | NCBI WGS metagenome assembly VFSW01 (sample SAMN11554181, study PRJNA540505) | mine drainage metagenome | isolation source: sediment from site ElyBrook_90M | place: USA: Ely Copper Mine, Vershire, VT | collected 2017
GCTGACGCAGAGATTAGAGTTCCGCCAGTCGCAGTCGCTGGTGATGACGCCGCAGCTCATGCAGGCGATCAAGCTGCTGCAGCTCTCGAATCTCGACCTGTCGGCTTTTGTCGAGGAGGAATTGGAGCGAAATCCGCTGCTGGATCGGGCCAACGATGGTCCGGAGCCCCCGGTGGCGGGCGAACCGACATCGGAGCGGGCCGAATCCGCCGATTCCGAGGATTCCGGCTATGGCGGCGATCCGATCGGGGAGCCCAGCGGTTCCACCGGCGAAGCCTTCGAACCGGGCCAGGAGGAGTGGCTGAACCGCGATCTCGGCAGTCGTGCCGAGATCGAGCAGACCCTCGACGCGCCGCTCGACAATGTGTTCTCCGAGGAGCCCGCCGAGGCCGCCGCGCGCACCGCGCAGGACGCGGCGCCGACCGCCTATACCGAATGGGGCGGCGGCGCCTCCAACGACGACAGCTACAACCTCGAAGCCTTTGTCGCCGCCGAGGTGACGCTCGGCAGCCATCTGGCCGAACAACTGGCGGTGGCTTTCGCGGCCCCCGCGCAGCGCATGATCGGCCAATATCTGATCGATCTGGTCGATGAAGCCGGTTATCTGCCGCCCGACCTCGGCCAGGCGGCCGAGCGGCTCGGCGCATCGCCCAAAGACGTCGAGGCGGTTCTTTCGGTGCTGCAGAAGTTCGATCCGCCCGGCGTCTGTGCGCGATCCTTAAGCGAGTGCCTGGCCATCCAGCTGCGCGAGCTTAATCGCTATGACCCGGCGATGCAGGCGCTCGTCGAGCACCTCGATCTGCTGGCGAAACGCGACATCGCGGCGTTGCGAAAATTATGCGGCGTCGATGACGAAGACATCACCGACATGATCGGCGAAATTCGCCGTCTCGATCCGAAGCCCGGTTTGAAGTTCGGCTCGGCGCGGACTCAGACCATGGTGCCGGATGTCTATGTGCGGCCCGGGCCCGACGGCGGCTGGCATGTCGAACTCAACAGCGACACGCTGCCGCGCGTGCTGGTCAACCAGACCTATTACACCGAGCTGTCGAAGACCATCCGCAAGGACGGGGACAAATCCTATTTCAGCGATTGCCTGCAGAACGCGACCTGGCTGGTGCGCGCGCTCGATCAGCGCGCCCGCACCATCCTCAAGGTCGCAACCGAGATCGTGCGCCAGCAGGACGGCTTCTTCACCCATGGGGTCGCGCATTTGAGGCCGCTCAACCTGAAGGCCGTCGCGGATGCGATCCAGATGCACGAATCGACGGTGTCGCGGGTCACCGCCAACAAATACATGGCGACCAATCGCGGCAGTTTCGAGCTGAAATATTTCTTCACCGCCTCGATCGCGTCGGCCGACGGCGGCGAGGCCCATTCGGCGGAAGCGGTTCGTCACCACATCAAGCAATTGATCGATGCGGAAGAACCCGCGCTGATCCTCTCGGACGACACCATCGTGGAACGATTGCGCGAATCGGGCATTGATATCGCCCGCCGCACCGTTGCGAAGTACCGCGAAGCGATGCGAATCCCTTCGTCGGTACAGCGCCGGCGCGACAAACAAAGTATGCTTGGTCATGCGCTCTCGGCGCCCGCCGCGACCTCCGACCGGTCCCGGGATACGCAGCCTGCCTGATTGCGTCCCGGCGAAATCGGGATAGTGTCGATTCCGCTCAAGGAGCGAGGCGCCAGAATGACTCTGCGGATTTCGGGAAAAAGCATCAGCGTCGGCGATGCGCTGCGCGGGCGGGTCAGCGAACGCACCGACGAAGTGCTGCGCAAATATTTCGACGGTAACTATTCCGGCCACATCACGCTGAGCAAGGATGGCTTCGGCTTCCGCACCGATTGCTCGCTGCATCTGGATTCCGGAATTACGCTCGAGGCGGATTCCAATGCCGCCGACGCCTATGCCAGCGCCGACCAGGCCTTGCTGATGATCGAGAAGCGGCTGCGCCGCTACAAGAGCCGGCTGAAGGATCGCTCGGCCCGCAAGGCCCATGCTGCATCCGAAGCGCTGGCGGGGATGCAGACCCCGGCGCTGGATGCGCCGAGCTATGTCCTGGAGGCCCCGGCCGAAGGCGATGACGAGGTCACCGGCTACAGCCCGGTCATCATCGCCGAGGCGACTACATCGCTGAAGCGGCTTTCGGTCTCGGAAGCGGTGATGGAACTGGATCTGAGCGGCGCCGCCTGCCTCGTATTCCAGCATGGCTCAAGCGGCCGGGTGAACATCATTTACCGCCGTCCGGACGGCAATGTCGGATGGATCGATCCGCCTGTGGTTAACACCGGGGGGTAGGCCGCCAATCGGCATTGACGCCCGCTATGCCCCTCCCTATGGTCCGCGCCCTTAACGATAGAGGGCGGGATCAACTCCGCGGATGTTGGCACCGCTCTTGCGTTGGAGTAGAAGCCCCCCACCTAGGACCCGGGCGGTGGGCAGCCGCCTTTTCCGGCCTCATCTTGAGGCCGCCCGCTGAAGCCTGTTTCGCAACCTGACGGTCAAATTTGCCTCGGAACGCCCCATGACGATTACCGATCTGGTCGCACCCGAGGCGATTCTCCCGGCGTTGAAGGTCAACAGCAAGAAGCAGGCGCTCCAGGAACTGGCGGCGCGGGCAGCCAGCCTGACCGGCCAGAATGAGCGCGCGATCTTCGAGGTGCTCCTGCAGCGCGAAAAGCTGGGAACCACCGCGGTCGGCTACGGCGTCGCCATTCCGCACGGCAAGCTACCCAAACTGGAAAAGCTGTTCGGCCTGTTTGCCCGCCTCGAACGCCCGATCGATTTCGAGGCGATGGACGGCCAGCCGGTCGATCTGGTGTTCCTGCTGCTGGCGCCGGAAGGCGCGGGCGCCGATCACCTGAAGGCGCTGGCGCGGATCGCGCGGCTGTTGCGCGATCAGGACGTCGCCAAGAAGCTGCGCGCCTCGCGCGACGCGCCGGCGATCTATTCAGTGCTGGCGCTGCCACCGGCAAGTGCGGCGTAAAGCCGCCGTCATTGCCGCGCGACCCGGCGGCCGTCCTTCTGCTGGAAGGCAATTGCTGCGAAGATTGATGGGTTGGTGGATACGCGGGTCAAGCCCGCGTATGTCTCGTCGAGCAGCTGCGTCAGTGGCGCAAGCAGGCGCTTGCGCCGATGCCGCCGTCAAGGCGCACGTCAGTGAACGCTGACGGCCTGCAGCTCATTGCTCCAGGCGTTCGCGATCGCGGCTTCGCGCGAGTCGGTCAGCATGATCGGCGTACCGTCGGCGGCGTGGAGCGCAAACAGTTTCAGTCCGGGCGCGACCTTCGGCGCCTGCGGAAACAGCACGGGCACGTCCTCGGAACGGACCTGCTTCACATAGGCGATATGGCCTTCACCGAGATGGGCCAGCGCCTCCAGCGAGACGCCGGGTTCCAACGCAACATTACCTTCAGTCATGGTCTCGACTCCTTCTGAGTCCAAGCGGTCGAGTCCGCTACTTGTTCCATTATTCGTGTTCATTGATAGCAATAGTCTTAACGACCTTTTCCGGCTCAGGCCGGGCCAGATCGATCGACAACAGCCCGTTTTTCAGGTCCGCGCCCAGCACCTGCATCCCCTCCGCCAGCACGAAGGTGCGCTGGAAGTGGCGCGCGGCGATGCCGCGATGGATGTATTGCCGGGCCTTGTCGTCCTGCTGGCGGCCCCGGATCACGAGCTGGTTTTCCTCAATAGTTACATCGAGTTGGTCACGGGTAAATCCGGCCACCGCCAGCGTGATGCGCAGCTTTTCAGGCTGCCCGTTGGCGCGGTCACAGCGCTCGATGTTGTAAGGAGGATAGCCGTCGGCGCCTTTGACGACGCGATCGAGCGCACGCTCAATTTCGTCGAATCCCAGCAAGAACGGACTGGATAACGAAGGAACACGAGACATATTTTTGCAAAGTCCTCTCGAAGCGACTTTGAAGTTTCAGGGCCCTTGCGGCGCCCAACACGACCGGGAGGCCGTTTGGCCCTCCGATCACCACCAATATGGGCATAATTTAGGGGTGTTCAAGCACCCCCAAAGGGTCCGCAGGGGCCCGCCCGGGAACTGCTGCGGGCCGCGTCGATTCGGGAATGGGTGGGATCAGCGCCTGCGCTCGCGGCCGCAGACAACCCCCTTGGCCATCAGCGCGCCGATCTCGCTTTCGGAATACCCGAGCTCTCCCAACACCTCGCGCGTATGCTGGCTGAATGTTGGCGGCACGCTGCGCAGGCTTGGCCTGCTGCGTTCAAGCCGGATTGGCGAGGCCACCCCCTTGTACCAGTCCTTCTCGACGACATCGCCGCGATGGATCGTGTGGGGGCTGGTCAAGGCCTGGTCGATCGACTGCACCGGTCCGGCCGGCAATCCGGCGGCAAGCAGGCGATCGCACAACGGCACGGCGTCGTGCTGAGCGAACACGGCGGCGAGCTCGGCGCGCAACGCATCGCGGTTGGCGATGCGGTCCTTGTTACGGGCAAAGCGCGGATCGGTGCCGAGCTCGGGTTTGCCGATCTCCCCGGCTAGCTTGCGGAAGGTCCCGTCATTGCCGACGCCGATGAAGATATTGTCGGTCCGCGTCGGGAAGATCGCATACGGCACGAGGTTGGGATGTTCATTGCCGGTGAGCTGCGGCGGCTTGCCGTGCATGAAATAATTCGCGGCATGCGGATGCATGATCGCGAGCCCCGTCTCGTACAGCGTGGTTTCGAGAAATTGTCCGAGGCCCGATCGCTGTCGTTCCGACAGCGCCATCAGGATGCCGATCGCCGCATAGAGTCCGGTGGTGATTCCACCAAGGGAACGCCGATCCGCATCGGGCCGGATTGCGGCGAGCCGGTCGCGGCGATCATCCCGGTCATGGCCTGAATGATCGCGTCATAGCCGGGATTGCCGCCGCGCGGGCCATCGGCGCCGAAGCCCGAGATGCGGCAGTGAACGAGTTTCGGAAATTTCGCGCGCAGCACGTCGTTGCCGATGCCCCATTTGTCGAGCGTGCCCGGCTTGAAATTCTCGATCAGCACGTCGGCGCCTTCAAGCATCTTCATCAGCACGGCGCGGCCGCCCTCGGAGGCGAGGTCGAGCCCGATCGAGCGCTTGTTGCGGTTGATGCCGACGAAGTAGGCCGCGTCTTCGTTATGAAACGGCGGTCCCCAGTCGCGCGTCTCGTCGCCGGCCGGCGGCTCGACCTTGATCACGCTGGCGCCATGGTCGGCGAGGATTTGCGTGCAGTAGGGCCCGCCGAGAACGCGCGTGAGGTCGATCACGCGCAATCCTGTCATTGCGCCGGGAGCGGCTTGGGAACTCATGGAATCAACCTTCGCTCAAAAACGAAATCGATTGGAATGCGGAGCGTTCGATTTCCAGAGCTAGCGAGGTTCGGGCGCGGCGGCAATGCCTTCCCGCGGTAGGCGCATGTCAAGGCGAATGGCCCGCCGGCTGTTTCCAGCAGGCCAGTCGTCGTTACACGACGTTCAGGCGAACATCGATGTTACCCCGTGTGGCGTTGGAGTAGGGACAGACCTGGTGCGCCTTCTCCACCAGCGCCTCAGCGTCCGCGCGCGCAAGCCCGGGGAGCGCGATGTTGAGTTCAATGTCGAGGCCAAAGCCGCCGGCCGAACGCGGCCCGATTCCGACCGTCGAGGTCACGGAGGTCTCGGCGGGCATTTTCGGGCCGCCTTGCGAAGCCACGAATTTCATCGCGCCGATGAAGCAGGCGGCATATCCGGCCGCGAAAAGCTGTTCGGGATTGTTGCCCGCACCGCCCCCTCCGCCCAGCTCCTTCGGTGTGGCGAGTTTGACGTCAAACGTTCCATCAACCGTGGCGGCGCGGCCGTCGCGGCCGCCGGTCGCCTTGGCGCTGGTTCTGTAAAGCACGTTTACCGACATGGTTGGTCTCCTCAGGGGTGCGGTTTCGATGTTTTTTGAATTGCACACAATCGAATTGTGTGCAATTCAAAAAATGTTGAAGGCGCGCGATTTGATTGGCGGCAATTGATTGCGGGCGGGTCCTGCCCCAGATTGAACCGGTGAGCTCCGCGATCTGACGAGGCAGCGAATGGCCAAGAAGCACGCAACCGACCTGCCACTGCTGCTCGGCAATCAGCTTTGTTTCGCGGTCTACTCCACCGCGCACGCGTTCAACCGGGTCTACAAGCCGTTGCTTGACCGGCTCGGGCTGACCTATCCGCAATACCTGGTGATGCTGGTGCTGTGGGAACGCGATGGCCTGCCCGTCAAGGATATCGGCGAACGGCTATTTCTCGATTCCGGCACGTTAACCCCGCTGCTCAAGCGGCTGGAGGCAGCCGAACTCATCAGACGCACGCGCAGCACCGAAGACGAGCGGCAGGTGCTGATCGCGCTGACCTCCCGGGGGCAGGCTCTTCGGGAGAAAGCCAGGGCTGTGCCACAGGCTATCCTTGCCGCCTCGGCCTGCTCCATCGCCGAATTGTCGGCGATGAAGAACGAATTGGTCGCGCTTCGCGACCGGTTGAATGCAGCGTTTGGGGAATAGCGGCCGCGGGGACGAAGGCGCGAAGCTGTGTCCTGTCTCGGAGAGATTAGACGTCACAGTCGCTTCTTCGCGAATGCCCGGCCGGAGTGCGATTTGAGGTATTTCTCGAATTCCAGCGCCTTGTACTTATCCCGGAAAGCGCAATACCAGACCAATTGCCAAGGCTTGAATTTGGCGGTGTGTGCGGACTTGCCGGAATTATGTTCTGGTAGCCGCCGCTTCAAGTCCGCAGTTGCGCCGATATATTCTTGTTCGGGAAAAGCGACACTGCGGATGATGTAAACGTACCACATGGGCACTCGCGCATGGTCACACCATTGTAAGGCATCTTTCAGCCCGTCTTCGCCCTTCGGGCTACGCCGGGCACCACGCTTCGGCTTCGGCTCTTGCGGGGCTGCGCCACGCGTAGCCGAAGGCGAAGCGTGGTGGAGCCAGGCGGGATCGAACCGCCGACCTCTTGCATGCCATGCAAGCGCTCTCCCAGCTGAGCTATGGCCCCTTAACTCTTTTGGTTGAGCACGATCTTTCGGAAAGCCGGTTTACCGCATTTTCCGGATCATGCTCCCCGACGCGCCTTGGGCGACGCGCCGGTCGCAAGACCCTGAACACAGTTCAGGGCTGATCTCAAGTCTCCTCGTCGCCGCCGACGTCGCCGATGATATCGGTCACATCCTCGTCGCCTTCTTCCTCATCGGCGATGAAGGTGGAGTCATCGTCATCGTCGTCTTCGATGGTCTCGTCGATCTCGATGTCGTCTTCCGATTCGGGAACGACGGCCTTGACCTTGCCGGTGTTCTCCTCGGCGTCGGCTTCCTCGAGCGGCACCAACTCTTCGGCCTCGATCGGCTCCGGCGTTGCTTCGGCGGCCGAAGCAGCCGCAGCCGCACTGGCGCGCGCGGCGGCGTCGGCGCGGGTCCGGGGCGGCGGAACAGGCGCGATTGGCACCACCTCGCCGGTATAGGGCGAGATCACCGGGCTCTTGTTGAGGTCATAGAACTTCTTACCCGTCGTCGGGCAAATGCGTTTGGTTCCGAGATCGGATTTGGCCACGGTGCAATCCTGGGAATTTTTCGAAAAACGGTGCTTCACTTGGCTAGTTGGCACGCCGCTGTCAATAGTGCTTTGCAGAAGATGGGGGCTCGCGTGACGCGGTGCACCCGCGAATGTTAGAACCGCGACGCCAGAGGACACAATCTTGACCCATTCGGATCGCCCTGCCGATCAAAAGACGCCGCTTGAAGCCCGTTCGAGCGGGCCCCTGACCGGGAAGGTCCGCGTTCCCGGCGACAAGTCGATTTCGCACCGTGCCCTGATTTTGGGCGCGCTGGCGGTCGGCGAAACCCGCATATCGGGCCTGCTTGAGGGCGAAGACGTCCTGAATACGGCCAAAGCCATGCGGGCTTTGGGTGCCAAAGTTGAGCGGACCGGTGATTTCACCTGGTCGGTCCGGGGCGTCGGCGTGGCCGGATTCGCCGAGCCGGATGCTCCGCTTGATTTCGGCAACTCCGGCACCGGCTGCCGGCTGGTGATGGGCGCAGTCGCCGGGTGCCCGATTACGGCTGTCTTCGACGGCGACGCCTCGCTGCGCTCGAGGCCGATGCGAAGGGTGCTCGATCCCCTGGAATTGATGGGCGCGCGGGTCGGCGCGAGCGGACCGGGCGGTCGCCTGCCGCTGACGCTTTCCGGTGCGCGCGACCCGTTGCCGATTCTTTACCGTACGCCGGTGGCCTCGGCCCAGATCAAATCCGCAGTGCTGCTGGCGGGACTGGCCGCTCCAGGCGTCACCACCGTGATCGAGAGCGAGGCCAGCCGCGACCACACTGAACTGATGCTCCGGCATTTCGGGGCGCAGATCGAGTCAACGCCGGAGGGCCGCCACGGCCGCAAGATCGCGCTGACAGGTCAGCCCGAACTGCATGGCGCCGAGGTCGTGGTTCCGGCCGATCCGTCATCGGCGGCGTTTCCGATCGTGGCCGCTTTGATCGTCGAAGGCTCGGACTTGGTCTTGTCCGATGTCATGACCAATCCGCTGCGCACCGGGCTGTTCACGACCTTGCGCGAGATGGGCGGTTCGATCGAGGAAAGCGATATTCGCGGCGATGCCGGCGAGCCGATGGCGCAGCTTCGGGTGCGCGCCTCGAAGCTGCGCGGCGTCGAGGTGCCCCCCGAACGCGCGCCCTCAATGATCGACGAATATCTGGTGCTGGCAGTGGCGGCCAGCTTTGCCGAAGGCACCACCGTCATGCGCGGTCTTCAGGAATTGCGCGTCAAGGAATCCGACCGGCTGGAGGCCACCGCCGACATGCTGCGCGTCAACGGCGTCAGGGTCGAGATATCGGGTGACGATCTGATCGTCGAAGGCAAGGGCCATGTGCCGGGCGATGGCCTTGTTGCGACCCACATGGATCATCGCATTGCGATGTCCGCGCTGGTGATGGGCCTTGCCGCCGACAAGCCGGTCAGGATCGACGACACCGCCTTCATCGCCACCAGCTTCCCGGATTTCATCCCGATGATGCGCGCAATTGGGGCAGAGTTTTCATGATCATCGCCATCGACGGACCGGCCGCGTCAGGCAAGGGCACGCTGGGCAAACGGCTCGCCAAGCATTATGGCTATCGTCATCTCGATACCGGCGTGATCTACCGGGCGGTCGCCAAGGCGCTGCTGGATGCCGGCGCCGACCTGACCAACGAGATGTTGGCGGTTTCCGCTGCCCTCGAGCTCGATCCCGAAAAGTTCGGTAATCCCGCGCTGAAGACCCAGGCCGTTGGCGACGCCGCCTCGGTGGTGTCGGCGATTCCTGGGGTGCGGGAGGTGTTGTTGAACTTCCAGCGGCAGTTCGCCGCCGACCCGCCGGGCGCGGTGCTGGATGGCCGCGACATTGGAACCGTGATCTGTCCCGACGCCGACGTCAAAATCTTCGTCGTGGCCGATCCCAGGGTGCGTGCCCGCCGCCGCACCCTGGAGGCGCGGGCGCGGGGGGAGGACGCCGACGAGGCCGCCGTGCTGGCCGATATCCTCAAGCGCGACGAGCGCGACCAGAACCGGGCGGTAGCGCCTTTGAAACCGGCCGCGGATGCTTACTTGCTCGATAACTCGCATTTGGATATAGAAGGCGGCGTCCGGGCCGCCATCGACATTGTCGAGGCCGTCCGAGCGGGCCGGCAGCGGGTTTGAGCGCTTTCATCTGAGGGCTTCCAAACGAAACCGCTGCCGTCATTGGAGGAAAGCCCGCTCCAGGCTTCGAGCCGATAAGCTCTAAAGTCCGGATAAAATCATCGTTTCGAACGTGCAGGCAAGCTGCCGGCCCGCTCTCGCAATGTTTTGCGAGGCGGTCGCTAGAGTTTGCGGAACTCTGGCCCTTCACGTCCGATGCGCCCCTTGACCCGAATTGCCGGCTACCCCCGCGTCTGGAGAACAAATGGCTTCGACTGCTGCTTCCTATAATCCTACCCGTGACGATTTTGCCGCCATGCTCGATGAGTCCTTTGCCGGCGGTAACCTGCAGGAAAGCTCCGTCATCAAGGGCAAGGTTGTTGCGATTGAAAAGGACATGGCCGTCATCGACGTCGGCCTGAAGACCGAAGGCCGCGTGGCGCTGC
>VFSW01016377.1_pt1 | contig 10115 bp, 4 predicted proteins | sample 5358111 | NCBI WGS metagenome assembly VFSW01 (sample SAMN11554181, study PRJNA540505) | mine drainage metagenome | isolation source: sediment from site ElyBrook_90M | place: USA: Ely Copper Mine, Vershire, VT | collected 2017
GGGTTCTGAACCGTAAGCGGCTGCACCTGCGCGTAGTCGCAGCCCTCCATTGATGATGCGAGCGCAGGCACAGGCGCAGCGCACGGGCTTTGTGTATGCACTTTTGTGCTAAGCGTTACAACGGTGGTAAGCGTGCCTCCTCCAGCAAGGCAGGCGTTTCCGCCAACCGACATCTGCTTGTTGGCCTCGAAGAGTATGTCTGTTGTGGGGTTGTTTATCGGAGCACTAGGACATGTCAGAAACCATGGCGCCTGCTGCTCGTTATATTGCGCGATCTGCCCTGCCGGCGAGAGTGCATAGGGCGTGCTGACCGTAACAGTCTGTACCTGCGGTATGAGATTAAAGTTCGTTGTAACCTGCTGGCCGCCGCCCTGGCTGCCTGTCAAAGACCCTGCAGCAGCGCTTGCAGCCTGCGCCGCAGACGCCAGCCCTCCCGAAGGATTCCCTTCCAGAATCCCTCCCGCATCTCCGTTCTGGATCTGCTGCGAGCTTGCGCTGCTTTGGACTGCCTGAAACAGTGTAAGACTAGTCCTGCCGGTAGACCCATGCGGAAAAAAAGGTGACCTCCCTTCTGTGACCAAAGAGGCGTTGTTTACTGACTGACCCGACGCACTGCTGCTGTTTGTTATAGGCACTACCACTTTCGATCCGCCGCTCTGGTTCACCGGGAACGGAGTGCTAACTATCACTACCGGTATCGGCACGGTCACCGTAGAGCTTCCAAGGCTCTGTATTACCGAGTATGCCTGCAGTGCAAGGCTCGCGTATCCTGCGGCCGCGCCGAGCTCGTTTACCACGCTCTGCGAGACTCCTAATTCGGAAAACGCGTTGCTAAGATCGACATTAAGGTTGGTATTTAGCGTCACCCCGTTCAGGCCGACATTGATCCCAAGCTTTCCTGCTATGCCCCCGACAGCCCCGCTTACCGTGTAGCTGAAGCCTGTAGGTATCTTGCCGAGCCCTGGGATGCTAAAGCCTGAGAGGTCAAGTCCTGGTATGTTTGGCAACGAGAGCGCAGATAGCCCTGGTATGTTGCCAAGCAGCCCCTGGAGGTTAGGCAGCGGGCCGAGCAGGTTCTGCAGGCCGGGTATATTCATTCCCGGGAATGCGGGAAGACCAAGCCCTTGGAGCAGGCCGCTGCTTCCGATGCCAGGTATGTTGAGCCCGTGAAGATACGGATCCAGCCCCGAGAGGCTTGGTATACCGGGAAGGTCCTGGTTTAGGAAATTGCTCAGGCTTGAAGGAACGCCTATTCCTGAAAGCCCTGGAAAGAGGCCCGAGAGGCTTTCTGCGCTGCTTGGCAGGTTTGGAAGTACGAAGTTCACGCTGCCAAGTATCGATACTGGCAGTATTCCCCCTATGGACGTCTGGTACCCTCCGTTCAGACCAAAGCTGCTGGGAGTAAGCTGTCCTCCGGGTATTGCTGCCGTCGCAGTTATCCCACCAGGAAGCGAAGCAATGCTAAAGAGCGCAGTTGCCGGAGCGCCGCTGCTTCCGGCCGCCTGCAATGAGAGCAATGATCCCACAGTGCCTCCGTTGGCAAGGAGTCCGGCGCCGAGTGCAGCCCCATAAAGGTAAGGGGAGCCGGACACCGAGGCGATGTTGTTCAGGAGTCCTGGTATAGTGCCTCCGTTCTGTACGGCGCCTAGATATTCTCCTGCAGTAATAAGCGCCGATGATCCGGAGATCGCGCCGATGGCGCTGACTCCGCCTCCTGCGCCTCCGTATCCTAATGAATTGAGCAATAACCCTGCATTGGAGAGGCTCGACGATCCTGTTATGGACCCAAGAAGAGAGAATGCGCTTCCTGCAGTCGCGCCGTTTTGCACTGCGGAAAGCGCCACTCCGGCATCAACCAATGTGGATGAGCCCATTATGGCGCCAAGCGCCTCGGTCATGCCACCTACGTTTCCCCCGTACTCCCCTATATTAAGCGCGCCTCCTGCAGCCTGGACATTACTCGAGCCGGACAGCCCTCCTGCGACTTCCAGAAGATTCCCTACGGTCTGGTTGTTTTGCAGCGCGCTTAGTGCATATCCTGCATCTGCTATGTCCTGCGAGCCTGATATTGCGCCGATGGCGCTGACAAAATTTCCGACGCTCTCTCCCTTAGTTCCAAGCAGGTTCGTAATCTGGCCTGCAGTTACCAGTCCCTGCGTACCGGTAAGCGCGCCTACGGTGGATGCGAAGGTCCCAACGCTCGCATTCGCCTGCCACTCGCCAAGAAGCACTCCTGCGTCAACAAGGCTCTGGGTCCCGGTAACTGCACCCAGCTGCGTGACAAGCCCAGGAAGCGCTGTGCCGAGCTGGTAGCTGTTTAGCAGGCTTCCTGCTGCGACGACAGACTGCGAGCCCATTATGGCGCCTATGGTTGTAACTACTCCTCCGACATTGGCTGTGCCTGCCTGGAGCTGGCTTAGCAGCCCTCCTGCTGCGACGACTTGCGAGTTGCCTGTGCCTATCCCTGCAGTTGTAAGAATGCCTGCTGTCGATAGCCCGCCGTTAAGCTCGCTGCCAAGCGCATATGAAATTGAGGAAGCCATTGCGTTGGGCAGGACCACCGGCAGAACCGACTCCATGGCCTGATATGTGCTGTATGGGGTTAGCCCTGTAGTCGCAAGCTGCACTGCGCTGCCTACGGCTGCGGAGGTCTGGCTGTTCAGGGCCGGAGACATCTCGCTTAGGAGTATGTATCCCACCTGGCCCGCATTCATCTGCTGTATTGACATCTGCTCGCTAACGTATGTGCCGTTTGCCTCCTGCACCGACGGAACTCCGAATATCGGCGAGGTTCCCATGTTGAATCCGTATCCGTAATAATATGTTGGACCAGACGACTGCGGGTACGGTTGCGAGCTTACCCCTGAGAAGTATATTGGAAGGCTCTTCTGCAGCGAACTGTTTATCCCTGAGGCTATCCCCTCAGAGGCATACGTTGCAATGCTGGGCCCCAGGTTCTGCGAGAGCTGAGCCGCAAGGCTCTGCGAGAGCTGCGAAGAGAATTGCTGGGCGAGGTTTGTGCTCAGCTGCGCGGCGAGGCTGGAGGCTATTTTCGAACTCAGGTTCGCGCTGAGTGTAGTTATCGTATTTTGCGGCAGCGTTGATTGCAGCGAGGACGAAAGTCCTGCGTTCAGCTGGTTGGACATGCCCTGGTTTATCATCTCGGTGATGTTTGCCTGCAGTTCATAGCTCGAAAGCGAGGATGATATGCCTTCCTGCAACGATTGTTGAAGGTCGGAGTAAATCATAGGCGTAAGTTCGGACTCAAGGATAGGCGTCATCGTCGAGGTCAGGTTGCTTTGCAGTGTTGTTGCTATATATGACGCGACGTCCTGAGGCGTGGGCGCCGATGTGCCGGCAGATGATGCGCCGTTCGCCGCGTTGCTGATCTGGCTGTTAGTGTAATTCACAGCTTCCCGGCCAACTTCAGGCAAGACAGTAGAGAGGGATGCAGAGAGGCTCTGCGAGAGGATTACCGGAAGGCCGGTGTACAGGCTCGAGCTAAGCTCGGCGCTAAGCGAGGTGCCTATCGCATGCGGCAATGCCGAGGCGATGCTAAGAGGCAGAGCGTAAGCAAGGCTTGAAGCCATGCTTTGCGAGATCGGCAGCACCACCGCCATTGTCAGGTTCTGCTTTGTTCGATTCGATGTGCCTTCATTTAAAGCACCAGGCAAAGAGCTGCCTAAGGAAGAGGCAATCGCTGTTTGTAGCACTGACTGGTTCAAGGAAGCATTAAGGGCGTTGTACACCCCGAGCGGAACGGAGGAAGGTATGGTTATGTTGAACGACATCGCAGCTATGGGCACTGTGATATTTTCAGATACCGCGCTAAGCGTTTTGGTAATCGGGCTTGTCGCAGGAACCGTTATGTTTACGGCCAGAGTCGTTTGCGGTATGTTTATCGGAATATTTATCTGCGAGAATGTCGGCGCTGCGATAGTTTCCTGGGCAATGCCGCAAGCCGCGATGAGAAATATGGAGATGAAAACCATTGTAGCTGATCGCGAACAGTTCTGATACTTCATGATCTCCCACATCTAGTTAGATGTGAATCTATTTATTGTTATGGGCGAGCTCTACTGTCTGAGAATTTGACCGCCTTGACCTTCGCTCCGCTAGGCACTTCGCGGACACCAAGACACAGACACAACTGCGCATTACAATGCGCAGGTTAGCTCGCGGCAGGGGAATTTGTATCAGGATAAACTGCTTAGCCTTCCCTGACAGCGCAATGATGATTTGTGGAGACCTACTATCCCAAAACTAACGATCCTTCCTTCTGCACTCCGTCCACGATCGAAACGATGTCCATAGTAGAAGTGTCTACTTTAACAAGATGTTTATCCGATCGATTGGATACATAGAGGTACTTCCCGTCTTCGGTAAGCGCTATTGCGACAGGTCCGTTTATTTGAAGTGTCTTGACTGTCTTCCTTGTTGCCGGGTCGATTTTGAAGATAGTTCCCCCGTCCTTGAACGAGTTGATATACAGCGCATCGCCGCTGCTTGAGGAGATGACTTTCATAGCATTTCCTCCCAGATCGTTAATTTCGCCCGAGACCATTTTTGTGGAAGTATTGATAATTCTTACACAGCATCTAAGGTCAGAGGTCACATAGACGCGCTTGTTGTCTGGGGAGACTGAGACGTGTGTAGCCTGCATCGGGGCGTTTCCTGCGCTGTCCTGGACCGTTATTATCTTCTTGGCAGCCGTATCTATGGTATAGAACATGTATCCGGCTGCGGCGTATAGAAGCTTGCCGTCTGCAGATAAAGCAACGCGTGCGATTGGTTCCGGCCACCCGATTACTCGCTGCAGCATCGGCGTAGGCACAATAGCATCGGAAGCTAGGTCTACGAGATAAAAGCTGCACTGTGTCTGGATACCTGGATTTTCTTTGCTTTCTCCGCCGCCCCATCCGTATTTTCCGTCGGAGGTTATGGCGATGCTCAGAGGCAGGTTAATATCGATTGCGGAAACCATTTCGCCGTTTGCTGTGTCAACCTTAATAACTTTGCACTGGTCGTGCATGGCAACATATATGTACTTGCCATCAGGAGTAACAGCCATTGTACGCTGACTGTCATCCCCTATTGTAGTATCCCATACCATCTGATCGTTAGACGGATCTATCTTATATAAAGTAGGCCCAGATGTCGCGTATACAAAACTGTGGTTTGCCATAATCTCATCCTTTGCATGACTGGTTCATTATAAGAAACACAAGTTATAAAATCCTTAACTCCATAGGGTCAAATTCCTCAACTCGCGTGGGAACCCGGCTTGTTCCGCATATTTTATGATGATAAATGTTATTTGTCCTGCCATAGAGACCCTTTCAAATGCGCCGGCAGGATACAAATGCACAACCAAATATCGTCATCGCCTCTCGTGAAACTTAACAAGGAAGATAAGTATTTAGATTATGGCGTTCCTTTTAGAACAGGTGTAACGGTGTTTGGAAACAGATCTATAATCATGGCATTAACATTGGCAATGTTGGCAATGCTGCTGCCTCAGTTTGTAACGGCATATAGTTCGGGAATCATATCGCTGCAGACAGGAAGCCTTCCGCGCAGCATCGTTCTAAACCCAAGTACAAATATCTCTTACGTTACGGAGTTCGGGGCTGGAAACGTCAGTGCCATAAACATGGAGACAGGAGCCGTTTTGCATAGCGTGAAAGTCGGTTCGGGGCCTGAAGGGCTGGCTTTGGCACCAAACAGGACATACGTTTACGTTGCAGATCTAAACGGGTCCGCAATAAGCGCCATAAACACAGCAACTTATGCAGTACATACTATCACAATCCCAAACAGCACTCCGTATGATATAGCTGTAACCCCTAATGACAACTTCGCTTATGTCACTAACTACGCTAAGGCAACCAACGGCACGCAACCAAACGGCACGGTAAGCGTAGTCAACCTCCACACAGGCCAACTCGTAGACACCATAAAGGTTGGCAGAGGGCCGCAGGGAGTCGCAGTCTCCCCAAGCGGCGGCTTTGTTTACGTTGCCAACTACGACGACTCTACAGTAAGCATAATAAATACGACGACAAATGAGGTTGTGCGTGTAGTGAATGTTGGATACGGACCAGATTCGGTTGCAGTAGCTCCTGATGGCCAGTACGTCTATACCAGCAACTACAACTTTCCCCTTGAGATATACCTGGGCAGGCAGTTCAATGGAAGCGTTAGTGTCATAAACGGGTACACCAATACCTTCCTCAAGACCATAGTTGTCGGCCAGGGGCCCGACTCGGTAGCGGTATCGCCCTCTACCCCATATGCTTACGTCACGAACGCCGGAGACGGAAGCGTCAGCATAATAAGCACCGTATCAAACAACGTAACTGGGAAGATAATTGTAGGAAAGTTTGGGAACAGCTTCCTTAGCGGGATAACGATCTCCCAAGATGGCGCATTCGCCTTCCTAACCGATGCTTACAACAATAACGTGCAGGCCATAAACCTAAATACGGTCCAGATACTTCCTCCTTTATATTCTGTCGTGCCCAAGAACACAACTGCAGCGCAGATCCAGAACCGCAGTGCAACCACAGCCCCGCCGCCAAGCCAATCAACATCGCCGTCGCAGCCGACGACGACTTCGTCGCCATCGCCGAGCGCCACCGTATCAAATTCCGGAGCATCGGCGCTTTTGGAATACCTCGTCGTAGTAGTCATAGTCCTGCTTGTTGTAGTAATAGTGCTGCTTCTTAGAAAGGATGTCACTGGACAGAAGAAATAGCTGCCAGAAGAGAGCTGACGAGGAGTAAGGCCAGGGGAGTCTTGCGGCAAAGACCCATGTCGCAATGCGATATTGTAGGCAGTAGGTATTATAGAGACTCCGAATCGCCGCGGAGCCGATAGACCAATCTTCCGTTATGCTTGTTGTACCCTGTCCTATTATCTATTATCTAATTGGCTACGGATGACGTTATGTAGTGCTCTGTTTTGACACCATACTCAAGTCCATTCCCAAGAGAGGCATCTTTATATTTTTTTCTGCATTTCAGATACTTGGGATAATGTGGGAGAGCGGTTAAGGAAGCCGCATTTCGTCAACAGTAGTTTACGTAATGTGGCAATTGGCGCAGCTGTCGGACTGACTTTGGGCTTAGGGGCAGCAGGTCTCTTAAATCATGCGAATGTGGGCAGTACGCCAATAGCAAGCGACTTCACTGCACGACGCGACTATGCCCATACTCCAGGCAAGGAAATGCGTCCTGCATTACAAAAGCCGCAACCAAGGAAGGCGCTCTCCGAACGGATAGCTGATGGTCTTGACGGTCCTGCAAAAAAAATCTTCAATGCTGCCGCAAATTTTAACATGACGAATTTCAGCGAAGACCCCAAGTACAAGGGATACAATGCTAGAATCGACCTTACCGTACAACCAGATGGCAAAGTTAGTAATGGCACCTCAACATCTTATATCAGCAACAAGATGATAGTGCGCGTATATATGGAATCGCCGGATAACGGAAGCAAGCTTGGGCCTCCTCCCAGAACGGAACTGGGGTCAACGGAAATCAGGATCAGTCCAGTGATGCTTAAGAAGGGCGGAGTTACGGACCATGTGGAGTTAAATTTTTACCCGCCTTACATAACAACCGACATAACCAATGCGACTGCCACGCTGTACAGCATGAACGACGTAGGAAGCCCATATGCCATAAGGCATTTCGGTCCGAAGGTATCGGCACTCTTCGAGAGGGCGCTGCAGCCGGCCAGGTTTAGCGAAACAGCGCTTTCATACAAGATAAAGAAGGGCGAGGCCGCACTGGGAAAACAAAGCATTGAAATACTTAGTATGATGCTTAATGGCAATGTCGATGGTCTGAAACAGGTCGCAAGAAGGTATGGAAACAACCTTGGAGCCGTGATAGGTTACAATCAGGCAGGAGAGGCGTACATAACTGTAAGCGGCGGTAAACCAGTAGTGCGAAGGAGCGTCAGTCTGATTATGACATTCTATGGAATGGATAAGACCATAGGCTCAGTTACTATCCCATACACTGCTCCTGGACACCTAAGTCTCTTCGGAGAAGGGCATTACACCTCGCCCACGCTCGGATATTTTATGAACGGAGGGGACTATAGACAGGTTGCCGAGACCATCTCATTTCACAATGACCGGCTCTTTAAAACCTTTTGGGTTATGATAAGCACGAACAATGTGAACAAGCTCTCTTGGACTTCCTGGAAGGAAGTGGCAGGCTATATGCAGACCTTGGGCATCCCAATATTTCAAGTGCCGGGAACTCCATCAGCACAGGCCATGTACAGGAATCCGGAGTCAGTTCCAGAAACATGGTATTTTGCAGGATTCGATAGCCCTTATTATCGTAGGCATTTAATGCCAAGGGCCCTAGGCCCGCTAGGTGCCAAGATCATCAGTTCAATGGAAAGACCGTTGAAAACAGATGCGCGATTAGCAAGAAGATAACTTTATTGACAGAGGAGATTGAATGGAGACAATTTCGAAAAAACACGGAAAGGCAAATGGATTTTCCTCAACATTGAGGGCAATCGCCTTGGGCACAGGCATGGCTGTGGGCATTTGCAGCTATGCAGCTTCATCGCCTCTAGGTCAAAGAGCCATGACGACTAGTTTATCAGGCCAAAAAGAGGCCGGTGGCGATTATCTCTCAGACAAGATCGCGCGCAGGCTAAAGGGAGAGGCTCGGGAAGTATTCAACGCCGTAAGATATGGCACAGAAGCAAGATTCATGGAAACGCATAACTACGGACCACTTCATTACCGCATAGACGTAAGCCTTGTAGGCGAAGGAAAAGCAGCCGGGCGCAGTGCGGACGAGCTCCGTGTCAGCGTGTATTCGATAAGGCGACATAGCGGCATGGGATACGATTCGATAGACGCCATTGGATCCGCGAAGCTGAGGGTAAGCCAGGTAAGCCTGAAGGGGCTCGCAGGAGTAGGTGAGAGGGTTGTGTTTAACGAGACGCCTCACCTCACAATGGGAATGTCAATGGGAATGTACACGTTGAGAAGGTTTGTGATTGTGAACTTTGGTATACGGGAGGAAAACACCGAGGATTACTATATGGATACACAGCCGTTTATGAAGAAAAATAATGCATCCATGCAAACACTGTACTACTTCTTGAACCGCAATTCTTTTCCGGTGGATTTTAGCGGCCCGCCCTTCAGGAGCACAATAAGATACGGGGAAGAGAAGAGGGCGATGTGGGCTGTCATCGACCCGTTCTCTGATGTGAACGCAGGGAAGATTATAGGAAACAAGGCGTACTCTTTGCTGTCGGAATCCTTGAGCCCTGGGAGATCGGAGATGCGAAGATTCTCCGAGAAAATAGCAAGTAATGAAGACGCACTTCCGGCCAAGGCAAAGAAGATCCTCGTTTCGATGCTTGACAATGACTATGCAGCCCTCAGGAAGCTCTCCGGAAGATACGGCAGTGCGCTCAAGGCACGCCTCTCTTATGATCAGTATTCTGGGGAAGTTAGCATATCCGTAACTGCAGGAATATCCGATATGGCGGGTTTTGAGAGGATGCTTATTCCAAGCCAGGAGTTTCTGTTTGACGGTAAGAAATATCTATTACTGTCTTCGTTTAGGGATCGACTTGAGAATGGCCTGCATATGGGCCCTTATGAATACAAGAGGATAGAAGAGATAATGTCATTCAGAAACGGACGCATCTTACGCAGCATATGGTTGGAAACTGCACCTTATCCCTTTCCGAGTATCCCGCCGCATGAAAAGTACGAAGAGCTTCAGGAGGTCCTACGTCTTGCGCACATGAGGGGAATGGTTCCTGGAGGAATCGAAACTATCCGGTTCTCGGAAAGATGCAGCCTGGCAAGACTCTCCCATAGGGAGAATACCTGGTACTTTGTAGGATTAGACATGCCAGTAGAGCCCAAAGGCCTGCTCCCGGAAGTGATCGGAAAGACCGGGGCAGGGATACTCGCGGCTTTGAGAAGGCCTTTACAGAACTGAGTGTACCTGCGGCGCACCATGCGCCGCGCAGGGGCCGGCTGCATATCCCAAAGTTCAGAAGAGATTAAGCGCGATCCAGCGCATCGCCCTCTTCATGTATATGTAGAACTTGTTGGTATT
>VFSW01016378.1_pt1 | contig 10115 bp, 12 predicted proteins | sample 5358111 | NCBI WGS metagenome assembly VFSW01 (sample SAMN11554181, study PRJNA540505) | mine drainage metagenome | isolation source: sediment from site ElyBrook_90M | place: USA: Ely Copper Mine, Vershire, VT | collected 2017
ACCCGCTGGGAGTTAAACTTGTGCCCGCGCCAGTATTGCTTACCGTCACGTCGATTGGAGAAGCGGCCCATTGGCCGGTTACTTGGAATATCTGGCAAACGTTGTTGTTGGCAGAACTGGAAACTGTGTCATGGATCGTATCAGCCGACGATGAATTGGCGGTGGCGTAAAAAACCGCAAGGGCGCGCTGTTGGCCGAAAGTGGTGCTGGTCGTAAGCGTCGTGCTCACTTGCGTCCACGTATTACCACTGGTATCCGTCATGCTGACAGTCTGGGCTGCTGTGAAGTCCCATGCCACTAAAGCCACGATCAGATTTCCAGCGGTAGGCGTGATGATCACGTTGCCGCAACTCGCAGCATTGCTCTGGTTCGCTCCACCGTAGATAAAACCGGGTTCTTGTGCGATCTGAGTTCCGCCGAAGGTGTTGCCGCCTTCATCCCGAAAAATGCCACCTGGCGCAACCGCCAGTGACACACCGGTGTAGTTCCCTGATGCTGGCGCGAGAAAATTAGAGTTTGAGGCATTGAGTGTGCCTCCGGCATTTACGAGAACCGGATTAGCGGGCGTCAGTCCCGTCATGCCATTGACGTTAGCCACACCCCCACTCAAAACCAAAACACTGCCACCTCCGATTGTGTCCCCGTAAGAAATCCAGTTTCCTCCGTTGTCTACTTGGACCGACGCACCCCCAGGAACCGCGCTGGCATGGTAAGTAGAGTAAGTCATGAAGCTGATACCGGTTACCTCAGTGGCTATGTTTTCCCCGTAGGCCGCAAAGTTAAATATCTGATCAAATAATCCGGTGACCTTGATTCCGGTGTTACCGAACCCCTCTACCCCGCCATAAAAATTCCCAGACGTAGATCCAGCAATCAACATCCCAATACTAGTGTTGCCGCTTTGACACCATGCCGCTGTGTCCATGTCTTCAATGAATCCGCCGTTGTTAGCCGCTAATGCGTTGCTGCCGCATCCGGCAGGAGACAGCCCACTGCCCCAGATGGCGAAGTGTTTATAAAGCGAAAATCCCGCTCCAAGAAAGCAACTCACAATCCCAGCTCCGGTGCAGTTAGTAAAATTGAAATTTGGTGCAGGGATGATGAAGGTGTTTGACTTGCCGTATCCTGCTACTCCGGGTTGATTGTAGAAGTTGCTGTATCCGCAATTGGCTGTGGGATAAGTGTTGAATTGTGGCGTGGTTGTGATCATGCGGCCAGCAGGCAACTGCACCGTGCCGCATACGTTCGCCGCAATCGCGGCCGTCCATGCCGCCGTCAGTGCGGCTGTGTCGTCCGTACCCCAGACAAGATAAGCCGTTCCAAGATCGTTGACTTGACTATTTGAGACATTACTGACGATCACCTCAGTCGGGGAATTGACAGTGACGATGGTCGTCGCCGTGCTGGTGTTACCCAGAGACAGCACAGTACCATTCGCCCCCCAAATCACTTTCCCAACATCGGTGCTCTGGAAATTGCAGTCGCCACAATCGATCGTCGTGCTACCGCTTAAGTAGTGAGAATGAAGGCCGATTCTGGTGTCAGCTTTAACTCCGTAACTGACGGCAGGGAAAAGAATAGGCCCGCTCGAAACGCCGCCGCCGCTGCCAGTTGAGAGGGCAGGCGCAGCCGCAGTGAGCTGCCCCGAGATGCTCTGCGAAGCGCCAGAGATCGTGAGTCCTGTGACCGAAAAGCAAACGGGCCCCTTGCCGCCGGCCGGCTGCACGGTGCCGAGAGCGGAGCACACCAGAAAGCTCCAAGTAGTGCCCCCAGGTAAAAGGACTGTATTGTCCCCCAAGCGCATCGTGAAACTGCCAGAAGTATTCAACCCGACCGGCTGCGTTGGCGGAGTGTAAGCGAAGCCGTTGAGTGTTGGTGAGGCGCTGCTAGTCAACGTCGGAACTATCGTGCCATTTGCGTAAGGCAGGCCGTTCGGGTCCGTGACTGTACCTGATACCGTCGTGAACTGCGCCACAGCCGGCAGTACTAGGCTGAACACTGCACAGGTCAATATTCCGATCCAAAATTTTCTCATTAGTTGGGGTTTCCGATCGTCATGTAGTCCACCACATCAGTTGCGCCGGTGCACGTAATCGTAAAGGCGGTGTTGCTTTTCGCGGAGACTCGTGCACCACCGGCTGTGGTTTCATCGCTCACAATGATCACCGGCGTCGAGACATAAGCGGTTGTAAACGTTAAGCTGGCAGTGCTACCGGCACACGTGAGAACGCCCGCGAAATCACTAGTCGCTGCCTGTGGCGAGATGTGCTGTCCCTTTCCACCTGTAAGCTGAAAGTTGCCATTGGCGATCTGAACTGAGTTGTTGAAAACATGCGTACCGCCAGCTGCCGAGTTGTAGTTGACACTCAAGCCCCCAATGCGCGCGATGAAGGAATTCGTGTCACTTCCAAAGCGAACAATTCCGCTGTTGCTCGCCTGATAGGCATGAATTTCGCCCGAAGTCGTCAACGTCGTTAGATTCAAAGATCCCGATTTGTCAGCCGCTGTGCCATTTCCCACATCGATAACACCCGGAGAATCACGCGAAAATGCTGTGTCAATCGCAGTGGCGACACCCCCAGAATTCCAACCCAGGACCTTCCCGGCGATCACGCCGGTGTCAATCTCGGAGACATTCAGATTGAATGACGGCCCACCCCCCATGCGAAACACTTCTGTCGATATGTTCGGCGGGAGCAAAAGTGTGTACTGCAGATTTCCCGGCGTCGTACCAACGGCAAAGGCCTGCGAGGCACCGCCGGCGATGTTGGCAACATTGATGTAATTGGAGCCATCGAATCCAGAAAAAGGAAGCTCGCCTAAAGCTACCGCCCCTCCGATCGCCGTTGGCACCGTTTGCGTCCCAAAAGAGCGCAGTATGCCAATACTGCCGAAAGCTCCCGCCCCTGGACCATGAGTGAAGATTCGTCCATTGGCCTGCACTGTTGAATGAAGTTCAAGGAACGTATTCGATCCGAATCCGGTCGACGTGGCGCTCCCAAGGAGCAGATCTTTATTTGTGTTATCCCAGAGGAAATTTGCATCGCCACCGAAAGCGCCGGCGTTGTTAAACTGCACGCTGTTCGTGGGATTCGATGGGGTGCCGCCGGCACTCGTAAACGTCAACGCCAAGGCTGCAGCCGTGAGTGTTGCCGTGATGCTTTGCGAAACTCCTGCGATCGTGACCGGCCCAGCGGTAAAACAAACGGGGCCCTTGCCGCTTGCAGGTTGCACCGTTCCAAGAGCCGAGCAGACGGTAAACGTCCACGTAGTAGCAGCGGGCAGCAGCACGGTATTGTCCGCAAGCTGCATCACAAAGGCGCCGGCAGCATTTAATCCTGTGGGTTGCGTGGGAGGACTGTACGGAAATCCGCTAAGTGTGGGCGATGCCGTTGTGTTCAGTAATGCCGTAATAGTTCCGTTGGCGTAAGGAAGGCCGTTTGGGTCGATGACGGTACCAGAAACCGTGGTGAATTGCGCCGATGCCAGAGAAGTAAGACAAGCCAGAAGAAGCCAGCGCAGAGTTCGCATAGACTTACCCAAAAAGTTTGAAAGCAGCCCAGAGTGTGATCGCGCCGGCGATCGCCAGGCCCACCATGTCACCACCCCCCGGGGTGAATCCTGATCCGCCGGAAGTGTCCGGAGTCGAGCCGTCAGGACTCGAGCCATCGCTCGCGACCACATCCTGCGCCGGCGGATTGATCGCCGCATTCACGGAATCGAGATAAGCGACGTAAGCGTTATTTTTGAACGTCGACCAGGGCCGAAACGAGTTGCCGGCCGAGGTGTAAATCGAAAAGGCCGCGCTTGCATTTGCCGGCGGATCAAACAGGTTCATCCCTTTATATTCGGGATGCGCCTTCAGATAGATCTGCCAGAGCCCAAATGAGCCATAACCCTGTGGAGTGTTCGCTGCGCGCTCGGGATTGTAGGCCTGCGGATCCCCGCCACTTTCGGCGAGTGCGATGGAAACAGCCGTTGCCAGGTCCGGCCCAGTAAAGCCGGCGCCAGCAGCGAGCGCGACGAGTTGCGGAATCTGCAGTTTCATGCGTCCGTTTCCTCTTCTTCGTATTCCTCAGTGTCCGGTAAATCGTCCGCGGAAATTTCCTCGAGATCCTCGATCGTCCGGCCCTCTTGTTCGGCCGATTGAAAGTATTCGCACGACGCGAGGTGCTCCCGTTTGTAGGTGTAGACTTCAGCCTGCGTTAGCCCCCAGAACGTGTGCGAGACCTTAATCGTGTCATCGCCCGGGTCGACGATATCGATATGCAGTGCGAAGGCCATCACCACACCAGTTCCACATCCGACGCATTGCAGGGAAAGCACAAATCAGCTTTCCAGCCAGTCGGATGAATGACTAGCGCGTCATCTTCTGCACCCTCATTCTGTGCAACCACTTCCACAATCGTCGCCCACGTGCCCGCTTTAATAGTCGGATCCGCATCAAGCGCCACCAGTGTGCGCACGCGCTGCCCGACTTTTGCTACGCCAGGATCCATTTATCGCCAGTGCGCCCCGAGGCCACTGCTACCCAGCAACACGCTGAGGAAATAACACGCCATCGCCGCCCATCCCAGAGACCAGTTCGGAGCCCCGTAATTCTTGGCAGCAAGACAAGCCAGCACGAACGCAAACACGAGCAAAATGATTGAAATCATCGCACCATCCTTTCCCCGATCCGCCGTGCACTTGCCAGTGCCCGGCGGCCCCAGTTCGCCTGGCAATGCTCGCAAATCCAGGCATCACACACGGGGCACCAGAAGCACATCCGCGGCCGCGCATCCCCGTCGACGTAATAACAGACCGTACAGGTCTGCATCTGCCATTCGTTTCCCACGCAGTCGTGCACCTCTCACGGTTTGGGTGTGTCCGGAGTAGCCGGCGCAGCTGCAAAAGTCACCGACTGCTGAAACCCGTTCGCTTTCATCCAGGCAGTCACCCGGTTGACCGTGTCCTGATCCGCGGCCTGCGCCGCGGCGATCGCGTTCGCGATATTCTTCTTTTCATCCGGGCCAAGATTCATCAAGCCCTCAAGTTTTACGAACAGATCGACCGCTAGCGGGCCAAGTTGCACAACGAGCGCGACAATTTCCTCGATCAATTGCGGATTCATGGAGTACCCCCGACGGATTGAAGTGCGGAAAGCAGGGCATCCGCCAGCGTGCCGATGTTGGCGACGTCCGCCTGAAAGACCCGCGCCGATTTCGGATTCTTGAAGCCGAGCGAAGCCGGCGGAATCGCCTGCATAGATGTCTTGATAACATCTGCCAAAGCTTTCACACTCGCGATATTGGCCTGCGTCGCCTGCCCCTGCGCCAGAATCGACGTGATCTGCTGATGCAGCATGGCCACCTGTCCGGTCCAGTTGATGATGGGCGCCATCTGCTGCGCGGACGCGAGGCCCGACGTGACGGTAATCTCTGCGCCTTGCTCGACCGCGTTGTTTGCTTCTGCGAGCGCCGCATTATAGGTGTGCACTCGCTCCCATGGGGTCACCTGTCCGCCCGTCTTGTGAATGCAGGCGACGGTAAAAAGCAGAATCAGAGCGACGGGTACAGTTCGTACAGTTCGTTTCCTCATGAGCGTGTCTCCGATGGTGGTGGTGCGGGTGGTGCAGCTGGTGCAACGGGAAGAATCTGCGCATTCGCCGGCGGAGCCAGGTCCTGCACTTCCACGCGCAGGAACGGAAGCAGCCCGAAAGCCTGATAGAGCAGCGCATTCGCCGCGTACCCCGCAATGCCAGCGATCGCATTCGACTCAAGGCCGAGGCCCGCCGTTTGAATCTTCGACGTGACCAACTGCATGACCCAGGCAAAGAGAATCGCGCAGAAGAACGCGCGTGTAGCCAGGTTGACCGCCTGCAGCTTCAGCCAGCGCGCATATCCGGACCAGCCATCGAGCCCGTTGGCAGAGGAGCGCACGGAGTTGTGGGCCTGCGCCGCTACGAACAGGACCCAGCCCGCGATATAAACCAGAATGTGCACCGGGTTATGATTCATCGTCGATAGCCCCCTCGACCACGCGGTAACCTTTCTTCTTCGCCCACTCCTTCAACTCCTCGACCAGTCTGTCGCTGGTGGTGGAAACCACCGCCAGGTTGTGCCCTTCAAACCAGAACGAGAGCACGCGATTCGTTTTCGCGGCCACCTCAGTAATTCAGGTACAGCCGTGCCGTGCACGTGCCGGCGCCGCCGGCATTGGTGAAGCTGAAAGCTAAGGCGCGTTGCGGAAAGCGCAGCAAGGCCGTCGTCGAAAGCGTGCCGCCACTCGAGGACGGATTCGACTCCGATCCGATCGAATACTGTGTTTTTGTCGCTGCGACAACCGCAGTTAGAGGTGTAAGCAGTGTGGCCGTGGTCGTGCCGTCATCGTTATAAGTCTGCACGTTGAGGGAGATCGCCCCAGCCGTGCAGCTGAAATCAAGCGTTGCCTCTTTGACGTTGCGCGTGTCGACGATCGCGCTGAGCGCAGAAGTTCCGGCACCAGGTTCCGTGAGTGCGTTTACATTCAATTGCGCGGGTGAATAGATGGCAGTCTGGGTTCCCGGGCCCGGTGTGGTGAAATCGTATTCAATGCTCAGGCTGGACGCAGATGCGCCGCCATTTGTATACGTGATGGAGATAAGTGGACACACCGCGGGTGGTACAGGATAGAAAAACGTCGAGTTTGCCGTCGACAGTGCAATCGTATCCAGAGTGAACGGTGCAATCTGATTCCCTGAGCACGTGAGCGCGATGCTCGAGCCCGCCGGCAGTGCGCCCACTGCCAAGACTGTAAGCGTGCCCTGTGCATTACCGAATGGCGTCTGAATCAAATTGTCCGTGAATGCCTGTCCGGCCGGAATTTGATTGGCGATGACTTTGGCCAACTGGCCCAGCTGCGACGCGCCGATGATGGGCCCGCTGTCCGACGAACCACCGGAATAGTTGGCGGTAAACGTCGTGCCCGCTGAGCAGGTCACGCTCACGCGGATTTGCGGATAGTAGCCATGGGCGAACAAGGACGAGTTCGTCTGAAAGCTGGCCAGCCGCATCGCATCTGAAATCTGATAGACGTTGCCGGAGTTGTCGATGCCGAAAATGGCTGCCCGGAAAATCTGCGGTGTGCCACCGCCGACGGTAATCGAAAGTGTGTGTTGCGTCTGCCCCAGATTCAAAAAATTCGGCGTTACGCCTGTCGTGAAGTTCTGCGCCGTTCCCGTGCAGGCCAGCGCATTCGCGAGCGTCACCTGTACTCCTTGCGGAGACACGTTGCCGATAAACTGCGCCTCGCATCGCAAGGCGCAGATCGCGTACAGTCCGACGATCAGCAGCGCGCGCTTTAGAGCCATATGCCGTCATCCTCCATGTCGCGCGGATAGAGATAGCCCACGAGACGCGCTCCGGATAGTTGCCCGGCGACGATCAGGCTCGCGTTCTTGACCACCACCGTGATCAACTGATTTTCGTAGATGCGAAATCCGGCAATCTCCACGGGGTTTGCAGGATTGCCAAGGGAAGTCAGGATAGTGTCGTAGGAAGTCGCACCCGGCGGAGGAGCGCCATCCACCAGAATCTGCCAGGTCACAGTGCCGGACCCTTCTGTCCATCCACCACCGACAAAGTTATTGGCGACTTTCTTAATGATGCCGTTGCGTCCGATCGGCACCTGAAAGGAAAGCACATTCACCTGCGCAGGAGCGGGCCCGGGCAGCAGGACATAATTGCTGATGTCGAGGTTTTCCCACCGGTCCGGCGGAAAGTTCCACAGGGGAAGCGAGATGCGCTGTACTGCTGTCGGATCTTGTGTGTCAGTACTCATTGCTCAGCGTCCCCTGAAATGGTGCAGCCACTCCGTAGAGCACAATCTGCACCGTGTTTGTAACGGTTTCGAGATTTTGCAGAATCATCAGCATCTGCGAGCGCGGCAGATCGAAGGGATATGGCTCGCGCAGGAAAAACGGAGCTGCAGAAGCGCCGCCCAGGTTCGGGAATTGAATTGGCCGATCATGGATGCGCCGTTTTTTAATCGCATCATAGAACTGCGTGCGGAATCCCCCGACTGTGTTCGTCGTCGCACTCGCCAGCGCGGCCATCAGGTGAAATCCCGTCATGATGTCGATCTTCACATTTAGGCTTTGCTGCGCCAGGATGACACCATTCACCACTTCCCAGCGCGGCTGATAGCCCTCGAGTCCAGGCGGCATCTTCTCCGCCATGCGGTAGACGTCCGCCTGCCATCCGCGGAGTGGCAACATCCGCGTGTACGGGTTGATGAATTCAGCCCGCAGCGTTTTGAGATTTGCCTGTCGCATTCGCGTCCTTCTCCTACACCGTTGGCGATGGAGACTTCGGCTTCTGCCAGAGCTTGAATCCGCTGAAAACCAGTTCGACTGTGTTGGGCGCGCCAGATGTGTCCGTCAAATAGACGGAATACGTGCGCGTCGCCGGCATGACAAACGGAACCGCCAGCGGAAACGCCGCGACCGCAGCCGCAGTACCGCACAGCAAATCGAAGTTGATGCCATTGAACGCGCCTGCGCCCGAAACTGCCGATGCCGTCGTGCCAATGAAGTCGCGACCGGTCGCTGCCTCTTTGATCAGAACCTTCAACAGGTTCGAGGTGCGCGAGCCGATCAGCCACCACCATTCGAAATCGCAATCTGTGAGAATCTGCAGTTGGTTCGCATCCTGCACGGCGCTTGCCGGCACGACGCGATCTAAGACATACGAGAACCATTGACGCTCAAAATTGTCATCCACTTGAGTCGGGTCCATGACCTAGACTCCTTCCATCTGCGGGTGTAGAATTCCCGCGAAAATTTTTACAGGTGAAGCATGCCAACTGAAATCGATTGGGCGAGACTGGCCGCATACATCGACGGTGAAGGCAGCATCTTTATTCGACAGCGACAACCGACCGAAACAGACAAACGAAAGGGACGAAATCGCGGCCATTCGCTCATCGCTCAGATCACAAACTGCGATGTGCGCCTCTTGCAGTGGTGTAAGGAAAATTTTGGAGGCTGCGTTTATCACGCCAAGCCAGATTCGCCGGGCATTGGCTCGAAGTATCAAAGACCACGCAGAGCGCAATTTCAGTGGATTGTCGGAAATGCTTTGGCCGCGCGAATTCTTGACAAATGCATGCCCTACTTCATTTCGAAGAGGGAGCAAGCTGAAGTCGCGCTCGCCTTTCAGGCCACGGTAAGCCGACGCAATCACACCCGATGGAAGGGCGGACTGTCGAATGAGCTTTACGAAGAGCGCGAAGCTTTTCGGCTTGAATTGCAGCGGCTGAAACATGTGTCCTTTCCTGAAAGTGAGAGCGAACATCACTCGCATGTTCGCTCTCGCAAAAAATCCAAAGCGGCGAGCGCGCTGTTATTCGACTTTGAAAGCGACACCCTAATGTGACTCTGCTTTTTACAGCACAGCCCGCATTAGGACTCCTTCCAAATAAACATGGACCGAAAGCCCCGTGCCGACATATTGCGTCGCCGGCGCCGCGGCCAGCGTGGTGAATGCAGCCGCTCCTGTGATCGTCGGATCGAGCACAACAAAAAAGTTCTGTTGCTGCTCGATCAGTTGACCGAGGATCGGATCCATTGCTGGCAATCCAGGCACCTGCGGCATCTCGTCCGTGATCGTGTAGACGTTCAGCGCATGCGGCCAGCCGTTCGCGCTGGCGTTGGCGAAGGTTCCGCCAGCTGCCAGAGTCTGCGTGCTGATGCCGTTCGAATACGCGCCTCCGCCCGCGGGCAGTTTCGAGACCAGCGTCGTGGAGTAATCCTTGCCGCTGATCTGGAGCTGCGCCAACGTCTGTCCGATGAAGGACACCGTATCCTGCGGAGATGCGTCGCCGCGCACCGTCACCGAGATGGCTTTGACCAGCAGCTTCTTGGGTGCATCCAGCATGCCGGGCTGCACCAGATTGGTGTGGTAAAGCGTCTTGATGAAGGCAGCGCCGCCCGACGGGGTGTAAGATGCCCCGATAGGCTGAGCGAACAGACTCTGCTTCGTTACGGCAGTCGCCACCGCGATACCGTAAAAGTCATAAACGGGCTGCACGAGGTACTCGAGTTGCCCTGCGATGATGGGATTCTTGCGCAGCATCTCGAGCCTCGGGCGGCCCAC
>VFSW01016379.1_pt1 | contig 10114 bp, 8 predicted proteins | sample 5358111 | NCBI WGS metagenome assembly VFSW01 (sample SAMN11554181, study PRJNA540505) | mine drainage metagenome | isolation source: sediment from site ElyBrook_90M | place: USA: Ely Copper Mine, Vershire, VT | collected 2017
CTCAGCCGAGGCAACTACCCCAACCGGTAACAGTTTTGCTGAGGCAATGCGGGGGTAAAGGGTTGTCGAGTACTGACCGGGCACGAACTCATTCAAAACAGACCCGCACATCACGACGTTGAGCCGAGGAACAAATGGTGATGACGAACATTTACAGAATGAGGCTGGACCTCAATGTATTAAATCATTTAGGGCTGAACCTTTATAGCAATGTCGCCGCGGTGCTTTCGGAGGCTGTCGCCAATGCCTGGGATGCCGATGCCCCAGAAGTCCGAATACAGATTCAATCCGATAAGGACTCAATAATCATTTCGGACAATGGTTCCGGGATGACGGTGGCGCAAGCGAATGAGCGATTCCTAAATGTTGGGTACAGCAAGAGAGAAGAGGAAGGCAGCACGAGCCCCCAGGGTCGGTCTCTGATGGGGCGGAAGGGCATTGGCAAGCTTTCTTTATTTTCAATCGCGAATCGCATTTCAATCGTTTCATCACGCGATGTCGAACACCATGGTTTCGTCATGTCGGTGCCTGATTTGGAATCCGCCATCTCTGGCCATGAAGAGTATTTTCCGACGCCGATCCCGGCTGAACAACTTCCGCCCGCAGCGAAAGGTACGCAAATTGACCTGAGCAATTTGCGTCGCCGAGCGACCACTCAAACCGTGAACGCGTTGCGGAAGAGGATTGCAAGGCGATTCTCAGTCATTGGCAAAGACTTCAAGGTATTCCTGAATGGAATCGAAATTACAGTCGCGGATCGCGACGATCTAGCGAAAGCACAGTTCTTGTGGGAATTCGCCGGCGCGTCATTGGCTGCCGCGGATACCGACCACATTGTACGCCGCGGCACTCTGGGTGCTCTGGTGGATGTAGGGTCGCGGAGTTACCCGGTGACTGGTTGGATTGGCTCGGCGCGTCTACCAAAACTGCTGGAGACTGATGACTCTGGAAATCTCAACTCGATCGTGGTACTGGCCCACGGCCGACTCATTCAGGAAAACATTCTTGATCGAGTAAATATGGGAGGTATCTTCACCAAATACCTCACCGGACAGATAGACGCAGACTTTTTGGATTTGGACGGTGAGGCAGATATCGCGACGAGTGATCGCCAGAGAGTGATCGAGGACGACGCTCGTTACCAGGGCCTGCTCGCTTTCGTAAGAATTGCGCTGAATCAGATCGAAGGGCAGTGGGGCGACTGGAGGGCGGAGTTGGGCGCCAAGGAGGTCGTCGAACTTTACCCGCGCATCGCTGGCTGGATCGAGAGTTTGCCAGAAAGCTCCCGACCGCAGGCAAAACGTGTAATCGGCGTAATCCAGGGACTTTCCATCGACGATGAGGAGAAACGCCGGCAATTGTTGCGGCATGGGCTCATGGCATTCGAGCGGCTTCGGTTGACGGAGTCGTCGGCAAAGCTCGCTGACGCCATCGCCGCCGAAGCGGAGGACTTGCTGCCGCTCATCGGCGATCAAGATCAACTCGAAGCCTCGCTATACCTCGATATCATTCGAAGTCGCCTTGCAGTGATTACCCAATTTACGAGGCTGGTCGACGCCAACGCCAAAGAGAAGGTGCTTCAGGAGCTTCTGTTCGATCATCTGTGGTTATTGGACGCATCATGGGAGCGTGCGGCTGGTAGTGAGCGCATGGAACAAAATGTTCATAAGGAGTTTGAAAAAATTGACGCAGGGTTAACCGCAGAAGAGAAAGCAGGCAGGATCGATATCAAATACCGGACGATGGCCGGAAAGCATGTAATCATCGAGCTCAAACGCTATTCCGTGCAGCCCTTAGTGTATGAGCTAGCCCAGCAGGGCAAGAAATACCTCGACGCAACCAAGAAGCTTTTGACTGTGCTTGGGCGTGAGGGTGAAGCCGTCGAAATCATTTTCGTCGTTGGTACGGGTCCTAAAGACAGCACTCTCGCTGAAGCGACGGATTTATTGGCACCCATGCCAGGCCGAATTAGGACTTACGAGCAACTCATCCAGGGGGCAATCAATGCGTACCAGGAATATCTCGAAAAGCGAAAGAGCGTAGACGCAATCGAAAACCTGCTGAGGCCGATGACTTTGGATGAGGGATCAGCGTTATCCTAGGCGCTCTGTAGGGTTCACCCTTGAGTGCGCCGCAGCTGAACTGACTGCTTCAGGGAAGTTGCTACTGCGATCTTATTGAAGGTTGAGGAGTTCGGCGTCAACAGTAACAGCAACGCGCGGCGCCCGTCACCGATAGCGTCAGCCCGGAGCGCCCACTCGAATGCGCTGTGACAGTGGTCTCACGAGCGCTCCGCTGAAATAGATTCTCCCTCAGGCGTTGAGTACTTCGACGCCGAACGCCTGGCGATTTGCGCAGCCGCTATTGATTGCATGCGGCAATTGTCTCTTCGCTCTGCAGGGCAGCCGCTTTCCAGCAACGACTGCAACGGCCGGGCGAGATCGCCACTCCCCCCAGATCGTTCACGCCGGCAACATTGGCAGAAAATCCGCAAGCGCATTGATTTGACTTCATCTAGCGCTGTTTTAGACCGTCGGTAACAAATAATTGACTGTCAGTCGCTATACAGGTACTCTCCCGATGCCGCTCCCTGAGCGGTGCCGCCTGTAATTGGGCGTGGTGTTCTCTAACAAGGCGTGCCGAGACATTGAGCTGGTGAAGGGCCGAGCAATGTGCTCGGCCGGTCTGTGGCAAAGGTCAACAGATCGGTTCCCCCCTGAACGTGGTCGATGGGCTGTATTGAATGATCGTAGGTGGCGGGCTCTGTTGGGGCATCTGAGCCCGGTTAGCCCGCTGAAGTTGGATCACAGCGTTGTCGATCGTGCAGGGAAGAATCTTCCGCGGTGCCAATAAATCCGATTGGGCAATTCGACGACGATATTGCTGGGTTGAATTGGACGCGGGTAGATGCAGTCGTTAATGAGATGAGAGCAAAAGCGACTGGGGGGTTGAAAGTGGGGATTGGTGATTCGAGTCGTGCTGTGCGGCTCAATGTCGTCTTGCGACTAGGCGCACTTTTGCGTCGTTGCAGCGAAGGCATGGCGATGAAAATACATCGTGTTTTCCTTGTGAGAGAGTCGGTCGAACTGCTTCGGCAGGTGAGATCGGCGTTGACCAACGATTCGAGTCACAGTTTGATGGTGTCCCTAGACGAGGTGATCGTGAATCTGGAATCTTATTTGTACGAAGGTCACGACGATCCAGGAAGGATCGGCGAGATTCTGAAAGTCCTGGCGCAAGGGCTCGGTACGGTTCCCGCAATTCAAAAGATCATCGAATTCTTGAGCAAGCAGTAGTTGCTCGGAATGAACGACATGGCAGCCACGTCCGACACAATTCTCCATTTTTCAAATTACCCATGAACGTTGGTCACGCGATCAAGTTCTGCAGGCAACAGAAAAAGCTCTCCATTCCTGCGTTGGCAGCGAGGGCTGGGTTGTCGGTATCCTATATTTCTCTGCTCGAACGCAACGGTCGTGATCCACCGCTATCGACGATGGAGAAAATTAGTCGTTCGCTGGGAGTGCCACTGAGCGTCCTGGTATTCATCGGTACTTCTCCGGGGGAGCTCGACTCGATTCCCTCTGAAATTACCGAGAAACTCGCGGCGGCCACGATGAAATTATTGAGTGCGGTGTCAGATGAACCCCAAGCAACCCTCATTTGACGGTAGACCGATCGGCTCCGTCGCCTCACTGGCGGCAGCGCTCGGAGTTCCTATCGAGCGGTTGCACCGCTTCTCCCGCGATAATCGCCGTTTTTACCGCGGACCAATTCTGTTGAAGAGAGCAGGCAAGAAAGATCGCATCGTTTGGGCGGCAATCCCAGAACTCAGAGATCTACAGCAGCGGGTACTTGATCGCATCCTCAAGCGAGGTCATTTTCCCGATTATCTGCAAGGCGGCTTGACTGGCCGTAGCTATCAGGGAAACGCACGGCGTCATACGAGCGCAAAGATACTGTTTGGACAGGACGTCTCAGCATTTTATGACGCTATCTCGGCTACGCGGGTGACCGCGATATTTCAGCACGTTTTCCATTTTCCGCTGGTCGTCGCGGAAGTCCTAGCCGCCCTTTGCTGCCGCAACCGGCAACTCGTACAAGGCGGAGTCGCCAGCACTCATCTCGCGAACTTGAGTTTATTCCGGACTGAGCCTGCCCTGGAGACTGTATTGGCGGGTAACGGCATCCAGTACACGCGTTTCGTCGATGACTTGCATGCGTCGACACCGCACCGGCTGACGCCCACCCAAGTAACAGATGTCGTGCGAGAAATGCGGGGCGCCTTGGAGCGAGAGGGATTCGTGCCGAAGCGTGCAAAGCAGTTCGTCGCGACCGCGGGCCATGTAATGAGGGTTCACGGACTCAATGTGAATGGGCTCGTTTCTTCGCCGGCTGAGCGGCGGCGGAAATTGCGAAACGAAGTATTTCTGCTCGAGCAATGGGCCGCGATGGAATGCTGGAACACGCCATTGGAGCGATGTTATCTTCGACTCTGCTCGAGGGTCGGTGCCCTGGCTCAGACCAATGTTGGCGATGCTCGTCGCCTCAAAATGCGCCTCAACGGATTATCCAAATACAGGCTCTTAACCATTGCGTCTTGATGTGTATCGTACGGACACTCGATTCGAGAACAGATCTGCAATAATTTGAAAGGGGTATTCCGCGGATGAGGAAGACAGTAGCCAAAGCGGACGGAGATGGTACCGGGCGAATTCTAACGGCACACAAGACCGTTGGGCTCTTTGCTGGAATCGGCGGCCTGGAGCGCGGGTTGGAGCGCTCAGGCCATACTACGACACTGCTCTGTGAAAATGATGTTGGCGCCGCGGCCGTCCTGCGCGCCCGATATCCCCACGTCCGGTTGCATGGTGACGTGTGTACGTTGCGTGCACTGCCTCGCGGCACGACATTGGTCGCGGCGGGCTTCCCCTGCCAAGACTTATCTCAAGCTGGAAAGACCAGAGGGATCGCCGGAGCCAGATCAGGCCTGGTCGGAGAGGTATTTCGCCTGATCGAAAAACATCAGACTGCTTGGGTACTCCTCGAGAACGTTCCCTTCATGCTGCAACTCGGTCGCGGAGAGGCGATGAACGTGATCACGACCGGATTCGAAGCGCTCGGGTATCGATGGGCGTATAGGGTGGTCGATGCGCGGGCATTCGGGTTGCCGCAGCGCCGACGACGGGTCTATCTGGTGGCATCCCGTGTGGGCGATCCGCGCGAGGTGCTTTTTGCCGACGACGCCGGGCAAGTCGATGAACCGATATTGAACGGACATCCCGTGGCTTGCGGCTTCTACTGGACGGAAGGAGTGAGGGGACTCGGCTGGGCGGTCGATGCGGTACCCACTCTGAAAGGTGGCTCGACCATAGGCATACCCTCGTCACCGGCAATCTTGTTGCCGGACGGCAATGTAGTAACTCCGGATATCCGAGACGCTGAGCGCTTACAGGGATTCCCGCGCGATTGGACGAAACCTGCTGAAAGTGTAGTCAAAAAGGGGGCACGCTGGAAGCTGGTCGGTAACGCCGTGAGCGTTCCTGCGGCTGCCTGGGTTGGCGCACGTCTCGCGCGACCGGGCGCGGTGTTGGACTTCAAGACTATACCTCTCGGCGCCTCCATGCGATGGCCTACAGCTGCTTGGAACGTTGGTGAAGGGCGTACCGAGGTGCATGCGTCGGAATGGCCGTGCCGTAGGCGATATGCATCCCTGGAATCGTTCTTGAAATATGCGGCTGTTCCGTTGTCCGCAAAGGCCACCGCGGGATTTCTGAAACGTACCGATATCGCGAAACTCCGTTTTCCTCCTGGCTTCATTGACGCGATACGCCTTCACCTCGATCGTATGACGGGTGATCGAGCTCCGCCTTTGCCAAATGCCCTAGATCTCGCGATCCGTCGAGCCGCATGAAGATCCACGCATAATGGACGGTCCCGAAATTTTAGTGCGCTCGATGACCAAACCGAGCGTGCTAGACAAGGCCGGCAACCGGTGGCAGTACCATTCTCGAAGCGATCAGCATTCAAAAGTTGCATGCTGGGCGCTCCTATTCGATCTGTTGCATTACTGTCCTCTTCTCGCGCAGCATGCCGCCGCCGGGAAAGTGGGCTTCGGCATCAACCATGAGATGCGAGATTTCAAGAACAATCGCAAAAAGGATCTCGACCTCGTCATTTGCACTCCGGGATCCTCGCAAGAGAACGGATACGCGAGCTTCCACGATCTTGTTGCGCAATACGACATTCGACTTTCCGCGGCGCAGAAAAAGCAACTCGCGACGTATCCTGAATTGAATAGGGTCCCGGTAGGATCCGTTCATGTTGCGCTCGAAGCCAAGGCCGCAATGACTGAGCACATCAAGGCCCTACCGCGCCTATTCGACGAACTCAACTCGAGTCATCTGGCTATTCATGGTTCTGCGGATTTTGCAATCGCGGCAGGTTTTGCCATCGTCAATTTTGCAGCCACCTTCGTCAGCGTCGATCGCAACAAGACGAGCTTGCCGGGACATCCCAAGGTCGTCACTAAGCATACTCAACCAAAGGCGACCGAGAGGACTATCGCCAAGCTTGAGGAGATCCCGCGTCGCACCCAGGGCGGTGTCGATGGTTTTGATGCTCTCGGCATAGTCGTCATCGAACTCCGGAATGATGGAAGCCCAGTAGAGCTCGTCACTCAACCTCCGGCACCTGCCCCACAGGACATTTGGCATTACGATCAGATGATTCGCCGCATCGCGTCACTCTATGCCGCGAAATTCGGTAACGTTTGATCGACAGTCGCGGCCTTTCAAGGCCGTCGAGAGACGGTTGAGCGGCCAGCAGCGCTTGAGAACAACGCGCATGACCTCCGAGCGAATGTCGAGAATTCGCCAGAAGGGTACGGCGCCGGAGATGTGTGTCCGACGTGCGCTCAGTGATCTTGGACATCGATATACATTGAACAACCGCGACCTTCCCGGCTCACCGGACATGGCCAACCGGTCCAAGAGGTGGGCGGCATTCGTTCACGGCTGCTTCTGGCACCACCACGCAAATTGCCCGCGAGCAACCACCCCTAAATCCAATACGGCATTCTGGAAGGCGAAATTTGCCGCGAATCTTCAGCGCGATAAAGCAGCGGTTAGAGCGTTGGAAAGTATGGGTTACAAGGTCGTCACCATTTGGGAGTGTGAGAGTCATATGCAGAGACTAGGCCGCACTGTTGCCTCTCGCATTGGGCGATCCCGTCCCGTCTGGGGTAAAGAGCAATGACGCCACACACTCCGCGCACCAGGGGCAGCCACTTATGACGTCTCCAAGAGACCAAGATACCGGCGCTTCGAGGACACTGACCGCTTACGCCTTCCTTGCACAATCCACACATGGGGAAGCAGATCTTCTTCGAGGACTTGCACCCCTGTTTCGACCCATTGCAAAAGCGAATGCGGGGAAGCGCTTTGAGCCTCACACATTCGCAATCGCCGCGGCGGAACTATACGGGTTCAAAATGCATCCATGGGCACTCGAAGACTTCGCGCCCAGGCTCGCTGAAGCCGGTATCTTGAAGAAAATCGTTACCTCATCCGGCACTCACGATTACCTTTATGCCGACGTTGCTGACGAGTTCGTACAATTGTCGGAGGACGACGTTTCTAGGGTGATCCAAGAGTTCATCGCATATGCCAAACCGCTCCTCGCGGAGTCTCAAGTGGAGACGACGGATGACGAATTGGAAGCGGCTCTACTAGCGGCATTGACAAATCTCGAATTCATTGACGCCTTACTGAAGCCCGATAAGCCAATCACCAGTTCTGGGCGAAGCCTGCTGTCAGTCGCCAGGTCCACTCCGACCCCCGTTGATCCAACATCCGCCAATCGTGCTCGGCTGGATGTTCTATGCGCAGGATTCATTTTTCATGCATATCGTACAAATCGGAATACGTATGATTTGCTGAACCACATTGTGAGTGGTGCATTAATCACTGAGGTTGTCTTAGAGTTTCAATCCCCGAGTTTGCCGGGTGCCCTGGATCAACTCACCGTGGTACTAGATTCCCCGTTCCTGATGTCGTTCCTCGATCTGGGGACTCCCGAATCGCACACGTTCGCGCGTGATCTCATCGAACAGCTTCGCGAGCACGGGGCGCGCATTGGCACGTTCCGGCATTGCGTGGAAGAGATTCGCGACAACTTAACGGCCGTCATGTCGGCTACGCAGGGCGGCATAGGACATGGGGCGACTGCGCGCCGGCTACACGCACCCGCGTTTTCCACATACGCGGGGTCTATCAAAAGCGACCCGGCGACTCGATTGGCCGCGGCTGGCATTGCGGTAATTGACCTGTTGGCGACAGAACGTTGGTTTCGCAATTTTACTAACCAGGACGAGCAAGAACTAGCGGAGGCCCTGGGACACTATGAAAATCCTGTTGCGCGCGATCGCGATGCGGCATCCGTCGCCGCGGTCCTTCGTTTTCGTGGCGGAGTCCGCGTCCGAATGGGGCGGTTTGATACTGCGAAATTTCTATTTGTGACTGAGAATCCGCGATTGGTGCGAACTGCCACTCGCTTGCTTGAACGGAAACAGATGTACCGCGAGGGGGAAGCTCCGCCTGCGATCACCGATCGCTATTTAGCGGGACTCCTATGGGCGCTGTACGGAGGAAAAGCAAAGGAACTGGCGCCAAAGCTTTTACTCGCTAATTGTGCGGCTGCACTGGAGCCTCGCAGTGATCTGCTCACAAAAATGCACCGTTTCATCAAAGATTTGAATCCCGACCAAGTTGATTATTTCACAGCGCTCATGACTACCGAACGGGCATCGCAGCACCTAATGGAGATAACTCTCGGCGACTCCGATTTCTTGACCCGCGAGAATGCGGCTGGCGTGCTTGAGAGGCTCACCAACACACTGACGGAACAGGAACGAGCGTTATTTGCTCAAGAAAAGCGGGGTATCGAGGAATCGCATGCCGCTGAAATCGAGCGCCTTGAAGAATCAAGAAGGCGTACTGAGGATCAACTACGCGACGCCGAAACGCGCCGAATGAGCATAGAGGTGGAACGCAACGAATTGGCTGAGAAAACACGCGCTCTCGAATACCAAACGGAAGGCGCCGTAAAGGAGGCCGAGGAGCAAATACGTCTACGAATGGCAAGAATCGCAGCTGAGGCGCACCACCGAGAGCGCAGATTCTATTACTTGATTGCAATCTTGGCGACGGCATTGATTGTTGGCGCCGGATATTTGACCAGCACAACGATAGATGCAAGGTGGACGTTGATCGGTTGGATAATTACAGCCATTTGTGCGTTTCTTGGTTTCTGGAAGATTCCGGATTTATTGATCGGAGATCGCCTGATCCAAATGAGACGGGATTACTTTGATGAGTGTTGTATTAGAGAATCGTTGGATCCCAATGATCTGCGGTATTCGGTAGACCTCTCGACTGGCACGGTAGAAAGGAACCCAATATGAAGCTCCCCGATTCGACTGGCAGTTTAATGTTCGTTTAGTGGATGACAACGATTGGGCAGGCGTGCCGCGGCGTTGATTCGTTGATTTGATAATCAATGGTATGGAGACAGTCATGCGATTGTTTTCGATGGCTTAACCTGGGTTCGCCACTGATGGCTCCACGGCGGTCGTCACATGTGAGTTTTCACCAATCGCTGTCTACAGAGACTCGAGCGTAAGGACTCCAACATCCCCGTCCTTCCCGTCGTGACCTGACACGACGAAGCTTTCCACCGCGGCGCTATTGCCGCGGACCTGGAGAGCGGGATGTCCAAGCGTACCCTGGAAGCGTTGAGTGACCGTGAGCGGGGGGTCGCGTACTTTTCTTGCAGAGAGTAGCGGTTTCTCTGCTGCATCGCACAAGTGCGAGGGTTAAGCTCTTGATCCGACGAGCCGCTCAGCGTAGCGCTCGACTGGAAATCGGTACGTGCCGCGGAAGTTGATATGCCGGTGTCCGACCGGTCCAATGCTGCGCAAGGCATCGATGGAATACCGAGGCGCGGTACGCTGACTTTCACGATCAACGGCGCGCTGCAGACGCTGCGTATTCCAGGCCATGTCGCGCGACAATCAGGGTGGCAAGCGCGACAATCAGGATGGCAAATTCTTTGA
>VFSW01016380.1_pt1 | contig 10113 bp, 9 predicted proteins | sample 5358111 | NCBI WGS metagenome assembly VFSW01 (sample SAMN11554181, study PRJNA540505) | mine drainage metagenome | isolation source: sediment from site ElyBrook_90M | place: USA: Ely Copper Mine, Vershire, VT | collected 2017
GTCATCGACAATCAGACTTACCAAGACACTCTGCAATCGCTCGCACTCAAAACGCAGGTCAACGATCTGAAAGCAGAGATAGAAGATAAAGACAAGGCGATCGCCGCGGAACGGGAGTTGCTCGACCGGGACCGCGACGTCCGGAACCTGATTGGTGCCCGAAACCTCTATATCGCGGAAATCTACGATGTCGCTCAAACGGGCGACACCCAGAAGCCCTTCGGACGCGTGTTCTACACCAAGGACAAATCGCTCATCTTCTATGGATACGATCTCGATCAGCAACCTGGCCTCAAGAAGGCGGCAGCCTTTCAGGCGTGGGGCGGTCGCGGCGCCGACCGGCAGCACGCCGTCAGCCTGGGCCTCCTTTATAAGGATGACGCGAACCAGAAGCGCTGGGTTCTGAAGTACAACGACGCAAAGACTATCTCTCAAATCGACGCGGTCTTCGTCACGGTCGAGCCCGAGGGTGGCAGTTCGAAGCCAAGCGGCAAGCCGCTGCTGTTCACATATCTTCGCCTCGACCCGAATCACCCGTAAGACTGCGGCCAACTCCGATTCCAGGCTGGAGGTGCCATGAACTCGATACTTCTCGTGGACGACGAAACGGTCATCTGTGCCGAGTTCGCACGGACTCTTGAGTGCCTTGGATTCGAAGTCACGGTGGCCCCTACCGTTGAGTCGGGCCTCTCATTTGCTGAAGCGGCGCAATTCGATGCGATCCTCGTGGAATTCAATCTCCGATCGGAGCGCCGCGCCCATCCGAGGACAGGGAACGGCCTTCAAGTGGTTCGCCAACTTCGCGCTTTAGAGGTCACCGCTCCGGTTCTGATGTTCACAGCGATGAAGGGGGAACTCTACGAAAAGGCTTCCCTCGATGCCGGCGCCGATGACTTCATCCTTAAAACAACTTCGATTCCGAGCCTGGTTTCCCGTCTCCACGCCCATATCCGCAGGCACGAACAGGGGTCGGTTAAGAGGACGGACCCGGAGAAGGTCTCATAGTGACCGCCGGTGTTCCCGGCGTTTGAGTCCGTTTCGATGATTCCCCGATCCGGGGAACTGTGGCGGGATTGGTCCCTCGAAACGGGCCGGAGCCTGCGATTGAAGAGTCGCCATCTCGAAGAGCACATAATCGCCAACTCACGGTTCCAGACGCGACCGTTCGGGGGCCTGCGTGCAAAGATGGCTCTCGATGTCGAGATCGAAAGGCAAATTGGCGTAGGATCGGTAAAGCGATGACCATCAACTTGCAATGACGTGGCGCGAATATCACGAAGCGACGAAGCATAGCATTGAATCACTGAGACAGACGAGGCACGTTCTCGATTGGGCAAACATCCCTGATCCGTTTCGTCATTACGAGGGCGTGCCAGTGCTCGATTTGCCTGCAGATCCGCCCTCCCCTGAAATGCCAGCGCTCGACGTGCTTCAGGGCGCCTCAGGCACCACGTCCGTCGGGGATGGAGCAGCTTTCCTTTCGCAACTGCTTTTCTATTCCGCCGCGATTAGCGCGTCCAAGCGTGTCCCATCCACCGGATATAAGTACGCGCTAAGAGTGAATCCGTCCTCGGGGAATCTGCACCCGACGGAATTTCACTTCCTCACACGAGGTCTGAAGGGCTGGCCAGCGGCCCTGCGCCAATTGTGTTCGTTTTGACGAGTATTGCGTGGCGTGAGGCTTGGAAGTACGGCGAACGGGCATATCGGTACTGCTTGCTCGACATAGGTCACGCCTGGCAAGCACTTGCACTCTCCGGCCGGGCTATCGGATGCGATAGCTTCGCGATCGGGCATTTCCTCGACGATGAAGTGAACCAATTGTGCCGCCCGAACATGGATGAGCAGCCCATGCTGATTGTCGGCCTGCAGGGCAAGTCCATTCCAGTACGTGAACCGGACACAGGCAAGACTATCTGGCTCGGTGGGCAGGCGAACCAGCTATCAAAGGAGACGATTGCTTATCCATTGATTGCAAGCATTCACCTTGCCACGAAACGAAGCAGCAGCGTGAGCAGCGACGTCTCCACCGCCGAGTCGGCTCCGACTGGCTCCGGCGGGATCAAACTGCCTTCTTCTACGTCATCCACTCGCGGCTGCGGTGAGGTTGCCCGCATGCGACGCTCGGCGCTCGACTTTCTGGGTGGACGGCAATCAATTTCCTTTGCGCAGCTCTCGGCCATCCTCACATGCACAACCCAGCCATTGTCGGCTGACTTTGCCAACGAGCGTTTCATTCAGCTGTATTTGTATGCTCACCGAGTCTTTGGGTTACAACCCGGCGTCTACAGGTTCTGGCCGCATCGTACCGAGTTGGAGCAGGTGAAGGGCGGCGATCAGCGCGTAGCGGCCGCTGGATTGAGCCTCGGGCAGGACCTGGCGGGCAACGCCTGCGTGACCTTTTCGATGATCGGCGATCTCGATCGTGCCGCTCGTACCTACGGCGACCGTGGTTATCGCTATGTGCATTTCGAAGCAGGCGCTATTGGCCACCGCCTGTATCTTGCCGCTGAAGCGCTCGGACTCGGTGCAACCGGTATGGGCGCGTTTTATGATGACGAAGTCAATGGTTATCTCGAACTGGCGCCCACGCGAGGACAGGTCGTATACCATTTTGCAATTGGTTATCCCGTACCTGATCCGCGCGTCTCAGTGTCCATTGGGTCTCAGGAAAACACAAGCTAGGCATACTCGTGCATGGAGACAATCATTTCATCGTGCGCGGTCCATTTCCGGATCGGGACACTGCATACGCACTGATTCGGCACTGGTCCATCATTCAGATTGGAGCGACAACGCCGCCTTCGCTCGAGAAATGGCGTATCAGCACGAAGGAGTTCCGAGAGGATCTCGAATGGGCGGTGATCGTACCGGAAAACAGTGAAATATCTCCTGCGGTTGCGCAGTTAATCGATGAGCTTTCGGCGCGTGGAGTTATCATCCACGACACGAGCGCCGACTCCTGGTAACCCCTGTGGGACACGGATTTGGTGGCGGATTCCCCTCGTACAGAGGAAGATCGATCCGTCCGACACCCGAGGGTATCTGCTGGCGTTGAAGCCACCAGGCAAGAAATGCGCGCCACGCGTGATTACAGCTTTCGACAAGATGTATCAGGCATTTGAACAAGAAGCCGGTGGAACGGCGCTGACGAACGCACTCGAATGGATTCGTGCGCTTGAGTCGCGCAACCTCGCATAGAGCCTCCGGGCGTCACGCCCATTCGCGTCCTCACCACATATCGAAGATCATTGAATAACAATCGCTGACACAGTCGAGCCGCGACTTTCGTCTTCCGGATGAACCGCCATCCGTTCATGCCCTTGAGGAGTCTCCGCTTGAGATACTTTTCTGCCCTTCATCTGCTGTTGCTAATTCTCTGTGCAACGACATTTGCTCTTGCGCAATCCACCGATGCAACCATAAGCGGCGTTGTCGTTGATTCCGCAGGCAAAGTCATCCCTGATGCCGCGATCGAGATTGTGAATGACGCGACCGGTGTGCATTATTCGAGCGCGACAAACGGGGCCGGAATCTATACGGTCACGATTCTCCCTCCAGGAGAGTACCGCGTTCAGGTATCGAAGGTCGGCTTCAAAACCCTGATAAAGCCCGGCATCATTCTCAACCTCCAGAGCGCAGTGGCATTGAACTTCACTTTGCCGATTGGAGCCGCCTCCGAGACTGTGACAGTGGATTCCGGCTCATCGTTGCTGAATACGACCGATGCCTCAGTCAGCACTGTCATTGACAGGAAGTTCGTCCAGAATATTCCTCTTAACGGGCGAAGCTTTCAGGATTTGATTTCGATGACGCCGGGGATCGTAACGCAAAGTCCTCAAGCGGGAGTGGGGAGCGGCTTCGGGGACTTTAGCGTCAATGGGCAGCGCACAGAGTCCAACTACTATACCGTCGACGGTGTATCGGCGAACATCGCTTCAGGCAACGGATATGGAACAGCCTCGAACCCCGCCACAAGCGGATCGGCTCCAGGGGCAACGGCGCTCGGAACCACGCAGAGTCTCATCTCCGTGGATGGGTTACAGGAGTTTCGAGTACAAAGTTCGACCTACTCCGCGGAATATGGACGCTCGCCCGGTGGGCAATTCTCCTTGGTGACTCGCTCTGGAACCGACGCCTTGCACGGAAGCATCTTCGACTACCTGCGGAACAACTACTTCGACGCCAATGACTGGTTCAACGATAACTATGGAACTCCAATAGCAGCCTTGCGCCAGAACGACTTCGGCGGAACTGCGGGTGGTCCCATTCTCATACCGTCCGTCTATAACGGATTGCATCGCACATTCTTCTTTGTCTCGTATGAAGGGTTGCGCCTGACGCAACCCCAGGCCGCAACAATCCAGTACGTTCCCGACACCTACATGAGGCTCGAAGCCCCAATAGCTCTTCAGGCGATCTTGGATGCGTACCCAAAGCAGACTTCAGGTGCAACCGACATCGACTATGGAACCCAGTCCAATCCAAGCCTGGCCACGTTCATCCAATCCTATTCGCTCCCGAGTCAAATCGACTCCACTAGCGTTCGTTTCGATCATATGCTTGGATCGCATCACACTCTTTTCTTCCGCTTCGGAGATACTCCAAGCTCCACGTCGTCCAGGACACTGTCTGAACGTGTCCGGAGTCGAGTGAATACTCAAACTTATACATTGGGCTTTACGAGTCAATTGGGGCGTGGCGGAGCCAACGACTTTCGCCTCGGCTATGCCCATACTCTCGCTTCTTCAGAAGGCAGCCTGGATGACTTCGGTGGAGCAATTCCAATCAATCTTCCGGGGGCAATTGGGCTGGGAGCATATGCCAGTCCGCAAGCCGCCTTTCAGCTTTACTTTTCGAGCATCGGCCTATCTGCGCTCCAAACGTTGGCGGCTAACAATAACGGGCACCAGTGGAACTTGGTGGATACTGTGACCCTGTCGTCTGGACACCATAGTCTCAAGGCGGGGATTGACTACCGAACAATATCGACGACCGCAATGCCAGCCAGCCCCCTTGCTGAATCGGAATTTGTGAGTTCTCAGTCTGTGCTGAACAACGCGGCGGACATCGCAATCGTCGAAAAGAACGTCAGTGCGACCCCGATATTCCATGAGACGGCGGTCTTCCTCCAGGATGAATGGCGAATTTCTCCCAAAATCACATTCTCATCCGGTCTGCGGTGGGAACTGAATCCGCCACCTACAGATGCTCATGGAGATAACGCCTACACATTGGTGGGCAGCTTGTCCGACCCCAGCACGCTGGTGCTGGCTCCCCGAGGGACCTCGCTTTGGCAAACGAGCCTGTACAACTTTGCGCCAAGACTTGGGATCGTGTGGAGGGTAAGAGACAGTCCTCAAACCGGGACCGTCATCCGTGGGGGCGGCGGAGTCTTCTTCGATACAAACAATGAAGTGGCTTCAAGCGCATATCAAGCGGGGATTGGTTTCTCTGCCTATCAATTCTTCTTCGGTTCTGCGTTGCCGTTCACCAGTGCGCAGCTTGACTTCGAGCCATCGATAACGGCTCCATACACTGCGAGCACAATCTACGATTTTCCAAGGCACCTTCAGGCGCCCTATACCCTCCAGTGGAACGTAAGCCTGGAGCAGGCTCTCGGTTCCGTACAGGCACTGACACTTTCCTACGTCGCTGCCAATGGGAGGAGACTTCCTGGGGAGCGATCTCTGTCCTTGACCGCCCTCAATCCAAACTTTGGCGGTGTTGTGTACCTTCAAAGCGGAGTCACCTCCAACTATCAGGGCTTGCAGGTCCAGTTTCAGCGGAGAATGGAGCACGGCCTTCAGGCATTGGCTTCCTACACCTGGTCGCATTCGATCGACTACGGTTCCACTTACAGTGCGTTGCCCTTGCTTCGCGGAAATTCAGACTTCGACATCCGGAACAGCTTCTCAGTTGGGGCAAGTTGGGATCTGCCTTCTGGAAAGTGGTCAAAAGACGTCCAGGCAGTTTTCGGCCAGTGGGGCCTTGATGGCCGCGCTATTTTTCGCACCGGCTTTCCTGTGACCCTTGATGGCAACTTCCTGACGGACTCGTCCACGGGAAATCAGTATTACTCAGGCGTGAACCTCATACCGGGCCGGCCCCTTTATCTATACGGCCCCCAATATCCGGGTGGCCGTGCGATCAATGGTGGTCCTGCCGCATCTGATCCCGCACTTGTCGCGCCAAGCGGAACTGAAGCCGGCAACGCGCCAAGAAACTTTGCTCGTGGATTCGGTGTGAAGCAGATCAATTTGGCTGCGAGGCGTGAATTCAGAATCGCGGATCACCTAACACTCCAGTTTCGCGCCGAGGCCTTCAATGTCCTGAATCATCCGAACTTCGGCTACATCGACCCGTACCTGACGGATGCCACTTTCGGTACCGCAACGCAGATGCTCAATCAGAGTCTTGGCACGGTAGCCTCCCAATACCAACAGGGAGGCCCCCGTTCCATGCAGTTCGCATTGAAGGTGATTTTCTGATGCAAGACCACTCTCATTCAACATTTGGGGCGCTGACTTCGTCCCGTGGGCCGGCCATCTTCATCAGCAGACGGTACGGGGCCAAGATGATTTCCGACAAGGCGTTGATTTACTTTGCGATCTCAATCTCGACTCTAGTCCATTCAGGGGCAATGAGTGCAGAGTCCAAGCGGCCGATTACTTCGCAGGACTGTGTCGGAGTTCGCGATATTGCGCTTGACGAAACCGGATGGCAGAACACGATCAAGATCAGCCCTGATGGTAATAGAGTTGCGTACCTTGTCAAGTCACCCAATCTGCAGACCAATACGAATGACATTGAGCTCTATATACGCGAATTGCATGGCGGCTCTGGTGGAGTCGGAAAGCCGGTCCTGGTCGGTGATATATCGCAGGCTCGCTGGGCTGGAGATTCCCGTCACATGGTCATCCTCCTGGGAGAACCAGCAGGTCGAGCCATCCATATCGTGGACACGAGCACCGGTCGTCACACCAGATTGGTTGAGGCCGCTACGGACATTGTGGAGTACTCGGTGGATGCGCGAGTTCGAACCATAGCCTATGCCACGGAAGTGTCGGAAGAGGATACTAGCTCACACCATTCTCAGCAAGAAATCGCGCAAGGGTATCGCATCATCTTCCCGCAGGTTACCGAAGACGCGTGGCCACGCAGGAGGGTGTTTATCGTCCGGAAGCGAGGCAGCCACTGGTCTGAGCCACAACAAGTTTCGATAAATTCGCCTCTGAATGGGCGGCGGGTGTCGGTCTTCAATCATGCAGCAAATTCCGGGTTGAACCTGAGCCTGTCGCCGGATGGAAGAGCATTGCTGATCGGCTATCTCGACTTTTCAGAGGAAATGTCTGCGGAATGGCGGGCGAGCGGCTTTATAAAGCTCCGGGACAGCAGCGGTCTTCTCCACGCCGTCGGGCCGCTCGTTCTTTATGACGTGCGTAGCGGAAAGACTTCGGTTCCCTTGATGACTCCGTGGATCGTCAGTACACCGATGTGGTCCTTCGATAGCAAATCCTTTCTTGTGGCCGCTATGGCCCCAATCGGCACGCAAATGGAGAAAGACGACCAGATCAACCATACCCTCGGGCATGTGTCGCAGTCTCGCCTCTTCGAGGTTAATCCGGGCACGGGGCGCGTTGAGGTAGTCGCTTCGCATCTTGCTTTTGCATGGGAGGGAGCTCTCTATTGGGCAAGCTCTGGTGAAGTCTATTTGCGCGGCACAGCGTTGAATAGAGTCGAGAGAATCGCCCGGCAAGGTGAAACCTGGCGTGAGGTATCTGCAATCCAACTGCCGTTCAAGGGCGATCTTCAGTTTGTCACGAATGGCAAAGATATTGTGGGGGCCTTCAGCGATTCGGAAACCCCTCCAGAGCTCTTCTCGTACCAACCTGCATCCCTGGAGTCCCCCAGACTTGTCTCCTTGAACCCCCAGTTTGCAGATCTGACGCTTGCTCCAACAACAGAGATCCACTGGACAACATCAACCGGATACGAGGCTACCGGGCTTCTTCTTCTCCCCCCGGACTACGTGCAAGGAAGGCGATATCCTCTGGTGATCCAAACAAAGCCATTCGCTCGTGGTTTCGCCTGCAGCTTTGGCCACTTCCCATCCTTTGCGCCTCAACCACTTGCCAACGCGGGCATTATGTATCTGGGAGTGATTGCGACAGAAGGATCAAATCAAAAGGAGGAGGAATTCTATCCACGGGGCTATCCGGGAATGGGCGGGTCGGGAAGCATCGCTGAAGCGGCGTTCCATTTGGACTTGTGGGACAGTGGTGTCAAAGCCCTGGATGGACTAGGTCTCGTCGACAAGAAACGGATAGGGATCATCGGGTTCAGTCGAACCGGTTGGTACACCGAGTTCGCCTTGGCTCATTCTACAATTCACTATCGTGCGGCGACGGTTGCCGACAATGTTCAATACAGCCTTGGCGAATACTGGCTTCGGCACGATACGGAAACAATCGATGAATTCAACAATCTCTATGGGGGACCTCCCTATGGAGCATCCGCAAAGAACTGGCTCGACTATTCAGTATCCTTCAATCTGGACAAAATTCACACGCCGCTGCTGATGGAGGAGATGGGGCACGGAGAGCCGTATGAAGATCCAAATGCCGTCCCGACCGATCTGGCTTCAGCCTTTGAAGTCTTCACAGGTCTGAATGTGCTTGGACGACCGGTCGAGCTTTTCTACTATCCAAACGAGGAGCACGCACCAGATCATCCGCTAGCGAGGCTCGCCACGCTGCAACGTAACGTTGACTGGTATCAGTTCTGGCTCCAGGGATACGAGAGGCCAAACCCTCAGGATAAAAGTCAATACGCTCGATGGCGGAAGCTTCGCGAGAAACAAGATGATGGCAATTAGTTTTCCTTTCCGGCATTATTCGGTGTGCCTGTGTAGGAATGGAAGACGTCTTCCGCTGGATCCGGCTCAGTTGACCTGTTCCAAAATGTAAGGGCCGGTGATGCAGCCCATCGCACGGCCGGCCCCACTGTTGTTCCGAGTCTACGAGCGTTTACTCGTCGGCGTCGTAGGCACTCGGTGTGCATGGGTTGTGGCTCTGATCAAGACTCAGGCCGATGGGCTTGGCGCCGAATTTGTCCACTTGCTGAATCGCAGTGGTGGCGGAAAGCGTGGTGAGCACTTGCGGTTTCATGTAACGCATGGTCATTCCTCTTTTCGGTGCGAATTTCCGTGCCTACAGGGCTAGCGAACGACTCTGTTGACACGGATCTTGTTTGCTTCAGAGGTTGGTTGCCGAGTCTTGAAGTCAGAAGTCCATCGACCGGAAACTCTTCATAAACATCGACACATCTCCCCGAAGCCAAAGTTCAAATCCGATTGCACGCATGATGCTGCCCCCCCATCTAGACTCCTGACCGGTGAGCGTAAATTCGATGGCCCGCTTCAGGCGTGTCGGTTCTACGATTCCCAAATCTGCGAGGCAAGACGAACGGAACAGCTCTTCAATCGCTGCGCTTTGAGATTGAAGTGCAATCAGTGGACCGCGGATGATCGAGCCTTTCCGCCGGCGTTCCAAGACCTCGACCGGAACAAAGTCTTTGAGCGCTCTGCGCATTAGGGAGCGTCTGCGTCCTGGACGGACCACCTGCTCTCTGGGAACCCGAGCGAGAAAGTCAACCAGGTCGCGGTCGAGATAGGGATAGCGAAACTCAAATCTGGACAGACATCCAGGTTGAGTATGGGGTAATGTCTCGGGAATCGACCTCCACGCATGAGCGAAGGAGAGCCTGCTTGGCATGTTCCCAAGCAGGCTTTCATTCGTCCCATGTTTAAGTTGTAACCTGAGACACTTTTGGGCGAGGCGGGGCGGAATCCACAGAGGAAGATCGTCGCGCCTGAGTCGAGGTGCCCGATAGAGATTCCCCGTGAACTTTACAGTTTCAAACAGAAGCTGAATCAGCGGGGCTCTGTTCGGTACGCACCATTTCATCGCTTGGCCCATTAGATGCGGTATCCGGCCCGCGACCAGGCAATCGGCCAGTTCAGGAAATGGCAGAGGTAGACCCCCTAAGAGCTCATCCCCGCCAATGCCAGAGATGATCTCTTTGTAGCCGCCAGCTCCAATTGCGGAAAGG
>VFSW01016381.1_pt1 | contig 10113 bp, 5 predicted proteins | sample 5358111 | NCBI WGS metagenome assembly VFSW01 (sample SAMN11554181, study PRJNA540505) | mine drainage metagenome | isolation source: sediment from site ElyBrook_90M | place: USA: Ely Copper Mine, Vershire, VT | collected 2017
CCTGCGTTCGGGGGTTGTGCTGGCGTATACCTACGCGGGGCGGGCGCGGGCCGGGGAGCGGGACAAGGCGCGGTTCTGGGAGGCGCGGTTCACGCGGCTCTATCCGATCTATTTTCTGAGCCTGCTGCTGAGCTGGCGCATGGTTCCGGTGGAGTATCACGCACATACGCACGGGATGTTCTGGACGGGGATGGTGCTGTCGCCGCTGCTGCTGCAGGGGTGGATTCCGGAGATTGCCACGTTTCTGAATACGCCGGCGTGGACGATGTCAGCGGAGTCGGCGTTCTATGTGGCGTTTCCGTGGATTGCGAGCTGGAAGAAGCCGGAGCGGGCGGGTCTGCAACTGGGGAGGATGGCCGTGGTGTGGGGGCTTGGCCTGATTCCCGGCACGCTGTACATTGTGCTCAATCCGGACGGGATTGCGCACCCGGACCGCTGGAGCTACGGACCGTGGCTGCAGGTGTTGAAATATACGCCCCTGCCGCATTTGGCCAGCTTTGTGTTTGGGGTGATGCTGGCCAACCTGGATGAAATGGTGGGGCGCACGAGCCGATTGCGGCTGATTCTCGGCGTCTTCGGGTTTGCGGCGACGTTCGCGATTCTTTCGCAGGGCGGGCGGGTGCCATACGCGATTTTGCACGATGGGTTGCTGATGCCGCTGTTCGGCTGCATCATTCTGGGGCTGGCGGGGAACAACAAGCTGGCCTTCGCGCTGGGCTGGCGGCCGCTGGTGTTTGTGGGCGAGGCGAGCTACTGCCTTTACCTGCTGCACTTCAACCTGTGGAACCTGATTCACGATTCGCAGGTGCTGGAGCGGACGGGGCTGATCCGGTTCGATCCTTGGATCAGCTACGTGCTGCTGATCGGGCTGGCGCTGCTGGCGCTGCACCTGGTGGAGAAGCCGGCCCAGACCCAACTGAGGAAGCTGCTGGGTGTATGGCGGTGAGGGGGCAGGGACTCATTCTGTCCTGCTGGGGTTAAGGGCGTGGGGTCTATTGCAGCTCGACCTTGATCATGACACTTGAGTCGAGTTTGATGTCCCGATTGATTCCTTCGAGATCGTTGGCTCCATCTCCGTCCAGTTGGAGACCGAGAATGACTCCTTTGAGCGAGCTTCCAACGGCATCCGGTGCCCCTGGATTGTCGGTGCGGTCTTCCACGGTCCCGGTTTGAGGGCTGAGTCCGGACGTGGCAGTCGGCCCGCCGCGAGCCATCAACGAACCCTCGGTGGGGTCGGCACTCATACCGAGGACCAAGCCAATGGAGGCGATCCGGCCCTGGATAGGACGGGTGGCACCGCCCTTGACCTCAATCCGGTCGAATTTGATGGCGACCTTGGAATTGCCTTTTCCGGCCTCCCTGGCTTGGACCGCGACCACCGTGCCGATGAGTTGCGAACCCTTTGGAATAGAGGCGCCGTCCTTCAATTTTGCCGGCTTCAACGTCTTCGCCATCAGGGTATCGCCGACTTTTGCCGATTTTGTATTCAGTTTCCCGGCGATTCCGGCCACTAGCACCGTGCCGGCGTCCTGTGCGAAGACCTGGGCGGGGTGGAAGGAACAAAGACAGGCGGCAATCGCCATGATCGCCGGCATCGTTCCGCGAGAAGAGGGAATGGATTCTCTGTTCATAGACCTCCCTGGTAACGGCATTTGCGTCCGGGCCTATAACACGATATCGATTGTCATGATGACACTGGGGAAAGTCAAATTCCACTGCCCGGGCGAAAGCAAAGACGCGCCGAGGGTGGGGCACGCAGAAAAAGATGGGGGGCCCTGCCGGATCGAGATTTATAGGGAAGAAAGGCGTGGTTGCTGAATTTTGGCGGGGTCGTTATTCTTGGCTTGGTACTCCAGAGACCCCTGCATTGATTCGAGCGCTGGTCGATTTCGCGTTGAAGAACCGCTGGCTGGTGCTGGGCGGCATGGTGGTGCTGGGAGCGTGGGGAATTATATCCTTTCGAGCGCTGCCCATCGAGGCCTACCCGGACGTCGCCAACAACTATGTACAGATCATTACGCAGTGGCCGGGGCGGTCGGCGGAGGAGATCGAGCGTCAGGTGACGGTGCCGGTCGAGATCCAGATGGCGGGGATTCCGCACCTGACGCATCTGCGATCGACGACGCTTGCAGGCCTCTCGAGCTTGATGCTGATCTTCGACGACGACTCGAAGAGCGACGTGAACCGCGAGCACGTGCTGGAGCGGCTGAGCCAGGTGAGCCTTCCGGCGGGGCTGACGCCGCAGATGGGCACCGACTGGAGCCCGGTGGGGCAGATCTACTGGTACACGGTGGAGAGCACCAACCCGGCCTACGACGTGATGGAGAAGAAGTCGCTGGAGGACTGGCTTCTGGAGAAGTCGTTCAAGGGCGTGAAGGGCGTGGTGGATGTTTCGAGCTTCGGCGGTCCGACGAAGGAGTACCAGATCAAGCTGGACCCGGACAAGCTGGTGGCTTACGGGCTGAGCATCGGGCAGGTGGAGCAGCAGATCGCCAACAACAACACCAACGGCGGCGGGAGCTTCATCGAGCAGGGATCGCAGCAGATTAACGTGGTTTCAAAGGGCCTGTACACGAGTGTGCAGGACATTGAAGAGACAGTGGTGAAGTCAGCGAACGGCGCGGTGATCCGGGTGAAGGACATTGCGACCGTGACGCAGGGCGCGAAGATCCGGCTGGGGCAGATTGGGCGCGCCACGCACCTGATGGACGCGAAAGGCGACCGGATCATCGACAATCCCGACACGGTGGAAGGGATTGTGCTGCTGCAGAAGGGCGACGATTCGGACCCAGTGCTGGTGGGGATTCACGATGAAGTGGAGAAGCTGAACGGAAGCAAGGAGCACGGGGGGATTCTGCCCAAGGGCGTGAAGGTGGTCCCGTTCCTCGACCGGTCGGACCTGGTGAAATACACGGTGGAAACCGTGGAGCACAACCTAACGGAAGGGATGATCCTGGTGGCGATCATCCTGTTTCTGTTCCTGGGGAACGTGCGCGGCGCGATCATTGTGACGCTGACGATTCCGTTCGCGCTGATGTTCGCATCGATCTGCCTGGACCTGAGCCACATTCCGGCCAACCTGCTGTCGCTGGGGGCGCTGGACTTCGGCATGGTGGGGGACGGATCGGTGGTGATGATCGAGAACATTGTGCGCCACCTGGCGCTGAAGGACGATACTCGGACGGCGGGGCAGAAGATTCGCGACGCGTCGCACGAGGTGCTGCGGCCGGTGTTCTTTGCGCGCGCCATCATCATCGCGTCGTATCTGCCAATTTTCACGCTGCAGGCGGTGGAGGGACGGCTGTTCAAGCCGATGGCGTGGACGGTGACGTTTGCGCTGCTGGGGGCGCTGCTGTTCGCGGTGGTGATTGCGCCGGTGATGGCCAGCCTGCTGTTCAGCAAGGGCGCCAAGGAGTGGCAGAACCCGATCATGCGCTGGCTGATCCGGCGCTACCGGGTGGCGGTGCGGGCGGCGATTGACCATCGGCAAGTGACGGTGGGGATTTCGGCGGTGCTGTTTCTGATCGCCATTTACCTGACGGGGGGCGGGCCGATCGGGTCCGAGTTTCTGCCGCACCTGGACGAGGGATCGATCTGGGTGCGGGGCACGCTGCCGCCCAGCGAAGGGCCGACGGCAAGCATCGACTTTACCAACAAGGCGCGGTTGGCGATGGCTTCGTTTCCCGAGGTTACGGAGGTGGTGAGCCAGACGGGAAGGCCGGACGACGGGACGGATACGGCGGGGTTCTTCAACACCGAGTACTTTGTGGATTTGAAGCGCAAAGAGGACTGGCGGCCGGTCTTCCACAGCAACAAGGAAGAGCTGATTGCGGCGATGGACAAGGAGTTGAGCCGGTTTCCGGGGGTGATCTGGAACTACTCGCAGCCGATCTCGGACAACATGGAGGAGGCAGTCTCCGGCGTGAAGGGCGAGCTGGCGGTGAAGCTCTACGGGGACGACCTGCGGACGCTGGAGGCGACGGCGGACAAGATTCAGACGCAGATGGCGACGGTGCGCGGCGTTGGAGACCTGGGGATCTTCAGGATTGTGGGGCAGCCGAACCTGAATCTTCAGGTGGACCGCGAGGCGGCGGGACGCTGGGGGATCAACGTGGCCGACGTGCAGGACGCGGTGCAGACGGCGGTGGGCGCGAACGCGGTGACGCAGGTGCAGCAGGGGGAGGCGCGGTTCGACGTGACGCTGCGCTACCAGCAACAGTACCGCGACACGCGGGAGGCGATTGAGAACGTGCGGCTGACGGCGCCGTCGGGGGAGCGGGTTTCGCTGGCGCAACTGACTCGGGCGACGACCGACGACGGGGCCGAGCAGATCAACCGCGAGGGCGGGCAGCGGTACATTGCGATCAAGTACTCGGTGCGCAACCGCGACCTCGGCTCGACGGTAGAAGAGGCGATTGCTAAGGTGGAGCACAACGTGCAACTGCCCAGCGGCTACCACCTGGAGTGGGCGGGCGAGTACGAGAGCCAGAAACGGGCCAACAAGCGGATGGCGCTGATTGTACCGATCACGGTGCTGGCGATTTTTCTGATTCTGTACACGATGTTCCGATCGGCCAAGTGGGCGATCGCGATCCTTGTGAGCGTGGTGATGGCCTCGATCGGCGGTCCGCTGGCGTTGTTCCTGACGCATACGAACTTTTCGGTTTCGTCGGCGGTGGGATTTTTGGCGCTGTTCGGGGTGTCGGTGGAGACGGGCGTGATCATGATCGAGTTCATCAACCAACTCCGGGCGCGGCGCAAGGGGATGGAAGAGTCGAGCCACGAGCACATTGTGGCGGCGGCGGTGGAGGGGGCTGTGCTGCGGCTGCGGCCGGTGATGATGACCATGCTGGTGGCCACGCTGGGACTGCTTCCGGCGGCGCTGTCGCATGCCATCGGGTCGGACTCGCAGAGGCCGTTCGCGATTGTGATTGTGGGCGGGCTTCTGGCCAACCTGGTGATCGGGGTTTTCCTGCTGCCGGCGCTGTATGTGTGGATTGCGCGCGAGGACGATGTGCTGCCGGCGGTGGAAGACGGGGACGACTTCTAAGCAGCCTGCTGTGGTGAGGATGGCGCAAGGCCGCCTGAAGCGTCGTGGTATTCCAAATGAGCGAGTGGCACCGGGCGGCGGGTGTCTGTGGTTTGCCTGGTCTCAGAATCGAGAGCTGGGGCGCCCGTACCCCGCGATGGATACGCAGGCGCCTCGACTCCTGCCGCTGCGCTCCGGTTGCTCGGGATGACAGGGTTTTTCCGCATGAACCTGAGACACCATTGTCATTGGAGCGCCGAGCAGCAGAAAGCCCAGCCGGGATGGCTGGGCTTTTTGCCGCAGATGGATGCAGGCTAGGGGGTGACGGTCTGGATGGCGTGGTCCCCGTGTGGGATCGAAGCCAGGGCCGTGGGCTGAGAGCCGGTGGGATAGGGTGCGGACTGTGAGCCCTGCAGGGCGCCCGTATCGGGATTGAGGATGAAGCCGGAGATGGAATTGCCTTGTTGATTGGCGGTATAGACGAAGCGGCCAATCGAAGGATCCACGATGATGGCGACCGGAGTGGTGTCTGTAGTGTTGGCCTGGGAGCCGCTGGGGTTGACTGCCGCGGAGGGCGTGCCGGTGGCCAGGACGATGTTGTATGCGGATACCGTGGAGTCGAGGCCGTTGCTCACGTAGAGGTAAATGCCGCGCGGGTCGATGGTGACCGCAGTGGGCTGGTTGCCGGTCTTGAAGGGGCCGTTGATGAGGAAGTTGAGGGTGCTTCCGTTCTGGATGGTGTAGCCGATGAGCTCGTTGGAGGCGAAATCGGTGACGTAAACAAAGCGGTTGGTGGGGTCGGAGACGAGCGCGGAAGGTTTGACACCGGCCTTATAGGGGCTGTTGGTGGAGGGCGTGAGGGCACCGTCGGATCCAGCCACGTAGCCGAAGACCCACCCGGGATTAGCAGAGCTGGTGGTGGCGCCGCCGGGGTTGTAGGCTGACTGATCGTAGGCCGAGACGTAGACCGCGTTGTTGTTGGCCAGCACATTGACGCCGGTAGGGACGATGGTGTCGCTGGTGTAGCCGGGGACGGTGAGCGTGACCTGGGCGGCGATGGCGCCGATGACGCCGGCGGAGAGCGGGTAGACGCTGAGCACGGCGGGATTGGGCCCGGAGACGACGTAGAGGTAGGTCTGCGCGGTGTTGACGGCGACGGAGACGGGCGAGGCGCTGGTGGTCACCACGTCCTTCTGGGTGAGCTGGCCACTGCCGGAGACGGCGAAGTGGACGACGTTGTTACTGTCCTTATTGACGACGTATAGATGGGAGTAGTCGGCGGTGGCGGCCATGGAGACGGGATTGTTGCCACCGCTTGCGACGGTGGGCTGGCCCGGGCGCAGGGCGCCGGTGGCCGAATCCGAATCGTAGATCTGGATCTGCCCCGCACCGCCGGATCCTGAGCCGGAGGAACTGGCTACGAAGACATAATCGATGGTGTTAAGGGCACAGGACGTCAGGAGTGCGGCCACGAACAGGCCAATGATAGAGACCAGAAAAAGCTGGCTCAGCTTGTTGAACTTCATGCGCTTCCTTCGTGGTGGGCCATCAAGTTCAAGCCCCAGGAAAACTCGTTTAGGTTGCCCCGTAGCGATTGTAAAATCCTGTTACGGGGTGTTGCTAGTGAATCCGGCGCGCGCTACTGCGAGACCTGGTGCGGAATGGCCGCGACGGCGGTGGGCAGAGCGTCAGAATTAAAGGGAGAATCCTGCGAATTGATAAGAGTGCCGGCGGTGGGGTCGAGAACGAAGCCCGAGACGGAGCCGTTGGTTCCGTTGCCGAGGAAGTTGGCGGAGAACAGGAAATGGCTGGTGGAGGGGTCAATGCCGAGGGCGACGGGCTGGAGGCCTGTGGCGTAAGTTCCCAGGCTGGTGAGCGCGCCGTTGGAGATGGCGTATGCGGTGACTGTGGAGTCCAGGGTGTTGGCGACGTAGAGGAAGGGGTATTTGGGATCGGCGACGATGGGGCCTGGCTTGTTTCCGGCCGGGAAAGTATTGCCGCCACTTGCGCCGCTGGTGAGGGGGGTCAACAGGCCGGCGGCAAGGGAGTAGCCGAGGACGTCGCCCCCGGCCGAGTCAGTGACGTAGAGGTAGCCGCCGGTGGAATCGACGGCGATGGCTGAGGGGTGTACGCCGGCCGGGAAGGGCGCCGCTCCATTGTTGAGCGGGCAGAGAGTTCCGGGTGGCAAGGTGCCCGCAGGGATGGTGTTGCTGTTCGTCGGGCAGGTTCCCCCTGGAGGGACAGCCGAAGTGCTTGGAGGGGCCACTGCGAAGCCGAAGACATATCCGGCATTCGGCGCAGCCGTTGAGTCGTAGGCCGAGACATAGAGGTAGGAGCCGGAGCCAAGCCCGCTCACGGCGGTGGGCACGATGACGTGGGTGGGGCTGCTGGGAAGGCTGAGTGGCCAATAGTTGAGGTTGCCGTTGGTGATGGGGGAGCCGAGTGTGTCGCTGGGCGGGCTGCCTGAGCCGATGGTGATGGGAAACACGGCGATGGAGCCGGAGCAGGGGTCGGCGATGGAGCAAATGGGCAGAGGCTGGTAGGTATCCAGCACGAAGAGGCTGGTGCCGCTGATGGCGAGGGCCACGGGGAAGATGCCGGGGGTATTGATAGTGTTCTGGGGATAGACCTTGCCGTCGTTGCCGATGACAAACTGAACGATAGTGTTGTCGTCCTGGTTGGCGACGTAGAGGTTGAAGTTGTCGGGAGAGACGGCTTCAGCGACCGGACTGCGACCGCCGGAGGGGAACGGCGAGGTGGGGATCTGGCGCATAAAGCCGGATTGCTGATTGATTTCGAACACGTCGATCTCGCCGTAGGCGTTGGGTCCCGCGGCCTTGGAACTGCTCACGAAGACGAAGTCGGTGGTCAGGGTGCCACAGGCGGTGACAAGCGAAGCTGCCAGGAGGCTGGCCGCGGAGACCAGCAGGAGCTGGCTCGATTTGTTGAACTTCATGCGCATCTTTCGTCAGGGGGCCTGAAACGCAGGTCCCGAATCAAGCGGTTTTGGAATCGAAAACTGTCAAAATTCAAGCCGGTTGGCGGGCCTGCGGCTCGTCGTCCGGCGCTTAAAGAAACTGCCGGGGCTTGTGTCCCCGGGCTTCCCCATCCGCTGTGGTCCTGTTTCGAGTGTACAAGGGGCAATTTCCGGAGGGAATTGCCCCTTGTACACGGTTCGGGGACTCAGCGCGTGAGAGATGCATTAGTCGGTTCGTCCATCCATGACGCACCACGTAGCCGGACCCTGCAACGCGAACGTGCTGGCAACGCGCATGTTGTTCAGCACGCCAGAGTTGGGGTCGACTAGGCGGCCGGTCACGCTGGAGTCGTTGTAGTCGGCCGAGTAAATAAACTGGTCGGACGGGTCCTCGACGAGGCACTGCGGACCGGAACCCGATCCAAAGGGCTCACCGGGAATGAAGGAGAGCTGGTGAGTGCTGGGGTCGACGACGTAGCCGGCGTAGCCGCTTTCGGCATTGGTTCCCTGGATGTTGTTGCCCTGGTTGGCAACGTAGATGAACTTGTTCTTGGACTCAACCAGCAGGTAGATGGGATTGGAGAGCGTCGGGTCGTCGGGGACGATTCCGCCGGTCTGCGCCTGGAGTGCTCCGCCGGAGCCTACGGTGAAGGGCAGAATCTGGCTGGGGTAGGTACCGGCGTTGAAGGTGCCGCTGGCGCCTGCCGCGATCGTGATCGGTTCGTTGTCGAGGACGTAGACGTATCCGTTTGCGGGGACGATGGCGGTTCCCTGATAGATGCCGAGCGGCTGGGAGCTGTTCTGGTTGATGGTCAACTGGCCGCTGCTGGAGTTGTAGGAGTAGGGGAAGACCGAATCGCCGGTGGCGGGGGTTCCGCTGAGGGTGAGCGCGTAGCCGGAGCCGAGGGAGAAATCAATGGGATTGGCAGGAACCGGGAAGTAGGGCAGCGCGGTGCCACTGGCCGAGGAGACCTGCGCGTTGACAACCAGCGAGAGGCGGCCGGTGGTCTGGTTGACCTGGAAGGCGGTGATGTCGCCACAGGAGGTGGCGGCGCCCAGCGCCTCAGTACAAGAGTTGGTGGAGAGTTTCTTGCCGGTCAACGCATTGCTGTCCGGGGCATCGTGATCCAGGACATAAAGAAAATTGCCTGAAGCATCGCCGAGCAGGCGGAAGGGATTGACGCCCTGGGTATAAAAGGTTTCCTGTGGCACCAGGATGCCGCTGCCGCCCACCGAGAACTCGGTGATGTTGGCGTTCTGGCAGGGATCGGCGGTGGTGCAGATGGAGCCACCCGAGGAGTTGACGCCGCTGTTCAGGACATAGAAGAAGCGGCTTCCCGTGGTGAGGACGGCGCGCCCCGGATTTGCTCCGCCAGATGAGATGGGCAGGCCGTGGACGGGAGTGAGGATACCGGTGTGGTGATCGCCGACGAAGCCGGTGATGATACCGTTGCCGCCGGAACCGGCGGTGACCGTCCCGAGGACGTACAAATAGCCTGTCGCATAACTCTGGAGGCAGGATGTAATGCTGAGGGCGACCCCAGCAGAGATGGCGCTCAACAGGAGTACCTTACCGAATTTCATAAACTTCATGCGAATCCTTCATCCTGGTCAGGCGTGCGCCGCCAAGTTTGATCGTTCCACAGCATAGCTGGGTTGGGATGGGTCCCTGCTGCATTGTAAAAGCCAAGGGTGCGTTATGCCTAGTTTCGTCGAAAGACTGAGCAAAACGGAGCATTTTCCACGGGGTCAAGGCCCGCTAAGAGCCTTCGTCCGGCACCCGGAAAGACCTCGGAAAGAGTTTTTGGGTGCGGTTTCAGTTTGGACGGCTGAGCAGGTGCAAAGGTCAACAGCCCCCTGTGGGCAGACGCCGCATGAATTGCAGGAGATTCTTTGACGCCGCCGGCCGGCGGGGGAAGGGTAGTGGGATCCCATCCTTCCACGATGAAACTGCGGAAGGATGGGGTACTCCCCCTTCTTGGCTGGTCAAGGGTGGGGTACTCCGGCACGCCGGCGTTTGAAATAGCCGGGCGCCGGGCGAACCCGGGTTACCAGACGCGGCAGGAGTTGGCGGGGTACATGGGCTGGCCCTTGCTGCAGCCGAAGG
>VFSW01016382.1_pt1 | contig 10113 bp, 7 predicted proteins | sample 5358111 | NCBI WGS metagenome assembly VFSW01 (sample SAMN11554181, study PRJNA540505) | mine drainage metagenome | isolation source: sediment from site ElyBrook_90M | place: USA: Ely Copper Mine, Vershire, VT | collected 2017
CGCAGCCGCCGGAGCGCGGCGCCGAGTCCGCGGTCGACCTCGACTTCGGGTTCTGGGGCGACGACACCCTCGTCGGCGCCGCGGCGCCGACCATCGTGACGTACGCGTTCGAGGACGACGCCGACAACGACAAATACGCCCAGGACGTCTCGACGCAGGGGCCTCCGTTGACGACGGGGCCCCAGCGGATCCGCTCGGTGCGCGCCCGCGTGTCCACGCGATCGGCCATCGCGGATCGCACGGCCAACATCCCCGTCGCCAACTACGGCAACGAGACGTACATTTACCGCTACTGCATCAACACGACCCCGACGTGCACCACGGTCGACGGGATCCAGCGCTGGGCGCGCGCGCGCACGGTCACGACCGAGGTGTCTCTCCCCAACCAGTCGGGGGACTTCTTCTGATGGACGCGCTCGCCCTGGCCAAACGCCGCCGCCGGCGGCTTCGTCGCGAGGGAGGAGCGGCGATGTTCGTCGTGTCGATGGCGATGGTGGCGCTCGCGTCGGTGGGGCTCTACGCGCTCGCGGCGGCACAGAACGAGGTGCGCACGAGCGGCAACGAGCGGCAGAACACGCAGACGCACTACCTGGCGGAGTACGGTGTCATCGGGATCGCGCACGAGATGGTGGCGACGAAGGCGCAGTTTTACCTCGGCATGATGCTCACCAACCCCGACGCCCCCTGCGTTTCGCTGCCCGGGGTGGCCAGCACCGCGGGCATCCTCACGCGCGCGTGCCATCGGCTCGGGTTGACGGAGCTCGGAGCCAACTGGTCGACGACCTCGCCGGGGATCATCTCGAAGTACTCGGGCAACGTCGCCTTTGCGGCGAACACCGTGCCTGGCAGCTTGGGCCCGGCCCCGATGAACGCCGACTTCTTCGTCGAGCTGACGGACCCGAACGAGACGAGCGCGCCGCCGCGCTACTCGATGGACCTTCACTTCTGCTTCGTCCAGCTCACGGCTACTTCTACCGGCATCACGCAGCCTCTCTTCCCCGCAAACCCGAATAACACCGGAACGTTCGGCGCCGAGGGCCTGGAGACGCAGCGGGCGCGTATTCTTGCGGGGCCTGTCCAATGCCCACGATGATTTCCCCGCAAGCCCGAAGCGGTCGGGCACCCCAAGACAGGAGGAGAGCCAGGATGAAGATGCGTGTCTGGGCCGCTCGCGCAGGCGTCTCGTCGCTCGTCCTCATGGCATCGGCGAGCGCGCGCGCGCAGCAGGTGGACACGAATCCTCCGCTGCCCAACGTGCTCATCCTGCTCGACACCTCCGGGTCGATGGAGCGGATGATCGACGGGACGCTGCCCGAGGCCAGCCCTTCGAACACGTGCAACTGCGACGCGACGACGGGAGTGTGCAACTGGAACGCGCAGCCTTCGCCGAACCGTTTCGGGATCGTGCAGCAGTCATTCGCCGGGACGCTGACGAACGGATACAACTGCGCCGCCATGCCGAGGACGTCGAACAGCGTCTTCGCGAACGAGTACCAGATCGCGGGAGTGGCTCCCTACGATCTCGATTACTACCTGCCGTACCACCGCCCGATCGCCATGGACACGACTGCGTCGCCGGCGGTCCCCTGTGTCTTCGCACCCGGCGCGCTCCCCGGGGCTACGACGCCCAACGGCGTGGGCCCGAGCGGGACGGGCGCGGGAGGCAACGCGACCGATTTCCCGCCGACCGCCATCGTCAATCGCACCTACGGCCTCACCCATATCTCGAGCTGCACTTTCGCGCAGAATGCGGACGGCACGCTCGACACGATGCGTGACCTGATGCGCTTCGGCCTCATGACCTTCGACCAGGACCCGAACCCCGGCATCGGCGTGTCGTCGGGCTCGAATCCGCAGGTGGCGTACCCGGCCTTCACCGGGATGTGGAGCTACTTCCCCGGCTGGAACAGCAACGGCGCATGTCCTTACTCGGGCAACCCCGTTGGCTGCAGCACGTCTACGCTCATGGCCATCGGCGCGCGGAATCCGGCCGCGCCGCCGTGGGAGGGGCGGATGGTCCCCCTTCCGGCGACGTACGATCTCGCGACGCAAGAGACCAACACCCAGAACATCCAGGAGGTCGTCATGGCCTCGCGCCCGTACGGCGCGACGCCGCTGGCCGGCATGTTCACCGGCGCGCAGTACTACTTTTGGAACGACCCCACAGGCCCGCAGCAGACCGACCCGTACGTCCAGGGCGGGTGCCGCAGCCAGTACGTCGTTCTTCTCACGGACGGCGCCCCGAACCTCGACATGCGCCCGCAGTGCGCGGCGTCGAGCGCGGCCGGAGACGGTGGCACGACGTCACCCACGGGGACGTGCCCGTTCCCGCTGCCTGAGACCACGGCGCTGTCGCTCTTCACTACGACGGCCCAGCAAAAGGTCACGACGTACGTCATCGGCTTCGCGGTCTCCTCGTATCTAGGGGACCAGGGGCAGACAATCTACTGCTCGAGCCTCGCCTCGAACGGGACGCTTTCCGCGATTTGCGACACCGCGCAGCCCAGTGACCCAGACTACGCGTGCTGCGAGCTTCAAAAGATCGCGGTCGCCGGCGGGAGCAACCAGGCGTACTTCGCCGACACCCCGGGCGACCTTCAGAATGCCCTCGGGTCGATCCTGGCCAGCATCGCGAAGAACACGACGACCCGGACGACTCCCGCGTACTCGCCCGCCGTCCCGACCGTGGGCGGCGACCCGAATCAACCGCAGACCAACACGTCAATCTACCTTGCGTCGTTCAACCCTTCGCCCGGGCTTCCCTGGTCGGGAGACGTCGTCCGCCAGCGCTACGTCTGCACGTTCGCGAACAACGCGTACACCGTCCCCCCCCCCAACGTACAGAACAGCCTGGGCGACGATTTTGCCGCCGACTTAAACTCCGGCAGCGGCCCCGCGCGCACATTCATCGCGTTCCAGCCGGACGTCGGCACCGGAGTCCCCAGCGTCGATGCCACCACCACGATCCGCCCTTACGTGGCGACCACCGTCGGCGACGGAATCGGCAAGTACAGCGCGACCACGTACCGCGGGAGCGCAGCCGCGGTCATCCCGCAGATCACGCCCACCGCGATGAACCTGCCCGCTTCCTGCCCGTATGTCTCGACGCAAGGCGGGGCCGCGTCGTCGCTCACCCCCACGCAGTGCCGCGACATGCTGCTCGATTTCACCTTCGCGCAGCAGTCCTTCGGCGACAAGGCCGACTTCCCGTTCGTCTCCCGGTTCGGAAACGCGCTCGGCGATATTTACCACGCAACGCCGGTCGTCGTCGGGCCGCCCGCCTCGCTCCTTCAGGACTCCTCGTACGTCGGCTTCAGCCAGAAATGGACGCCGTCGCCGCCCACGAACCAGGGCCGCAAAACGATCGTCTACGTCGCGACCAACGACGGCCTATTGCACGCGTTCTGGTCGGACGTCTCGCAGCTCCAGAACAACGAGCTGTGGGCGATGCTCCCGCCCGCGGCGATGACGGGCCTTCTCTCGACTTACCCGTCGAGCCACGAGTTTCTCCTCGACGGCTCCCCCGTCGTGAAGGACGTCGTCTGGGACCGTGGCTACTCCAACCCGTCCGACGCCACCGTTTGGCACACAACGCTCGTCGCCGGGTACGGCCCTTACGAGCAGGGCTATTACGCCGTCGATGTCACCCAGCCCGACCCGACGAACCTTCCGAGCGGCTCGAACCCCGCCGCCGGCGCGACGGTCGGGCCCACGTTCCTGTGGCAGCTCACGAAGATGCCCTCGACGAATGCGCCGCTCTTCGGGTCGCAATCGGCGACGCCTGCCGTCACGACGCTGTTCATGGACCCTGGCGACGGGAAAGGCGCGAGAGAGATCGGCGTCGCGATCCTGCCCGGCGGGCAGAACTCTGGCCCCACGTCGTCGGCGCCGACCGGCCCTTCGTGCCAGCGCGCCCCCAAGTCGAGCGACTCGGCGCCCCTCTCGGGCTACACGACGCGCGCAGCCGTGCGCTGCTGGGGCGGCACCCAGACGTGGTCGGACCCGGTCATCGGCCGCTCGCTCAGCATCGTGCGCCTCGACACGGGCGAGATCCTGCGCGTCTTCATGCGCAAGAGTGATCTCACGAATTACACGTCCGACACGCTGGCCCTCGCCAAGCGGATCACGGACACGCCGCTCGACTCGCCGATGACCGGCACGCCCATCGTCTATCCGAGCGACGTCGGGTCGGACACGAGCAAGGTCTTCGTCGGCGACGCCGACGGCACGGTCTGGCGGTTCGATCTCTCGAGCTCCGATCCGACGCAGTGGATCGGGGAGGTCTACCTCGACCTTTACAACGGCACCGTCGACACGAGCTCGACGTCGTGGGGGGACGCACAGCCGCTCGAGGTGACGCCCGTCGTCTCGCTCGACCCTGCCGGGGAGCTCGTCATGAACATCGCGACGGGCACCACGGAGTCTTACAACAATAGTGGGCTCGAGTACGTCTACTCCGTGACCGAGAAGGTCCAGGGCTCGACGCCGAAGCTGCGTGCCTATGTGAACTGGTGGCTCGGTCCGCCGACGTTCCAGCCGGGCGAGCGCGTGTCCGGGCCGATGACGGTGTTCAACGGAACGCTGTATTTCTCCACGTACGCGGCGTCGCCGCCCGGGGTGCAGGTCTGCACCGGCGGCATGGCGCGGCTGTGGGGGCGCGACTTCGTCACTCCCGACAACCCGGGGGACCTGTCGCAGGGGGGGCTCCGCGAGATGCAGCCTCCGGCGCCCAATCCTCCCCAGACGCCGCCCCCCGTGTACATCCAGCCGAGCGACTACGACCCGACGCTGCTCGGCAAAGTCATCCCCGGCGTCTCGATCAAGGCGACCCCCGCTTGCGCGAGCACCTCGGCCGGGTCCGACGCGTATGTCTCGGGAACGCACGAGACGGTGCAGAACCTCACGCCGGGCGGCTACTCTCTCTTTACGCAAGTGGGAGCCAAGTCGACGAACGGCGTGAGCGGTGCGCGAACCTTCGAGACCACCGTGCCGACACCCATCTCCCCCACGGTCATCGACTCATGGGCAGCCGGGATCGACTGATGCCGGTGGCCGATTGGGTGCGCGCAGGGTGCGTCGTGCTGGTCGTGTCATGTGGGCGCGCGCCGTCCGAAGAGACCGCGCAGAGCAGGCCTGCCGCTCCCGTGACGAGCCCGTCGGCCAGCGCGCGCAGCCCCGATCAGCTCGCGCCAGGGGAGCTCGTGGAGGGAGGGAGCAAAGCGTTCGGCGTCCCGCTTCCGCGCGAGTTGCACGTCGACGCGTCGTTCGCCGACGTCGTCTACGCGAGCGGTCCCCTCGGAGTGCACCCGCTCGTACAGTTCTTTCGGGCGCGTCTTGCCGACGGCGGCCTGCGTGAGGGGCCCGAGGCGGCCACCTTCGAGCACGTGCACGCGCTCGGAAAGCCGGAAAAGGATCTACTCGTCCGCATCGCGCTTCAAGGAGGCGCGTCGCGCGTCGAGTTTCGAGACACGACGCCGCCGATGCTGCCCGTGCTGCCCGACGACTCGGCGCGGTGGCGCCAGGTGGGCCTCACGCCGCAAGGCCGTCTCGCGGACCCGACGCACCTCGATTGATAGTGCTTCAGTCAACGGGGACCGGCCCGCCGAAATGCCCGAGCCAGCGCAGAACCCAGAGCGCCGCCGCAAGCGTGTAGACGAGCGCCATCACGCCGATGGCGGCTCGCCCGAAGCAGCTCCGGTGAAGCAAAAGAGGCGTACCGGTGGCGAGCGTCGCCCAGATCGTCGCGAGGAGGAGCGTGCTGCCGGCCATGACGACCGGCAGCGCCAGGGGGTGCATTCGGAGGGAGGCGTCGACGTTCCCCGTCCCGAGGAGGCGCAGCGCGCGCGTCATCCCGCAGCCGGGGCAGGGCACGTGAAAGAGAGTTGCAATGGCGCAACGCTGGATTCCGAGCGCGGTCGGAAGCAAGGACACAGCCCACACGGCGGCCACGAGCGACGCTCGAAGCGTCCGGACACGCACCGGCACGACGCCCTCAGGCTGCATCCCTGGGAACATCCTACCATTGCCGCGTCCGTTCGTGAGACCATCGCCCCGCCGGAGGCGCAGCTGGAGGCGGTCACGCATGACGGACAAGGGAGCAGAGACGGAGCTCGTGCAGACAGCGGGCTACGGACCGCCGGGGGGAGGATACGGGCCTCCAGGCGGCGGGGGATATGGGCCGCCTCCCGGAGGCATGCCGCCGGGGCCTGGTGGACCACCGGGATACGGGCCTCCAGGCGGTCTGCCGGGCGGCCCCTACGCGCCCCCTGGATACGGTCCGCCGCCCGGCGGAGGGTTCGTCCCTCCAGGGGGAGGCTTCGGCCCGAGCTCCCCGAGCTTCAGCCCGCTCGCCATCGCGTCGATGATCCTGGGCATCTGCTCGATCCCGAGCTGTTGTTGCTGGTTCGCCGGCGCGCCCCTCGCTGTCGCTGCGCTCGTGCTCGGCATCGTCGCGATGCAGAAGATCCGGAACGAACCGCAAACTTGGAAGGGCAGCGGCATGGCCATCGCGGGCGTCGTCTGCGCCGGCATCGGCCTCTTGCTCGACCTCGTGGCCATCTTCTCGACGTTCGACGACCAGCTGAGGCACAGGTTCGGCGGCGGGCTGTGAGCTTTGCTTTCGCACGCCGGGCGCTCGCCCCCGAGGCCGATCACGTGTGAGGTTCGCTCGATGAGCGACTCGCATGACCCCCGCGCCGAAGAGCGCGCCCGCACCGCCGGGCGCGGCGGCGTCGGCGGCCTCGGCGCCAAGGTCTTCTTCCTCCTCGTCGGGTTCATCCAGCAGCCGCTCCTGCGCCTCGCCGTCGGCCTCAACGACTTCGGCGGCCTCGCGCAGGCGCTCGTCGTCTCGAACGCCGTCAACAACGTCGTCATCGCGAGCGGCACTCAGGGGGTCAGCCGCGTCGTCGCGGGCGCGCGTGGCCGCGAACGGGAAGCCCTTCGCGCCACCCTCTTCGTCCACCTGGCCCTGGCCGTTCTCGTCGCTCTCGCCATTGCTGCCGCCGCCCCCTTCTACGCGGCGTTCGAGCGTGCACCCGACGTCGTCGCCCCGCTCTTCGTCCTCGCGGGCGTCGCCTTCCTCTACGGCCTCTACGCACCTCTCATCGGCTATCTCAACGGCACCAACCGCTTCTCGCGCCAGGCCCTCCTCGACGTCACCTTCGGAACGCTGCGCACCCTCGGGCTCGTCGGCCTCGGTTGGGCCTTCGCGCACCACGGACTCTCCGGGGTCCTCGGCACCACGACGGGCTGGGTCGCGGCCGCCGCCCTCATCGTTCCCTTGGCCGCACGCTCCACTGGCCTCGGCAAGGCCCTTCCCGGCAGCGAGCCTCGTCCTCCGCAGGTCCCCACCCCAGGCGCCTACCTCAAGGTCCTCGGCCCCATCGCCGGTGCGCAGCTCTGCACCAACGCCCTCATGCAGGCCGACATCTTTCTCCTCGGCCGCTTCCTCGGGGTCAGCGCCGCGTCCAGCGGCCTCACGGGCGACGCCGCGCGCGACGCGGTCAAGCAGTGGCTCGCGATCTACAAGGAATGCCAGACCTTCGCATTCCTCCCCTACCAGCTCCTCTTCAGCGTCACCCTGATCCTATTCCCAATGCTCGCGCGCGCCCACGCCGAGGGCGATCGAGGCGCCGTGCGCGCCTACGTCGCACGCGGAACGCGCCTCGCCGCCATCTTCGGCGGTCTCCTCGTCGGCGTCGTCGTCGCCATGCCAGAGTCGATGCTCTCGTTCGCCTACGGCCCCGCCGACGCCGCGCGCCGCGCCTCCGTCCTGCGCATCATGGTCCTCGCGCAGGGCGCCTTCGCGATGCTCGGCATCGCCACGACCGTGCTCACCAGCATCGGCAGCGAGAAGCTCGCCGCCGCCGTCAACCTCGTCGCCGTTTTTGCCGTCGGCATCGCGTGCGCCGTCGTCGTCCCCGCCGGCGCGTTCGGCCAGGCGCAGCTCGCACGCTCGGCGCAGGCCACGGGCGTCGCGCTCCTCGTGCTGACCGTCGTCGCGGGCGCTCTCGTGCGGGCTCGCACCGGCGCGTTCCTCCCTCCGCGCACCGCTGCGCGCGTCGGCGTCGCGCTCGCCGCGTGCATCGCCGTCGGGCTCAAGGCGCCGCGCTTCGGCCGCATCGTCACGCCGGGGGTCGCAGCGGCAGTCGCGGTCGGATTCCTCGGTATGCTGCTCGCGACGGGCGAGCTCACGGCGGCGGACAAGGCTCTGGTGAAGGCGCTGCGCAGGAACAAGAGTTGACCTTCACCCGCCCCCCGCCTCCTCCACGGCCACCTGCCGTGTCCCGTGCTCGACTCCATCGCGGAGGAGCGTCACCTGCAAGCGGGCGCCTCGCACCACGGTGCCCGGGACGCCTACGCGCACGACCACGTCGCCCGCCTTGCCAGGCAAGACGAGGTTCGCCCGGTTCCACGTCGCGCCGAGCCCCGCCTGCGCGAGCGATGCTCGCCACGGCCATCGCTCGGCGCCCGTCCCGATGCCGACGGCCACGCGCCAGGCGCCCCGAAGGTCGTCGTACCGATGCTCTAGTCCACTCGGATAAGGAGAGAGCGCGCGGTAATTCGCGCCGTCGGCGTACCGGAGGCCCTCCTCGTCCGCGACGGGGGTCTGCGTCGGCGTGTGCGCGGGGACCGAGACGCGGATGCGGACGAGGAGGGCGCCGTCCGTGCCTCTCTTTGCCACGGCGTCGAGGATGCGCGGCTCCTCCTTGGGGAAGACGACCCGACCGCCCGCGTCGAGGAGGAGCGACGCATCCCCGCAGGGGTTCTCGTGCTCGCCGGCGTCCATCGTCTCGCACGCCCCGCACTGGCACCCGTCGCACACCGGCAGCTCCGCATCGCCGGCGAGCCCGCGCTGCGCCCGCAGCCATTGCTCGAGCGTGATCTCAGCGGCTGTGCCCGGGCCGCTGCGGACCCACGCGTCGTGGTAGCGCGCGGCGGCCTCGACGCCGATGTAACGAAGGTGCCAGGGCTCGTTCTTGTAGCCGGTCTTGGGGTCGATGGGGACGGGGCGATCGGCGCGCGGCTGGCAGCGCGACCCGTCTTTCCGGTCGTCCGGATCGATGGGATACGAGACGACGAAGCCGTAGACGGACGCGTTCTCGTCGAACCAGCGCCCGCCCCGCGTGCAGCCGAAGCCGTTGCGGAAGACGCCCTCGCCCGTTCGTGCGCCCTGGTCCGCCCAGTCGCTCGTAAAGGCGTCGACGGTCGTACCCAATTGGTGCTGGCTATGTCCCGGCAGAGCGCTCTGTGTCGCGGCTTCGCAGAACCCCCCGCGCGCCTTGGCCGCCCACCCGTCGAACACCCAGCACTGCGTTCCGAAGCCGCGGAACGCGGAGTCGACACGCCCGGTGAGCCCGTCGGCGCGCATGCCCTCGAACATGCGGCGCAGGGCGATGGCGGCCTCGCGGCGCAGGCAGGCGCGTCCCGCGTCGCATGCGGAAGGAGCGCGGGGGGAGAGATCGCGCAGGTCGACGAGATCCCTTGGGGCGTAGCCGGGCGGGAGCGCGCCGGTGGGGGAGCGGTTGACGATCGCGAGGAGGTCGTCGCCGTCGACGAAGGCGACGCGCGTGTCGGACGCGGCGAGAAAGGCGCGAAAGGGGCCGCCCGCGAGGACGACCGGGCATGAGTACTTGGCAATGGGCGACGGAAGACCGAAAGGAAACGGGACGAGGCTCGCAACGGGGGGAGGAGCCGCATCGAGGACGCCGGTTACGGTCGCGGCGGGCGGCCCGGGTACGTCCGGCACGGCGCTGGCCGCGGAGGTGCGGGTCGCTGGGGTCGACTCGACGCGATGGCATGTAGCCGGGAAAGCGACGAAGACGAGCGCAAGGGGAAGGTGTCGACGCACGGTCACCACTCGATCTGGTACCGGGCCGGGTCGTTGCCGTGCACGCGCACGATCATGCGGCGCTCGCTCAGGCGCACGACGGCGTGCGAAGCAGCGGCCTTGCCGGGGCCATCGTCGTCGAGGTTCTCAACCAAGCTCTGGACGGTCACGTACGGGATACCGGCGACGACGTCCAGGTGGTTCCAGTGAAGGTGGCCGTTCAAGACACCCCGCACCCGCCCACTCCCCTCGAAGATGGGGCGCACCTCGGCGCGCTCTTGCTC
>VFSW01016383.1_pt1 | contig 10113 bp, 6 predicted proteins | sample 5358111 | NCBI WGS metagenome assembly VFSW01 (sample SAMN11554181, study PRJNA540505) | mine drainage metagenome | isolation source: sediment from site ElyBrook_90M | place: USA: Ely Copper Mine, Vershire, VT | collected 2017
GCTCCTGCACCGCGGTCGAGCCGGCCTCGCGGATGTGGTAGCCGGAGATCGACACGGGATGCCAGCGCGGAACTTTGCGCGCGCAGAACTCGATCATGTCGGTGACGATTCGCAGCGCCGGGCGCGGCGGGCAAATCCATTCCTTCTGCGCGATGTACTCTTTGAGCATGTCGTTCTGAATAGTTCCGCCGACGCGATCCCACGCAATTCCGTTGCGCTCAGCCACCACCAGATACATCGCGAGCAGGATCGACGCCGAACAATTCACCGTCATCGAGGTGGTGACTCGGTCGAGCGGAATTCGATCGAACAGTGTCGCCATGTCGTAAACCGTCGAGACCGACACGCCCTCGCGTCCCACTTCACCGAGCGCCCGTTCGTGGTCGGCGTCGTAGCCCATCAGCGTCGGCATGTCGAACGCGGTGGAAAGCCCGTCCTGGCCCTGGCCGAGCAGGAAGTGGAAGCGCGCGTTGGTGTCCTCGGCAAGGCCGAAGCCGGCGAACTGGCGCATCGTCCACAACCGCCCGCGATACATCGAGCCGTACACCCCGCGCGTGAAGGGAAACTCGCCCGGGTTGCCGAGCGCGTCGTCGTACGAGCCGGTTACGTCGTCGGGCGTGTAGAGCGGTTCGAGTTCCATGTCGGACACGGTCGAGAAACGGACCGGGCGCTCGCTCGCCTGCTGGTAGGTCGTCTCACGCCATTTCTTTTTGTTGCCCACCGTGCGCGACCCTCACCGGTTTTCGAGCACGCTGCTCGCGATTACCAGGCGCTGAATCTCCGACGTTCCTTCGTAAATCTCGGTGATCTTGGCGTCGCGGAAAAAGCGCTCGACTTTGAACTCCCTGGTGTAGCCGTAGCCGCCATGAATCTGCACCGCCTCGGTCGCGGACTTCATCGCGGTTTCAGCGGCGAACAGCTTTGCCATCGCGGATTCCTTGGTGCATGGCTCACCGCGATCCTTCAGCGTGGCGGCGCGATGCGTCAGCAGGCGGGCGGCGTCGATCTCGACCGCCATGTCGGCAAGCTTCCACTGAATCGCCTGGTACTGCGCGATCGGCTTGCCAAACGTCACGCGTTCACTGGCGTATTTCAACGACGCCTCGAGTGACGCGCGCGCGATTCCGAGCGCTTGCGACGCGATCCCGATCCTGCCCCCGTCGAGCGTTTTCATGGCGACCTTGAATCCCTGCCCTTCCTCGAGCAGCAGATTCTCGCGCGGCACGCGCATATCCGAAAAGCTCAACTGCGCGGAATGCGCGCCGTGAATTCCCATTTTGTCTTCGACCCGCGTGACGGCCCATCCCGGCGTGTCGGTCTCGACCGCAAACGCGCTGATCCCGCGATGGCCCTTGTCAGGCTGGGTCATCGCAAACACGATCGCGACCTTCGATTGCGGCGCGTTGGTGATGAAATTCTTGGTGCCGTTGATCACGTACGAGTCGCCGTCGAGCACCGCGCGCGTCTTCTGACCCGCCGCGTCGGAGCCGGCCTCCGGTTCGGTCAGCGCGAAGCATCCGAGCCAGGCGCCGGTCGCCATCTTCGGCAGAAAATGATCTTTTTGCCTGGCGGTGCCAAGCCCTAGAATCGGCCACGACGCGAGCGAACAGTGCGCCGACATTATAACCGCCGTCGAAGCGCATTCGACCGCGAGTTCCTCGAGCACCATCGAATAGGCAACGTGGTCGAGGCCCGCGCCGCCATATTGTTCGGGAAGGAAGATGCCGAGCATCCCGAGCCGGGCGAGTTCGTCGATCGCTTCGGCGGGATAGCGATGCGCGCGGTCGGCCTCGACCCCGATCGGTCCAAGCTTCTCGCGGGCGAAGCGGCGGGCAACGTCGCGGGCGCCGCGCTGCGATCCGGTGAGTTCGAGATCCATCTCGCTCCATATCTAGCGTAGAGCGATGGGCAGGGTCGATAGAACCGCGCGCCCGCCGCAGTGGCCGCGCGCGACAACGGAGCGCGGCGTTCACTAATGCGGGGCGGCGGCGGGCGCTGGCGGAACGATGTGGATTGAACCGCCCCGAGGGTCACGGAAAGTTCGTACGGTCATCCGATCGGGTGTGGCATCGACCATCACGGCGCCGTCCAGGTCGGTGCGCATCACGATGGCGCCCGCTTCCACATAACGTTCGACGACCGCAGCCGACGGAAAATGAAAATAATTCAAATATCCGTCCGAGATCACCGCAGCTTCCGGATGCACCGCCGCAATGAATGCCGGCGTCGAGGAACTCGCGCTGCCATGGTGCGGCACTTTGAGCATCGTCGCGTGAAGATCGCCGCGCCTCTCGATCATAGCGTGCTCGCCGGCCGACTCGATATCGCCGGTGAACAGCAATGACATCCTGCCGAAGCTGAATCGCAACAGCATCGAGCTGTTGTTCTGCTTCCTCGTGGCGCCGGCGCCGCCGTTGAGCGACGAAATCGCAACCCCGCCGATCGCCGCCACCGGCGCCGTCTCGCCCACCTGCACCATCGGAATTTTGGCGCGCGCGAGGTCGTCCATCAGGCGTGCGTAGCTCACGTCGGCGCTCGCCACTCCCGTGGTCCAGAACGCGCGTGGCGCGAAGTTCATGGCGATAAAATCCAGACCGCCGAAGTGGTCGAGGTCGGAATGACTGAGCGCAAGGTAATCGACGCGCATGATTTTTTGCGACCATAAATATGCGGCGACAATTCGCTCACCCACGTCGAAGCCACCGTAGGAGCCACCGCCATCGATCACCATCACGCGCGAGCCGGGAAATCGCACCACCGCGCCGTCGCCCTCCCCCACCGCGAGGAACGTCACGCGCAGATCGGGATTGAAGAAGCGCTCGTAGGTCCAGCATCCCGCGTCAACTATCAGGACAATTGCCAGCGCGATGGCGCATCGCGCATGCCATCCGAATCCGAGCTTAACCGGAGCGCCGTTCAGACCGTCCTCGCGAGTCCGATCGTCGCGCGCGCGCTCGCCGGTTATCGCCGCGGCAAGCGGAGCGAGCAGCCAAATCATCAGCAATCCATAAGCGATCGCGAGTTCGAGAATCGTCGGCGTGAAGATACGGAACCACGCCAACGGCCAGGCGACGAACCGGGCCGCCAGCCAGTTGCCGGCCGCAAGCGCGTGCGCGCCGAACAGCAGTATCGGCCGCGCCGTCGGCTCCGAAACAAAACTCAACGCGGCTGCAACCAGTCCGCTGATCGTGGCGCCGAATGCCATGATCGGCACCACCACCGCGTTCGCGACCAGGCCGACAACCGCGAACTGGTTGAAGTGATACGCGGTGAGAGGCGCCGTCCCGACCATCGCCCAGAACGACACCGCGAGATAGCCGACGGGACCTTCCAGAAATCGCCATCGCGGCGACGAGGGTTCGCCGCGAAGCCTCCCGATCCGTTTGCGGCGCGCGAACCAGGCGGCAAACCGGCGCATCCCGAGTATGATCGCAATCACCGACGCAAACGAGAGCTGAAACCCGATGTCGGCGGTCGAACCGGGAAGCGCGGCGCAAATCACGATCGCAGCCAGAGCCAACGACGCGATCGCTTCGCGGGAACGATCGATCGCCACGGCCAGCATATACGCCAGCACCATCACCAGCGCGCGCATCGTGGACACATGATGCCCCGCGATCGACGCGTACGCGCACACCGCGATCATCGCGGCGATCGCGGCCACCTTGTTCGCGTAGCCGCGGTTTGCCAGCCCCGGAAACAGCATCATCGCAAGCCGCGCCACGGCGAACATCGCGGCCGCCACGATGCTCAAATGCAGTCCCGAGATAACCAGCAAATGGGCCATCCCGGTGCGCGCGAATGTCTGTCGAAGCGGCTGGCCGATTTCGCCTTGATCGCCGATCACGAGCGCGCGCATCTCGGCGTTTTCAGGATACGCAAGGTTGCGATCGAAGAACTCGCCGATGTGAGTTCTTATCGATTCAATCTGGCTCGACGGAAAGCTCGAACGATGACCGATGATTTGAAATCGCGCCGAGCCGAGCGATCCTTTCGGCGCGGTCATCGTCGCGTCAATGCCATTGCGCGCCATCAGTCCCGCGTAGTCGAATTCGCCCGGATTCCCGTAGTTGCGCGGAAAATGAATTCGCGCGCTCAGCCTGATTTCGTCGCCCAGCTTGAAGCTGCCACCACCGAGCACCGCGATTCGGACATTGCCGCCGGACGGCAGCATGGCGCCGCCATGCTCGGCAGCTCGCTCGACCGTGACGTACAACCGATCGCCATAAGCTACGCGCTCGGTCTCGCGATACAGGCGTCCTTCGATCGTAATTCGCTAATCGTCCGCCATCGTGGCGACGTCGTGCGCCGCGCGCGGCGGATCGAGTACGTTCGCCACCGCTACTGTCGCGCTCAGTGCAAGCGCAACGTACGCCGCCGCAAGGCCGAGCGTCCGTCGAGCGGCCAGAAACGCGCCGAGCGCTAATGCGGCGACCGCCAGCGCAAGCGAGAGTGGAATCGCGATGTGAAAATTGCCAAGCGCATCGCCGGCGGCTATGGAAATCGCGACCGCGTAGATCGGCGCGATCCGCTCAAGCGGGCTGACTGCCGGGACCGGGGGTAAAATCTCGCGGGGCCTGATCGAGTCCAGTCCGACAGGTCGCAATGCGGCGCGTTTTCCGGAAAGTGCTCCCGCAGCGATAGCTACGCACTCCTTCGCGCATCAGCGGCGGCGTGAGGTCTATGTTGACTTATAGATTATGCGCCGACACAAGCAAGTAGCACGACCAACGATGTGTGCTCCGGGGAACTTTCGCGTCAATCGCGGGCGGGTGTGCCGTTGACTCGAGCGCCGGCGCTATCCCGCGGGAATGGCCGATGAAGCGAGCGGAAGAACCGCTTGATCCGCGGAGTCGGCGGATTCTTCGACGTCGAGCAGCGCCGTCATTTCGTCGAGATGGCGGCGAATCTCGGCGGCAAGTTCGCGATTGAGTCCCTTCACTGCCGCAATCTCGTCGGTCGTCGCCTCGCGAATCCGTTTGAGACTGCCAAAATGGCGGAGCATCGCGCGCCGTCGCACCGGGCCGACGCCTTCGATATCGTCGAGGACCGAGCGCAACCGTGCGCGGCGCCTTAGTTCGCGGTTGTAGGTGATCGCGAATCGATGCGCCTCGTCGCGAATCCTCACGAGCAGGAACAGCGCGGTAGAATTTTTCGGCAGCACGATCGGATCCTTGCGCCTGGGAACGAAGACGCGCTCCTCGGATTTCTTCACTTCTTTTTCGCGCCGGTCGTTCAGCACATGCTGCTTGGCCAACGACACGCAATCGATCTGATCGGCCAGCTTGAACTCGCGGATCACTTCGAGCGCGACGTTCAGTTGTCCCTTGCCGCCGTCGATGACCCACAAATCGGGGTATTCGTTTTCGCGCACCGCGCGCTGGAGCCGGCGCTTCAAGACTTCGTACATGCTGGCGAAGTCATCCTGGCCTTCGAAACTGCGAATCCGGTACCGGCGGTAGAGATTCTTTTGCGGCTCGCCTTCGTCGAACGTCACCTGCGACCCGACCACCATCGAGCCTTGCAGATTCGAGATGTCGTAGCATTCCATCCGCTTGGGCGTGTTGCGCAGACCGAGCTTGGCGCGCAGATCCTCGAGCATCCGCTCGCGGGTTTTTTCGTTGTCGCGCCGCGAGGCAAAGCTTTGGCGCGCGTTGTCCATCGCCATTTCGAGCAGGCGCAGCTTCTCGCCGCGCTGCGGCTGAAACACTTCGCATTTCTTGCCGCGCCGCTCTGAGAGCAGCTCCGCGCGCACGGCGGCGTCCTCCAGTTCGACCGGCACGATCACTTCGTCGGGGATATTGCGCGCTCCCGAGTAATACTGAGTCAGCAGATCGGAAAGAATTTCGTGAACCGGGAATTCCAGGTCCTGAAAGCTCCATCCCTGGGTGCTGGTCAGCTTTCCGCCGCGGACGATTAGAACGATCGCCTCGATGAAGCCGCCCTCGCGGTAGATTCCGAACACGTCCTGGTCGATTCCCCAGTGATGCAGCACGGTTTGCCGCTCGACGGTTTTTTCGATCGCGCGCACGCGGTCGCGGATCCGCGCGGCCTGTTCGAACTCGAAGCGCGACGCGTGATCCTTCATCAGATCGCGCATCTCGCGGAGCAGCTCGAGATTTTTTCCTTCAAGCAGCATCTGCGCCGCGTGCAAATGACGGCCGTACTCTTCGCGATCGACCGGCAGACAGCACGGCCCCAGGCATCGCTTGATCTGATATTCCAGGCACGGCCGCGAGCGATTGCGGAACACCGCGTCGGTGCAGGTGCGCAGCGGAAAGACTTTGCGGATGACGTCGATCGTCTCGCGCAGTCCGTCGGCCGAACCGAACGGGCCGAAGTAGCGCCCGCCGTCCTTGACGATCTTGCGGGTGACCGTGATTCGCGGCCACGGGTGATTGGTGACCTTCGCGCTTAAGTAGGATTTGTCGTCTTTGAGGCGGATATTGTACTTGGGCCGGTACTGCTTGATCAGATTGTTTTCGAGGATCAGCGCCTCCTTCTCGCTCGCGGTGACTATCGTGTCGAAGTCGCGCACCCGCCGCATCAGGAAGCGAATCTGGAAGCGGCCGTCGCCGCCGTCGCGGAAGTATGCGCGCACGCGGGAGCGCAGCGACTTGGCCTTGCCGACGTAAAGCACCTTGCCGGTGCGATCGCGGAGCAGATAGACGCCCGGCTCGGTCGCGGCGGCCTCCAACTTTTGGTCGATTGAGACCGCTTCGTCCCCGACTGCGCGCCAGTCGCAGTCCGCAGCCTGCCCGATCTGCGCCGGCGCGTCCTTGGGATACTCGATCAGCGAGCCGTAAGCCGGGCCGGTCGCCTCGCCGCCAGCCGGTTCAGGCGGAGTTTCGTTTGCTCCGCGCTTTTTGTTTTCGTCTTCCGAAGGCATTGTCAAGGCTATTATCCCGAAACGACGCTCCGGCGCGGCTACAACCCGTTAAAGCCACGGGTGATTCGAGGCGGGAAGGTGACCAAGCCTCGCTAAGGCGCGGGCTGTTACCGAACGCGTTTCAATTCAGATTTAAACTCGAATGACAACGCCCAACCCTTCGAGTGGACCAGGACCACTCGTAAGATCAAACGCAGCATCGACAATGCTGAACTTACTACCGAAACGCGACACTAGGGCGCGGGTGAAGGCGCGATGACCTTACCACGCCCCATTCCGAGGCCGCCGCCGCGCCGCCCGCCAGACCATTGTGGAATCCCTTGAGCATTGCGCAAAGTGAGCACCTTGCCACCTTCCTTCACTTCGCGGGCGATGATCGCTTCGTGACTTTGAACCGTCACTTTCGAACCCGTCACCTCAACCTTATCACCCTTGGCAAATTGGAAGCCCTTCGATGACAAATAGGCAGCAGGCCCCAAATGAACGTCGAGTGTGCCGGATTCGGTCTTGAGGTCGAGGTGAATCACTCCCCAACCGCGCCCGCCAGAGATCGTTCTGACTTGCTCGACCGTCCCGTTGACGGTGGTTTCAGTGCTCGGATTGTACATGCGACCGCCGCCCATGCCGCCGCCCATGCCGCCGCCCATTCCCTGGCAATAGGCGGTCGGGACCGCACAAGCGATCACCGCAGCAGCTATCAGCAACACTCCGGAAGTACTTTTTGAGTTCATAGCGCACTCCCTTAACTAAACCGGGATTTCCGGTTTGACTCTACGATTCCAACTCCCGTATAGGCCGGAGCACCTCTCTGGGCAAGGGTTTAGCCGGTTTTGGTCCGCGGTCTTTCCAGCGGTGCCGCGAGGGGCCGGTTTCGCATCTGCTGGGCACGCAACTACTGCGGGCCGGTGGGCTCGCCGACATCCGGTTCAGGCGGAGTTTCGTTTGCTCCGCGCTTTTCGTTTTCATCTTCCGGGGCCATCGTCGCGCCTAGTATATCAATGGGGGCGCCAAGTATCCGCTGTCTGGCGGGAAGTTGCGCCCGGCGCTTCGAGCGGTCTCTCACCGGCGGCTTGGCAACCGCTACCCGCTTCGAGTCGGGGTCTGCTACTTAGCTCGATGCGTGTCACGCGCGTTGCGTGCCATCGTAATCTTTTAGGCAGAGGGATTCTGAAATGGGCAGGCTTGACGGCAAAGTGGCGGTTATCACGGGCGCGGCAAGTGGAATCGGGCGCGCGACCGCAATCAGGTTCGCGGGCGAAGGCGCGGCGGTTGTGATCGCGGACCTTAACGACGAAGGCGGCCAGGCCGCGGTCCGCGATTGCAAGGAAAATGCCGGGCGCGCGGTCTTCCAGAAGACTGACGTCTCCGCCGAAGCTGAAATCAAGGCGCTCATCGCGCGCGCCGTCAAGGAATTCGGCCGGCTCGATATCATCTACAACAACGCCGGAATCGGCGGCGCGGTCGGATCACTCGAACAAATTTCCGTCGAAGACTGGGACAAGAGTCAGGCGGTGCTGTTGCGCAGCGTGTTCCTGGGAATGAAGCATGCGGCCCCCGAGCTGCGAAAAGCCGGCGGCGGTTCGATAATCTCGACTGCGTCGATCGCAGGCATCCGCGGCGTCGCCGGACTGCACGCCTACTGCGCGGCGAAGGCCGCGGTGGTGAATCTGACGCGCTCGGCAGCGTTGGAATTCGCCCAGGATAAAATCCGCGTCAATTGCATCTGTCCCGGCATCATCAATACGCCGATCCTGCATCGCAATGTGCCGGGCATGAAAGATGCGATGGAACAATGGATGGTGAAGGGTCAGCCGATCCCGCGCGCGGGCCATCCGGAGGATATCGCCGGGATGGCGCTCTACCTGGCCAGCGACGATTCGGTATTCGTCACCGGACAGGCGATGATCGTTGACGGGGGACTGACGGTCGGCAGCCAGTTCTCCGGCGCGGGCGGAGAAAGCATGCCGTCGGCGATCCCGCCAGCCGGCTTTCTCGGCCCGTCGTTCCAGGGTTGACGGCGCTGCGGCGCTTGTTTAGATGCGCGGGTAGCCGGGCAGCCGCGCCTGCATCGCATTAGGATACTCCAGCGGCAACGCGCTCGCCTTGTCCAGCGCCGCGATCTCCGCAGCCTCGAGCCGAAGTCCGATCGCGCCCAGGTTCTGCTCGTTCTGCTCCTCGGTTCGCGCGCCGTAAATCACCGAGCTGACGCCGGGCTGCTGATTCACCCACGCCAGCGCGACCTGCGCGATACTACGGCCTCGTTCCTTCGCGATGCGCTCGACGGCTTCAAGGGTCGAGTAGTTTCGCTCGTCGGCGAGCCGATTCCACATATCCAACTTGGCCAGGCGGCTGTCCTTGGGCGGGCGCTGCCCCGAACGATACTTGCCGGTGAGAAATCCACCGCCGAGCGGACTCCACGGAATCACCCCGACGCTCTCATAGCGGCACAAGGGCAGTAGTTCACGCTCGATCTCGCGCGATATCAGGCTGTATTGGGGCTGCAGGCAGTCAAAACGCGCGAAATCGTGTTTATCGCTGACCCACAGGCTCTTCATCAGTTGCCACGCCGTAAAATTCGACGCTCCGATATATCTGACCTTGCCTTGACCCACGAGGTCGTCGAGTGCGCGCATCGTCTCTTCGATCGGCGTTTCGAAGTCCCACGAATGCACCTGGTAAAGATCGATGTAATCCATTTTCAGCCGCCGCAGACTGGCTTCGACCTCCGACATGATATGCCCGCGCGAGAGTCCAATTTGATTCGGCGCCACCGTTTTGCCCATGAAAATATTGGCGTTGAAGCGGACTTTTGTCGCGACAATCAAATCTTTTCGCCGCTGGCCGACAATTCGCCCGAGAATTTCCTCCGACGCGCCCGCCGCATAGACGTTCGCGGTGTCGAGGAAATTACCGCCAACCTCGATGAACCGGTCGAGAATTTTTCCCGCCGTAGCTTCATCCGTTTCGCGTCCAAACGTCATGCAGCCAAGGCAAAGTTCCGAAACTTTGAGTCCGGTGCCGCCTAATCGCCGATATTCCATGGCTTTTTCCAATCCTCCGCGACCGAGTCTAGTACGACCTTTGGCGCATACAAATTAAAATTTTCGACTTTGAATAATCGCCGAAATGAATCGTCTCAATAATTGGGTGCAAACGGCTCTGGCACCCTCCGGTCGGACATTCCTCCCACCCAACCGGATTCCGTCCGCTGCGTAAGCGGACGG
>VFSW01016384.1_pt1 | contig 10112 bp, 10 predicted proteins | sample 5358111 | NCBI WGS metagenome assembly VFSW01 (sample SAMN11554181, study PRJNA540505) | mine drainage metagenome | isolation source: sediment from site ElyBrook_90M | place: USA: Ely Copper Mine, Vershire, VT | collected 2017
ACGACGGGCATTTAACGATTACAGGATGGGGGTGTTTTCACACAGCCTGAACCCATAAGCGCCATAGCGCCCTCCAGTTAACGGACAATCATTTGAGCTTATGTTGAATTGAGTGGCTGGCGTAGCGAGCCACTCTCGATTGTAAGGTTAGGCATTTTTCTCACTGGTAGTGCCTAAACGTTGACCTATGGAAGGGGCGTTATAAGAAACGCACCGCCACTAATAGCGGGTTCAATTGTTCCAAATAAACGTCCGGCCGGAAGCCGGTACCAATTACGCCCATCCCAGCAATCATGCGTAGTCTTCATGACTATCATACAAGACACTTGACCATCTGCCTTAGCATAGCGACGCTTCCCTAACGGATAAAGTCTATGCCATTGCTGACCATCGAAACATTGACCACTTTCAGTTACAGAAAAGCATGCGAGATCTGAATGTGCTGGACGAAACGCACCTCCAGCAATCGGAGGGTCTTGAGCGCCATAGACGATAGCTGCTTCACTTGCGTATGCCGAGGGCGTCAGCAATATTCCGGCGATGGCACATGCAAATCTCGTTCGCCAGCGGGTAACCCAATGCAGTCTTAGACGACTGGCAGCTACCTGAACACTGGGTCTATCGTGGCTGCAGTTTTCTAGGGTCATACCGGCCATATTCGTCTAGCTTTGTGATGTCGACAGATTCTTCTGTCTCCGGAATCTTGACTGCTTGAAACAGTTGTATTGCCTCTTCGGTAGCTTTGAACGGAGATATTTTCTCAGCACCTATTTGGATGTCATATTTCTTAAACCCATAAACTATTGTGGTTGTCATATAGAGTGGTTCGGCTATTTGGCGTGAGCTAGAAAAGCTTCGGTCAGTGCATTCCTGATTATAGTTTTGGCATCGTCTTGCAACTTTTCCGGATGATCGTTTAGATATTTGGACAGCACAAGTTGCACTTGTTCAGTTGGGAGTGGGTATGGCAATCCGTATAAAGGCACATGGAGCCGTCCGCCCATTTCGGCGAATTCGTAAAGCTTAATTTCCTTTTTCTGATGCTCATCCTTTGCTTTTTGAGTAGTTTTCCGCTGTACGTCAAATAGAAAATTGTTTTCCCACTGTGCTGAAATGTATCCCATGACCCAACTAATCACGGGCAAGCAACGCATAGCGTCTTCTGCCGTCGAGGAATCTCGCACTTGGCCGTTGGAATATACTTTCGTGCAGGCGTCTAATCCTTGCTTAAGCCAGAACCCATCTACTTTTGCTTCTTGGTCAGCAATAGAGACGTTGGCATACAAACATGTTGCAACAACCACAGAAATTACAAATAGCGAATTCACAAATGATTTCATAGTTGCTTCTCCATAGCCTATTTATTTTTGGCGTTTTCGTCATCCCGCTTAAGGATTTCATCTTTCCGCTTAAGCAATTCTTTCCAGATAAAATCATTTATAGTGAACGGAAAATGGTCTTGATGATGTGTTCCGCCTGGCGTGTATATCATTCCTTTAGCTGTAAGCGTTGACGCATAAGGACAATGCACCCACGTATAGAATGACTGACTGTTTTCGCGAAGTGCATCGGCTAAATGTTTAAGTTCGTATTGCGAAAGATGTTCAATTCTTTCGATTACTTTCTTCTCGTATATAGCTCGGCCTTCTTCTTGTTCTTTCTCTCGAACTTTTCGACGATTACTAAGTGCGGAATGTTTTCGACTGCCGAAAAAGATATCAATGAAAAATCCAATAATCGAAGAGAAGGTTAAGGAGCCAAACAATACGGCGGCGATGATTAAAATCGACCTTGTCGCTTCTCCAAAGCTGTTAAGCGTAATGAACTTATATTGGTCAAGCACGATCATCGCAATGCAAAAGATGAACAGCCCAAAAAGTATACGCGTTGGCAGTTTTAAGGCATCAAGCCATTTTGAATCTGGAATCATGGAAGCCACATAAAGAACATGAGACGGCATTCATCATAACAGGATGTCACTAGCGACTGTCCACTTCTGGCCGGATTTTGCCCGTTTGTTATTGCTGATGTCACTGTCTGCTTTGTGATTAACCCAACATCAGATTTTCTTTGAATCTGTTCGCCATTTAGCCACCATCTCATTCTCAAGTTCATTTTCTTCATCTGACTCATAGTTCTGGCCGCATAGGATACAACGCTCCCAAATTAGATCCACTGTGTCTTGACCGCAATGAGAACAGCTGCCCACAGGAGCTCCCCTCTTAATTAATTCTGCTGAGATTCTGGGGCCATGCGCATCTGCAAATTCGTAAAGCGTTTCAATAAAGAGAAGCCAAGTGTCGTCATTCTTGAAGTCTTCGTCTAAGTCCTGTTTCAGTTCCGACGCTGCAAATGAGAAGATGAATGACAATGTCTTCCCGAGCATTACCTTTGCTTCTTTCTCAGTAATCTCGAATTCAAAGTGCTGTATAGCGTTTCGTAGATTCCGGCAAGCTGTTAACGCTTTCTTGTCTTTATCGTCAATCTTTACGCCGCCGATTGAGTCCAAACGAGTAATTGCCTTCTCGAGGCTTACAGTCCTAGAACTTAGAGATGGGTATTGATCAACGTTCTCCCATACAAATGCGGGATTGATTTGCCGTAACCTTTCTTTCAAAAGAAGCTCGGCACAATGATACACATTCAGAATGGATTGTTTATATTTGTCTGACGAAACGGTGTCTGGCAGTGCAAGCAACTCTATAGCGTGGCGTAATGAGTCTTTTGCGTTGTTGATAAGCTCAAAGCGTAACGTTTTCACGGAGCCTCACATTGTTGATACGTAACATTTATTAGACATGTGCGCCGACGCTGTCTATTATTGGCCGACTCCGGCCTGTTTGCATCCGTTAACTCGACGCGCAGATGCACTGGCAGAAGCGGACGCACAAACTTTCGACACGCTACATCACTTCGACAAGCGGAACAATATGCCATTTGGTCTATACCTCACCTAACCCCCGCCGCGTTCCAATATCCACGCCATTTCTTGGTATAAGAAAAGTACAGCAGACTTATTTCGAGTCCGCACAAATCAAGGATAGGAACGTGGAATCATGAACCAAATCGCAATAGCTGTTCTTAAGGCCGTATTAATCACCCTGATCGGGACCATTGCCAGTATTGCCGTCGAGAAAATCCGCCGTCACAACGACGAGAAAGACCAGGACGATTACTACCAACCCGGCTATGATGAATTTGACCGGTATTAACCGCCCTACCCGACTTTAGCTTCTGCATCACACCAACCCCGCCCAGCATGAGCTCCATGACTGGGATTTTTATCGTCTATATGAAAGGAAATAATCATGGCACATGAAGTACAAACAATGGCGTATGTCGAAAGTAATGGAGTTCCGTGGCATGGCCTCGGCGCTGCCTTACCAAAGAACCAGCCAATCGAAGTCTGGCAGAAGAAAGCTGGGATGGATTTCGAGATCCGACAAACCGACGTTCTGTTCAACGCTGCAAGCGGTGATGGAAACTTGCTCAACCTTCGCAGCAATCCAGATTCAACAGTGCTGTACCGCAGCGACACGTTTGCTCCGTTGTCCGTGGTCAGTTCACGCTACAAAGTGGTGCAACCCAAGGACGTTCTTGGCTTCTACCGTGATCTGGTATCTGCGGGTGGTTTTGAACTTGAAACCGCAGGCGTTCTGAAAGGTGGAAAGAAGCTCTGGGCATTGGCCAAAACGGGGCAGGAAGCCACGCTGGTCGATGGGGACAAAGTGAAGGCGTATCTGCTCCTTGCCACAAGCTGTGATGGAAGCCTTGCAACTACGGCTCAGTTCACCTCGATCCGAGTCGTCTGCAATAACACCCTGCAAATGGCCGTCGGCGATTCCAAGGGAGCGATTCGAGTACCACACTCGACCACCTTCGATCCTACCGCAGTTAAGCAGGAGTTGGGACTGGGAATGACTACGTGGGATCAATTCATGACTTCCATCAAGGCAATGTCCAACCGCCCGGCCAACAAGTTTGAAGCGATGTCGTTTCTGGTGAACGTCCTTGGTGATCCTGCCCTGCCGCTTAACGAGCAGCCTAACCAGACAGCAATTCAAACGGTCTACGGGCTCTATTCCGGTAGCGGCAAGGGGAGCCAGTTGCAATCGGCTAATGGTACTGCGTGGGGATTAATCAATTCAATCACAGAGTACGTTGATGTCCACCGTCGAGCTAGAAGCGTTGACAACAGGATGGATTCAGCCTGGTTCGGGACCGGTGCTGCCATCAAGCAAAAAGCATTGGAACAGGCCATCGCACTAGCAGCATAACCATGTCGTAGCACAAACAGATTGCGCCTCGGATTTTTCCGGGGCGTTTTCATTTTCAGGAGAATCAAAATGGAATCCGTATTCAAAACGCTGTACGAAACTAACGTAAATGACCAAATCGAACGCAAGGGATCGTTTGCGTATCTGTCATGGCCGTATGCCATTGCTCAACTGCGCTTGGCCGATCCGACTGCTACGTGGGAAGTGAAACGGTTTGCCGACGATCTGCCGTATCAGAAAACCGAACTGGGCGTATTCGTGGAAGTGTCGGTCACTGTTCAGGGGATTACTCTGTCTCAAATTCATCCGGTACTGGATAGCAAGAACCGGCCTCTCATGGAACCGTCCGCCTTCGACATCAACACGAGTATTCAACGTTGTCTGGTCAAGGCTGTAGCATTGCATGGCCTGGGGCTGTACATCTACGCTGGTGAAGATTTGCCGCAAGGTGAAAATACCGGTGAAGCGGCAAGGCCAGTTACTACGCTTAAACCAAACCGCCCTGCACCTCAGTCTGACGTAGCCCTGCTCACCGATAAACAACTCGGTTATATCAAGAAGCTGGTGGCAGAAACCAAGACCGATGTACCGCAATTGCTGGCGTTCTTCCAATTCGACTCCTTGGAGCAAATCCCCAAGTCCGAAGTAAACCGGGTCATCAGGTTGCTTGAGCAGAATCGTCAGGTGGCAGCATGACAGCCCTACGGAAGATGGTTCAGGGATCACCGGAATGGCACCAACACCGCAGCCAGTTCAGAAACGCCTCTGAAAGTCCTGTCGTCATGGGATTGTCGCCTTGGATGACGCCTTACCAGCTCTGGCAACTCAAGACGGGGAAAACTCAGCCAACCGAGGCAACTGCTCCGATGCTCCACGGCATTGAAATGGAACCTTCGGCTCGGGCTGCGTATGAGGTCAAAACTGTTGCTGTCATGCAGCCCATGGTGATGACTTCCGGTGAGTATTCCGCCTCGCTGGATGGCATCACTTTAAACGGCGACCTGATCGTGGAAATCAAATGCCCGTACAAGGGCAAGGCGTCGGATTTGTGGCAGTCGGTGGAGGTGGGTGAAATCCCTGAGATGTATCGTATCCAAATCCAGTCGCAACTGATGGTTTCTGGAGCGACCAAGGCACATTTTTGGGTATTTGATGGCACTGACGGCTTGCTACTCAGCGTGGATCGTGACGAAGTGTGCCAACAACGCATCAGGAACGCGTGGGACGAGTTTAATGTCTACGTTGTGACCGATACGCCACCACCGATGACCGAAGCCGATACCGTGCTTAGGGATGACACCGATTGGATGGCCGCAGCGGAGGACTACGTTGTTCTCAAAGGACTGGCCGAAGAAGCAGCCGCAAGAGCTGATGACGCCAAGGCCAAGCTGATCGGATTGGTACGGCACAATCGAGAGGCTGGTTGCGGCGTTATCGTCACCCGATACTGGAAGGCAGGCTCCATCGAATATAAACGTGTTCCCGAGCTAGGAGCGGTTGACCTGGAGCGGTACCGGGGCAAGGCTAAGGAAGAGGTCAGAGTTACCGTGGTGAAGCAGCCATGTTGACCGTCCTGTTTTGGCTGTGCATTATGCCGCTGATCCTGTATCTGGGATTGGTGGCTTTGCTGGCGATGTTGGCCCGATGGCTCAGGTCGTGATACTGGCGGGGGATGTCGATGTTGGCGCCCCCCGTTGGTTATCGGCTCTGTGTTTGGCTTCTGTCCTTAATAATATATAGAAGCCGACCTTTTCCTATCACCAATATTTGTTGGGCAAGACGCAAAACGCCACTCACGAACTATTGAAAGATGGTGAGCAATAGGCACTTGGCCATAGACCTTGGGCGCCAACTTGCTATCGTCTGTTTGAATACTGCTCGTTACTATATATACAAGCCGCTATCGCTTTAGTGCCAATATAATTTAGGTGCCAATCAAAAACACACTCACGAACTCTTGGAAGATGGTGAGCATAAGTCTGATGACCGCTAGCCCCCCCGACGTTTGTCGTGTTCCCTGCATTGATTCCAGAACGTCAAATCTATTCCCAAGGGTTCCTGAATGCCCCATTCCTTGAAGTCCACTGCGTTCCCACGAAGGCATCGGCCCAGATAAAAGCTCTTGCAGTTAAAGCACTTCATGATCCCATTGAACGTGCTATTACAAGGCGCCCAGCTCCACTCTACGGCCATGTCATCCGGAAGGTTATTCAGGGACTCCGCAAGCAATTCAAGCTGTGTGATCATCGACCTGAAATCCCACGACGTTGGAACCAACGGCTTTTCGTAATTCACATGCTTGTCCCGTCCCTCCCCTTCCACAGCAAAAAAGACGCCAATCTCCCCCAATAAATCGACCATCAAGTTTAAGCTGAAATGCTCCGCCTTTAATCGACTTTCTATGCTCCTGCTTGCCCGAAAAACTTCTCTCATGTCAGACAACTTTTCGAACGACTCATTGATTGAAAAGAAGTCCCTTTCATTATTGGCCAAAGCAGAAAATCCCTTTTGAATCTTCTTGTCCTTATTCAGTTTTACTGCAAACGAGACTCCATCGAGTTCCCCTGTGGCTAATTGGCCAATGACATCCCCAAGATAAACCAGCTCTTTCAGTTTCAGTGCGGAAGCCTTTTTACTCTGACTGAATTTCCCTGCTTTCCGGCTATCGCTCATCCAAGGCTCACGCATACCGAACAGCAATTTCAACTTGGAGATTGTTACTTTTCGTGCCTGGGCCGGATTTTCCAACTGGCAAATGTGCATAATTATTGCCAGCTCCTTCTCCTGAAATTCCCGGTCAGTTTTAGGATTGGCAGCTTTGTAATTGACTCCATGCTTCATTGCCAATCTGTCAGCCTTCTCCAAGTGATACATAACATCACGATTGGGAATAATCTTGTTGTACCAATCAATTACGCTTTGGTCATATTGTTCTTTTGCAGCAGTCCGAAACTCACCAAACTTTTTGTGCTTAGCTTTGTCGTATTTTGGTACGTCATGCAGTGGAGCAACAACATAGTTTTGGAAAGCGTTGTCACGCATTAGCATCCCCATTGACTTCTGAGTGTTCTTTTCGATTTTTCTATACTCGTTGTACACCAGTCGATCCAGCATCATCGGCATGTCATATCCAAGATTGCTTAATTCAGATTCGTCTTCGATCATCGTCGCCAACTTGGCTCTCACCTTCTTCTTCAGTGGGAATACGAACGGATTCTGGTCAATTGCTCCAGCATAAATTCTGACCGAACATCGTACCTGCCCACGATTGGCTCGATTGATGGTCTGAACAATTTGTGATGTATCTGCCTCAAGCCTGTCAAATCGACACCACAATACTTCTGGTTCACATCCAAAATTTAGGCCAATCGAAAACAATGGACTTGCAATTAGTATCGGCTTGCTTGTTGTTCTGGCCACTTCAATCTCGGATGGCAGATTTTCCCGACGAGACACCACTTCGATTACTTCTTCCAAACCATAGTGACTGACCATTTGGTTAAACAATTCCATTTTGGCAGTGTTCATGATCAATACCGTGTTCGGTATCGCCTTCTTCTCGCTGTGAAGATTGGCGTAACCCTCAATCAGTCCAATTAAATCAGATTGGAAATTATTCAGGTTCAATATATGTAGCGGGTTTTGTTTTACTGAAGAGAACTCATAGCAGCAATAATCCGCTGTCGTCATACGCCTTCCCAAGATGCCACTAACGATTTCAGCCATCATGTTCCGTTGAATAGCTGTTAGCGTACCTGTCATGTACACAACTTGAACAGCTTGAGTAATGGCTATCTTGAATCTATTTAACCGTTCATCGCCAGTTGCAAAATCATCCAAGGCTCGATGCAGTTCATCCACCACCAGAACATAACTGCTCATTCCAACCGCTTCTAGTATTTTGTAGAGCGATTCATTCGTCGTTAGGAAAATGCCATTGCGTGGAGTGTAGGAATAATCAAAACTATTGTAATGTTCGAAGGCCATATCCTTCTTAGTTAAATCAGCTGCCATTTGATCCACTAATGGAATAGTCTGGGCAATATAGATAACCAAATTTCGAACGCACTTTTCCGCCATCCATGCAATCATGCTGTAGGTTTTCCCTGATCCTGTTGGGGCAAGAATCAAAGAATGCTTCGCTGTTGCAAACGAATCAATCTCAGGCAGTCGACCTTCTGCTGTCAACTCACATGCTCGATACGGAACATCTATCAACCATTGCAACTCGACCCGGACATATTCGTAGGCGCCTTCTGAGAATTCCTTCAGAGGAACTGTCACTCCATCACGTCTTCTGGCCAAGTGTGGTGTAACCTTCAGTACGTACCATGAGCCGGGAGAGTTCTCGTCATCAAGAATCAACGTGCAAATATCGTCAGATGTCTTCCATGTAGTCATCTTGACGTCAACCAAATTTCGGCCAGTCTTAACAACACCCTCGGTGGTTGGCTTGTAATGAGTAGCAGTTACAATGCCGTTCTCTGTGTGAACCTGTGAGACCACTTTCTTGTAGCCGTTTGCTTCTTTCCAAGCCGTTAGAAGTCGATTCTGTTCTGAATCGGCAGAAGAAATAATATTGGCAGGCAGCTCAGGTAGCGGAACGGTCTCACGGTCACCCTCGATAAAGCCGTCACGATTTTGCTCTGTTAGCTTGCAAGTCACGCCCTTAGCAATAAGCGGATTTGAAATGTAATGAAGCTGCACGGCAGAACGAATTGGCGCTGGGTCGATACCATGAGTAATCGTTGCCACACCACCTTTGTTGTTATCAATGATGGAAAATCCAGAGCTCATGCAATGAAGACGTAGGTGTGCTGCAAGTCTTTTTCCCTGTACACGCCGATCCAAGAAAAAGAATAGATGAGCGCAAAGGCCGGACTTAAGCAATTCACCGCCAACTTTACAAATTCCCGCACTACTACTGAACTGGAAGTAGCTGGTGACGTTTCTGAATTCTTCCGGCAGTTTGTTTTGGATGAGCCAAGATATGGCTTCTTTGGAATATGGCGTGATCTCGTTTGGAACCGGTATGTTGTCTATGTCCAACATCACCCAATCTGTTCCCTCGGGATGCTCTGGGAATATCTCGTCCCGTCTCCTAGTGGACTCAAGATGAGGCTCCTCGTTTATTCCCTTGATAATTGCCCAGTTACGATCCTGATCGTTGGCAAATGCATGAAGCAGCTCTCCCATTGGTTTGATACCAACGATTTGGGTTCGGAAGGCTTCGAAGGTAAAGGCATCTTGGTAACTTGTCTTTTGCAACGAACCATCGTTGCCAAGAAAAAACTTCTTGGTCATCACAACCGGTCTGGGAATACTGTCATCGCCAACTTCAAATGCCTTAAGGACAGTAAGGTTGGCGTCTTGGTGATCACACGGAGAAAATACGCCGTTTATGGGCTCTAGTCCGGCCATATTGAAGTCAGTGAATAATATTTAATTCAACTGTACACTGCGGAAGACCGAATGTCGGCAGGAATTCAGTCAAGTTGCTAAGTATTTGTACTGGTTTTGTCCAGAAATGAAATTGAAATGCGGTAAGTGTCTAATTCGAAACAACGTTAGGCTCGATGGTGCAGAAGGGGTAATTTTCCGCTGCGATGCCCGCTTTGGTCAGGGCGTTGAAGAGTGTGCTCTTCCCTACATTTGGCAATCCGACGATACCGCATTTGAGACTCATGTTTTTTCCTTTAATACAGGGTTTCGGATTTTGGATTTAGGATTTGGCAAACCAGAACTCCGCATCCCTCTCCAACTAAATCCTAAATCCCAGTTCCCGAATCCTAATTGCTATGCAGCTTCAGCATCGCTGCTTCCATTTTTCCTTCG
>VFSW01016385.1_pt1 | contig 10111 bp, 9 predicted proteins | sample 5358111 | NCBI WGS metagenome assembly VFSW01 (sample SAMN11554181, study PRJNA540505) | mine drainage metagenome | isolation source: sediment from site ElyBrook_90M | place: USA: Ely Copper Mine, Vershire, VT | collected 2017
CGATTGTGGTCATGTTCAGCCTGAAGGGCAATTTGATTGTGCAGTTGCCGCTGGACGTGCTGCGCATTGCGGTGCCACTGCTGATCTACTTTGTCGTCATGTTCTTCGTCAGTTTCTGGATGGGCCGCAAGGTAGGCGCCGATTACTCGAAGACGGCGACCCTCTCATTTACGGCGGCGAGCAATAACTTCGAGTTAGCCATCGCGGTGGCTGTTGCCGTCTTTGGACTGAACTCCGGCGCGGCCTTCGCCGCGGTGATTGGCCCGCTGGTGGAGGTGCCTGCATTGATTCTGCTGGTGCAGGTTGCACTGCGGTTGCAGAAGCGGTGGTCAGCGTCCAGCGCCGCAGTGCCGGCGGATGCTTAGAGCTTGATGGATGCGGCCCGGGCGGAGATGCCGCTGATCTCCGCGGCGCGGGCTTCTGCATAGGCGGCTGCGCCCATCAGCGCGGCGCGGCTTTCCAGAATGATGCGCACGGGCATGTTGACCAGAAGCTGGCTCAGGCGGCCCTTGTCGGTGAAGGCCTTCATGAAGAGACCATCCTTGAGCTTCTCCAGAATGCGCGGCGCAATGCCGCCGCCTACATAGAGCCCGCCAACGGACAGGATTTTCAGCGCCAGGTTACCGGCCTCAGCGCCGTAGGCGGAGACGAACATATCCAGCGCTTTCTCGCAGATCTCGCTCTTGGCGGCTAGCGCTACTTCAGTGATGACGGCGTTAGGGTCTTCGACGGCGATGCGGGCTGCCAGCCAGTTTGGCTCTTCGAGGCCGCGTACTTCGCGCAGGAACTCGTAGATATTGGTGAGGCCCATGCCACTGACAACGCGTTCAAAGCTGATGCGTCCGTTGTACTTTTGCTTGAGGAAGCGGAGCAGGTCGATCTCGTCCTCGTTGCGCGGCGCGAAGTCGGAGTGGCCGCCTTCGGAGGGAAACGGCAGGTGGTGATGGCCGTTCCAGGCAAGGAAGCACTCGCCCAGTCCTGTACCGGCGGCTATCAGGGCGCGGTTGCCTGTCTGGCTGGGGTCGCCCTCGCTGAGGGTGTAGATCTGGTCAGAAGCGAGCTCGGCAATGCCGTAGCCGTTGGCCTCCAAGTCATTGATAAGAAAGACGTGCTGGATGCCGAGGCTGGTGGAGAGTTCACGGCTATCAATCGTCCAAGGCAGGTTGGTCAGGCGCAGGCGACCGTCCCGTACGGGGCCGGGCACGCCAAAACAGGCAGCGGTCACCTTGTCCGCGCTCAAAAATTCTTTGACGATCTCTTCCAGTCCGGTATAGTTCTTTGCCGGATACCGCTCCTCCCGGGTATATTTCAGCTTTCCATCCACAAAGTCATACAGCGCCAGATAGACCTTGGTGCCGCCCACATCACCTGCCAGAATCATCTTTGCCTCTCCAAAACCCCACAGCCCTCCCGATCCGTTGCGGGTAGAAGCGCAGCAGCGGCCTTATCCAGAATCAGAGTGAGTATACCGCCTGAGGGCCATATAAGTTGACTGGGCAAACGCTCCGGATCGCGCGGCCCGGTGAGCACCTCGAGCAAGCGAGCAGCCTTATCTGCTCCACCAACAAGGAAGAAGACGGAGCCGGCGCGATTAATGACGGGCCAGGTGAGGGTGATGCGCCATGCGTCCTTATTTTGTACATGGTTAGCGGTCACCAACCGGCTTATTTCGTGAATGGCCTCAGTGTGAGGAAACAGGGAAGCGGTGTGGCCGTCGTTGCCCATGCCCAGGGCGACGAGATCGAAGCGTGGACTTTCTGCGCCCTCCAGGCGAAAGGTGTTGCGCAGCATGGACTCATAGCGAGAAGCGGCCACCTCCGGTTCGAGCTCGCCTTCCATGCGGTGTATCTGTTCCGGCTTGAGCGGAACGTGATCCAGCAGGGCCTCGCGGGTCATGCGGTAGTTGCTGTCGGGATGGTCGGGCGGGACGCAGCGCTCGTCCACCCAATAGAGTTCCAGCTTGTCCCAGGGCATGCGCGCGCGCCATGGCTGGTTGGGGTCGGCGAGTAGCTGGAAGGCGGCCTTGGGGGTGGATCCGCCGCTGATTGCAATGCGCGCCCTGCCCCTGGCGGCAGCGGCCTCTCCGGCCATCTCCACGAGATACTGTGCCGCCCTCCGGGCCAGCGATACCGCGTCCGGCTCTACGTAGTACTTGATTCTCAGCTTGCTGGACATCCGTTTCGCACCTCCGACTTCTAAGTTACACGGATGCCTGCATTTTGAACCAACAATGAGCCAAAACCCCAGTTTGCAGCAGCGTAGTGTGCCGCAGGAAAGCAAGGATCAGGCGACGATGCGGCGATGCGCTCCGACGGCTTCTGCCGTGCGCGATCCTTGACCAAGCGGACTCAGCGGCAGGGTAAGCGCAATGTGCGCGCCGCCGCTTTCCCGGTTGGAGGCCGAGACCGTGCCGCCATGCGCGCGCACCACCGCTTCCACGAAGGCCATTCCCAGCCCATGGCCGCTGGAATCCTTGCCTTTGACGCGTCGCTCGAAGAGGTGCGGCAGAACTTCCGGGGCAAAGCCCGGGCCGTCGTCTTCCAGCGTCAACTGCGCCACACCGCCTTCCGTGGTGAGCCGAATCAGCATGGCGCAATGGGCGGGCAGATGCTTCAGTTCGTTGTCAAACAGGTTTGAGATCATGCGATGCATGAGAGCCGCATCGGCGTGGATCTTCACCGGCCCGGCGCAATGGAGTGTAATCCGCAGACCTTTCTCTGTCATGGAGGGCTCGTAGAGATCGATCATCACGCGCAGCAGCTCGTCCAGGTCGATTTCGCTTCGGGAGAGCCGCAGCGCATCTGCTTTCCCCTCGGCCACATCCAGTGAGGTGTTGAGGAACTCGGTCAGCCGGTCGAGTTCATCGATGGCGGCGACAATCGGCTCGGCCTGGCTGCCTTCCGTGGCTGCGGAGAGAGACATTTCCAGCTTGCCGCGGATGGCCGTGAGCGGACTGCGCAGGTCATGCGCCAGCGCGTCGGTGATGGTGTGCAACTGGTGCATGGAACTTTCAATGCGGTCCAGCATGCGGTTGAGCGTGCGCGCCAGGTGAGCGACCTCATCTTTACGCGGACTGGTAGGCACCCTGGCATTCAGCTCGGAGTGGCCAATCCGCGATGCAGCCTCTGTAATGTCGCGGACGTGGCTCAACATGCGGCGCGCAGTATAGAAGACGATGGCAAAGCCCAGCAGCACCAGCAGGAGCCAGAGCGTAATAAAGCGGAAACGCAGGTTTCGCAGCACGCGCAGCTGGTCGCGTTCCGAGAGGCCCAGGTAGATCATGCTGCCATCTTCAATGCGCATTGAGGCCACGCGAAAGGGCACACTTGAGCCTTGCACGCGCACATCGGTAGGCATATCAGGAGTGATTGGCTGCTTCAGAATTGCCTGCAAATAAGCCGTGCCGCTGCCCGTGCCGACCCAGAGCGTTTGCGCCCCACGTGCGTCCGTCTGCAGAAAGAAGACGAGGTCGTTTGCACGGCCCTCTGAGCGTAGCCGGTTGGGAACCTCTTTGCCGGCCAACTCGGCGACTTCGCTGACCACGCGGTCATAGAGGGCGTCCTTGGGAGTGTGCTCGGCTACATCACCCAGCACTTCCACCTCGCCGGCGAGCCAGGCATCCGTGCGCTGCTGAATATCGCTGGCGACAAAGCGGTGCAGAAAGACAAAGACCACCATGGTGCCGCAGGCAAAAGCCAGCGTGGCCCACAGCGAGATGCGCCACGCGGCAGAGTGCATTACCGGCTTAGCGGTCTTTGAGGACATAGCCCACACCTCGCAGCGTCCGGATCAGCGGCTGCAGTCCCTTGCCGTCCACCTTGCCGCGCAGCCGGTAAATGTGCACATCCACCACATTTGTGTCCGGCTGAATGCGCATCCCCCAGACCTTGTCGAGAATCATGGAGCGAGTGACCACGCGGCCTGCGTTTCTGCAAAGGTACTCCAGGAGCACGAACTCCTGCGGCGTGAGTTGCAGCAGTTGCCCGGATCGTGTTGCCTCGCGGCGCAAGAGGTCCAGCTCCAGATCCTGCACGCGGAGCCGCGTTGCTTCGCCGGCAGCAGGGTTGTTTCGCTTAAGCAGATTACGCAGCCGTGCCAGCAGTTCGGCCAGCGCAAAAGGCTTTGTCAGATAGTCGTCGCCGCCCTGCTCCAGGCCGCGCACGCGGTCATCGACAGAGCGGCGTGCGGAAAGAATCAATACAGGGGCAGAGACGCCCATCTCGCGCAGGCTCAGAATCAGGTTGATGCCGTCCCGGTCCGGCAGCCCGAGATCCACGATGAGGATGTCGTACGTTGCATCCAGGGCCAGCTGTTCCGCCTGTCGCGCGTCGCCTGCCACATCCACCTGGTATCCCGCCTCTTCCAGGGAGTTCCGCAGAAAGACCTGGATATCATGTTCGTCTTCAACGAGCAGAAGTCGCATGACAGGATATTAGTCGATAGCCCGCGCAGGATTCCTCGGCGGATTGTCAATGCATTTCGCAAATGGGTCCAGTGGCATTGGACAAACTGGGCGTGAAGACTCCGTCATCTTCTTGTTGGAAGGGCCTGCGGCGTGATGCAATATGCTGGATTACAGCGCTGACCTGGCTGTACTTAGCGGCGTTTCACACTCTGCAAAAAATGAACAAATCGTCATTGACTTTCGGCCGGCGCGGGGTTCTCCAAAGCCGCGGTAGCGGCGTCTAATCAGCAGGCGTCGCGGCTTGCGTTCAGAGAGTCTCAGTGGTGCTGCCGCGCACATTCAACCCTTTTGTAAATCGGACCATAGCGAGGAAACGAGTGCCGGCGGAACAAGGCTTGGATGAACTGAACACTACTCTGCTGGCGGACGACTTTCGGGATTCGCTGCCCCTTCCGCTGGCGCCACGCCTTGATCCTCACTTTGAAGCGGCGCTCCGCCACGTGCTGGAGAATCCGGGAAGCCTGGTGCGACCGCGCATGGTGTTGCAGATGGCCACGGCCTATGGGCTGGAAGCGGCGCGCGCCAACCAACTGGCCATTGCGCTTGAATATTTCCACACCGCTTCACTGATCTTCGATGACCTGCCGTGTATGGATGATGCTTCCCATCGTCGCGGCGCGCCGTGCGTCCATGTGGCCTTTGGCGAAACGGGCGCGATTCTCTCCGCGCTGGCGCTCATCAACCGGGCCTACGCGCTGACCTGGCAGGCTCTTGCCGATTGCCCGCGGCAGACCCAGCCGCAGGTGATGGCCTATCTCGAAGAGCGCCTTGGCGTGGAAGGGTTGCTGAACGGCCAGAGCCTCGATCTGCACTATGCCACGCTGCCGCACGATCGCGAGACCACGGAGCGCATTGCGCAGGGCAAGACCGTTTCACTGATCCGTCTTACGCTGGTGTTGCCTGCGAAGCTGGCCGGCGCGCCGGCGCGTGAGCTGCAACTGCTGGAACGCATTGCCGTCTGCTGGGGCCTGGGCTACCAGATCGTAGACGACCTGAAGGACGTGTTGCAAAGCATGGCGGAAACCGGCAAGTCGGTTGCACGCGATGTTCTGCTGGACCGGCCTAACATGGCCACGGCGATTGGCGTGGAGGGCGCGGTAGAGCGGCTGCATCAGCTCATCCGCGTGGGCGACTTGACGCTGCGGCGCCTGCTGGTGCGCAGGCCGGGGCTGGCTTTCCTGGGCACGTTGCGTAACGATCTGCAGGACGAACTGAATCGCGTGACGGAGAATGCCTGCGAGATGACGGCGAGACTGCAGGCATGATCTTTTTCCGGCTGATCCTGACCAATCTGCTGCGCCATCGCATTCGGTCTTTCATCAGCATCGCGGGCATCGCCTTCAGCGTGGCTGCCATGCTGACCGTCGTCACGATTCTGCAGGGTGCCATCGGCATGTTTTCCGGCATCCTCTCCAGTGACAGCCAGATTATCGTTTTCGAGCGCAACGTGTCGGACCTCTTTTTCAGCAATGTGCCTGGCGCGGTGGCGGATGAAATTTCAACCTGGCCCATGGTGGCGCATGCTGACCCGGTGCTGTTCGGCATCGTGTCCAGCGCGGACCATCCCATCATCACTTGTTTTGGAGTGACAGCGGAGGATGCGCGCATTCGCAAGGCCACATGGCTTGCCGGCAACCGTGAAGATTTTGCGCAGCACGAGGACGATGTGGTGCTGGGGGCGCGCGCGGCGGATTTTCTCAGCGCCAGCGTCGGCAGCCGTGTTCCAATTGGCCACGGCGTGTTTCACGTGATTGGCATTCTTAAGACGGCCAACGGATTTGAAGACGGCGGTGTTTTCATGCCGCTGGCCGCGGCCAAGAGCTTCTTTCATAAAGACGGTTCTTCCGTCATCACCATCAAGCTGCGCAGCAAGGACGATGCAAACGCTTTAAAAGCGATGGTCAAGCAGCGGTATCCCAACCTTATCGCCCTTGAGGACGCGGAGTTTTCGCGCTCCTACTCGCAATTCAAGATTCTGAAAGCCACGGCCTGGGCGGTGGGTGGATGCGGCCTGCTGCTGGGCGGCCTGGGCGTGGCCAACACGATGATCATGTCGGTCTTTACGCGAATTCGCGAGATCGCCATTCTGCGCGTCAACGGCTTCTCGAATGTGCAGATCGCAGGCATGATCTTTGGAGAGTCCTCACTGGTTTCTCTCTTCGGCGCTGTGGCCGGCCTGGCGATTGGGACCGGCGCACTTTTCGGGCTCAAGCTTATACCTGCGCTGGATGGCTATGTCGACGTCTCGGTGCGGCCGACCGTGATGCTCATCGTAATCGTACTGGCGCTGCTGACGGGTGTAGCAGGTGCGCTTTATCCGGCCATTTACGCCATGCGGGTTCGTGCGGTGGAGGCGCTTCGCTTCGAATGAACGTCACGGTCACATCCGCCAATCGATCTGCGCGCATTGTTCTCTCAGCGGAGGATGCCTGGAAGAGCTACGATGAGGGAACGATCACCGTGCTCAGAGGCGTCAGCTTTCAAGCCGAAGAGGGCCAGACCGTGGCTTTGTGCGGCCCGTCAGGCTGCGGCAAGAGCACGCTGCTGCACCTTTTTGGCGGGCTTGATACGCCGGACCGCGGTCGCATTGCCGTCAACAGCATCGAGGTGAATCGCCACCGGAACCTTCTGCGTCTGTTGCGGCATGAGGTCGGCTTCGTCTTTCAACTGCACAACCTGATTCCCGATCTGACGCTCGAAGAGAACTGCCTCATTCCCACAGTGGCCGCGGGCACTGAACGCCGGGCCGCACGCGAGCGCCTGCATGAACTTGCCGAGCGCACGGGCCTGACCCATCGCCTCGGCCATCGCATACAAAAGCTTTCCGGGGGCGAGCGTCAACGTACGGCCCTCTGTCGCGCACTGATGAATCGACCGAAGATTCTGCTGGCCGATGAGCCTACGGGGTCGCTTGACGAGCAGACCAGCGCTACCGTTTTTCAGCTTCTGCTCGATGTGGCTGCCACTGAAGGCGTAACCTTGCTGATGGCCACGCATGATCGGGGTATGGCGCAGCGCTGCGACCGGCTTTTGGAAATGCACGATGGAAGAGTGGATGAGCCCGCATTGCGGGGATAGCGCATCGCCGCATCCCTCGCCGGCCATTGCCCAGGCGGCATGGCATGGGCTGCTGTGGCTCGTGCTCGGCAATGCCATCGGCGTGATGATCGCGGCGCTCCTCTTGCTGCCCGGACTCAACGTTTTCCTGGGCGAGTGGACCTATGGCCGCTGGATGATGGTCCACATGAACGTCATGCTCTATGGCTGGAGCAGCCTGCCGATGCTCGGCTTTCTGTTTCACGTCTACGGCGCAGAGCGGGGCGCGACAGCCGCGTGGTGCAGGCCGGTGCTTTGGGCATGGTCGGCGGCGCTGGGTCTGGGCGCACTGATGTGGCTCTCCGGCTACTCCAGCGGCAAGCTGTTTCTTGACTGGTCCGGTGCGGCGCGCATTGCCTTTCCGTTGGCCGCAGCGTCTTTGTGGCTGCTGCTGGGGGTTGCGTTCGTTCGTTCCCGCAAGACCGGCAGTGCGGACTGGAAGCCGCGCACCGCGCAACTTCTCGGTCTGCTGATTCTGCTCGCTGTGCCGTTTGCGCTTTACATCGCGTCGAGTCCCGGCATCTATCCCGCGGTCAACCCCGACACCGGCGGTCCCACCGGCACCAGCCAGCTTGAGTCTTCGCTGGACGTGGTGGCGATTTTGCTGATCCTGCCTTTCGGAATCACGCGCCGCAGGGTCGGGCCGCTGTGGCCGGTCACAATCTCATGGCTAATGTTGGCGGCTGAAGGCTTGCTGTGCGCCGGGCTCAGCCGTGCCGACATCAGCCATCGCGTGCCTGGGCAATTCATGAGCCTGGGCGCCATGGTGTTGTGGCTGCCGATTGTCCCTGTCTACTACGCGGCCTTCGAGTGGCACGAGCGCACGCGCGGCTGGCGGACAGCGATGCTCTGGTGGTGGGGCCTGCTGGTCGTCTCCGGCTGGGTGTTTTTTCTGCCCGGCGTGCTGGACCACTTTAAATTTACCGACGGCCTGGTGGGTCACTCCTTTACGGCGATGGCCGGATTCCTCTCTGCGCTCATCATCCTCGTGATGGTGCAGCTGCTTGGCGAGGGCGGATGGATTTTCACGCGCCGGTGGTCCTTTCATCTGTGGAACTGGGGGGTGCTTGCGTACATCATGGTGGTGACGGTGGCCGGATGGATGGAGGGCTCCGAGCCAGCCTTTACCATCGTTCTTGGTACAACGCGCAATGTTCTTTACATCCTTCGACTGTTGACGGGCATCCTGATGCTGGTGGCATCCGCGGAGTGGTTCCGCGATGCCTTTGTGCTGCTCCGCGAGCTGGAACCCAGCCCAGCGTACGTCGCACGGGAGAAAGTCGCATGAAGAACCTCATCCTTGGCTATCAACTTGTGGCGGGCATTTCTGATGCCGCCACCGGCGCGTTGTTGATGACTGCGCCCGTCTTCACGCTGCAACTGATGCGTCTGACCACGCCCGCCGATGCGTTGCCGTTTATCTCTTTCATTGGCGCATTTGTGCTGGCGGTTGGACTCGCCTATCTCTACGGCGCACTGCTCGTCAGCCGGGGTGGCTGCACGTCCAAGCTGGAGGCGCTGTGGCTGATCACGGCGATTCTGCGCGGCTCCGTGGCTGCGTATGTGGCCACCGCCGTTCTCTCCGGGGCGCTGGTGCCGGGATGGATTGTGATTGCCTTCTTTGACGGCGCCTGCGTGTTGATCCAGGCTGCGGGATTGCGCCAGGGCTGGTTGACACATGCCGAGCGGTGAGATTCCCAGTACAGGAGGACGCGGTGCGAGCCTGGTGGCGATCACCTACGTCTATTTCCTGATCTTTGCTCAGTTCGCATTTCTCAATCGGCTCGCCGCTCTGGGTATTGCCGGCGCGCACCTGAAGGTCGTGATGGCCGCGATGGCAGTGGGCGGCATTGCGTTGAGTCTTCTGGCTCCGCGCACTACGCTCTGGCCCTCACCGCAACTGCGCCTGCGCCTGGGCTTCGCCTTCTCTGGCACAGCGGCGTTGCTGGCCCAGCTGGCGCTGAACGGGGCCGGTGCCATGGCAGTGGCCCTGATGATTGGCGCGGGCCTGGGCCTGCTGACGGTCACGCTGGTCACGCATCTGGGCGTTTGGTGCGGCCGAAAGAGTCCGCTGCTGATGGTTGGTCTTGGAACCGGCATCGGCTATTTCCTTTGCAATGTGCCATGGTTCTTTTCCGCGACGCCGCAGGTACATTCGATTGGCGCCGCTTTGCTCTGTCTGGTCGGGATTGTGCTTGTGCCGCGCGATGGGGAGGAGGCGCCTGCGCAACCCGTTCCGGCCGCGCACTTTGCTCTTCCGTTTGCGCTGGTGGTGGCCTGCTTTGGCGCGTTGGTCTGGCTGGACTCGGCTGCATTCTTCATCATCCAGAACACCCCGGCGCTGAAGGCCGGCACATGGCAAGGCACAGCGCATTTGTGGACCAATGCCATGCTGCACCTGGCGGCGGCGCTGGTCAGCGCCGTGTTGCTGGGCCGCCGCGGGCTCTACTTTGTGCTTGCCGCTGCGTTTCTGGTGCTGGCCGGCGCCTGCTGGCTGCTGCTTGACCCCGCGCGAACACTGCCCGCATCAATCTTGTATCCAATTGGTGT
>VFSW01016386.1_pt1 | contig 10111 bp, 8 predicted proteins | sample 5358111 | NCBI WGS metagenome assembly VFSW01 (sample SAMN11554181, study PRJNA540505) | mine drainage metagenome | isolation source: sediment from site ElyBrook_90M | place: USA: Ely Copper Mine, Vershire, VT | collected 2017
CTCCATGTCCGGGGTGGAAGAGGTGCCGGTGAAGCTGCCGACGGGCGGGCGCATCAGGATCAATCTCGACCGCGCGACGGAGGAGAGTTTGGCCGCATTGAAGAGCGCAGCAGATGCCGCGCCGGGGCCGGGGAAGGTGATGCTGTACCTGGAAAAGAAGGGCGAGTACGCGGTGATCCTGGAGCCGGAGGGGATGAACGTGGCGGCGGATCGCGGCTGGGTGGAGCGCGTGGAAGATCTGGTGGGCAAGGGAACGGTGCAGGCCGTTGGCTAGTGGCGTCCGCCACACAGATGGTCGTTTATGTTTTTGAAAGGGCACGACTTCAGTCGTGCCGTAAACGGCCCAAAATGAGATGGGCTTTAGCCCTTGAGGGAAGCCTCTTCAACGAAATCATCCCAATCGCGGGCTTCGGTAAATGACCCAATTTGCGGCGGCCTACACTAGCGCCTACTTCGGCCGCGCGCGCTTTATAATTGCCGGCTAGATCATCTCCACGCTCGCGGCGAATTTTCTCCCGGCCAGTTGCAGGATGCCCTGATCCAGAGTGGCGAGCGAGCCCTTGTTATGGATGGCGAGCCCGAGCAGGTAGGCGTCAGTGGTTTGACGGTGGCCCTGTAAACGGTCAAATAGGGGTTGTGTGCAATCCAACCAGGAAAGAGTGTCCGGCCAGAAGACATGGCCTGGGCGCTGGACGATCTGTTTCAACGCGGCGCGCGCCTCCAGGGGATCGAAGGCGCCCAAACCAGGCAGTCCCTGGGTGAGCAGCCGTATAAGTCCGGACTGTGTCATCGGGCAGGTGGCGAAGCTGTTCGCGGCACGGTGCGCGAACCATCGGGAGGCTACTCTGTAATGCGGATGACGCGGATCGTGGAGAACGAGGAGAACATTCACATCGAGCAGGAAGGTCATCGCCGGCGTCCTGAGCGGTTTGCTTTTGGGGCCGGCCTTCTCTCGCGCGGCAAGAACCGCTCCACGTACTCGCGGTCTGTCTCGTCTTCCAATTCCTTGACGTCTTCGAGCGTGAAGTGGGCCGTTTGGCGATCCGAAGGGACATCCAGCACCAGGAAGCCATTCACTTCCTTGAGGCGCGAGGGTTTCGGCTCGCTGCGCTGAATGATTCGGTCGATGGCGGCGCTGGTGGAGGTCCCGTTGGCGCTCTTGAACCGTTCGATAATTTCCTGGGACTCAGGGGAGAGCGTTATGGTCGTTCTGCGGGAAGTGCGGGCAAGGCGCGCCTTTTGGCTCCTGCCGCGCGGCGAGGAATTGCGGATGGATTTCGAGGCTGGGATGCTGGTGCTCATACACAGATTATGATGCGCTCATTCCAATAGGTATGCAAGTTAGGCAATGTGGATGCACGGTGCAGGTAGATGCATCGAAAGGTATAAGAGTATGCGGTATCGGCAACTAAGCCGCGGGGCACTGCAAGTTTCAGAGCTATGCTTTGGCGCCTGGCTGACGGAGGCCGGCGCCATTGGCCGCGAGCAGGCAGTCCGCACTATTCATGCGGCTGTGGACCATGGGATCACGCTGTTCGACACGGCGAACCAATATGGGGCCGGCGAGGCGGAGCGGGTGCTGGGCGTGGCGCTCAAGGCCGATCCGCCTTTTGCAGGCGGTGGCGAAATTGAAACCCATTGGCGCGGACCTGGGCCTCACGATGGCGCAGTTGGCGTAGGCGTGGATTTTGCGGCGGAGCGAGGTCGCTTCGGCGATTATCGGCTCCTGGCGGCCGGAGCAGATTGCGGATAACGTACGGGCGATCGGGGGCGAGACTGCCCGAGGATGCGTTTCGACGGATCGACGCGGCTTTGGGCGGGGTAGTAGTGTGGGAGTGAGTTTGCGCGGAGACAGATGGCGCGCAGGGAGAGCGATGGAAAGCAACTGGACGAGGCGAAGGTTTCTTGAAAGAGGATTGGGTTCGGCGGCGGCACTTGCTCTGGCCGAGTCAGGCCCAGGTGTGCTGGGGGCCGTGCAAAAGCCTTCGGGCCTGCAGGGCAGATTCATTACCCATGTCTCCGTGGTGCGGGTAAATCAGATCGAGGTAACGCCGACGCGCTCCATCGGCGAGGACGAAGTGCCGGACAATCGGCCCGAAAAGATTCGTTCGCGGCGTGAGGCCTTTGAGCGCGGCTGCCCCGGCGGCCGGATGACCTGGGCAATCAGTTGGCTGGCGCTGATTGACCAGAGGCAGCAGTACAAGGATGCGCGGCGCCTCCTCGCCTTCTACCACGACAAGTACGGCGACGAGATCACCTTTATCCCGGGCGGCTACTTTGCGCCCATGTACGACACGCGCGAGCATAACCGGCAGACGATAGCCAAGGCTCTGGCCATGATCTCCGCGATGGTGGGCGGCGGCTACCGGCCCGAGTGCCTGGTGGCGGGCTACCTGGACGCGGAGAACCAGCGGCATCTGGCCAACGACGAGGGAATTCATGTGTGCCAGGGCCAGATCTGGAGCCAGCACGGGATCGACAACGGCGATGGCGACGGGGGCATCTGTTATCCCTATTACCCCAGCCGGGAGAATTACCTGAAACCGGCGCAGGGCGCGGGCGATTTTATTGACTGTGTTTGCCTCGACGGCTGGACCTGCGACTTTCTCGCCGCGCGGCGGGAGGGCTTTCAGGGGGGCTTCAACAGCCGCATGGGCGTGGGGCCCATCGAGACGGTAGGGAACCTGGGGCTGGAAGCCGGCCGCAGGGAGATGATGGCAACCACCGCGATGCATTTCGATCGCGGCCATGCGCTCAACGGATTCGGCTTTGTCACGGGAATCTGGGAGGTATCGGTGGGGCACGACGAGGACCTCGCCTGGTGGCTCCAGGCCGTGCGTGAGCGCTGGCCAGACACGCAGGTGGTGACCGAAGGCGCGTTTGGCCTGGAGTGGCGCAAGCATACGCCCAACAACGATCAGCTCAACTACCAGTTTGTCGCCAGGGGAACAGGAGCGCCGGGGTCTGAGAAGGAACTGGAGATTCAGTGGTTCATGAACCAGAAGTTCCGGCTGGGCCTGCTGAGGAACTGGGAGACGGCAAGCCCCGAGATGGTGATCGACTTCACCCGCTACGATTTGCCCGCGCATGAGCCGGAAGGAATCCAGCGCGAGTGGAGCCTGATGAATGTGCTGAACCAGAAGGGCACGCGTCCGCAGGACAAGCCGATGCGCTTGGGGCAATTGAGCGCGGAGGATCGGCGGCGCATCTTTACTCGCTATCCGGAGCTGAAGCAGTTGGCTTGAGGCAGTTCAGGCGCGGTCTTCCAATGACCTGGAGCAGTCGCCGAACGGTCAACAGATCGATCGGCGACTGCCCTTCAGCAGTGGCTCAGCAACGCCGCCCACTTGCGGATTGCGTCTGCTTTCACTTCCTCGCCGTTGGCCTCGCTTGCGGCCAGTTGCACGGCGAAGTTGCCCAGGGTGGAGCTTTCCGGGTGGCCTGTTTCCACGGGCCGGTGGGTGCGCTGCGCAGTCAGCTCGGTGAGCAGCTTGTTGCGGCTGGCTCCGCCGAGAATGTGGATGCGGTCCAGCTTGCGGCCGAGTAGCTGCTCCAGGCTGGTGAGTGCATCGGCGTAGCGGTCGGCGAGGCTCTCGAAGATGACGCGGGCGAAGACGGGCTCGTTGCCGGCCACGTCCGGGATGGTGGCCCGGCGGCGGCGCCAGAGCTGGTGGTTGATGCGTTCGGGCATCTCGGAGTCCAGCAGCAGCGGCTCGGCATCCACGTCGATCACGCCGGGGAAGCCGGAGATGGCGGCTTGCTGGACCAGGTCCTCGATCTTCCAGGGACGGCCTTCGGCGGCCCATGAATCCATGCACTGCTTGACCAGCCACATGCCGTTGACGATGGAGTGGAAGCAGAGGCCTCCACCGGCGGCGCCGAGGTTGGTGTATTTTGCGGCGTAGGCCTCGCCGCTGGTGACCGGCTCGGTAATGACCGTGCCGACCAGCGACCACGTGCCGGAGCAGATGTAAAGCGTGGAGTCCAGCGGGCTGGGAATGCCGGCGATGGCCGAGGCGGTGTCGTGGGTCGCGGGCGCAATGATCTGGGTGTGGCGGAAGGCATCCAGCGAGGCCAGCGGGCCCTTGAGCTTGCCCAGAATGGCTCCGGCGCGCACCATGGGCGGAGCTGCCTCCAGCGAGAGGCCGAGCATGTGGAACAGGTCCGCGTCCCAGTCGCCGGTTTTGAGGTCTACCAGGCCGGTGTGGGTGGCGTTGGTGTGCTCGGCGACGCGGCGGCCGCCCAGCCAGTAGAGAACGTACTCGGGGAGCATGACCCAGGGAGCGTGAGGATCAATGCCGACGGCCTGGTCCGCCATCAGCTGGTAGACGGTGTTGATGCGATGCGGCAGCACGCCGGTGCGGGCGAACAGGTCGCGCGGGCTGATGATCTTGTCCGCTGCTTCCTTGGCCGGCTCGGTGCGCTCGTCGCGGTAGCAGAAGGGCGCCTTCAAAGGCTCGCCGTTGTCGGCCAGGCGCACGTAGTCCACCGACCAGCTATCGACGGCGATGGAGGCAATGCCCTCCGTGGCGATGGCGGCCGACTTGCGCAGGCCCTCTTCAAGGCCCGCCAGGATGGTGGCGAGCGGCCACTCCATCTGCTTGCCGCGGTGAACAGGGCCGTTGGCAATGCGGTGAACGAGCTCGATGGCGGGTTTGCCGTCACTCCAGCGAAGCAGGGAGACACGGCAGCTTTCAGCGCCCAGATCAATGGCAATGCGTGCGGGTTCTTGCATAAAGGCGATTCAATCTCCCATGGAGTTTACCGCAAGAATGCCTCGGGCATCCCGACGTACTTGTGTTGCAGATAAGAAGTCCACGGACAATTCCGTGCAGACGAGACGGTGGAGGGCGCCCAATGCCGGCCTATTCTTCCGATTCCGCGTTCATGGTCTCGGCCGTCACTGCCTTGTGGCGAACGTAGTTGTAAGGCGGAACGGTGTAGCCGCGCAAAATGGAGATGCCGAGCTGGATGAGGCGCGGACCGTAGGTCTCCACTTCATGCGAGATGCTGCCGATGATGGCGCTTTTGCCGGCGCGCATCTCTTCCAGCACGTCGGGGATGCAGTCCTGGCCGACGATGGCGAAGTCGGCCTCGCGGCCTGCCTGCCTGGCGGCGTCAAGCACGCCCAGGGCGCTGGTATCGGTGGCGGCGGCCACCAGAATCCGCTCGCCATTGCGGTGCGTGCGGAGAAAGTCGGCGACGGCGAGTTGGCTGGGCTCGCGCATACCGCGGCCTTCCACCTGGACGAAGCGGTCGTGCGCGATGTCTTTGATCCGCTCGCGAATACCCTCGAATGCGCCGACGATGCGGCCCTGCACAAAGCTGCCTGCCTCGGCCATGCCCACGCCCAGAACCCAATCGACCTTGCCCTTCCACTTGCGGGCAGCGTGCTGAGCCAGCAGGGAACCGGCCTCCAGACCGCACTCGAAGTTGTCTACGCCGAAGTAGGTGGCGTTAGGGTGGGGCACATCGACAGCCACCAGCGGAATCTCGGCTTTCTTGAAGATGTGGGCCACGCGCGGGGCGGCGGCCTCTTCCACCTGGAACTCGAGCATCAGGTCGACGTGCCTGGCGACCAGATCCTCGGCGTTGCGGACGGCAACTTCCGGGTCGAAGCGATTGTCCAGGACGATGAGTTCAACGCCGGCAGCGGCGGCGGCATCGGTCACGCTCTGCGCCACGGCCATGGAGAAGGGCAGCTCTGCGCTCTGCACACTGAGGCCGAAGCGGAGACGCCGGGGCCGCGATACGAGCCGGTAAAGACCGTTCTGGGCCTGGGCCACGTATCCGCGGTGCACCAGCGTCTTCAGAATGCGATAGACGCTGGTTTTGGAGATGTGGGTCCGCTGGTAGACGTCCTCAAGCGAGACGGGAGCATGGTTTTCCTCGAGCAGCTCGATGACGTCGAGAGCCTTGGAGAGGATAGGGATGAGGTAGAGGCGTTTGATCTTTGCCTTGGGCAACTGACTGTCTCCGGCACTGCATGGGTGTTCTCAGCCGACAACCAGCATAAACTGTTTCAGGCATAACTGCTTACGGCGGACTGGCGGCTGCCCCTCTCGATCGCGATGCGCTCCACATATCCTCCTTCGCGCAGCGCCGCCAGGGGGTCGGGGGCCAGGCCGCGGGCGATGCGCCAGGCAGCGGCCAGAGGGCGAACGTCGGTCCAGAATGCGCCGCGGAAAAGCTCTTCGGCGGCGACCACGTCGCAGGACCGCTGATGGCGGGCCAACTGCTCGCGATCGACCATTGCGGCCTTGAGCCACAGTTCCTGGGCGGTCACAACCGTCTGTACCGTGGCTTCGATCTTGCCTTTGATGTTGTGGCTCTGGTCGATCATGAAGGCCACGTCGTGGGGCAGGCCCTCGAAGTCGGCGCTCTGCAGCTCGTGGAAGATGCGGAATATCTGGTAGGGATCGATGGAGCCCAGCGTCAGATCGTCGTCGGCATAGCGGCGGTCGTTGAAATGGAATCCGCCGAGCAGGCCGGTGTGCAGCAGCCAGGCGACAATCTGCTCGATGTTCTGCGCCGAGTAGTGATGGCCGGTGTCCACCAGCACGCGGGCCTGCGGGCCGGCGGCCTGCGACAGGTGCGAAGACATGCCCCAGTCGGCAATGTCGGTGTGATAGAAGGCGGGCTCGAAGGGCTTGTATTCCACCAGCAGGCGCTGGTCGGTGCCGAGAGCGGAGTGGGCTGCCTGCAGGGCCTCTTCCAACCAGCCGATGCGGGCGCGGATGCTCTGCGAGCCGGGGTAGTTGGAGCCGTCAGGGAGCCACAGCGAGACATCGCGCGAACCGGTGGCCTTGGCGATCTCGACTGAATCGAGGACATGGTCGACGGCCTGGCGGCGTGTTTCCGGGTTGGGGTTGCAGAGAGAGCCGAACTTGTACTGCTGGTCCTGAAAGAGGTTGGGATTGATGGAGCCGGCGCGGATGCCGAAGCGCGACTCCAGCCGCTTCAGCTCAGGGACGTCGGCCACGCCGTTGGGCAGATCCCAGAGCACGTGCAGCGCAATGGTGGGCGTGACCCCGGTCAGGCGGTTGACTTCGGCCGCGTCTGCGAATTTCTCTTCGAGAGTGGATGCCGCAGCCGCCTGCAGAAACTTGCCGAAGCGGGTCCCGGTGTTGGCGAATCCCCAGGAAGGGATCTCGATTTGAAAGTCGTCGAGAGCTTTAAATGCACGATCGGACATAGTGGATTCGGAATGCGTCATGGCTCATCCCCTTCATTTAGGCCGCTCGGGCCTGTTCAACCAATCCGGCCAGACGCAAAAAAGGCCTGGTAGAGCCTGACAGCGGCAAGGCTCAAACCGGAAGCGCAATATTATTCGATAGAGAGACGAATTGTCTATTGCAATTTCCAAACTATTTTCCTGGAGGGAAACCCGGCGGGCAAACTTCCGCGCGCGGAACCTGCGGATTTCCCCTTTTTGCAGCCACCCAAACCCAACTGACAGGGCAGAATCGCCAACGCGCGGTTTTCCGCGGCACACCGCCGTGCGTGGCATCGAATTGCCGGCGGCCGGCATTGCATCCGGTGAACTGAAATGAGCCGGTTCGACGCTCAGGAGGGCAGTATGCGGCAAAAGCTGAACGGCAGAAACGCGCGGCCGCGCCTTGGCGATAGGAGGGCGTGAAAAAACTATGCAATCCAGCGCCGCGCCGGTAAACTTGTTCTGCTGAAAAGACCTCCAATGTTGAACCATCCATCCCATTTTACCTTCCGGGACAGCAGTTTCATCCTGCTTCATGAAGTCGCTCTCTTCCTACCGCGGCACGAAAAAGTTGCAGAATGAAGGTTTTGCCGCGCAGTCCTGCTGCGATTCGGAGTAAAACAGGGAATGGCGATATGTACTTGTTTCGAATGCAAGGCGGGCCGCCCTGGGCACGTTTTGGATTCTCAAATGAAAGGTTCAAGGAAGCCTCCCCATGCGTTCACTCTCCCTCATTGTCTTGTCCGCGCTCCTGCTGCTTGCCGCAGCCGCTCCCGGTCAACAAGCCTCTCCGGCGCGCATCGTGAGTCCGATCGACGAGAGGCAATTGGTTCCGATCAAGGGCACGGTGCATCCGCTGGCCAATGCGCGCAACGATCGCGGCGTGGCGCCAGACCCGATGCACCTGGAGCGCATCCACCTGGTGCTGAAGCGCAGCCCCAGCCAGGAAGCGGCGCTGAAGCAGCGCATTGCCGACCTGCACACTCCGGGGACGGCCAGCTTCCACAAGTGGTTGACGCCGGAGGAGTTCGGCAAGCAGTTCGGACCCTCCGACCAGGACATCGCGACGGTGGAGACGTGGCTGACGGAGCACGGCTTCAATGTGGCCCAGGTGAACCCCGGCCGGCAGACCATCGAGTTCAGCGGCAATGTGAAGCAGTTCCGCAGCGCGTTCCACGCGCAGATCCATCAATACGCGGTGAATGGCGAGACCCATTACGCCAACGCCGGCGATCCACAGATTCCCGCCGCGCTCTCGCCGGTGGTGGGTGGATTTGTTTCGCTCAACAACTTCCGGGTCGATAGCTACGCAAAGTACCTGGGCAAGGCGCAATACGATCCCAGCACCGACCACGCGACGCCGGCGTGGACCATGGGCAGCAGCAACAGCTTCAGCCTGGTGCTCTCGCCGCAGGATTATACGGTTCAATACGATCTGAATCCTCTCTACGCCGCGGGAACGAACGGTTCCGGCCAGACCATTGCCATCCTCAACGAATCCAATGTCAATATCGACTTGGTCAACCAGTTCCGCAGTCTTTTCAGCCTTCCCTACAATCCGCCGCAGGTCATCATCGACGGAAACGATCCGGGCTTGGACGGCATCAACAATCCCGATGGCCCCAACGGGGCCTCTGTCGAGGCTTATCTCGACGTGGAGTGGGCAGGGGCGGTGGCGCCCAACGCCACAGTCGATCTTGTCATCGCAGCGGATACCGCGCTCCAGAGCGGTCTCACCCTGGCGATGGAACACGCCGTCTACTCCAACATTGCGCCGGTCATGAGCCTGAGCTTCGGGTATTGCGAGGCAGGCCTCGGGAGCTTCAATTCCTTCCTCGATTCGTTGTGGGAGCAGGCGGCGGCGCAGGGCATCACCGTGATGGTCTCCAGTGGCGACAGCGGTTCGGCCGGATGCGACAACGGATCCATGTATGCGAGCAAGGGGCAGGCGGTGAACGGCTTTGCCTCCACGCCCTACAACGTGGGCGTCGGCGGCACTGATTTCTACTACGGCCCAGTGAGCCAGGGAAAGACAGCCTTCGAGGCCGGCATTGGAAACTACTGGAGCGAGACCCCCAGCAACAGCAAGCCTGCGGTTTCGATCAAGGGCGTGATTCCCGAGCAGCCGTGGAACGACAGCCAATACGGGGATACCCTGGAGACTCTGTTTCAGGGCACATCGCCGCTTTCATACACCGACATTGTGGGCGGCAGCGGGGGCACCAGTTCGGTATACACCACCAAGCCCGCATGGCAGACCGGCTTCGGCGACACGGCGCGCGATCTGCCCGACGTCTCTCTGTTCGCTTCCAACGGGGCAAATGCGAGCTACTATCCCCTCTGCGCGGTCGATGGCGATTGCCAGCCCGTTTCCAGCGGCGGGACGGTGCAGATCAGCGGCGTGGGGGGTACCTCGGCTTCGTCGCCTGCCTTTGCCGGCATCATGGCGCTGGTCAACCAGAAGTATGGCCGCCAGGGGCAGGCGAATTATGTTCTCTATCCGCTGTCCAAACAGGTTCCCACGGCCTTCAACGATGTCACCGCGGGCACCAACACCGTGCCCTGCGACCTGACCGGCTCGACCCCCAACTGCGTGGCCGCTCCTAATCCAACGGGAGTTCCCCCGGCTCTGCCGGGGTGGCAGTAGAACTTTGAGAATTCCGGGAGTATGTTTTCTCTCGAAATGCCTGTGCTACGGCAGTGAAGACAGCAGTTCGAGGCTTTTGCTTTTGTTCTTGCTTTTGCTTCGGACGGTTGCGAAAAGGCCCCTTTGAGGGGCCAGCAACCGTAAAGCCACCGGCTCTGCCGGTGGATACTTACTCCTTAGCGCAAGCTTCTGAGTGCGCCGTGCCAAAGCACGGTCTTCTAACGGGTGCAAGTCCCGTCCGGCAACTT
>VFSW01016387.1_pt1 | contig 10110 bp, 7 predicted proteins | sample 5358111 | NCBI WGS metagenome assembly VFSW01 (sample SAMN11554181, study PRJNA540505) | mine drainage metagenome | isolation source: sediment from site ElyBrook_90M | place: USA: Ely Copper Mine, Vershire, VT | collected 2017
GTGCAGATCGAGCGCGCCGGCTCCGAGCGGCTGTTTCAGCGGATCGAGCAGGAATTTGCATCCCGGATCCGTGCCGCCGACGTGGTCAACAGCGCCGATGCCTCGCATTTCATCCCCTGGAAGCGCAACGGCTGGCTGGCGCCCTTTGTCTCCGAAGACATCGCAAAATATTTTCCGCCAATGTATCGCGATCCCGATGGGATGTTCGCCACCACGCGGATCTGGCTGTCGTCGATCGCCTACAACACCGGCCTCGTCAAACCGGAGGACGCGCCGAAAAGCTTTGCCGATCTGCTGGACCCGAAATGGGCCGGCAAAATGGTCAAAGGCCATCCCGCCTATAGCGGCACCATCATGACGACGACGTTCCAGCTCGTTCGCGAACTCGGCTGGGATTATCTGGAGAAGCTGTCGAAGCAGCGCGTCATGCAAGTGCAGTCATCGACCGACCCGCCGAAGAAACTGGCGCTGGGCGAGCGCGCCATCATGGCGGATGGCAACGAATACAACATCGTGCTGCTGAAGGAGGCCGGCCAGCCGGTCGAGCCGGCGTATCCGGCAGAGGGCACGCCGACTATTTCGGGTCCCACCGGGATATTCGTCACCGCGCCGCATCCGAATGCCGCCAGGCTGTTCCAGGCCTGGCTGCACACGCGGGAAACCCAGCAATTCTTCACCGATTTGACCGCGCAATATTCGGTTCACCCGCAGGTAGCGGCGAAAGCGGGCCGCCGCAAGATTTCCGACATCAAGCTGATGAAGGAAGATCCTGCAGGAGTCGAGAAGATGGCGGAAGAGATCAGGACACGCTATGCGCGGCTGTTTCGGGTGTAGGCTTGCAGCAATCCATCCACCATCATCATTCCGGGCGCGCCTTCCAAGGCGCAGGCCTGGAATCCATACTCACGATCGTGGCTATGGATTCCGGGCTCGCGCCCTCGACGTGCCCCGGAATGATGACGGACAATATAGATCGGTAGGCAAGTGACCATTTTTCAGCAAAGCATCGACACTCCCAGAGCCAAAATCGACTGGACCAAGCCGGTTCTGTGGCTGTTCGCGGCGGTATTGATTGCGCTGATCGTGCTGCCGATGTCGTGGCTTGCGATCTACAGCGTCACCGACAAGACCAGCCATCTGACGCTGCAGAATTTCGTCACGCTGTTCACCGACCCGGATTTCCTCGACCCGCTCGCCACCACCGCAATCATCGCAACCTCCTCCGCCATCATCTGCTGTGCCGTCGCCGCCCCGATGGGATGGCTGGTGTCGCGCACCGACATGCCCGGGCGGCAGTTCATCCGCGCGCTGGTCACGGCCTCGTTCGTGACGCCGCCGTTCCTCGGCGCGGTCGCCTGGGAATTGCTGGCGGCGCCCAACAGCGGATTGCTCAATCAGCTTTATCGCGTCATGACCGGCGCCGAATCCGACGAGCATCTCTTCAACATCTATTCGCTGGTCGGGATCATTTTCGTCATTTCCTGCTACACGTTCCCCTTCGTGTTCGTGCTGGTCGCCAACGCGCTCGATAACATGCCCGGCGAACTCGAGGATGCATCCGCCATTCTCGGCGGCAGGGCCTGGACCACGGCGCGGCGGGTGACGATCCCGCTTGCGCTCCCTGCCCTCGTCGCCGGTGCGTTGATCGCGTTCCTGCAGGCCATGACCCTGTTCGGCTCGCCCGCGATCCTGGCGCTGCCGGCCGGCTTTCACACCATGACCACGAAGATCTGGAGCCTGTTCCAGTATCCGCCAAAACTCGAACTGGCCGCCGCCGCCGCGGTGCCGTTGTTGATTCTGACGATCCTGCTGTTGCAGGCGCAGAAGTTCATTCTCGGCCGCCGCGGCTATTCGGTCCTGGGCGGCAAATATGGCGCGCCGCGCCGCATCGAAATGAAGAAGTGGCGCTGGGCGGCGCTGGCATTCTGCCTCTTGATACTGCTCAACCCGGTGTTTCTGCCGTATTTTGCGCTGTTCAACGCGGCGTTCTCGCCGAACGCGACCACGCTGGTGACGCCGTCGACCTTCACCCTGCACAACATCGTGTTCGTGTTCACCGAATTGTCGTCGACTCAGCTCGCGCTGAAAAACACCATCATCCTGGGCACCGCGACCGCGACCATCGGCACCATGCTCGCGCTGGTGGTCGCCTATGTCACGACCCGCCGCGTGATCGCGGGGCATCGCCTGCTCGGTTTTCTCGCCACCGCGCCGGCCGCCGTTCCCGGCATCGTGCTCGGCGTCGGCCTGTTCCTCAGCTACACGAGGCCGCCCTTCGTGCTGTACGGCACGTTGTGGATCCTGCTGATCGCGTTCCTGACCATCAATCTGCCGTCGGCCTATCAGCAATTGCAGGCGGCCTTTGCCACCATTCATCCCGAACTCGAGGACGCCAGCCGCATTCTCGGCGCGAGCAGGCTGCGGTCGCTGCTGCAGATCACCGCGCCGCTGCTGCGCACCGGCGTGATCGCGACCTGGTGCTTCATCTTCATCGGCGTGATGCGCGAACTCTCCGCAGCCATCGTGCTGTTCACCTCGCAGACCAAGGTAATCAGCGTCCTGATCTACGATCTCAACGAAAGCGGCGATCTCGCCGCCATTTCCGTGCTCGGCATCGCGATGCTGGTCATCACCTTTGCGGTGGTGCTTGCCGTCAACCGGATTCCGATGTTCGGGGCCAATGCCGGATCAAGGCTGCGGAATTAGCCAAGGGATAGAGGCTCATTGGCCCGCATCCGAACACGGTAGGATCCGGCTGATGACTCGGTTGGGACCGCGGGATTCGGAGCTTCGATGCCGCCCTACTGACGGGCGGTGGCCGTCGGCTTTCCGCCGAAATCCGCCAGGCATTGGATTATGTAGGCAGGTCGATCTCTTGGCAGAACTTTCGCAACGGCGGCCTTGTGATGGCATTCCAGCTGCCCGATTTGCTCCGCCCGGCGATTCTCCGCAGCCTCCCGATACTCGGGAGCAACGGCATTCGGTTCGACCAGCCTGGTGTAGCTCGGTTCGGCGATCGGGTGCTCTCTGATTGTCGGCGGGGATAGCCTGATCCTCCGAACCGCAATCGGCAAGCCATCCGACTCGAACTCCAATTCATACTTCTGGCCATTCTTATCGATCGCGATGCAGGAGATACTGGAAACCTGTCCCGCCGCGAAGTTTCCAAGCTGCTTGCAAATTCCAGCCGATGACTCGGCGAACGGCACCGGCAGGCCATCCGTCTTCGGCCTGTCCTTGGAGTTCAGCAGCATTCGGTCGATGGGTAATTCGTACAGGTTATCCTGGTCCCTCCGGCCATTTTCACCCGAGAACGAGATGATGTGGCTAGCGTCAGTTGGATCGTCGAGAGCAATCGTGAAATTCGTGCGGCCCTGTTCGCTATGGAAGAATGCAACGGACTTGCATGCGAAATCGCGTCCCGCGATTTTAAGCGTGCTGCAGTTGCCGGACATTAACGCGAATATGTCAGTGTCCGGCTCTTGCGGCTTGGTCTCGTTCGAGGCGAGAATTATGGGCCGGGCGAGCCTCTCCAGGTCAACCGTCAGACCGTCGGAAAATGTTGACCCTGCGAGAAGTCCATCTCCGTGAGCGGGGATCGTTTTCGCCGGGAAATTCCGGGTAAGGCCCAAACGGTCGCTGCGATGAGACGGCTCGGCAACTAACGGGGTCGCAAAGATTACAGCGGCAACGGCGAAGACCAGCCAGCCGAGGCGCATCGCCGTGCTCTTCAGCACCCGAAGCCTGTCCACGATCTCATCATGGATCGCGCGGCAGCTCTGGCAGCCGATCTGTAAACCCGAAACGTTTTGGCCAGTCATAGCCGGTTCCAGTTTTTCTACTTTAATTCAATAGCCGAGCGCCAGGTTAGGAAACGTAAACGCGCGTAAACCAATTCGCGAGCTAGTGAAGGAATCGTAAAATTTCAGGACCGAAGTGCGCGTCAAGTGACCATGCATCGTCCGGACTTCGCCGGCTCTCGATCCAAATGCCGCCCTTCCATCGATTTTGGCCGCCCTTCCGGCTCCCCACATCGTGATTACCGACTCCTTAAGCATATTGGGCTTAACTCCATTTGGGGTAGTTTCTGCGCGACGGGGATACGCGATGGAAATTCTGGCTGTTCTTGCATTCTTATTGTTGCTTTTGGCGATCTCATTGGGGTCCTTGATGAGGTCTTGTTTCATCCGCGGGCGTCATCGCGGCATGCAGGAAGCGGCGGCCGAGATTATCCGGGGCGTCAACTCGCACTTTGTCGCCGGGGGCCAGCTGCCCTCGGGGGTTTCGAAAGCGCTGGAGAAAATAGGAAGCTCAGCCGGACATGTTTCGCCCCGCAGGCAATTGGACCTTCGTCACGCGCAACTATGGATATTCGGCGATGCCCTGGGGAGCGCCTGTTGGAACAAGGGCTATCGGTCAGGCAAGCTGTCGATGGCTCCGCGGGACGGAAAAATTTATGCCGAGTTATCAATCAACGAATTGCTGCAACTGATTTGGCTCGCCCATCTTGGCTTTCAACATATGATGCCAAACTACCGCGGTATCGAAAGCCAGCGGTTCAGCGGAGAAGATGAAGCCCGCGACGGCGCCAAGGCGATCGAGCGACTTGAACTGCTTGTCGCCGCCAGGCATGGACAGGTCGACCCGGTCGCGCTTTCTAACGGCCGTCTGGCCTTGATAGAAAATTGGTGGTCCGAGCGCAAAATTGCATTTGCGTAGACTTCGCGGAAGCCACCCTCGTCGGCCTGGCGGTTTGCGCCCCCCCGCCAGCTACCCTGTTCAGGATTTCCGACTTTACGGAACATTCAGGGTTTCCCGGGACAATGGGTTTTCGCTTAGAACAGCGCTCCAATACGCTCAGGATGAGCGATGTCAGCCGCATCTCTGTCATTTGTCGAAGAAATCGAAACAGCGTTAAGCAGTGGCTCGGCGGACAAGCGCCTGGACACGATGAGGCGCGTGACCGATCTGTTTCTGTCGTCCGCCGGCAGCTACAAAAGCGAGCAAATCGAACTATTCGACAATGTGCTCGAGCGCCTCGTCAAGACGATTGAGATTCGGGCGATAGCCGATGTTAGCGCACGCATCGCTCTTGCCGAGTTGAGCGCACAGCTCGCACCCGTTTCGCAGGCGCCCCCGTCTGTCGTTCGCCGCCTCGCAAGAAGCGATGAAATCAGCGTCGCCGGACCGGTCTTGAGGGAATCTGCCCGTTTGAGCGCGGAAGATCTGATCGAAGTCGCGCAAGCCAAGGGTGAGCAGCATCTCCTGGCAATTGCGGGGCGCTGGTGGCTGAAGGAAGTCGTCACTGATGCGCTGCTGGCTCGCCGGTACCCCTCGGTCAGCCGCCGCATCGTCAACAATCCCGGCGCGAGGGTTTCCGCGAGCGGTTTCGCCATCGTCCTGGCGCAGGCGGAATCTGATCCCGAACTGGCGGTAGAAACCGGGATCCGGGTCGATCTGCCCCCCGCGCTCCGCAATCAACTGTTGAGCAAGGCGACCGAAGCGGTCCGCGCGCGACTGCTGTCGCGTGCGCCGCCCCATCTCTTTGAGGAGATACGAACCGCAATTGCGACCGTCGCAGCCGGTGTCAGTCGCGATATGTCAAAGGTACACGACTTCACCGCGGCCAAGCGCCTCGTAGCGTTGCTGCATGACAGGGGCGAACTCAACGAGGCGACCTTGTTTGGCTTCGCCAAACAGCGAAAGTACGAGGAGACCATCGCCGCCCTTGCGCAATTGTCGCAATCCAGCATTGAAGTCGTTCGCCCGTTGATGCAGAGCCTTCGCGACGACGGCGTCCTGGTCCCGTGCAAGGCAGCCGAACTGAGCTGGGATACGGTTAGCGCCGTCCTGGAGAGCCGATTTGCGGCCGGTTCGATGCGACCGCTCGAGCTGGTCGAGGCCCAGCGGCAATTCGCCTCCCTGACCACTGAAAACGCGCGCCGCTTGCTCAGGTTCTGGCAGGTGCGGTCTTCGTCGTCATGAACTGGCTTGAGTCCGGCTATTTCTGCGGGCGGCTCGCCCGCTTTGCGTTGTAGGCCGCGGCGACGTCGAAATCAGGCCGCAAGACGTCCACGCCGACTCGCCCGCCATGCGCCCGCTGAAGCGACAGCCTTCGACGCCCCTGCCGCTTTTGCCGGTAGAGATCGGCCGGCAGACAAGAATTCGAATCGATGTCCGGCACATCATGGAAGATCCAATCGTCCACTTCCCAGATCACCCGCCCGGGATGACGCTCAAGCGCCGCCGCAAGCACGAAAACCATTCGGATCATGCTTTAGGGCGAAATAACCAAGCAACACGACAGGCAGGAACAAAAATATGAACGGGCAGGAGTTGAAAAGCATAAGACTTTCCCGCGCACGCCAAAAAGCCTAAGCACACAAGTGGGCGATCAACCAACTGCGCGGCTCTGGCGCTAGCGCGGCATATCTGGCAATCCGCCAGCGAGACCCGATATGAGGTTGGCGGCGGCAAAGTCCGTGCGCAGGACGAGAACCGAGTGACAGACTGATGGATAAAAAGAGCCCACCGACCCCGCCGATCGCGCCGCGCCGTCCGCATTCATTCACCACCCACGGCATCGCCATTGTCGATGATTACGCGTGGCTGAAGGATGAGAACTGGCAGGAAGTGCTGCGCGATCCCTCCATCCTGAACGCGGATATCCGCAAATACCTGGAGGCGGAGAACAGCTATACCGAAAGCCTGCTCGGCCACACCGCTGCCCTGCAGAAGACGCTGGTCAAGGAAATGCGCGGGCGCATCAAGGAGGATGATTCCAGCGTTCCCTCGCCGGACGGTCCTTACGCCTATATGCGCAAATTCCGCGAGGGCGGCCAGCACGAGATGTTCGGACGTTGCCCGCGCGACGGCGGCGCGACCGAGATCATACTCGACGGCGACGAACTCGCCGCCAAACACGACTACTTCAGGTTCGGCGGTGCCAGGCATTCGCCGGATCACCGGCTCGAGGCCTGGAGCGCCGACGTCAAGGGCTCGGAATATTTCACAATTCACGTGCGCGACTGGACAGCCAAAACGGACCTCGACGATCTGGTCGAGGAAACCGACGGCGCGGTGGTGTGGAGCACCGACGCCACTGCGTTCTTCTATGTAAAGCTCGACGACAATCACCGCCCGATGCAGATCTGGCGCCATCGCCTGGGAACACCGCAAGCGGACGACGTACTGGTTTACCAGGAAGAAGATTCCGGCTGGTTCACGCATATCCATGAAAGCTCGAGCGGCCGGTTTTGCGTGATCGCCGGCGGCGATCACGAGACCTCCGAGCAGCGTCTGATCGATCTGGCCAATCCCGACGACCCGCCGCGCCTGGTCGCCGGCCGCGAGAGCGGCGTGCAGTATTCGGTCGCCGACCGCGGCGACGAACTGTTCATCCTCACCAATGCCGACGGCGCCATCGACTTCAAGGTCGTCACCGCGCCGCTCAAATCGCCGGAGCGGGAGAATTGGCGCGACCTGATCCCCTATCGCGAAGGCATCTACGTTCTCGATGTCGAGCTCTATTCCGGCCACATGGTGCGGCTGGAACGCGCCAATGCGCTGCCCGCCATCGTCATCCGCGATCTCGCGACCGGTGAGGAACACGCCATCGCCTTCGACGAGACGGCCTATTCGCTGGATACGATGGGCGGCTACGAATTCGAGACGACCAATCTGCGTTTTTCCTATTCGTCGATGACGACGCCTTCCGAGGTCTACGACTACGACATGGCGAAGCGGACGCGGGTGCTGCGCAAGCGCCAGGAAATCCCTTCCGGCCACAACCCCGCCGACTACGTCACCACCCGCATCATGGCGACCTCGCATGACGGCGAAGAGGTGCCGGTTTCGATCCTTCACCGCCATGATCTCAAGCGCGACGGGACCGCGCCGCTGCTTCTGTACGGCTACGGCTCCTACGGCATGGCGATGCCGGCGTCGTTTTCGGCCAACCGGCTGTCGCTGGTCGATCGCGGCTTTGTCTATGCGATCGCGCATATAAGGGGCGGCGCCGACAAGGGCTGGGGCTGGTATCTCGACGGCAAGCGCGAGAAGAAGACCAACAGCTTTGACGATTTCGCGGCCTCCGCGCGCGCGCTGATCGCGGCCAATTATACCGGCGCAAAGCGCATCGTCGGCCATGGCGGCAGCGCCGGCGGCATGCTGATGGGCGCGGTCGCCAACCGCGCCGGCGAATTGTTCGCCGGCATCGTCGCCGAGGTGCCGTTCGTCGACGTGCTGAACACGATGCTCGACGACACCCTGCCGCTGACGCCGCCGGAATGGCCGGAATGGGGCAACCCGATCGAAAGCGAAGCCGCCTTCAGGACCATCCTGTCCTATTCGCCCTACGACAACGTCGCGGCGAAGGAATACCCGGCGATCCTGGCGATGGGCGGCCTGACCGATCCGCGCGTCACCTATTGGGAGCCGGCGAAATGGATCGCGCGGCTGCGCGCGACCATGCGAGGGGGCGGCCCGGTGCTGCTGCGGACCAATATGGGCGCCGGCCATGGCGGCGCCTCCGGCCGCTTCAACCGGCTCGATGAAGTCGCGATCGCCTATGCGTTTGCGCTGTGGGCGGTGGGATTGGCGGAGAAGGGCGAGGTGTGAGGGCACAAAGGCTATTTCGTCGTCCCCGCGAAAGCGCGCGAACGCGGGGACCCATCACCACAAACGTTCTTAATCAAGATAGCTGCCCCAGCACCGTTCAAACTGACAGGCCGGTGGTTATGGGTCCTGGATCGCGGTCGCTGCCGCTCGCTTGTCCGGGACGACGCAGATTTATCACCGCCCCTTCTCCTTCCGCCATACTGCAAAATCCTACAGCGTCTGCTCGTCGGTCGCGGGATAGAGTCCGAAGATGCCGCGGCCCGTGCGCACCTGCTCGGCGATAAAATCCTCGAACACCGTCATCTCGAAGGCCTCGTTGGCGATTTCCTCAGTGAGATGCGCGGGGATCACGATCACTCCATCGCTGTCGCCGAGGATGACGTCGCCGGGAAACACCGGCGCATCGCCGCAGCCGATCGGCACGTTGATCTCGATCGCCTCGTGCAGCGTAAGATTTGTCGGAGCGCTCGGCCGGTGGCGATAGGCGGGAAAGCCGAGTTTGCCGATCTCGGCCGAATCCCGGAATCCGCGGGTGGCGTCGGAAAGTTTTGTCATGGTCTCGATCCCAATTCATTGTTTCCGGGACACGCCTCTTGGCGTAGGCCCGGATTCCATGGCCACGATCGGGAGTATGGATTCCAGGCTCACCGACTTCGTCGCGCCCCGGAATGACGGCTAATAAATCGACGGCTCGCCGACCGGCGCGCCGAATGAGGTTTCGAGGAAATCGAAATCGCAGCCCTCGTTGGCCTGCTTGATGTGCCGGGTAAACATCCAGCCGTAGCCGCGCTCGAAGCGGGTCTCCGGCTGCTTCCAGTCGGCGCGGCGCTTTGCGAGCTCGACCTCGGAGACATCGAGATTGATGCTGCGCGCGGCAACATCCAGCGTGATCTTGTCGCCGTTCTTCACCAGCGCCAGGGGTCCTCCGATATGGGATTCCGGCGAAACGTGCAGGATGCAGGCGCCGTAGCTGGTGCCGCTCATGCGCGCATCCGACAACCGCACCATGTCGCGCACGCCCTGTTTCACCAGCTTGGTCGGGATCGGCAGCATCCCCCATTCCGGCATGCCCGGCCCGCCCTGCGGGCCGGCATTGCGCAGGATCAGGACATGATCGGCTGACACGTCGAGATCGGGATCTTCGATCGCCTTCTTCATCGAGGGGTAATCGTCGAACACCAGGGCCTGCCCGGTGTGCTTGAGGAAGCGCGGCTCGCAGGCGCTTGGCTTGATGACGCAGCCGTCGGGCGCGAGATTGCCCTTCAGCACCGCGAGCGCACCCTCGGCATAGATCGGATTTTCGATCGTGCGGATCACGTCGTCATCATAGACTTCCGCCGTCGCGATATTTTCGCCGAGCGTCTTTCCCGTGACTGTCAGGCAATCGAGGTGCAGACGATCCCTGATCCGGCTCATCAGGCCGGGCAATCCTCCGGCGTAATAAAAATCCTCCATCAGGTATTTGTCGCCGCTCGGCCGCACATTGGCGAT
>VFSW01016388.1_pt1 | contig 10110 bp, 6 predicted proteins | sample 5358111 | NCBI WGS metagenome assembly VFSW01 (sample SAMN11554181, study PRJNA540505) | mine drainage metagenome | isolation source: sediment from site ElyBrook_90M | place: USA: Ely Copper Mine, Vershire, VT | collected 2017
TGAAGTCGTGCCCTTCCCGAAACCGCGTCGGAGCGGAGTTTTTCAGCAGCCTGTTAGAAGCTCGAGTACCCGGGAGCCCTGGATCCGGTTCAAACTACTTCCGAAGCGGGGAGCGTTGCTTCAGCGGGGGGCTGTACCGGCTTGCGCTTGCGTTTGGGTTGCATCAATGGCTCCGATGCGGCCACGGTGCAGAATACGTAGAAAAGCATGGCGTTGGCAGGGATCTCCAGATTAAAGTCGACCGTGCTGTGCACCAGAATGCCCGTCACCCCAAGCATGCAGGCTAGGGTGACGGCTCCTCCGACCTCCGCGGTCCAGTTCGGTATTTTGCGCCAAGCCCTTTGAAAAAGAACGACTAAGTACCAGATCATGGTGCCGAATCCCAGCAGGCCCATCTCCACCAGCAGCTGTAGGTAGTCGTCGTGTGCCTGGTTCACAAAAAAGTTGGTGTAAAACGTCCGAAATTGAGGATAAGCCACGGGAAAGCATCCTAATCCCCACCCCAAAACCGGACGCTGCCGGAACATTCGCAAACCGTCGCGGTTGATCTGGAAGCGCATGTCGCTGGAAATGTCCGTGTGGGAACTATGCACGGTGGCCAACCGGCGGCTGAGTTCGTCTCCGCCCAGCCATGTCAGCAAGCCCACTACCAACAACAAGAAGAGCCCGAGCGCCGCTGCGGTGCGCAGATCGCGACGCTGTTTTATCAGCACGACCGCCAGAACCACCAGTTCGCCGAACAAGGCTAACATTCCGCCACGCGAGCCGGAGAGAAAAATCGTTGCGGCCATCAACGCAGCCGCACTGGCTGCCGCGATGCGCTCTTTGGAAGGCGCGAGCCGGGTGAGCGAGAGCACCAGAGGAATCGGTATCAATAGCTCCATCAATCCCGCGTAGTGATTGTGATTCACGTAGGGACCGTAGATCCAGCCCCCCAGGCGGGGCTGGCGCAGCCAGTAGAGCTTGCCATTGGGAGAGATGCCTTGCAGCAGCGCAAAGCCGGCAAGCGCAGAACCGTAAATGCAGAAAATCAGCGCCAGTTTTCGGGCTTGTGCGCCGCGCAACAAAGTTTGTGACGAGAGGAAGCAAAGAATCGCGTAGGCGATGTACAGGAAAGCGTGCGAGATCGTGTCGTGCTGGTAAGCGCTCTCGTGAAACAGGATTTGCACCAGAACCAGGGAAGCGAAGACGCCCATTGGGAGAAACAGAGGATTCCAATTCACCTTGATCTCGCCGTCGAGCCATTGCTTCGCAATCCAGACCAGAGCCAGCAGAATGGCGCCCGTTTGCAGCACCAAAATCGACCACGGTTCCACTGCCCCGAAGGCCACGGGTCCAAACATGAGCAGGCCAAAGGTCCCGTAGAGCAGTACCGACCCGATCTGTTCGGACCGTGCGCGATGTTTCGCCACGACAGTATTGGTGTTGGATGGAAGCATGAAATCGCGTGTGCTTGTCCGGGGAAGGATTGCCTACGACTTCCTCGTCAGGTGAAAATCGCCGACCCAGAGCTTACCACGGATGGGGCTGCCCTCCGGGAGGCGGCGGATGTGCAGCACCACCAGTCGGCAGTCCGGCCCCGTAGTGAACTCGCCGGTGTCCGACTTCCAGAATCCCGCATCTTTGAGCTCGTCACTCTCGTAGTAGACGGTTTGGTTGTACATGTCCTGAAGGGTGAAGTGCGGTCCGCCGGCGCCGTCAAATTCGCCAGTCTTATAGTAACCAGTGAACACGTAGGTAGTATTGGGCTGAACGGGAATGTACTGGAAGATGCCGGCGTCGTTGACTCGCGGACCGTCAAAAGTGACCAGAAGGGAACGCCGTCCGCCGTGAAAATCGCCGGGATCCAGGGTCAATTCGACACTCGACTGCTTCTGATACTGCCAGTCTAAACCGCCGTTGAGGACGTCAAGACTGAAGTTTCCATTCACCACGAGATTATGGGACGATGGCAGATAGGCCGAGAGTCCCAGACGGCTGGCCGCTTGCTGCCACACCAGCAACGCCTGGTCCACCTCTTTGTGCTGAATGAGATAACGGAAATATTCGAGGACGTATCGCAGCTCGATGGGTTCCGGTACCTGCATCAGAGAAGCCCAGACCTTCGCGGTGGCCGAAGTCTCTCCCTTTGACATCAATAGGCTGAGGAACGCGATGTTCGCATCCAGGTGAGGCGGCACGACGTCCCGCAGCAGGGCATCGACGTCGGGCTCGATACGCCAGCAGAATTGGATCGCGGCCGGTATCAGCGACGGGTCGGTGCCCAGGACTACGTGGAATTCGCGCAGAGCTTTTTCATTTTCGCCCCGAACCAGGTAGAGATTCGCGGCCTCCCAGGCTACGTCGGGTGTCGTAGGATCGGCTTCGATGGCATGTTCCAAAGCTGCGGTCTGGCCCGCGATGTCGCCCAGAACCTGATACGCGCTGGCGAGATCAAACCAGAAACGCGCAGAATGGGGATTGAGCTGGACGGCCGCGCGATAAGGCTCAATCGCGGCAGAGGGGTCATGAGCGATGAGTTCGTAGTAGCGGCCGAGACGGTTGTGGTAGTCGGCGTCGCTGGGGTCGAGACGAGCCGCTCTCTGCAAGCCCGCCAGGTCCACGCGATCGCCGTACCATGCCGCCAGACACTCCCCACCCGCAAAGCTTAGATAGGCCACCGCGAGTCCCACGGCTGCGGCCGCAACCAGCCACTTCTGGATTGGTTTTTGGAAGGGAATCTGCATATGGTCCGCTGAAGGCCCGGGGTTATGCGCTGCTCGACGATGCTGGCGGCTCCGTCTCGTTGTCTTCTTCGTCTTCGGACGACCCCTCATCGCGGTAGTACTGGGCATACTTGCCCTGATACTCGTAGTAGTAGTAATAGTCGGGGGAACTCAGGTCGACGGCATTCAGCAGAACGCCCGACACGCGAGCATTGACTTGCATCAGAATGTCGCGCGAACGGCGTAGCGCCTGCTTGGTAGTGCTCCCGGAACGGATGACAAGCACGATAGCGTCGGCCCGCGGCGAAAGTACGACAGCGTCGGTCACCGACAAAGTGGGAGGTGTGTCCAGCACGATGTGGTCGTATTGCTCGCGCAGTTCCGCCAGAACATCGCGCATGTTGCTGGAAGCCAGCAATTCGGCCGGGTTGGGTGGGGGCGTTCCAGCTGGTAGGACATCCAGGTTGGGAAGCGTAGGAGCTATTGTAACGGCTTGTTTCAAAGTTGTGCTGCCAGTCAGCACATTGCTCAGCCCGGTGCGCGGGCCCATGCCCAGGGTCTTATGAATGCTGGGACGCCGCAAGTCGCAGTCAACCAGCAGAACGCGTACTCCCTTCTGCGCCAGCACCACAGCACAGTTGATACTGGTGGTGCTCTTGCCTTCCTGGGGGAGGGCGCTGGTCACCATGATGACCTTGGGCGGAGCGCCCAGATGGGACAGCAGGAGCGAAGTCCGCAGTGCGCGATAGGACTCCGCCATCTGCGACTGCGGCCGGACGTGCGTGATCAGTTCCACGGCTTCGTTCGACGAAGCCAGCATTAAGCGCTTGGAAGACGGGCCTTCGCGAGCGGTCTTGGAACCCAGCGGGATCATGCCCAAGGGTGGTAGACCGGAGATCGCCTGAGCCTGTTCCGTGGTGCGCACGGTATTGTCCAAGCCCTCAAGCAGGAATGCCAACCCTATGCCGGAGGTCAACCCCAGCACGAAAGCAAAGCCCAGATTGCGCGGCACATTGGGCTCGACCGGCGAAGTGGGGGCGCGGGCGCTGTTCACGATCCGAAAATTGCTGGACTTCAGCCCGGCTGAAACCCCTGCTTCCTTGAGCTTTTCCAGCAGGCCTTCATAAAGCTGGCGGTTGGTCTCGAGGTCGCGTTTCAACAGACTGTATTCGATCGCGCTCTCGTTCAATTTATTGGCTTCCTGTTTCTGTTTTTCGAGCGCATCGCGCAGCATGCCTTCCCGCCGCAGGGCCGTCATGTATTGGCCCCGGACCTTGCTGGCAATCTTCTTCATCTCGGACTGAAGCTGGGTGTCGATCTCCTGCAGTTGATTGTTCAATTGCGTCAGCTTGGGATAGGCCGGGCCGAATTGAGTGCTCAGATCAGCGACCTGAATTTTCAGGTCGGCTTGCTTCGCCCGCAAACTTTCGAGCAACTGCGATGCAGTCTGGTTTCCCGGTCCTTCGCCTTCGAGGCCCCCGGCGCTTGACGCGATTGCGTCGGGATCGCCTGACTCTAGCAGACGGTAAAAGGCTTCTTTGTCCATCCGCTCCGATTCCGCAGCGGTAAGCACCTTGTTCAGCTCATCGAGCTTGGCCGTTGTGATGTTCTGCTTCTCGTCGATGCCCAGAATCTCGTGCTCTTTCTGATACCGCACCAGTTTTTCCTGAGACGTTTCAACTTTCATCTGCAGGTCGACGAGCTGCTTCGAGAGCCAGTCGGAAGCCTGCATGGTGGATTCGAACCGGGCTTTGAAGTTGTTCTCCTGATAGGTCTGCATCAGCACGTTCACCACATTCTGGGCAGTCTGCGGGTCCGGGCTGCGGAAATGCACTTCCATGATGCGCGAGTTGGGGAGGAGAGTGATCTTGAGATCTCCTTTGAAGGAGGACAACAGGGACGAGGTTCGGGAAGGGTCTGCCTGCAGCGGATCGGGAGCCAGATCCAGCGAAGAGGGCAGCGCTGGCGATTTTCCTCCGAAATCCGGACGCTGGTCAAGGTTCAGTTCCTTGATCACCTGCAGCGCCAGGAGATCGCTCTGCAGAATCTTAACTTCCGTTTCCATTTCCGTGGGATCGTAATAATCAAAACTGATGGCATTTGAATCTTTGAAATTGAGCGAAGAGTCCGGTTTGTTGACAGCAATACTGCCGCTCGCTTCATAGATGGGCGTCATCTTCAAGCTGGCGATGGCGACCACCGTGAAGATGGTCACCAGACAGCCGATGACGATCCACTTGCGCTTCACCAGGACGCGGAAATACTCGCCGACGGCAGAGTCCTGGGGTGGGAGGTTGGCGTACAGTCGCGGCGATCGTCCCGCGTCAAAAGGCGCCGTGGGCTGCAATTCGCGGATGGCCGCGCTATTCGCCTGTACCAGTGGTCCCGAATCCATGCCTATTCCTCAATCTTTAGACGCCACAAGGCCCGGCCGGAGCCGGTCCGCACATTTCACGAAAAGTCCCGGTCCGAGGAGGCTGGTTCGTCGCGCAGGGATTTCTTTCGCATTCGATCGCTGGAGAGTTCGTTGGCCATTTTAGCATTGGACCGCGGGAAAACAATTGTGAAATTTGGGTCGCCCATCCGCGTTTCCCGGACGGGACGGGCGCATCCCACGGCGATTCCTCAGAAACTCCGCTATACTACCCTGCAATGCCATCCCCAACAGGTAGGCGAGTGCCCCGCGACCTTTCGGTTTTCCCAAACCCAGAGCGATCGCCCAGCTTCGCGAGTGCGTCTCTGGAATGGTCACGCGGCAGAAGAGCGGGGCACGACGGTGATTCGGCACTCGGCAAAACCGGATGGATGAAATCTGGCGAGCACAGGGATGTGAGGCGCGCGAGATGAATTGGTCAGAACAATCGATTTTGGTTACGGGCGGGACGGGGTCATTCGGGAAGAAGTTCGTCGAGATCATGCTGAAGGAGTACCGGCCGAAGCGCTTGGCGATATTTAGCCGCGATGAACTCAAGCAGCACGACATGCGCGCCTCGGGACTGGATCATCCCAGCCTGCGCTATTTCATTGGCGATGTTCGAGACGAGGGGCGCCTGGAACGGGCCTTCTCCGGGGTCACGACTGTGGTTCATGCGGCCGCGCTGAAGCAGGTGCCGGCCTGCGAATACAACCCTTTCGAGGCCATTCAGACCAACATCATGGGCGGGCGCAACGTGATTGATGCTGCAATCAACCAAGGCGTGCGTCGGGTGCTTGCGTTGAGCACCGACAAGGCCGTGAATCCGATCAATCTGTATGGTGCGACAAAACTGTGCGCCGAAAAGATGTTTGTACAGGCCAACGCCTATGCGGGCGCGCAGGACTCGCGGTTTAGTTGTGCACGGTACGGAAACGTGGTGGGCAGTCGAGGAAGCGTGATCCCGGTTTTCCTGGAGCAACGGCGTCGCGGGCGCATTACCCTGACCGATCCGCGGATGACACGTTTCTGGCTGACGCTGGAGCAGGGTGTGCGGTTTGTGGTGAGCAGCATTGAACAGATGCACGGCGGGGAAATTTTTGTGCCCAAGATTCCAAGCATGCGGATGGTGGACCTGGCTGAGACCATTGCGCCGGGCTGTGAAATCGAGACGATTGGGATCCGGCCCGGAGAGAAGTTGCACGAGGTGTTGGTGTCGGAAGACGAGGCGCGCCACACTCTTGAGGTCGAGGACCGGTATATCATTCAGCCAGCACATTCGTGGTGGCGCCGCGAGAATTGGGCGGGCGCAACGCCTCTGCGGGAGGGATTTCGGTATGCCAGCGAGAACAACGATCACTGGCTTACGAGCCGCGAACTACAGGAGTTGATCGCGCCGGCTGAATCCGAGGAGCCGTCGATGCCTGCGCATATTTCCGCCTAGACGAAAATGAGTGCAACTTCGGTGAGCCCGCAAACTCTTGCCATTCATGGGGGAGCGCCCGTGCGCGATACGTTTCTTCCCTATGGGCGACAATCCATTGATGAGTCTGATGTTCAGGCAGTGGTGGATGCGCTTCGCTCTGACTGGTTGACGACGGGGCCGAAGGTCACCGAATTTGAGGAGATGTTTGCGGCGCGAGTGGGCGCGGCACATGCGGTGAGCGTCAGTTCCGGGACGGCGGCGCTGCACGCGGCCGCGTTCGCCGCGGGGCTGACGGCCGGGGATGAGGCGATCACGACGCCGATGACGTTCGCTGCGACAGCGAACAGCGTTTTATATCAGTGCGCGACTCCAATTTTTGCCGATGTTTGCGAGGACACGCTAAATCTCGACCCGGAGCAGGTTGAGAGGCGCATTACGTCGAAGACGCGGGCGATTCTTCCCGTGGACTATGCCGGGCATCCTGCCGACTTGGATGCGATACTTGCGATCGCACAGCGGCACGGGCTGATCGTAATTGAGGACGCGTGTCACGCGCTGGGCGCGGAATATCGCGGGCGGCGTACCGGCGGCGTGGCCGATATGACGACGTTCAGCTTCCACCCGGTTAAGCACATTACCACCGGCGAAGGCGGGATGATAACGACCAACAGTCCTCAGTTAGCCGAAACGCTGCGGCGCTTCCGCAATCACGGGATTTCGAGCGATGCGCGGCAGAGACAGAACGCGGGGCAGTGGCACTATGAAATGGTGCTGCTGGGATTCAACTACCGGTTGCCGGACATTGTGTGTGCGCTTGGTGTCGCGCAACTGAAAAAACTGGATGCGAATCTGGCGCGCCGACGGCAGATTGCGGCGCGCTACACGACGGCGTTCCGAGAGATTCCGGGAGTGATTGCACCGGCGGTGCGAGCGGAAGTGAGTCCGGCCTGGCATTTGTATCCTCTGCGCGTGCAGTCTGAAAAACTAACGGAGGAGCGTGCGGAGGTGTTTCGCGCGATGCGTGCGGAGAATATCGGCGTGAACGTACACTACGTTCCGGTGCACTTGCACCCGTACTACCGGGACCGTTTTGGATACAAAGGCGGGGAATATCCGATCGCCGAGGATGCTTACCACCGCTTGATCAGCCTGCCCTTGTTTCATGGCATGAGCGATCAGGATTCTCATGACGTGATCCAGGCGGTGCACAAGGTCGTGACTTCATTCCGGCGAAACTAGAATCCTCCGACTCGCCATTTACCATGAAAACGGTCGTCATCGTGCAGGCGCGGATGAGCAGCCGCCGCCTGGCGGGGAAAGCGATGCTGCCGGTGGGCGGGTATCCCAGCGCCGTGCTGGCCGCATTGCGGGCGGGCAACCTGGGAGTTGAGACCATGGTCGCTACCTCGGCGGAACCCTCCGACGATATTCTGGCCGATGTCCTTGGCAAACATGGAATCCGCGTAGTGCGGGGACCGCTGGAAGATGTGCTCGCGCGCTATGCTCTGGCAGCAGCGGAACAGCCCGAGGACTGCGTTGTGGTTCGGCTCACTGGCGACAACGTGGTTCCAGACGGCGACTTGGTGCGGGAATTGGTCTCGGACTTTGCCGAGTCGAACGTGGAATTTCTTTCGCAAGATTCTCCGCGGAGCCATCTCCCTTACGGGCTGGGTGGTGAGGTCTTTACGGTTGCCACCCTGCGACGAGCGAGCGCGCTGGCGACGACCGCGCACGATCGCGAGCACGTGAGCCCGTGGATCCGTCGGAATTGCGACGTGAAGATTCACGTCCCGCAGGCTTTGTGCGCAGTCGATTTCAGCCACCTGCGCTGCACCATCGATGATGAAGAGGACTATCAGAGGATTTGTCAACTGTTTGCGGTCGTTGCGGATCCGGTTCACGCCAACTGGTTTGATCTAACGAAGAAGTTAGCGATGCTTCCAGGGGAACCAGCGTTTAGAGTGCCCTACCGCATGTCTTCGGGGCACATTCACAGCGAGTTGACGCTGGGCACGGCGCAACTGGGAATGAAATATGGCGTCGCGAACTGGGCAGGTCAGCCAGCGCGTCCGCTGGCGATCAGGATGGTGCGCCTGGCAATCGCTCACGGGGTAGGGGCGCTGGACACGGCTCGCTCCTACGGTGAGGCGGAGGATGTTCTCGGCGAGGCTCTTGCCGGAGCTTGGCAGTCGCGGGTGGAAGTGGTCACTAAACTTGATCCGCTCGATTCCTTGCCGGACGACGCGGACGAGTGTGCGGTTCGCGCCGCGGTTGAGGACAGCGTGCGGCGCTCGTGCAAGGCGCTGCGAGTGACGAAGCTGGCGACTTTGCTGTTGCATCGCTTTCATCACTATCGCGCCTGGAGAGGCGTGGCCTGGTGCCGGCTTCTGGAAATGCGGGATGAGGTAACGATCGGCACTTTGGGCGCTTCGGTCTACGAGCCTCAAGAAGCGCTCGAACTGCTGCAGGACGCGGCGATCCAGCATTTGCAGATTCCGATGAACGTTCTGGATTGGCGGTGGAAGGCGAGTGGGGTCGACCTGGCGTTGTCGAGTCGCACGGATGTGGCGGTGCACGCTCGGAGTGCGCTCCTGCAGGGATTGTTGGGCGACCCAGGCGCGCCTGCGGCACCACCATTGTGGCCCGTGTCGGAAAATTACGATGTGTCGTTTTGTCTGCGCCAGTTGCGCACGTTAGCGGTGGAATTCGGCAGGGAGAACGTGACTGACCTGTGTCTCGCCTATGTCCGCTCGCAGCGCTGGATCACGAGCGTAGTGGTGGGATGCGAGACGCTGGAGCAGGTGAATGAGAATTTGAGATTGTTCTGCCTGCCCAAACTCTCGGCGGAGCAGTGTGTCGCACTGGAGAGATCGTTACCGAGAGCGCCCGAGAATCTGTTGAATCCATCGCATTGGAAACAGGTACATGAGCCATCTGCAAGATAACGAGCACGACCGATTATCAATGTTTCGTCTCGACGGGAGAGTAGCTTTTCTGTCGGGGGCGACCGGTCACCTGGGGCGGCCGATGGCGAAGGCGCTCGCCTCCGCGGGCGCGCACGTCGTGTTGAACGGGCGCAGCCAGAATTCCCTCGACGCCTTTGTCGAAGAGTTGAAGAGGGCCGGTCTGAGCGCATCGGTGGCCTGTTTTGATGTGACCGACGAAGCTGCGGTGCGGCAGCATGTCGGTAGGATCGGCGAGCGGCACGGCCGGCTGGATGTGCTCGTAAACAATGCCAGCCCGAGCAAAGCCGGTTCAATCGAGAGCGCTACGTCCGCTGACTTTGATCAACTCTACCGAGTTAACGTGATTGCGGCGTTTGAGCTTCTTCAGGCGGCGATTCCGTTATTGAAAGAGGGAGGGTCGAGGACACCGGGCGGCGCGTCGGTGATCAACATTGCGTCGATGTACGGCAGCGTGAGTCCGGACCCATCGATCTACGGCACGAGCGGCGCCAATAATCCTCCTTATTACGGCGCGGCGAAGGCGGCTCTGATCCAGTTCACGCGTTACGCCGCCTGTCATCTGGGCCCTGAGCCAATTCGGGTGCACTCGATTAGTCCGGG
>VFSW01016389.1_pt1 | contig 10110 bp, 10 predicted proteins | sample 5358111 | NCBI WGS metagenome assembly VFSW01 (sample SAMN11554181, study PRJNA540505) | mine drainage metagenome | isolation source: sediment from site ElyBrook_90M | place: USA: Ely Copper Mine, Vershire, VT | collected 2017
CGCCCGCGCGGCGCGGCGGCGCCAGGGGCGCAGCCGGCGACGCCGGCAGCACCCGGAGCCGCGCCCCGCCGCACCCGAGCACCAACCCGAGCGCCACGAGCGCAAGGCGCCGCGGCCGGGGTGGGCGCGTCGGCGCGCGCGGCACCACGATGGTGCGGTCGGGGTCGTCTTCTGCCGCCATCCGTCGCGGATCCGGGCGCGGCGGCTAGCCGGTCGACCCCAACGCCCCTTCCGAGGCGCCAGCTGAATTAGCCCGAGAAATCAATCTAATGCCATGACTCATGCTGAATTTTCCGATTCAGTCTGAACACCGGAGCGCGGACCGACCTGATGGCCGCATCAGGTCGGAGGCGGCTCCCGTGTACCGATTCCGAAATCTGTGATCAGGAGACGAACGACGGAATCGGGACACCAGCATTCATCTTCAGTGGCCTGCTCATCCCCTCCGTCCGCCGCCATGGGCAGCGAACTTCGGGGACAGGACACTAGGCACCGATATTCACGACCTGGACGCGCCGGTTTCGCGGTTCCGGCGTCTGCGGCGGGGTCGCCACCAGCAGCCCATCCTCGCCCATCCCGACGGGCTGGAGACGCGCCTTGTCGAGACCAAACTTGTTCGCGAGATAGGCGACGACGGCCTCGGCGCGGCGCTCGGAAAGCGCCTTGTTGTAGCTGCGCGAGCCGACATTGTCGGTGTGGCCCTCGATGCGGAAGCGATAGCTCGCCAGGTCCTGGCTGGACAGGGCACGGCCGAGTTCGTCGAGCGTCTTTCGCGCCTCGGGCGTCAGCTCCGCCGAGCCGTTGCCGAACTGCACGCTGAGATTGACTGAGGGACCGGCGGCCTCGGTCTTGGCCACCCGGGTCGATGTGCTCGTGGCTGGCGCCGCAGCGGGTTGCCCGGGCGACACCGGCTTGATGCCGCGGGTCTGCCCGTTCAGTGCCCCCGACGGCTTCAGCGACTGGATGATCTGATCGGCGGATGGATTGCTCTGAGCGGGCGCCGGGAGCGGCGCGAGCAGCAGGGCTGCGGCAAGCCCCGCGGGCAGGGCGAGCGCGGTGCGGAAGCGCATGGGTCGTCTCCTTTTCGGTTCATGCCATGGTATGAGCGTGGTTAAGCAACATCTCAAGCGCTGAGAATCTCCAGGACCACAGCGGTCACGTTGTCGGTGACGCCGGCGCCAAGGGCCTCCTCCACCAGTGCGGTGGGGGGCGGAGTCGGGCCGACGCCGCCGAGAAGCGCCGCGAGGCTGGCCTCGGCGAGGGTCTTGCACAGCCCGTCGCTGCACAGCAGAAAGCGGTCGCCGGGTTGAAGCCGGTCGCTAACCTTGTCGAGGTCGAGCGTCTCGGCGTCGGCGCCAACGGCGCGGGTGATGACATTGGCATGCGGGTGCCGCTCGGCGTCCGCGGCGCTGATGGCGCCGCTATCGACCAGTTCCTGCACCAGGCTGTGGTCGTGGGTGATCTGCTCGAACCTCCCGTCGCGCAGACGATAGGCCCGCGAATCCCCGGCCCAGAGACAGGCGAAATGCTCCGGCCCCGCGAGCAGGACGACGACCGTGGTGGCCAGCATCGCCGAAGGTCCCCGCCGCGCCGCCTCCTCGCGCAGCGCCGCATGCGCCTCGCCGAGCCGGAGGCGAACCTGGGCAAGCATATCCGCCGGGGGCAGACCAGGCGGGATCGCCGCGAGCGCCGCCACCACGGTCTGCGAGGCAACCTCGCCTGCCTGATGCCCGCCGGCGCCGTCGGCTACCACCCAAAGGCCGAGATCCGGCCGGTTGAGGAAGCAATCCTCGTTGTTGCGACGGGTTGTGCCGACGTGGGTCGCCGCCCACGAGCGAAACCGCCCGCTGGCACACTGATCGGCCTCGATCGGCGTCTGGCTCATCCCCACCCCCCGAGCCGGTCGCGGGTACCGACCAGGCGTTTCCCGCGCCCTGATCATAGACCGGATTTCCGCGCGGACTCAGACGCTTTTTTCGCCCCGCCGCAGGATGCGAAGCCGCGCTTGCCCCGGCTCGACGAGCAGCCGAAGCCGGCTCGGCCCATCATGGGCCAGCACCGCCACGTCGCGCCAGAGGTCGCCGCCCGAGGGATCGAACAGCACCGCGATGCCGATATACTTGACCTGTTCGCGCCAGCTTCGCTCAAGGCGGCGGGTCTCGCCCGGGCGGAGCAGAATTTCCTCCATACCCAGGTCATCCGTGCCGAGCGTGGCCTGCTCATGCCCGAGCAGCGCCTGCGGCAGCGCGGCAAGAAAGTGCTCGGTGGCAACGAGCTGATAAACCCGCACCGCCAGCATCCGCGTCAGGCCCGGGCCGGCGACCAGGGTGAGCTCGACGTGCTGTCGCTCCGGCACGCCGCGCGCGCAGGCCGCAACGGCGAGGGTGCCAAGAATGGCACGCCGTCGGATCACGCGGCCGGCCGGCGATGCGGGCGGCTGGCGGCCTCGGTACGAAGTTGGCCGCAGGCGGCGAGGATGTCGCGTCCACGCGGCGTGCGCACCGGGGCGGCGAAGCCGGCATTCGTGACGATCTCGGCAAAGCGGTGCAGGGCGGCCGACGTGCTTGGCGCGTAGGCGCTCCCTGGCCACGGATTGAACGGAATCAGGTTCACCTTGGCCGGGATGCCAGCGATCAGGCGCACCAATTCGTGCGCCTCCGCTGCACTGTCGTTGATCCCGCGCAGCATGACATATTCGAAGGTGATGCGGCGCGCATTGGAGGCACCGGGGTAGCGGCGGCAGGCGGCGATCAGTTCGGCGATCGGATATTTGCGATTGAGCGGAACCAACTCGTCACGCAAATCGTCGCGCACGGCATGCAGTGACACGGCGAGATTGACGCCGAGTTCGGCGCCGGCGCGATCCATCATCGGCACCACGCCGGAGGTGGAGAGCGTGATGCGTCTGCGCGACAATGCGATGCCTTCGTTGTCCATCACGATCGCCATCGCGCGCGCGACGTTCTCGTAATTGTAGAGCGGCTCGCCCATGCCCATCAGCACGATGTTGGACAGCAGCCGCGGCGTTTCGTCATGCGGGCTCGGCCACTCCCCGAACGCGTCGCGCAAGGCCATGAACTGGCCGACGATTTCGGCTGCCCCGAGATTGCGCGCCAGCCGCTGCGTGCCGGTGTGGCAGAAGCGGCACGACAGTGTGCAGCCGATCTGCGAGGAGAGGCACGCCGCGCCGCGCGGTTCGTCACGGTCGGGAATGTAGACAGTCTCGGCTTCCTGGCCATCGCGGAAGCGGAATAGGAACTTGCGCGTGCCGTCGGCGCTTTGTTGCACGGCCGCAACGCCTGGGCGGCCGATGACGAATCGCTCGGCAAGCCGCTCCTGCATCGGTCGGGCGATCGTGGTGAAGCGCGCGAAATCGGTCTCGCCGCGATGGTAGACCCAATGCCAGATTTGACGCGCGCGGAAGGCTGGGGCGCCGATTGCGGCCAACTCGGCGGCAAGCTCCGCCCGGCTCAGCCCGACGAGATCGCGCCGCCCATCCGCCAGTACCGGCTCGGGCGGGGCAAAGAACGCGGCCTTCGCAAGGATGCGCTCGCGTTCGGCTTCCGTCAGCTGGGCGTCCACCTGGCTCATTTCGCAGGGCATGCCTTGACGATGGCGGCGTAGGCGGCGTCGAAGCCGCGCAGGCTGAAATTGTCACCGACCTGGCCAGCGTGCGGCGCCGGCCCGCGCGCAGCGAGATCGCGCCGATGGCGCATCGCCGCCACCACGGCGTGGCCGTCGCGGGCGAAGGCGGAGCGCTGAGCGGTGTAGAATTCGAACGCGGCGTGCTCGATCTGCACGCGTACCACCGCGCCGGCAGCATAGGGGTAGCCGGCGCTGATCGCGACCATGTCGCGCCCGGTCGGGCGCTCCGTCACCGTCAGCACGACCTCGCCGCGGCCTGGGATCTTCACGGTGGAACTGCGGACGCGGGTGAACGCGTAGCAGACAGTATGCCCACCCTCGAGATGGGTCGCAGCGGTCCAGTCCTCAAAATGGCCGAGGGGCCGCGGCTGGTCCGCGCGCGGCGCTGCCGCGGCGTGCGCCGGCGTGTGTGCCGCACCCGCCGGCGCCAGCGTCGCCAGGAAGAGAGCCATCAGGAGAAGGAAGAACCGCATGGCCGAGACTGATACGGGCTGGACCGCAGCGCGGCAAGCGGAGGCGGCGGCTCAGCCCTCCTCGCGGCCGCCGAGCCACGGGGGGATGGTCCGGCGGAACACCGGATCGCCATGCCCCCTGCGCGCCAGCGGCACCGCGGGCGCGAGCGGGGTGTGCGCGGTGCCCACCGGCCTTTCCGCGAACCTGCCATGCTGCAGAAGGCGATCATAAAGCACGAGCGCGCCGGCAACCGCGACGTTGAGGGCAAAGCGGGTCGGAATCCGTACCACATGCCGGCAGCGGGCCAGCAGCGCAGGGGACCGGCCGGAGCGCTCCGGGCCCAGCACATAGGCGGCGCTCAGCGGAGGGCGAAACGAAGGCAGCGCCACCGCCGTGTCGATGAGCTCGACCCCGACGAGGACGCAGCCTTGCGGCAGGCGGAAGCCGTCAATGTCGTCAAAGCGCCAGGTCGGCAGGCTTTCCGGCGTGCCGGCGGTATCGGCGGCACGGGCAGCGCGGGCGTCGAAGCCCGCCCCGATCGAAAAGCAGAAGCCGGCGCCGAAGGCGTGGGCGGTGCGGAGCAGAGCGCCGAAATTCGCCGATTTCGAGACGCCCTCGACACCGATGCCGAAATAGCCCCGCGCCCTCGGTTCACCCATTGCCTACTGGATCGGCGAGAAATCAGTCGGACGCAAGAAACGGTTCTCCTGCGCCGCCAGCGCGCCGGACTCGCGCGAACGGCGCAGGAAGTCCTGCCATCCCGGATCAGCCATCATCGCATTGCGCCGCCGCTCGCGGTCGCCCTGGTCCTCGTAGGCCCAAAGGTGGACCAGCGTGTTCAATGGCCCCTCTGCGGTGACATACCAGCCCACGCAGCGGCCGAGATATTTCTGCTGTAGCGGCCAGCCGTGCTCCTTGTAGAGCGCGACCCAGTCGTTCAGGCGGCCTGGATGACAGGTGTAGATACGCATATCGACGATCATCGGGCAGTCCTCCCTCCTCTGTGGTGGCAGCAGACTACGCGCCAGCTTCGCGATGTCCAGGCCGCGACGCTCTTGCTCCGACTCGACCGGAGATGTCGGCGAGCATCCGAGCGATCGCCGGATTTTAAGGGGTGATCCGCATGCTCGCTGTCAATGACGGCGGCACAGATGCGCGCGTGCTTCAAAAGTGCTTGGGTAGTTGAGACGGGAGAGGGGTTGCAGTGCGGGTCGGGATGCGAGTCAAGGCTTAGGAGCCGGCACGCCCCCCATGCGGCCGACCGAGGCTGAGACGGACGCGCTGCTGCTGGAGCCGAGGGTGCTACAATCACATCGACCTTCCCGGCGGTCACGCGGGTCGAGGTGTTCGGCGGGCGGTACCCTTGTTGCGGCCGGCGCGAGCGTGCCCGGACGCCGCCCGGGCGCCATCGAGACTCGCCATCTCGGAAGGAGCGATCACCAACGCATTGGGACCGATGGAAGACAAGCGGACTCCTCGAAGAGCTGCCGGTGCGTGGAGCAGAAAATCAACCGACGATTGCATCCGTCCTGGTGTGATCCGGTCTGGTGTGAATCGGTTCCAACCACGGCCCCGCCTGGTTTCCCGCTCTGGCGCACGGTCTATCGCTGGCTAGTCCGTCTGCGCGACGATGGCACCTGGGAGGCCAGCAACCACCACCCGGCGTTGCGCCACTGCCAGCGGGTAGGAAACGAGGCCGGCTGTCACGGGTCGCAGGCCGCCAGGCCAGCCGCAGCCAGGCGAGATCGTGCCTGAGCCCGGCCTCCTAGCACCATCAAATCCGCCGAGGCTTTCCTCTACGGTGCTTCCGCTATCCGGCTCGTCCGCAGGCTCGCTCGTTGAGCATCCGATTCGAGACAGGCTCTCCGAGGCCATTTTGGAATCAGCGGCTCCAATGATCGAAGACGAAACACTCCCTCGACGAAGCCGGCCACCTCCGGAATCGGTTGGGTTACCGCTCTGCGGAGCGATTCGCCTATACGTCCAGCTCGGCGACGCTCCGTGCATATTTCTGTATGAACTGGAAGCGCAATTCAGGTCGCCGCCCCATCAGGCTCTCGACAACCTCGGCAGTGTCCGTGCGTTCTTCGGCGAGGGCGACAACGCGCAGCAGGATCCGCTTGGCCGGGTCCATGGTGGTCTCACGCAACGCGGCCGGGGGCATCTCGCCGAGGCCCTTAAATCGGCTGATCTCGACCTTGGCACCGGGCCTAAAGCTCGTCTTCATCAGCCGCTCACGTTCAGCGTCGTCCATCGCGTAGAGGCTCTTTGCTCCCTGGGTGAGCCGGTATAGCGGTGGTCGGGCAAGGTAAAGATGCCCTCCGTGCACCAGCGCCGTCAGTTCACGATAGAAGAAGGTCATCAGCAACGAGGCAATGTGAGCGCCATCTACATCCGCATCGGTCATGATGATGACGCGGCCATAGCGCAGCCGGCCGAGGTCCAGCCGCTCGCCGGCGCCGCAACCCAGCGCCTCGATGAGGTCCTTCAGTTCCTGGTTCTGGCGCAACTTGTCTGCCGACGCGGCCGCGACATTGAGAATCTTTCCACGCAGTGGCAGCACCGCCTGCGTTTCGCGATTGCGGGCCTGTTTGGCCGAGCCTCCGGCGCTGTCGCCTTCGACGAGGAAGAGTTCCGTTCCCTCCGCGCTCTCGCGCGCGCAATCGGCGAGCTTGCCCGGCAAACGCAGCCGGCGGGTTGCGGTTTTGCGCGGCGTGTCCTTGGCTTCGCGCCGGCGAATGCGCTCCTCCGCGCGTTCGATCACCGCCGCGAGAAGATTGTCCGCCATCGCCGGATCGGCGGCAAGGAAATGGTCGAACCGGTCACGCAATGCGGTCTCAACCAAGCGGGAGGCCTCGGTGCTGGTCAGCTTCTCCTTGGTCTGACCCTGGAATTGGGGCTCTCTCAGGAACAGCGAGAGCTTCGCGACCAGGCCGCCGACCGCATCCTCAGCAGTGATGGCATTCGCGCGACGATTGGCGCGGTGCTCGCCCCATGCACGGAGCCCCTTGAGCAGCGCTGCCCGGAAGCCCGCCTCATGGGTGCCACCAAGCGGCGTCGGCACCGTATTGCAGTAGGACGCAATGCTGCCCTCAGCATTGTCCAGCCAAGCGAGAGCCCACTCGACGCGTCCGACCGAAGCCGCCAGCGGGGCTTCGCCAGCCCAGAGCCCCGGCCCGCTTCGTCTTGCCGAGCCGATTTCGGCCGCGAGACTATCGGCGAGCCCACCTGGGAAGTGTAGGACCGCCTCCGTCGGCACCTCGCCGCCTGTACCAGCAAGCGCGGGGTCACACGACCAGCGGATTTGAACGCCGCGTAATAGGTATGCCTTCGAACGGCACAACCGGTAGAGCCGCGCCGGCGAAAATTCTAACGCACCGAAAATCTCGGGATCGGGGCGGAAGCGAACAAGCGTTCCGCGCCGGTTCTGAACCGCACCCGCGTTCTTCAGCGGGCCCAGCGGCTTGCCGCGGGAATAGGCTTGTGTCCACAGTACACGGTCGCGCGCCACTTCCACCTCGAGCCGCTCTGACAGGGCGTTGACCACCGAGCTACCGACCCCATGCAGACCGCCAGATGTCTCGTAGGCCTTGCCGGCGAACTTCCCGCCCGAGTGCAGCGTCGTCAGGATTACCTCCAGCGCGCTCTTGCCCTTGAATTTCGGATGCGGATCGACCGGTATCCCTCGGCCATTGTCGCGGATCGACAGCCAGTTGCTGGCGGCAAGAGCGACCTCGATGAAGCCGGCATGGCCGGCGACGGCCTCGTCCATGGCATTGTCGAGAATCTCAGCCGCGAGATGATGCAGCGCCACCTCGTCGGTGCCGCCGATATACATCCCGGGCCGCCGACGCACCGGCTCGAGCCCCTCGAGCACCTCGATATCCTTGGCCGTATAGGTATCGGGCTGGCCAGCGACGCGGTCGAACAGATCGTTCATGCTGTGTTCCTGTTGGCGCGCGAACCCTACAGAGAGAAGGCGAGTCGCGGCAAGCGGTCCTTGGTTTCGCTTGACTCGCCCACATTCCGCGCCACGCTGGCCCAAGCGGTTGGGGCTATCAGGGAGAATGCCGATGCCAAAGGTAGATTGGACTCTCACATCGATCATGGCGCGCCGCGGGGTGGGCGCGAAGCGAAAGCCAACGGTCCATGACCTGACGGAGGCGCGGCAAGGGAAATACCATTACACGATCGGCCCCTATTCCGACCCGGTTCTGGCCATAGCGCCTGGCGACCGGATTCGCGTCGAAACGCGGGATGCGTTCGAGGGCGCGATCCGGACCGAGCGAGACAAACCAAGCAAGCGCCTACGCCTACCCTTCGTTAATCCACAGAATGGCCCGATCATGATCGAGGGCGCCGAGCCCGGCGACGCGATCGCTGTGCATATTGAATCCATGGCTCCGCGCGGGGATAATCCGCATGGCACGTGCTGCATGATCCCGGAGTTTGGCGCGCTCACCGGTACCGCGCTCACCGCGACGCTGAACGCGCCGCTGCCGGAGATCGTGCGCAAAGTACCAATCGAGGGCAACTCGGTGCGCTGGTCGGATCGCGTGACGCTACCCTATGCGCCACATATCGGCACACTGAGCACTTCGCCGGAGATCGATTCGATCAACACGCTCACGCCCGATGCACACGGCGGCAACATGGACCTGCCGGACATGGGGCCGGGCAGCATCACGTACCTGCCGGTGCGCGCCCCCGGGGCGCGGTTGTTCATCGGCGACGCACATGCCTGCCAGGGCGACGGTGAGGTTTGTGGCACCGCAGTGGAGTACGCCTCGTTGACGACGATCCGCGTCGATCTCATCAAGGGATGGACGCTGGACTGGCCGCGGCTGGAGCGGGAAGAGTTCATCATGACCATCGGCAGCGCACGTCCGTTGGAAGACGCCGCGCGCATCGCCTATCGCGAGTTGGTGCGTTGGATGGCGGCGGAGTACGGCTTCGATCAGTGGGATGCGTATATGATGCTAAGCCAGTGCGGGCGCGTCAGGCTCGGCAATTTCGTCGATCCGAAATACACCATCGGCGCGGCGATCTCGAAGATCTACCTGCAATCTTAACACGGAGATATAAGCATGGATCTCGGACTCAAGGGGCGAAGGGCGCTGATTACAGGCGGCACCAAGGGGATCGGCCGCGCGATTGCCGACATCCTGGCGGACGAGGGCGCCGATGTCGCCGTATGTGCCCGGCAGCAGTCGGAAATCAACGAGACTGTTGCCGCGCTCGCAGCCAAGGGCACGAGGGCGTCAGGCCGCGCGCTCGACGTCGGCGATGGCGCCGCGCTCACGGCCTGGGTCGGCGACGTGGCACATGACTTTGGCGGGCTGGACATCGTTATTCCGAACGTCAGCGCATTGGCGATCGGTTCGGACGAGGAGTCCTGGCGGAAGGAATTCGAGATCGACATGCTGCACACAGTGCGCGTGGTCAACGCCGCGATGCCGCATCTCGAGAAATCCAACGCCGCGGCGATCGTCATCATCTCATCGGTGTCGGGACGGGAAATCGACTTCGCTGCCGGACCTTATGGTTCCTTCAAGGCAGCGCTGATCCACTACGCCCAGGGCTTGGCATTCCAGAACGCGGCAAAGAACATCCGCGTCAACAGTGTCTCGCCGGGCAACACCTATTTCAAGGGCGGCGTGTGGGAGCAGATCGAACATGGCAACCCGGCGTTGTTTGCTCAGGCGCTTGCGCTGAACCCAACCGGGCGGATGGCAAAGCCCGAGGAGGTTGCACGGGGCGCCGTGTTTCTGGCAAGTCCAGCGGCGAGCTTCATTACGGGAACGAATCTACTTGTGGACGGGGCTCTCACGCGGGGCGTGCAATATTGACAACGCGTCGACCAAGTCGGCCTTGGCTGATTCCGTTGTATTGTTGCGTTTCAGCGGCACCCAGCGATGGCGATGCGACGATCGGGCGCTTTTCGGGGTGATCTGATAATCTTACTGTGTCATAAACCGCTTGACCGATTCGGCGCGGAGTTGTCAGGGATGG
>VFSW01016390.1_pt1 | contig 10109 bp, 5 predicted proteins | sample 5358111 | NCBI WGS metagenome assembly VFSW01 (sample SAMN11554181, study PRJNA540505) | mine drainage metagenome | isolation source: sediment from site ElyBrook_90M | place: USA: Ely Copper Mine, Vershire, VT | collected 2017
CCACCAGCCTCCTCGCCGCCAGCAAGGGCCTTTCGGCGTGGAATCATTCCCACTCTATTGTTGATAGGAAATTTTTTATTATTAAAATCATTAGCTTGCAAATGCAAGTATCTTCAATGCCATGAAAAACACCATGTTCAGTCCAATTGCCCTGCGTTAGGGACTGATTATCCCGCCGCCTGCAGCACACTGGGCCGCGCCACGATGGCCTTGAACAGATTGCCGGCCCGATCATCAATGAGTTCGATCTGCGGCCAGGCTCGAATTACACGCAGAAGGCCACTGCCTAGCCCGCGATAGGGAAGGAGCTTGGCCGCGAAAGAGGCGAGGATGGGATTGCGCATGTTTGAGTTGCCGGCCTTGATGTTCTCGATGGTCAGGTTGTTGGGCAGGTGGCCGGGGCTGATGATCTCGACGCGATCCGCAAAGACCAGCACGCGCACCGGAGCGCTGATGAAGTAGTCGCGGTGGATGAGGGCGTTGGCGATCAGCTCTTCCCAGACGATGCGGGGAATCTCAGGCAGGCCCTGAGAGTTGAATCCTTGCTCGCCCTGCGCGGCGCGGGTGTTGGAGACGATGAAGCCCAGTGTCTGCTGGAAGACATCGGCCAGCTTGCCGGTAATGTCGCGGCTGTCGATGTAGCGTTCGTCCTCCATCTGCGTGCCGACAAAGGCTACAGCCTTGACGATGAAAGCAGGCAGCGCGTACTGCGGTGCCCTGGCGAACAGCAGGCTGCCCGCCACGTTGAGCTGTCCTCGGTTCATCAGGTTCATGTTGCTCAGCAACTGCGGCAGCGGCTGGTTATGTTGGGCGAGCGGCTCACCGAATTGCTGCTCGAAGAACCCTTCGAAATAGGGCATGTCCACATCGCCCGCACTCAAACCGGCCACGGGCGTTTCATCGGCGTGTACCAAGCCAGCTTGCTGGAACAAGCGCTGGATTTCCTCGCGCGAAGTGGCACGGCGCTTGTCCGAGCCGTTTTTCACCCAGATAGCGCCGTTCTTATCCATGTAGGGCTTGCTGACGCCTTCAGGAATGGAAACCACCATCACCGTGCCATTTGGGTGCGACAGGTTCTCTGTGAGTGGATTCACAGCGGGCCGCACGTTCTGGGATGCACTATTTGAAATGAGCTGGTTCAAGCGATCAATGTCTGCGCCTGACAAGCCAAGCACTGAGCCATCGTTTTGCACGCCAATGAAAATCTTCCCGCCAGCGGTGTTACTAAAGGCGACGATCTCGGCCGCCAACGCATCGGCATTAGTAAAGTTCTCCTTGAACTGTTGGCGACTGTCCTCGCCCCGGCTGAGCAGGTCGATCAGCTCTGTGGTTTCCATAGGTTGTAAACCTCTTTGCGACGGTTGAAGGCTTCCTGGCCTCCTTCCATGATGTTGATGATGGCGTCCTGCACCGGGCGAGCGTCGATGCTGCCGCTTTGTACGGTGACTTTTTCGTCCTGGTATTGGCAGGCATGCACTTGCTCCGCGTCACCCAACACCGGAAAATTGGCGTTGTGGGTGGCGAAGATGAATTGGGCGTGCGGTTTCATCTCGCGCAGAAGCTTGATCACATCGTCGTAGATGGTCTGGTTGTCCAGATCGTCTTCCGGCTGGTCGATGATGATCACGTCGTTCTGGCGTTGGCTGAGCACGTACAACAGCAGCGCCGAAGCCCGCTGCCCGAGCGAGTGATGCTTCAACTCCTTGCCGCGATAGCGGATGACGAAGCGGTTGGGCACCTGCCAAGGGGCGAACTCGACCAGATTCTGCATGAAAGTCTTCTCGAAAACCTCGGGGGTGCTGCCGGCCTTGACCAACGCCCCCGGCAGGGCGCGCAACAGCCCGCCGAAGTCGGCGTGATCCTCCATGACCGCGCGCAGGGTGGTCTCGCGGATGTTGCTGCCCTTGAAAAGCTGCTGCAAGAAGCTGATGGCCGCTTCCTTGTCGCCCTTGAAGTCGGCTTCGATCTGCAAGGCGGTGTGGCCGGCGTTCACGCGATCTAGCTCGGCCTTGATGGTATTGAATTCGCATAGCCAAAGCTCGTTGAGCTTATCGATTTCGGCGAACAAGGCATCGCGGATACTGGTCTGCTGTGATTCCTGCTTGGTCAGCGCCTGAAGCATTTGCTCCGCTTTGGTCTTGCGTTGTTGCTGGGCCAGGAAGTCGTCCGGCTGGATAGCAGTCATGCCGGTTTGCTTGAGTTCCTGAGCCAGTTGCCGCTCGACTTGTGCGAACTCTTCCTGAAGGTTCTTGCTTGCGCCTTCAAACTCGCCCTGTTTGGTCTTTAAGCGCCCCGCAATGGCGCGCGCTTCTTGCTCGATCTGCTTGAGCTGATCGACCTTGGCAACGAGGTTGGAAAACTCGGTGTAGTAGGCCGCGAAGAAGTCAGGGTTCTGCTTGGACACGTAGCTCATAGTGTTACGCAGCTCGTCCTCGTGCTCGGCGATCAATTGCCCCAAGGCGAGGATGAAGCTGTCTGCTCGCTCCTTCATGCGCACAAGCGCTGCGGCATCCTGCTGGAAGCCAAGACGCTTTTGGAGCTTGTCGGCGACACCGTACTCTTCAAACTTTTTCAGCCGGAAGTTGGCATCGGTGAGCTGGGTCTCATAGTCGCGCTTGAGTTCGGCGGTATTGCTAAGTTTGAGCCAGCGCTGAGCAGCTTCGCGCACGTGCTGGCGTTGGGCTTCGATATCGTCGCGCAGCACACGGAGCTTCTCGCCAACCAGCTTTTCCACCAGGTCGGTCTCAAAGCCTTCGCCGGTACTGGAGAGGTCTTTCTGCCCGAAGTAGATCGGGCGACGCAGTACCGTTTCTCGAATCGACACGCCGGGCTGCAACTTGCCGCCCAAGTAGACGTTCGGCGCTTCGCGGAAGATGCGGGAGATGGTGAATTCCTGTCCGTACACATCGCAGGCTGTCAGCGTCACCTTGCCGCCGCTGCCGAGGGTATGGCGGATCAACTCATCCTTGTATTTCGTGTCCTGCGCCTTCTCGCCCCTTGGAATGTCGAGGGCGTAGCGCACTGCCTCTAGGATGGATGACTTGCCGCTGCCCCGGATGCCGATCAGCGTGTTGAGTTCTGAAGAGAAATGCAGTGTCTGCCCGTCGAGAATGCCGCCGTCGAAGCGGATGCTGCGGATGTGCGACGCCTGATGCTTGGGCGGCTCCACGGCTACCCGCGCAGCGGGATCGCTCAAGGCAAACTTAACCGCCTCGAAGGACAGCTCGCCCAGCTTCAGGTAACTGGTTTTGCCCTTGCCGATTTCATCGACGCACTTGGGGTCGCTGCCTTCCAGTTCGGCGGGATACCAGCTCTGCAGCCAGCTTTGAATCTTGGTGCGGCAGGGTTTGTCTTTGCCCGCGCCATCGTGGGTGCGGACCTTTTGGAAGCCAATGGTTCTACGTCGGAAGAACTCGTTCTGTCCCAACTCGGTCAGTCGGCCTCCATCCAACTCCGCCCACAAACCACTCGGTGCTTCGACATGGGCAAAGACGAGGAAGAAATCCCGGTGATAGCTTTCGAGCTTCTTGATCGTCTCCAGAAGAGACCACGACGTGCGGCCATTCTCCTGCTCGTACTGCGCAGGAGTCTTGCCTTCAAATGCGCTGGTCAGGAAGGGGTTGATGTAGTCGTGTTCATCAATCCATTCGCCCGAAAACACAACAAGCGTGTGGATGCCATTGGCCCCGTCGTTGACCGACAGCTCGACGCCAGGCAGCAACGCAATGTCCTTCTTCTGGGCCGTCTTGCGCAGTGCTTTGAACTCATCAAAGTCGAACTTATTGTGATTGGTGATGACGCCAAGCAGGATGCCCGCTTTCTCCAACGCATCCACATAGTTGCTGTTGAAGAAATTGTCATCGCCCGTGTACTTGAATTCGCGGTCTGCGCGCGTGTGCAGATGAAAGTCTGCGCGTACCCACTGTGCCCCTTCTGTGAATACAACGGATCGCGCCCCTGACTGTTTTGGTGGCAGACTTTCCATCACTGCTCCTCCTCATGTACTGATGGTCCCGCGATCTTGGGCCACTGCGAGAGCCTGGGTTTCACAGAAAACATGTCAAGTGCCCCCATTCGTTGATTTAATACTCGGGCGTTCTAACCTCGAATCGTGTGTCTGCGCGTAGCCCACCAGTCGAGCAGTCTTCGGGTCATAGACAACATCGGTAATCGATCCATCTCTAATGCGCTGAACTGCTTCGTCGATCACATGGAGCGGCACTAGGAACCATTCCTCAGGCTGCACAGGATGACCGAAGCGGTCGTGGATGGTGATGTTCAACCGCGCGGGCGCGAACAGCCTGTGGAACAAGTTCTCCATCCGGGTGCGATTAATCCCCGCGAGCTTGTAGCTCGCAACGACCTCGACCTTTGCCAGCAGGTAGGTCGCTTCGTTCTCGGAGTTGGCGATGCGCGTTTCAACCCTGCCGCCGGTCACTCCCACCTTGTGGATGATGTCGCGGTGCTGCGCGACATAGGAATGATCGGACAAGGAGCGCAGGACATAGATCGTGCCACTTTCGACATCATCGGCCTCAAACTCGCCTCCGAAGGAGAGTTGCCCACTCTCGGGCGAAGCCAGCCGCCGCGCTGCTGGGTCGTTGTAGAACGCGCGCTGGAGCGAGCGCAGCAGCAGATTACTCTCGGTGCCGTTGGAGAAGATGAGGCGCAGGCGGCGGTCCACTTCCCCGGCGGTGGTCTTCAGCGGCTCGCCGACCTCGGCGACGTAGAGGGTGATGCCATCGAGGACGAAAAAGTCCCCTGCCTCAATCGCGCGGCGACCCGCCTCTATGGGCTGGAACTGGCGCAAGCCTGTCTTGACTTCCGTTTGCACCCGCTCGAACAAGGGCCGGAAGGTCTCGAAGTCCTCGCACGGCTTGCGATCCGCGATCTCCTCGGCGGCGCGCTTTTCGGCGCTGGTGCGTACATGGCGCAGGACGGTGATGCCGTCCACGCCCGCCAGTTCGGCAGCCAGGTCATCGATGTCGATGGATTCCTCCGCTGGAGCAACAGTTGGTGCCCCGGCAAGCAAGCCCTGATGATCCAGCGCCGCAAGCAAGGCGCGGCAATCGGAGAGCGCGCGCAAGCGGTCGAGCCGCACGGCGTAAAGGCGCTCGAAGATGTCGCGGTCTTCACCGTGCTGCGGCGCACGGCCGTGCTTTTCGGTGAAGCGTTGGATTTCCTCGAAGCCCGCGATGACGCGCTCCTCACTTGCCGGGCGTCCGCCCTTCTCCTCGGGCGGTGCGAAATCGGCAAGCTCTGCAGCGAGTGCGTCAAGATCGGAGTTACTCATAGCGTCCCTCCGCCTTGAAGCGCATGAAGGCGGCCGCGCCTTCGGCCATGCGTCGCTCCCACGCATCCTGGGAATCGAGCGCCGGAATGCGGCCGCGCTCTTTCTTGAACTGAAAAGCGCGAACGGCCATCTCTTTCGCCTCGTCCGGCGTCAGGCTCGTGCGCTTGGCCGAGATGGCCGCCGCGACCTGCTTCAAGCTGGCCTCGCTCATGGTCTTGGCGAGAATGGCGTAGGCTTCCCCAAAGGGATTGATGCGGTCGATCAGGTCGATGTCCAACTCACGCACGTCCATCGCAAAGCGACGCACACCGTCGATCAGGGCGGTGTTGGGCGATCCGTCGCCCTCGCCTTCGGTAACAAGCCGCTTGGCCTGCTGCGTGAGGTTCAGCGCAGCGATGGCGTGCTGGCGCACGGCCTCCTGATCTTCCGCGTCAAGCTCGGGATACTTGTCCTTGATGATCTTGCCCATGCGAACCTGCGTCAGTTCCTCGGGCACCAACTCCTCATCGAACAGGCCGCGCTCGATGGTGGGCTTGTCCTGCACGAAGGCCGCGATGACTTCGTTCAGGTCTTCCTGACAGATTCGCGTCGCCTCCTGGCTCTTGGGCTCGGCGAGGCCCTTGATCTCGATTTGGTACGCCCCAGTCTGTTCATTGACACCAACATTGCAACGGTCCGGGTCGTAGCCACCCTCGCCGTAGTTAAACCCTGGCGCCGGGCCGCTGTCGGGGTTCTTGGGCTTGAACTCGAAACGCGGTGCAAGAACCTGCTCCATCAGCAGGCTCGCTGCGATGGCCTTCAACGTATCGTTGACGGCCTCGGTGACAGCTTCCTCGGCCGCATCCGGCTCTGCGATCAGGTTGGTGAACCTCGCGCGGGTCTTGCCGGGCGCATCGCGGGTCGCGCGCCCGATGATCTGCACGATTTCGGTCAGGCTGGCGCGGTACCCGACAGTCAAAGCGTGCTCACACCAAATCCAGTCGAAACCTTCTTTCGCCATGCCCAGCGCGATGATGATGTCCACATGGTCGCGGTTGTTCTTCTGCGCAGGGTCTTTGAGCGCGGCGGAAACCCGATCGCGCTTGGCGGCATCGTCATCGACCAAGTCGGCAATTCGTAACATTCGCCCGTCCGGGCGCTTAACGAGCTGGAAGCCCGTCGTGGGGTCGATGCCTTGCCATTCCCCCAGCGCCTCGATGACGTGCTCCACCTCGCGCATCTTGTCCTTCGTGCTCTCGCGCGAATTGACGTTGGGGATGTGGATGATGGTCTTCTCGGTCGGGTCGAGGACGTTGAGGATGTCATCGACGTAAGGCCCGCTGTAGAAGAAGTAGCCGATGTCGAGTTGTTTGAGGTACTCGTAGCCATTGAGCTGCTCGTAGTAGGTGTAGGTGACGGTATCGAACTTCGACTCGTCCTGCGCGGCCAGCACGGCCTCGGCGTCGCCCCGGAAGTAGGAGCCGGTCATGGCGACGATGTGGGTCTTACCACGCGCGAAGAACTGCCCCAGGTGCAGGCCGAGCTTGTTGTCCGGGTTCGCTGAAACGTGGTGGAACTCATCGACAGCAATCAGGCGGTCGTCGAACGCATCCACACCGTAGGCATCGACCGCGAACCGGAACGTCGCGTGGGTGCAGACCATCACTTTGTTGTCGCCTTCAAGGAACGCGCCGACCGATTTGACCTTGCCGCCGTTGTCGTTGCCGGGGGCGTTGCAGAGGTTCCACTTCGGCTCAACCTGCCAATCAGACCAGAAGCCGAACTTCGACAGCGGCTCGTCGTTGAAACTGGCACCGATGGACTTCTCCGGCACAACGATGATGGCCTGCTTCAAGCCCTGGTTGTGCAGCTTGTCGAGCGCGATGAACATGAGGGCGCGACTCTTGCCGGAGGCGGGCGGTGACTTGATGAGCAGGTATTGCTCGCCGCGCTTCTCGTAGGCGCGCTCCTGCATGGGCCGCATCCCAAGAACATTGGCCTTGGTCGATGCGCCGTTGCGGGCGTAGGTGACAGAGACGGAGGGGATGGATTTTGTTTCGATCATTATTTTCTGTCCCCTGCAACACTTGCAAGTGCTGCTTTTAGCACCTGAAAGCAGAGCTTCGCCGTATGTTCGTCTGGCGTGAAGCGTGACACCATCTGCTCATAGGGGTGAATGTAGTTGCGAAAATCCCGCAGGCCGTGGCTGAATTTCTTCACGTCTGGTTTGAGCAAGTCAACCTCGCAGGCGACATCAATAAATTGGGCAAGGCTCCAATCTGGAAAATGCCTTACCTTGCCATTATTGGCCTTTGGGCTGGCGGCTGCCTGATTGAAGCGAGCAGGCTCTTTCTGCGCGGCCCCAAGCAGAACTGCCTCAAGCACGCTTCCGCAAAGAAAGATCACTGAAAGATGTGCGCCCGCCCCTAGTGCTTTCCGCGCTTCGGCGAGGCGGCTTTCAATAATTGGTACAGCTGAGGCTTCAATCGGAAGATTTTGAATGTTGGGTATCGTGAACTCACGGTTCAAGAAATCATCGCCGGTTTTTGAAGCTGGCGCGGGCTGCGGCCTTCCCAAAAGCCGGGCAACGCTCCGCCGCGACTCTTGGAGAACGGCTTCATCAGTCTCTTTATTGTTCAGCTTGCAGTTGGCCTCGTACACATCAAGCATTTCAGACAAGACCTTACCAACCAAGGCATCAGATTCGCTCTCCCAGAACGCGCGCATTTTCTTGGCCTTGGAGGTTCCGTAGGTCTGGTACTTCGTGCCATGAATACTGACTCTATGGCGATTGAAGAATTGGCCGAAAGTCATATCGTTGTAATCGAGAAGGTAGCCGCCTTCCATCCCAAGGATTTTCTCAAGATAGCGTTTATCGACTTCGGTAAGGGTGCTCATGCGCTGGCTCCCGCTTTGCGCTTCTTGCCCTTGGCCGGTGCAGCCGCAGCAGTCATCTTGGTGTAGAGGTCAAACAGCTTTTCCAGCCGCTCGGTGTCGTTCTTGAAGCGGCGACCGATGTAGATGCGCTCTAGCACTTCGTCGTTGTGCTCATGGGCGGCGCGCAGGTCAGCGGGCATGTTCTCGGGGTCGTACAGGTCTGCGATGGTCGCGGGAAAGTGATGCTCGCGTGCTAGCAAGATGTCCTCTGCGCAGCGCGTCAGGTCGGCCTTGTTTTTCTCGGTTAGTTTCGGCACGGGGAAGGTATTCCAGCCGAGGGTATTGGAGTAGCGGAAATCGGTTTTCAGCTTGCCGCAGACGGTGGCGATCCAGACCAGATGCAGGCGGCTAGCGATGAGGGCGAGATTCCAGAGAGGAGCGTCGTAGAGGGCAAAGGCGAGGTTGCTAACAATGGTGTCTGCCGTTACGAACCCCACAGGCAAATACTCGCGTGACTCGGAAGACACCGTAGGAACAACGATTGTCGTCTCTTTGGCAACTCCAGCGATTTGAACAAACCGATGCGGCTTCTTTGCGAAACCGCGCGTGGATTCAGCCGGCGAATTGCTGCGGTTTTCCACCACCAATTTCAGCCGTTGTGCGATGAATTCGCTTGCATTTGCCGCGTCAACTTCATCATCCTCAATCCAGAAGCAGTATCGGAGCTTCCCGTTAATCAACTCTTCCGAACCAATAAAGCGTTTGATGAAAGGACGCGCCGCCGCATCGTCGGCCATGACCTTTCTCGCCAAATCGGTTTCCATTAACAAGCTTCCGCCATCGCGCGGCATGTTTCCAAACAGCATGACGAATTGCTCGCCAATCGGATCGTTGGCTTTTTGAACATAAGCTAAGCTATCTGGTACGAGGTACGGGCCGATAGCAGCGCATTGCTTGAGCATGTCATCCTGATACAACCGTTTGGGCTGATTGGATTTTTTTCCCAAGCCGATTACTATGACGGTCACACCCGCATTGTGAGCAGCCAGATTGGCCCACTTGAACGAGGTGTGAACGAAACGGATTTCACATCCGCGCTCAAAAGCGGCAGGCCACACCTCGCTGGCTTGCTGTCCTTGGCAAACGCTGTTAGTTGCAACGAAAGCAGCAACGGCATCCGACACCTTGTCTGCGTAATCGAAAAAACGTGCAAACCAACCAGTCACGAAGTCGGTAGTCTTCGCCAGTTTGCGGTGCTTAGCCCAAGCATTCGCCAAATCAGCTTTCTGCTCGTCGCTTTGCCATTTACTGCCCCTGTATGGCGGATTCCCGCAGATGTACGTTTCCCCACCCTCGTTTTCGAAGTCGATCTCTGCCTGATCAAGCGGCGTCTGAAAGAGGTCGTCAGCCTGCACCTTGACGCCCGTCCCCGTCGGTGGGCAAATGGCAAGCCAGTCGAGCCGCAGCGCGTTGCCGCAGGTAATCCAGTTTTCGTTGCGTAGAGGTAGAAACTCGGCCAACGCCAGCTTCTGGCCCCGGTACAACACGTCGCACTGATACTCGGCGATGACCAGCGCAAGGCGGGCGATCTCCGCCGGGAAGTCGCGTAGCTCGATCCCACGAAAATTGGTGACCGGAATTTCTGATGCGCGATCCGGCTCGCCACGCCGCTGGTTGATCTCGGCCTCGATGGCGCGCATCTCCTTGTAGGCGATCACCAGGAAATTGCCCGAACCGCAGGCGGGATCGAAGACCCTGATCCTCGCCATGCGCTTGCGCAGATTCAGCAACATGCGCTGGTTGTCGCCCGCCTCTTCCAGCTTGGAACGTAGGTCATCGAGAAACAGCGAATTCAGCACCTTCAGGATGTTGGGGACACTGGTGTAGTGCATCCCCAGCTCGCCGCGCTCCTCGTCCTCGGCGACGGCCTGGATCATCGAACCGAAGATGTCCGGGTTGA
>VFSW01016391.1_pt1 | contig 10109 bp, 7 predicted proteins | sample 5358111 | NCBI WGS metagenome assembly VFSW01 (sample SAMN11554181, study PRJNA540505) | mine drainage metagenome | isolation source: sediment from site ElyBrook_90M | place: USA: Ely Copper Mine, Vershire, VT | collected 2017
ATGGCCCAAAACACTATATCTTGTGGTTGGTGGCGTCAAGTAAATACCCCTATTTTTTTATTTTTTTTGCAGCTAAAGACTGTTCTGTGAATAGTTTTGGCTGCTATATTGTTTTTTCGGGCTAATCCGCCTTTCGGGTGAGTTTTACCCAAGAATAAATTTTGTACACAACGTATGTGACCGTCAGCACAGCGGGCGCATCCGAAAAGAAAATTTAGACAGGGAACGCATTCATGGCGCAGATATTCGACCGCAGCTCCAATGCTTTGGCTCGCATGAGCCTGGTCTTGACGGGGCTGATTGTGATTGCCCTTGGAGTCACGCTGGACCAGTTGCAGCGGTCGCCCTGGGTGACGCGGCAGGGGCAGCGGCCGGACCAGCCGATACCCTTCAGCCACAAGCACCATGTGCAGGGGCTGGGACTGCAATGCCAGTACTGCCATGTAACGGTGGAGAAGTCGAGCTACGCTGGAATTCCGCCCACCAAGACCTGCATGAACTGCCACGCGCAGATTTGGACCAACGCCCAACTGCTGGAGCCGGTGCGCAATAGCTGGGCGACGGGCAAGTCGATTGCATGGACCAGGGTTCACGACCTGCCGGATTTTGCCTACTTCAATCACTCGATCCACGTGAACAAGGGGATTGGCTGCGCAACCTGCCATGGCCGCGTGGACGAGATGCCTTTGATGTATAAGCAGAACACCCTGCAGATGGAGTGGTGTCTGGATTGCCATCGCAACCCGGCCAAAAATCTGCGGCCCACAAGCGAGATCTACAACATGGCCTGGGAAAAGCCGGCCGAGGACAGGCCGGTGTGGTGTGCGGTGGGCGATGAAAAGAGCGGAGTGCCCACCGCCGAGAGCGTGAATTGCACAACCAAGGATCCGGCGGAAGGTGGCGTTGAAGTGGCCTCATTGCAGTTGCCTTCGCTTGGCGCTCATGGAACGGCTCCCACTCATATGGGTAGTGGCGCAATTGGCGCTGCCCAGTACAAGAAGTTCACTAGCCAGGACGGCCTGGGTCACTTTCTCCTCGTTCACTACAAGATTCGCACTCCAAAAGATTTGACCAGTTGCGAGGTCTGCCACCGATGAGCGGACAAAGGATTGGGCAAGGCATGAACGAAAGCTCGGACAAGACGGGGAAAGCCATGGACAGCGCAACGAAGGATGTAGCCGCGCCCATGAGCCTGGCCGCGGTGCGCGAAGACCTGAAGTCCGCAAAAGGCAAGCGCTACTGGCGTTCAGTGGACGAGTTGGCCGATACGGCGGAGTTTCAGTTGGCGGTGGAGCGCGAGTTTCCCTCGGCGTCACAGGAGTGGGTAGATCCAGTTTCGCGGCGCGGCTTTATGAAGCTGATGGGCGCGTCGCTGGCCCTGGCCGGCCTGGCCGGCTGCACCAAGCAGCCGGAAGAGCCGATCTATCCCTACGTCAAAGCGCCGGAAGATCTGATTCTGGGCAGGCCGATGTACTTTGCCACGGCGCACCCGTTCGTGACTGGCGCGGTTCCGCTGCTGGTAAAGAGCGACGAGTTCCGGCCGATCAAGGTGGATGGCAATCCTGAGCATGCATACAACCGCGGCTCGTCTGACCCACTGACGCAGGGGACACTGCTGGACCTTTACGATCCTGACCGCTCGCAACATGTGTTGTATCGCGGCGAGAATCGCGAGTGGGCGGAGTTTGCGCAGGCCCTGCGGCTCAAGGTTGCCGGAACCAAGGACGGGACCGGCATCTACTTTTTGAGTTCGACCATTACTTCACCCACGCTTGCACGGCAGTGGAAGGCGGTGCAGGCGGCTTATCCCAAGGCCACGCTGGTGCAGTATGACCCGGCGATTGCAGGGACAGCGGCGGCGACGGGGTTGAACCTTCAATACGCGTTGGACGATGCGGATGTGATCGTATCTCTGGACGCGGAGTTTTTATCGGGCGCCAGCTTCCCCGGATTTCACGCGCTGGTCCGCGAGTACGCAAAGCGGCGCAAGGACCCAACCCATTTGAACCGGCTGTACTCCATCGAGTCCATGCCGACCACGACAGGTCTCAAAGCTGAGCACCGGCTTGGCCTGCGCGCCAGCGAGATTCCGGCCTTTGCTGCTGAGTTGGCTAAAGCGGTAGGCGTGACAGGGGTTGAGATGCCCGCATACAACTGGACCGATGAGCAGAGGAAGTTCTTAACCGCTCTAGCCAAGGATTTGAAGGAACACGCAGGTAAGAGCGTGGTGATCCCTGGGCTCTACCAGGATTCGTCAGTTGCTGCGCTGGCTTTGGCAATCAACAATGCACTGGGCAATGTGGGCAAGACGGTGACGGTCGCGCCGGAGCCAGTGAATCCGCTGCCCGGCGATCAGGTTGCCGGCATGAAGGCATTAGTTGCCGATCTGAATGCGGGCAAGGTGGATTGGCTGGTGATTCTCAACGCCAACCCTATCTACTCCGCGCCCGCCGATCTCAATTTTGCCGACGCCTTCAACAAGGCGAAGATTGTCGCGCATCTGGGTTCGCATCTGGACGAAACTGGGCAAATCTCCCATTGGCATATTCCGTCGGCGCATTATCTGGAGTCGTGGTCGGATGCGCGCGCATATGATGGCACCGTCTCAATTGTGCAGCCGATGATTGACCCGCTCTATGGCGGCAAGATGGCACACCATGTTTTTCAGACGCTGCTCAGCGAGCCCATGCTCAGCCCTTATGACGCGGTGCGTGAGACATGGAAGACCACTATCAAGGGTGACTTCGAGACCGGCTGGCGCAAGGCGCTGCACGACGGCTGGATTGAAGGCACAGCCTACGAAAAGACCTCAGCGTCGAGCGCGAACGTGGCGTTTCATGGAACCATCCCCACTCCCACGGCGAAGGAATCGCTGGAAGTCATTTTCCGGCCCGACCCGAATGTATACGACGGGCGCTGGTCGAATGTGGGCTGGCTGCAAGAGTTGCCCAAGCCAGTGACCAACCTGAGCTGGGATAACGCCGCGATTGTCTCCGGAGCCACGCTGACAAAGCTCGGCCTGGAAGAAGACGACATTATCGAGTTGTGTGTGGGCAACGGCAAGGTAAAGGCGCCGGTGATTGTGGCGCCGGGCCATCCTGACAATTCAGTAACGGTGCATCTGGGGTATGGACGCGAGTTCGCTGGGCGCGTGGGGTCGGGAGCTGGTTTCAATGCGTACCTGATCCGCAACACTTGGGCTCCGTTTTACGCCACCGGATCGTTGCGTAAGGTGGAGGGCAAGTGGGGCATCGCCATTACCAAGAGCCACTACCAGGACCACCGGCCCAAGCTCTTCGGCGGCCAGGGCAACGGCAATAACTCGCTGGAAGCCGACGAGGCTATCAACGAGCGCGGCATTATTCGCTACGCCACGCTGGCTGAGTACAAGGCCAATCCTGGGTTTGCCAACGAGGGCGAGACGCACACCAAGACCGACAAGAGCGTGTCGCTCTTCCCTAACTGGGAGTACAACGAAAACGCCTGGGGCATGTCGATCGACATGAACAGTTGCGTAGGCTGCAACGCCTGCATCGTGGGCTGCTATGCGGAGAACAACATTGCCGTGGTGGGCAAGCAGCAGGTGCGCATTGGGCGCAATATGCAGTGGCTTCGCATTGATACCTACTTTGAGGGCGACCTGGCCGCGCCGCGCGCACACTTCCAGCCCATGGCCTGCCAGCACTGCGAGAACGCTCCCTGTGAGCAGGTTTGCCCGGTGGGCGCTACGGTGCATACGCCGGAAGGCCTGAACACGATGGTTTACAACCGCTGCGTAGGTACGCGGTACTGCTCGAACAACTGCCCGTACAAGGTGCGGCGCTTCAACTTCCTGCTCTTCTCCGACTACGAGACCGAGAGTCTGAAGCTGATGCGCAACCCCGATGTGACGGTGCGCTCGCGCGGCGTGATGGAGAAGTGCAGCTACTGCGTACAGCGCATCTCCGCGGCCAAGATCAATGCCGACAAGGAGAACCGCGCGGTGCGCGACGGCGAGATCCAGACCGCGTGCCAGCAGGCCTGTCCGGCCTCGGCCATTACCTTTGGCAACCTCAACGACAAACAGAGCAAAGTGGCAACACTGCAAGCCGATGAGCGCAGCTATCAGGTGCTTGCCGACCAGAATACCCGTCCGCGAACCAAGTACGTGGCGGCGGTATTGAATCCGAACCATGAACTCGAAGACGGCCCGGTGGAACATATGCCGGCGAAGGGTTGAGAGGGTCGATGGGAACCACGGACCTGAAATCGAACGATCCAACTCGCGAAGCGGGGGTTGACCCCGCCACGGGCGAATATCGCGTGATTGCGCAGGGGCAGACCTTCCGGTCGGTCACCGAGAAGATCACGCGCATCGTACTCACGCCCACAACGCCGTTGGGATGGTTTGCCATCTTCGGCATCGGCGGCGGGCTGGCGGTTTTGCTGTTGACTGCGATTACGTGGCTGTTCCTTGTAGGCGTGGGTATCTGGGGCATTACGCAGCCGGTGGCGTGGGGATTCGCGATCATCAACTTTGTCTGGTGGATCGGCATCGGGCACGCGGGGACGCTGATCTCGGCCATTCTGCTGCTGTTCAAGCAGGGCTGGCGCAACTCGATCAACCGCTTCGCCGAAGCGATGACGATTTTTGCGGTGGTCTGCGCGGGTATGTTTCCGCTGATTCACGTGGGCCGCCCGTGGCTGGGCTACTGGCTGTTTCCGTATCCCAGCACCATGACCGTGTGGCCGCAGTTTCGCTCGCCGCTGTTGTGGGATGTCTTTGCGGTATCGACTTACGGAACCATCTCGGTAGTCTTCTGGTACATCGGCATGGTTCCCGACTTCGGCACCATGCGCGACCGCGCCGAGTCAAAGTTCGCGCAGTATTTCTATGGGATGCTTTCCATGGGCTGGCGCGGCTCGGTGCGTCATTGGGTGCGCTATGAGACGGCTTCGCTGCTATTGGCCGGCTTGGCTACGCCGCTGGTGCTCTCAGTGCATACGGTCATCAGCTTTGACTTTGCCGTGGCCGTGCTGCCGGGTTGGCACACCACCATCTTTCCGCCGTACTTTGTGGCCGGCGCCATTTACTCGGGCTTTGCCATGGTACTTACGCTGGCCATTCCGCTGCGCAAGTTCTATCACCTTGAAGGTCTGGTCACCGAGCGCCATATCGACAACATGGGCAAGGTGATGCTGGCCACCGGCTTTATTGTGGCCTACGGCTACGGCATGGAAGTCTTCATGGCCTGGTACTCGGCCTCACACTGGGAAGCCTTCATGATGTGGAACCGGATGTTCGGGCCCATGGGCTGGTCTTACTGGGTGCTGGTTACCTGTAACCTGGCGATTCCGCTGACCACGCTGTGGTCGCGCAAACTGCGCACCTCGATTCCGTTCATGTTTTTCATCTCCATCGTCGTCAACATAGGCATGTGGTTTGAGCGCTTTGTGATCGTAGTTACCAGCCTCTCTCGCGACTTTCTTCCCTCGTCGTGGGGGACTTATCGCGCTACCAAGTGGGACTACATGACCTATGTGGGCACGCTGGGGCTGTTCACGGCGCTGTTCCTGTTGTTTGTGCGCTTCTTGCCTATGATTCCAATGTCTGAAATCCGCACCATGCTGCCGGGGGCAAAGATAACTGCCAAAACGGCGGCGGAGGCTGGTGACTGATGCGATTCACCAATTGCAGAATATCGAAGCCGAGAAACTCAAGTGTTCCTTTCCTTAAGAAAAGAACACCTTCGCTGAAGCTGGAAAGGGCAGTTAAATTGGAGGAGTTGCTCTGATGGTCCCACGCGAAGGAACATACGGCCTGCTAGCCGAATTCGACACTCCCGGCGACTTGATTCGCGCCGCGCGCCAGGCGCGCCAGGACGGCTGGCGGCGGATGGATTGCTACACGCCCTATCCAGTGGAAGAGGCTGCCGAGGCCATCGGCTTCCAGCGCAACAAGGTGCCGCTGCTTACGCTGATTGGCGGATTGATTGGGCTGGCCGCCATGTTTCTGCTGGAGACGTGGATCTCGGTGTGGGCCTATCCGCTGAATATTGGCGGGCGTCCGACCTACTCATGGCCGGCGTTTCTTGTGCCCGCCTACGAGTGGACGATTCTTTGGGCCGGTCTTTCAGCAGCCTTTGGAATGATGGCGCTGAATGGGCTGCCGGCGCTCTATCATCCGCTCTTCAACGCGCCCAACTTTCGCGATGGCGCGACGACGGACAAGTTCTTTCTGTGCCTTGAGGCGTTGGACCCGAAGTTCGATCAGGCGGAAACGAAGAGATATCTGGAGAGCATGCAACCGGTTTCAGTGGTGGAGGTGGATTACTGATGAAAACGATCCGCCTCAATTTGCACGGCACGGTTTTAGCGCGCGTTGCAGCAGTCTCCGCAACGGCCGCGCTGCTGTTTGTAGCCGGTTGCCGCCAGGATATGCAGGTCCAGCCCAAGATGATTCCGCAGCGTGGCTCGGAGATGTTTGCCGATCACCGCGGCGCGCGGCCGCAGGCGATGAACACCGTGGCGCGCGGCCAGTTGCATCAGGACAGCTACTTCTATACCGGCGTCATCCAGGGCGCGAATGGCTACCGCGAAGAGAAGAACGAGATGCCGTTTCCGGTGACTCTGGAAGTGCTGAAGCGCGGGCAGGAGCGGTTCAATATCTACTGCACGCCGTGCCACTCGCGAGTGGGCAACGGATTGGGCGAGATTGTGGAGCGCGGCTACAAACCGGCGGCCAACCTGCACGATCAGGTGCGGCTGGCGCAGCCCGTCTCGCACTACTTTTACGTGATGACGCACGGCTACGGCGCAATGCCGGATTACTCCGCGCAGTTGATTCCGGTTGACCGCTGGGCGGTGGCGGCTTACATTCGCGCCCTGCAGTTGAGCCAGTCGGCCACCGTGCAGGATGTACCGCCGGGCGTGGCGGTGAGAAACCTGACAGCAGTGGCAAGGGAAAACCATCTGCCAGAGGGCTTTGCCAAGCCCTGGGCAATGCCTTCCACGGCGATCCAGGCGTATCCGCCGGTGACCAAGGAAGGGACTCCCGGAATGGCTCCGGCCAATCCGGCTGACCCAGCTATCAAGATTCCCGTAAGCAAACCGGCCCCGCAGGCCGCAAAGTAAGGATGCAGGAAATGGCTCACGAAACTCACGCCAACACGCTCCCCGCCGAACTGGGCGCCCCTGCCTTTGTGGACACATGGAAGAGGCGCGCGCTGGCCATCGGGTTGGTCTTTACGGTGATTGCAGCCGGGCTGGCCCTTGCGGATGGGTCGGTTGACCATGTGCTGCGCGCCTGGCTGCTGGGCCTGATGCTCACCTTCGGCTTTGCGGTGGGCGGGCTGGCGCTGCTGATGGTGCAGTACGTCACCGGCGGCAAGTGGGGCTTGCTGTTGCGCCGTCCGCTAGAGGCAATGAGCCGCACGTTGCCGCTGGTCTTTATCTATTGGGTGGTGATTGCGCTCTCCATGAAGAGGCTCTACATTTGGGCCGCGGTGAGCGACGTGAGCGCGGCGCTGAAATCGGGATGGATCAACGAGGTGCAGGCGCACGCAATCGAGTTCAAGCGGCCCATGCTGAATCCCGGCGCATTTATTTGGGTGAGCCTGCTCTGCTTTGCTATCTGGTGGTTCTATACCTGGCGGCTCAACGATCTGGGACTGAAACGGGATGCGGCATCGCCCGACACCACGCCGAAGTGGATCAAGCAATTTGAGAACATCAGCGGCCCCGGCATTGTGGTTTACGCCATCACCATGAGTGCGGCTGCCATCTACTGGGTCATGTCGCTCGATCCCACCTGGTACTCGTCGGTCTATGGGCTGCTGTTTCTGGTTGGGCAGGGATATCAAGTGCTGGCGCTGGGCATCCTTATCGCTATCTCGCTCTCTGAGGCCGAGCCTTTCAAAACAATTCTGCGCACCACCGAGCAGCACGACCTGGGCAAGTTCGCCTTTGCGTTCGTGATGCTGAATATCTATCTGGCCTTCTCGCAATTCCTCATTATCTGGTCGGGCAATTTGCCGGAAGAGATTCCCTGGTATCTTGACCGTTTCAAGGGCGGCTGGGGCGTGATTATTACGCTGGACTTCATCTTCCACTGGCTGATTCCTTTCACGCTGCTGCTCTCGCGGGATTTGAAGCGCAACAAGAAGCGGCTGGTGCTGGTGTGCCAGTGGATGATCTTCGCCAAGGCCTTCGATCTGTTCTGGCTGATCGAGCCGAACTTCAAAGATGCGGCGCGGAATCTGCACTTCAGTTGGGGAATTCTGGAATATGTGGCCGTTCCGGTGGCGATGACGGCCTTCTGGGTTGCCTACTATTGCACGCGCCTGCAAACGCGGCCCCTGGTGCAAACCAACGATCCGCACGTTGCGGAGATTCTGGAGCCTGAGCATGCACATGCATAACTCAAACGAGCCGGAGAAGTTCGAGCCGGGCCACGAGCCGGAAGAAGTAGACACATCGCTTGGCTACGAGAGCAGCGATGTGCGCGTCTCTGGCGTAGTGGTCTTTCTTACCGCGCTGGCGGTTTTTGTTGCCGTGGTCGGAGCCTTGAGTTACGGCATCGGCAACGCCATCGATGCGCATATGAACAGGGAGGACGGGCCGAGGAGCAAATGGGCGTCCCAATCGCCGGATGTGCGCGAACTGGGCAATCTGGCCTCTAACCCGGAGATGCAGAACAAAGTGGCCGAGATAACTCAGAGCTTTCCTACGCCGCGGCTGCTGACCGACGACGGCAACCAGGATGTGGCCGATCTGCATGCACGCGAAGACTTGCTGCTGGAGCACTATACCTGGGCAGACGAAGCGCAGGGCAAGGTGAGGATTCCGATTGAGCGGGCGATGGAGTTGATTGCGCAGAGGGGATTGCCGGTAGCTCCCGCCGTAGAGCACGCGCCGCTCTTGACCGGCGACCATGTGCCGGTAGTTGCGGTGCCTTTGACCACAGGGTTTGCGCGTACCGGCTATGAACTTGAGCAGGAACAGGTGCGGAAGGTTGAGGCTGGACGGCAGTAGTTACAGGCGGGGGCGAGTTACCCCAGGTCTCAGAATCGAGAACAGGTTCACCGGGAAGAGAAGGAAAGAAGGAATCATGCATCGTGCAGGCACAACCAGAAGAAGGAGCAGCATGGCGGCTGTGGCCGCGGTTGCGGTGGTGGGCCTGAGTCTCTCGGTAATTTCTCCGCGAGCGCTGGCGCAGGTTTCAAGCTACGGCGATAAGTCGATGGGGCCGGCCAATGACAAGCCGCCGTCGATTCTAAGCGGGGTTGGCATTGCGCAGCGCCTGAACCAGCAGTTGCCGCTGAACCTTACCTTTACCGACGACATGGGCAAGCAGGTGCAACTGAGTAGTTACTTCGGCAAGAAGCCGGCGATTCTGGCACTGGTCTACTACCAGTGCCCCATGCTTTGCTCAGAGGAGTTGAATGGGCTGACAGGCGCCTTGCAGATGGTTGACGAGATCCCCGGCCGTGACTTTAACGTGATTGTGGTGAGCATTGACCCGACTGAAGGGACAGACCTGGCAGCCGCCAAGAAGTTGAATTATCTGAAGCGCTATGGGCACCCTGAGACGGCCTCTGGCTGGCACTTCATGACCGGCACGCAGCCTAACATTGACGCCCTCACCAAAGCGGTGGGATTTGGCTATGTAAAGATACCGGGGCCGGACGGCAGGCTGACGCAGTTTGCGCACGCTAGTTCTATCCAGATAGTCACTCCAGCAGGCAAGCTGGCGCAGTATTACATGGGCGTGGAGTACTCGCCCAAGGATCTGCGGCTGGGGCTTGCGGAAGCCTCGGCCAACCACATTGGCACGCCGGTGGATAACATACTGACTTACTGCTACCACTACGATCCAACCACCAACAAGCACTCGCTGATCATTGCACGGATTGTGCAGTTAGGCGGATTGATCACAGTCATCATGCTAGGTGGATTCATGCTGGTAATGCTCCGCCGGGACGTCCGGCAAGACAGCAAGTCCGGGAGTGATATAGGAAGCGATAAACCGGGGACAGGCCCAAAGGTGAACGGATAAAGGATGAGCCACATCAGCCCAGTACTCTGGCAGTTTCTCGTCAAGTGGTTGACGAACTTCGCGCTGTTTCCGC